>Ga0315281_10001116_pt1 | contig 39258 bp, 43 predicted proteins | sample YL17G07_0_MG_FD_204540 | JGI IMG/M metagenome (GOLD analysis project Ga0315281, IMG submission 204540) | Sediment microbial communities from Yellowstone Lake, YNP, Wyoming, USA - YL17G07_0 | ecosystem: Environmental > Aquatic > Freshwater > Lake > Sediment | place: USA: Wyoming | collected...
ACCGGGTCGGCGGCTTGGGTAATTTGATCCGCAAAGCCACGCAGCATCCCGATGGGTAAATTATCAATGCAGTAATATCCCTGGTCCTCCAAAGCCTGTAAGGCAATGGATTTACCCGAGCCGGATAAGCCGCTGACGATGACCAGATTCATGCAAGTTGTTGTTCAATCATTTGTTGTTGCCGGTTAATAAAATCGTCACTGGCACAGTAGCCTGCCTGTTGCAGTTGATGGAGGCCGACCAATGCCTCAACCAAGAGCGGCAAATCCCGGCCTGGTTTCACGCTCAGTTGCACGTGCATTACCTCGATGTCGCCCATAGTACGACAATTTTGCAATGGGGTTAAACGACGTGGTTCAAATTGTTTGGATTCGGTCAGTTCAATAATCAGATCCAGTTCCTGGCACGGTGCCAGCGCGGCGTCGCCGTATTGGCGACGTATGTTAAGGATACCTAAATCGCGCACCTCCAGAAAATCCGCTAACACCGACGGGCACACCCCGCTGAGGCGGGCGTTGCCGCTGCGATAAAACAGCGGTGCATCATCCACAATCAATTGATGACCACGCTGGATGAGCGCCAAGGCCAACTCGCTTTTACCAATACCACTGCGGCCGCGCAGCAACACGCCCACACCACGAATACTCATGAAGACACCGTGTTCGCTGCTGCACGTCGATAACGTGGTGGCGAGTTCATAACTCAGCGTTCGAATCAGCGCATGGCTGGCGGCTTGACTCGTCATCATGGCGGGGATTGGCGAATGGGCAGTTAATAGGGTGTCGGTTAAAGTCAATCCCTCGGTGAGTATCAACAGGGTGGGGGCCAGTGCGGGTTGCGCCTGCCATTGTTCGATGAGTGCCGGGAGTCGTGTGCGGTGATCAGGGGTGACGACATGAATACAGGGTGAGGCAGACAAGCGGGCGTAATGGATCCATGGTCGCGGCGGGGTGGTGACGGCCAACCGTTGTGCCGATGCATGCGCTTCACCGAGTTGCCATTGAAGTTGCAGCGGGGCCGCATACCGAGCGAAGAACTTATCCAGCGCAAGGAAATTATGCATCGTTAATGAGATTGTTGCCACTCAACAAACAACTGGTGCAGGGCTGGCCCGGAGTCAACCTGGCGTAATTTCTTGCGCATAGCCTCATCGCGAAACAGACTGGCCAGTTGCGCGAGGGTTTGCAAATGTTCCGAATCGGATTTTTCAGGGACCAGCAAGGCAAACAAGAGATCAACCGGTTGATGGTCAAGCGCATCGAAGTCGACGCCTTTTTTAAGTTTGATAAAGGCGCCGAGGGCGAGCTTGGAATTTTTCAAGCGGCCGTGGGGGATGGCGACGCCATAACCGACGCCCGTTGCCCCCAAGCGTTCACGCGCCAGCAGACTATTAAACACATCGGCGGTAGAGACATTTTCCTGCCCACGCGAAATCAATTCACTGAGCCGTTCCAATGCACGTTTTTTACTTTGCGCATCGATATCGCAGGCAATGCGATCCGGCGAGATTAAATCAGTTAATTGCATAACGATGGCGATAATTTATTGTTCGCTGGGATGCTTCTGTGCACGGCCTTCACCGCGATGGTGATCGGTGAGTTTTTCCTTGTGTTTCTTGATTTGGCGATCCAGTTTATCAACCAGGACATCGATAGCCGCATACATGTCTTCTTCGGTTGTTTCGGCAAATACTTCCGCGCCGCTGATGTGCAGCGTGGCCTCGGCCTTATGCCGGAGTTTTTCCACCGTGAGTACCACGTGGACGTTGGTGACATGGTCAAAGTGGCGTTCCAGACGTTCAAATTTGCTGGCCACATAGGTTTGCAGTGCGGGGGTGATCTCAATGTGATGTCCAGTGACGTTCAATTGCATGGCCTTGGCTCCTGTTATCGTTGATGGGCGGATGGATTTAACTAAGTCGTTTACGTTCGTTCGAGGGTGGAATACTCAGTGCCTCGCGGTATTTTGCCACAGTTCGGCGCGCTACATTAATACCCTGATCGGACAGGATGCTGGCAAGTTTGCTGTCACTCAAGGGCTTGGCGGGTTTCTCGGCGGCAACCAGTTTTTTGATCAAGGCGCGTATCGCCGTGGCGGAGCATTCACCGCCGTCGTTGGTGGAGACATGGCTCGAAAAAAAGTATTTTAGTTCAAAAATACCGCGAGGGGTATGCATGTATTTTTTAGTAGTGACGCGGGAAATGGTCGATTCGTGCATCCCCACGGTCTCGGCGACATCGTGCAGGACCAAGGCCTTCATTGCCTCGTCACCGTAATCGAAAAAACCACGTTGCCGATCGACGATACAGCGCGCCACCTTAAGCAGGGTTTCACTGCGGCTGGCCAGACTTTTAATAAACCAGCGCGCCTCTTGCAAATGGTTTTTGATATACGTGGTATCGGTACTGCTGTGTGCTTGCTTCATCATATTGGCATAATGCGGGTTCACCCGTAAGCGCGGCGCTGCTTCTGGATTTAGCTCAACACGCCATTGGCCGCGAATCTTGCGAACAATGACATCCGGTACTATGTATTCAGGTTTGGCACTGGTAATCTGGCCACCGGGTCGCGGGTTTAATGATTGTATCAAGTGCACAATCTGCTTGAGTTGATCCTCGTCAATTTTCATGCGTCGCATTAGTTGCGCGTAATCGTGATCCGCCAACAAGGCAAAGTGTTGCTCGATCAGCTCGGTGGCCTGGGGTAGCCATTCGGTGTCGGGCGGAAACTGTTTGAGTTGTAATTGGATAGTTTCGCGCAGATCACGCGCGGCGATCCCGGGTGGATCAAAATTCTGGATGCGGTGCAACACCGCGACGACCTCATCCATGCCGATATCCAATTCTTTGGGCACGGCTTGTTGGATTTCCTCCAAGCTCGCGCTCAAATAGCCGTCTTCATTGATGGCATCAATGATGGCCTCGGCGATCAACAGATCGGATTTGGAAAAAGGGGTGAGTTCCATTTGCCAGCGCAGGTGGTCCTGCAGGCTTTCCCCGGCGGTATCGGTGACTTCAAACTCCCGATCATCGTCACCTTGACCGCTACCGCTGCTGGCCTGAATCGTGTCGTAGTTCTCTTGCCACTCCGTCTCGTTGCCATCGATGCTGCCAAATTCTTCCGCACTGGTGGATTCGGCGTTGGTGTCCGTGTTGGTAGCAACCGTGGTTTCGGCATTAAAACTATCGACCGGGCTGGGGGTGGCTGGCCCCTCATCCTCGACGTCATCGGCGATTTCCAGCAGTGGATTGGAATCCAGGACGGTTTGGATCTCTTGTTGCAACTCAAGTGTAGACAGTTGCAGCAGCTTGATAGCCTGCTGCAGCTGGGGGGTCATGGTCAGGTGCTGACCTAGGCGAAGTTGTAATGCTTGTTTCATCGTGTTTTTTTGACAGTCAGCCTGGCGGATAGATTGAATGAGCTAACCGTAGTTAAATTCTAGCTTATTTGTCCCGTTGCTGCCGAAGGAGTTTCCACTTACGACTAAAGGCTGAAATTTTCGCCAAGATAGACCTGCCGTACCTGTTTATCGGCCAACAACACACTGGGTTCACCTTGGGCGATGACTTCCCCGGCATTGAGGATGTAACCCCGATCACAGATCTTGAGTGTTTCCCTGACATTGTGGTCGGTGATCAGCACGCCGATGCCACGCTGTTTCAGCTGCTGGATGATACTTTGGATATCCAGGACTGATATCGGATCAATACCGGCAAAAGGCTCATCCAGGAGAATAAACCGGGGCCGCGAGGCCAGGGCGCGGGCGATCTCGACCCGGCGCCGTTCCCCGCCCGACAGGCTCATGCCCAGGCTATGGCGGATATGGGTGATATGCAATTCTTCCAGCAGCTTTTCCATTTCCTGCTCTTGTTGCGTCGTGCTCAATTCCTGCCGGGTTTGCAGGATGGCGAGGATATTGTCGGACACGCTGAGTTTACGAAACACCGAGGCCTCTTGCGGCAGATAACCTACTCCCAGCCGAGCCCGGGCATGCATCGGCAAGCTGGTGATGTCGCGTTCATCCAGGGCAATACTGCCCTGATCAGCATCAATGAGTCCCACGATCATGTAAAACGAGGTGGTTTTACCGGCACCATTGGGACCCAGTAGGCCAACCACCTCGCCGCTTTGAATATGGAAGGAGACATTTTTGACGACGGTGCGTTGTTTAAAACGCTTTGCCAAGCCGTAGGCCGCCAGGGTATTCATGGTTTGGGTTTTTCGGGTTCTTGTTTTGGGTCATTCGTCTTGGGCTGGATAATGGCAGTGACGCGATTGTCGCTATCGGCATCTTTGTGCGCTTTGACCACGCTGTTACGGGTATCGTATTCAATGTGATCACCGCGAAACAGATTCTTGCCCTGGGTGACCTCGGCATTGGTTTTTAAGATCAAGCGTTCTTGATCGGCAAAATACTCCATGTAGTCGGCTTTGGAATGGACGATATCCGGTTGCTTCTCCGGTTGCTGTTCAAACGAAGCGGGTTTGCCTTGAATCACAATTTTATCGACGCGGCCGTCTTTCATCATCACCAATACTTCATCCGCCAATATCTTCAGACTGCCTTGTTGCATATGGACATGACCACGATACAGGCTGGTCGCCTTTTTCTCATTGATTTCGACTCGATCGGCCTGCAGGTGGATCGGCTCCGCCTGATCACTCGGTTTAGCCGTCGCGGCGGCGGGCAGCAGCCATGCCAGACAAAGCAGACAGGTGGCGGTGCGGTTAGGGCACATAGGTGCCTCGCGCATTGGCGTCCAGAACGAGCGTGTTGTTAATCAAATTAAGATGCATACCTTTGGCCTCGATGTTACTGCTTTTTGCCTGCACATGCACCTCGGCATCGGTATCCGCTATTTTATTCTGCAAATCGATGCGCAAATCCCGCGTCAGCAGTAGCATGCGCTGGGTTTCGCTGGCGGCGGCGTGGGTGATGGTCACTTTGCCTTTGAGTAGCAAGATGTCCCGGTCTTGATAGACCGTGCCGGAATCCGCCACCACCGTCCAGGGTAGTTCGGCCTCACGCAAAAATTCGATTTCCGGGAATTGCATCGCGACTGTTTCGTCATCGGCGAAGTGTTCCATGTGCGTGGCCTTGAGTTTGTAATAGGGTTTCCCATTTTGATCAAATATTGTCGCGTGAAAATCCGAGACAAAATAATCGGCGACATGGCGCATTTCCACGGGTAGTTGTCTGCCTTGTGGCGTTAAGGTGGTGAGTAACCAGCGGGTGAAAACCGCGACGGCCAGGACGCTCAGCAATAATAGGATGTAACGTAATTTACCCATTTATAAAAAGGAGTGCAGCTGTTTGGTGAGCGTGCCTTGGGCTTGCATGATCAATTCACAGACATCGCGCGCCGCGCCGCGCCCGCCCGGTTGACTGGTGACCCAGTGGGCATGTTGCTTGACCAACGGATGTGCATCGGCCACCGCAATCGCTAATCCGGCGCGATGCATGACCGGCAGGTCTACCACATCGTCGCCGACATACGCGGTTTGTTCGGGCGTGAATTTGAGTTTTGCCAGCAAATCTTCAAAACCGCTGAGTTTGTCGAGATTACCTTGATAGACATGTTCGATACCCAGATTTTTCATCCGGTGCATCACCACCTGGGAGGATCGCGCGGTGATAATACCGATCTCAACCCCGGTTTGTTGCAGCAATTTCATGCCCAGGCCGTCGCGGGAATAAAAGGCCTTGTATTCCAGGCCATCGTCGCTAAAAAACAGACTGCCGTCGGTGAGCACCCCATCGACGTCAAAGACCACCAACTTGATTTGTGCCGCTTTATCGAGAATATCTTGCATAGTAATTTTTTCGCGAGTGACTTAGACGACGCCGGATCGTAACAGATCATGCATATTGATGGCGCCGATCAGGGTATTGTGCTCATCGACGACCGGTAAGGCATTGATGCGTTTGCTATCCATGATCTGTAATGCCGCGGCGGCGAGTTGGTTGGCGTGAATGGATTTACAGTGGCGGGTCATGATATCCGCGATCTTGATCTGATGGACGTTGACCTCGCCGTGATCCAGGATGCGACGCAAGTCACCATCGGTAAACACGCCCAGTAATTGGTGCTGTGCATCAATCACCGTGGTCATGCCCAGGCCCTTGCGCGTCATTTCAATCAGCGCGGCACTGAGCGTGGCGTCGGCCGCGACGGTGGGAATCGCCGCATCGCGGTGCATGATATCCGCAACGTGCAGCAACAGGCGTTTGCCCAGACGGCCACCGGGATGGGAACGGGCAAAATCATCCGCGGTAAATCCCCGTGACTCTAATAAGGCAATGGCCAGGGCATCGCCCATCACCAGGGTTACCGTGGTACTGGTGGTGGGTGCCAGCCCTAACGGACAGGCCTCTTTTTCCACACTGACATCCAGATTGACACTGGCCTCGTGCGCCAGCCGCGACTGAGGATTGCCGGTTAAGCTGATCAACGGGACATGCAGGCGTTTGATCAGCGGGACAATCGTGAGAATTTCATCGGTTTCACCGGAGTTCGATAAGGCAATGACCACGTCTTTATCGGTGATCATCCCCAGGTCGCCGTGGCTGGCCTCGCCGGGATGGACAAAAAAGGCGGGGCTACCGGTACTGGCCAACGTGGCGGCGATCTTGTTGGCGATGTGGCCGGATTTACCCATGCCGATCACCACAATCCGCCCCTGACAGTGCAACATATATTCGCAGGCCTTAACAAAATCCTGATCGAGCCGTGGTAGCAGGGCGAGGGTGGCGTGGGCCTCGTTTTCAATCACGGCCCTGGCCAGGGTAAGCACTTTGTTGTTGTCCATGGTGGGATTAGCTGCTTTTTTCCGGATAGCCCAGTTCGGCTAATTTAGCATGAATCACGGGGCGGGTTGTGGCTACTGCAGTGACCGTGACGCGACCGGTGGGGATGTCCACTGCTACTGATTCGATCCCGCTGATACCGAGTAGGCCTTCCCGAACACGCGCGACACAGCCGTTGCATTTAATGTTTTGCGCAAAGAAAATTTCCTGTGGCATGGTGCTCAACCTGTGTTGTTAGTTGCTTAACAGCCTGTTGAAAAACGTGATCAGGGGATGCAGCGCAAGGCGGAAACGGACGAAAAAGCGCAGTTTACACGAAGTAAATGAGCAGTTTGAGTTCGTTTCCAACGCCGCGATGCGCCCCTCAGCGCGTTTTTCAACAGGCTGTTAAATAAAGTATCACTAGGTAAGCAATAAAACCACCCAATAATAGCCCGCCTTCGGGTCGATTAAGGCGCGGGGTACCGCTAAACCCATAAGTAAAGGCAAAAAAGGCCAAGGTCATGCCGATCATATACGGGTAATCGCGGGATAACACGGCGGGATCGACCGCGCTCGGTGAAATCAAGCCCGGCAGTCCCAATACCGCCAGCAAATTAAACATGTTCGAGCCAATCACATTGCCGATGGCAATATCGGGCTCATTGCGCAAGGCACTGATCACCGATGCCGCCAACTCGGGCAGGCTGGTACCTATGGCAACCACGGTCAGACCAATGACCAGATCACTGATGCCGAGCCACTGGGCGATCTCCGTCGCACCATAAACCAAGATCCGCGAACTGGCGATCAGTAAAATCAATCCCACTGCCGTCCAACCGATGGCGTGTTTGAAGGGCAGGGTAGGAAATTCATGTTCTACTTCATGCCCGAATGGCTCTGAGCGCGGTTGGCGCTTACCCAGTAATATCAACCAGGTGGTAACCAACACTAATGTGCCCAGTAAAATGACACCGTCCCAGCGACCGAGCTGACCATCCAGTAACAACGCCAGTGTCCCCAGCATGATCGCCAGTAAGATGGGATATTCACGGCGGATCGTCTCGGAGCGGATCGTCAGCGGACAAATTAACGCGGTCACACCCAACACTAAGCCGAGGTTGGTGATATTGGAACCGATCGCATTACCAATGGCGAGCCCCGGTTTGTCTTGCAGCGAGGCGATGATCGACACCACAATTTCCGGTGCCGAGGTACCGAAGCCAACGATAGTCAAACCGATGACCAAGGGCGTGACACCCAGATGCCGGGCAATGCTGGCGGCACCGGCAACAAAGCGATCCGCAGACCACACCAGCAAGACAAAACCTGCGAGCAAGGCCAGGATCGGCAACACCATGGTCATGGGCAAATGATCCGTATGGGCGGGTTAATCACAGGCACCTCTGGAAATCCGTTATTCCGGTGAAAGCGGGAATCTAGTTCGGCAGACGAATTCGCAGATCACATTTCAATGGTTTCACGGCGCACCTTGCAATTCTTTTTCCAGGTCTTGTTCGAGCAGTTGCTCTTCCTTAGTGGATTCCTTGATCTTCTCGCGCGGCGGATTGCCGTCATAAATCCGATTCAGTCGATATTGGAAATAGGCATCGCGCATGAATACATACGGATCGATCCCGGATTTTTCCATGGTCTTGGTGGCTTCCAAAAACTCAGCGCGGGTATCAATGGCGCGCAAGAGAATCAGACCCCAGCGGGCATTGTCATCGGTCACCTGTAGGACGGGGTCGATCTGCCAATCGGCGGCCATACCCACGGTATCGCGCACATTCTTTGGTCCCAAGAAAGGCAGCACCAGATAGGGACCGTCACCGACGCCCCATTTAGCCAGGGTTTGACCAAAGTCTTCATTATGTTTGGGCAGCCCCAGGCGCGTGGCGACGTCAAACAAACCAAAAACACCGATGGTGGAATTGACAATAAGCCGGGCAAAATCCATCGCGGCTTGTTCAAATTTGAATTGCAAAATGTCATTAATGAAAACGACGATATCATCCACATTACTGAAGACATTGGTGACGCCGTGTTGGACGAAGCCCGGCACATAATCTTTATAGGCCTGGGCGACAGGCCGGAAGAGTGCGCGATCAAAGGCATCATTGAATTCATACATGGCGCGATTGAACGATTCCCACGGATCGCGTTCATCCGGGGTTTTGACCGTCGCACAACCCGTGCCCAGTGTCAGCAAGACACACAGCAGGCTTAATTTACAAATGAGTTTGATCATGTCAGTGGATTTAACTGGTTTCCGTTTTAGTGCTGCCACAACGCACGCAGCGGTACAGGGTCAGCAGTTTACCTTGTTTTACGTCAAACGGGCGGGCTTTTTCCACCTGCCATTTATGAAAACCGTGTTGGCACAGCGTTCGTCCCTGGAACTTGTCCTTGAGTTTCGGCTTTTTGAAGGGTACAACATTACTCATGGCGGTGCTCTGTTTTACCTTGGGGTTGCGGTTCAGTGTTGATTCAGGCGTGCACGGTAGATTTGTGTACCTCGACGCGTCTTGCGGAAAGTATAATCCAAACTCGACATAACATCGAATGAGTGATCATGAAAGATTCCCGTGTTTTAATCGGCGCCGAAGGCTGGCAGCATGCACAGTGGCAAGGCGGGTTTTATCCGGAAGATTTACCAACCGATTGGCAATTGGCGTATTACAGCAACGAGTTTGCTGTCGCGCTGATCCCCGCGGCTTATTGGCCGCAGGGACCGGTTGCGGTGACGAGCTGGGTTGCCGAGTCGAGCGAGACGCTGCGGTTTATCGCCGAGTGGCCGCCGCAGTGGCACACCCCGGCGTTGATCGAACAGGGTTGTGTCTTGCTGGAACACTTAGGTGATCGTGTGTTGGGGGTGTTGGTCCCGCTATCCGTCCCGACGGCGGCCATCATGCAAGCGGTGATTGAACGACTACAGACACGCTATCGCGTTTGTCTTGATTATGGTGAGGATATCCCCGCGCCGTTGCTGACAGCAGCGGGTCAATTCAACAATGAACTGGTGAGCGTGTGTTGGCACGGCAGCGGGGATGGCAAAATATTACAGCAGGGTCCGCTGGCGCTCGTACGCATCGAATGTAAGGGATTAACCTTGCGCGACGTGCGCCGGGTATTGGATGCCTGTTTGGCGGCGCAAGACCCGCAACGGTATTTGCTGGTGATCTTCGCCGGTAAACCACCGGATGTGACGTTGATGCAGCAAGCCAAAGTGATGCTGGATATGATGTAGAGGTGAGCTTTATTAACCTCATGAGATTGTCAGATTGAATAACACAAGGCACAATGCGCTCCACCTATGAATAATACAGTATCACCAGTAGTGGAAGTTCGTCAGCTGCATTTTACCCGCGGCAAGCGCAAGATCTTTGATGGCGTGGATCTCGATATCCAGCGCGGCAAGATCACGGCGATCATGGGCCCCAGCGGCACCGGCAAAACCACCTTGTTGCGTTTGATCGGTGGTCAGTTACGTCCCAACGAGGGTTCGGTGGTCGTCGATGGTCAGCGTGTGGATAAACTGCGCCACGATCCGTTATATCAATTGCGGAAACGCATGGGCATGTTATTTCAGAACGGTGCCCTGCTCACGGACATGAATGTCTTTGACAACGTCGCCTTTCCGCTGCGTGAGCATACTCAACTATCCGAAGAATTAATCCGTGATCTGGTGCTGATGAAATTACATTCGGTGGGACTGCGGGGTGCGTGGCGATTAATGCCCAGCGAGTTATCCGGCGGCATGTCGCGGCGTGTCGCGCTGGCGCGTGCCATTGTCCTGGACCCGATGATCATGATGTATGACGAACCGTTTACCGGTCAGGATCCGATCTCCATGGGGGTGTTGGTACGCCTGATCCGGCAACTCAATGATGCGCTGGGACTCACCAGCATCATTGTCTCGCATGACATCACCGAGACCTTAACCATCGCGGATTACATTTATTTATTATCCGATGGCAAGGTGGTCGGGCATGGTACCGCGGCAGAACTGGGTGGTTCCCAATCCGAGTGGGCGCAGCAATTTCTCAAAGGTCTGCCGGATGGTCCGGTACCGTTTCATTATCCTGCCCCGGATTATTTGACGGATCTGCTTGCCACGGCAGGGGAAAAATAATCCATGTTATTTAACTCACTGCAAAATTTGGGACAACAGGGTTTGGATTTTCTGCAACGCCTGGGTCGCGGCCATATTCTGTTTATGCATATTCTAGCGGGCCTGCCGGGGTTGATGGCGCGATTCGGTTTGGTGATACAGCAAGTTTTTTCAGTCGGTGTTTTGTCGATAGTCATTATTCTGGTGTCGGGTTTATTCGTCGGCATGGTGTTGGGCTTGCAAGGGTATAACACCCTGGTGGATTTCGGCGCGGAAGAATCATTAGGCGTGGTCGTCTCTTTGTCATTGGTGCGTGAACTCGGCCCGGTGGTGACGGCGTTGTTGTTTGCAGGACGCGCGGGATCGGCCTTGACCGCCGAGATCGGTTTGATGAAAGCGACCGAACAGTTATCGGCAATGGAAATGATGGCAGTGGATCCGGTGCGGCGAATTCTGGCGCCGCGTTTTGTCGCCGGATTTATTTCGATGCCGTTGCTGGCGGCAATCTTCAGTGCGGTGGGTGTGCTGGGTGGTTTTTTTGTCGGGGTCGGTTTGTTGGGTGTCGACGAAGGTGCCTATTGGTCACAGATGCAGGCCAATGTGGATTTGTATGATGATATTTATAACGGTGTGATCAAAAGCGTGGTGTTCGGTATTGTGGTTACCTGGATCGCCTTGTTTGAAGGTTATGACGCCATTCCGACATCCGAAGGGGTCAGCCGTGCGACGACACGCACTGTCGTACATTCGTCGTTGGCCGTACTGAGCCTGGATTTTATCTTAACTGCATTAATGTTTGGAGCGTAATTGACATGATGACATCACGTTCAACTGAAATTTGGGTCGGTTTGTTCATCGCCGCAGGATTGGCCGCATTGTTTATGTTGGCGATGAAGGTCAGTAATCTGAGTTCTTATACCAGTGGCGATGGCTTTGACGTCTTCGCCTTATATGAAGATGCCAGTGGCCTGAAGGTGCGCTCACCGGTGACCATGGCGGGGGTGACGATTGGTCGGGTCACCGAGATTCGATTTGAACCGCTGTGGGATGTGACCCTGCGTGATGGCAAGCTGCTCAAACAAGTGAACAAGGCGGGTGCCGATGTCGCCAAAGCATCGAGCGAATCGATGAAGCGTACCTTCGTCGCCGTGGTGACCATGCGTATTGAGAATGGTTACAACAACAAGATCCCCGAACAGTCCGATGCCAATATCTACACGGCGGGTTTGTTAGGCGAGAAATACGTGGGATTGTCGCCGGGGTCAACCTCGACTGCCTGTGAAGATGATGACTTGGCCGCAGCGCTGGAAGGTAAACCCGCCACCAGCAGCGGTAAAAATTGCCAAGCACGGTATCTGACGCAGGGGTCCGTGATTAAAAAATCCCAAGGCTCGATTGTATTGGAAAAACTCATCGCGCGTTTTATTGATAAGTTTAGCGACAGCGGCAGCAAGAAATAATCAGCCATGACTCAAGTCACGATTGAACAGATTAAACCAGCACACTTTCTTATCAGCGGCGAGCTGGACATCCACACCGTGCCGCACGCCGAGCGACAAATGGCGGCATTGCTGAACCAGTTACCGGCCGGTGAGTTATGCATTGATTTAAAAGCGGTCAGCCGCTGTGACAGTGCGGGCCTGGCATTGTTGGTTGCCTGGCTGCGCGCCGCCAAGCGTCGGCAACTGACTCTGGTCTATCGTCATTTACCCGAGCAACTGCTGCAGATCGCCCGGGTCACTGAGGTCGATCATTTATTGCCGCTATCGGCCTAGTACGCAAATAATCCGCCAGTTCCCCGCTTTTCTGCCCGCCGCAGCCATACCGATTGTCCTGACTTCGCGTTAGAATAGCGCCTGATTCACAGCCAATAGGATTACCCGTATGGATCCCGAAGAAATCAAACGCCTGATACAGGCCGGTCTGCCCGGTTGCGAGGTGATGGTCAAAGGCGATGGCAGCCATTTTGATGCCATCGTGGTGGGTGAGGTGTTCGCCGGTAAATCCCTGGTCAAGCAGCAGCAGTTGGTCTATGCCACGGTTAATGATCGCATCCGCAGTGGTGAATTACATGCGCTGTCGATCAAGACCTATACACCGGCGGAGTGGGAAACGGCGCGCAAGTTACGCGTGTCCTAATCATGCATGCAGTTTAAATAATAAATCATACATAGGTAGTTGAGATATGGATCGATTGATCATAACCGGCGGTACTCCATTGCAAGGTGAGATCCGCATTTCCGGTTCCAAGAATGCCGCGTTACCCATCATTGCCTCGACATTGTTGGCAACCAAACCGGTGACCATTAGCAATATCCCGCATTTGAAAGATATCACCACGACCATGGAATTGCTGGGACGCATGGGGGTGGAGATCGTCATGGGCGAGAAGATGACGGTGCAGGTGAACAGCTCCACCATTAAAAGTTTTGTTGCGCCGTATGAATTGGTCAAAACCATGCGCGCCTCGATCCTGGTGTTGGGGCCGCTGATTGCACGCTTTGGTCACGCCGATGTGTCCTTGCCCGGTGGTTGTGCGATCGGCTCGCGGCCGGTGAATCTGCATATCCATGGCTTGCAACAGATGGGCGCCGATATCACAGTGGAAAATGGTTATATCAAGGCGAGTGCCAAACGGTTGCGCGGCGCCAAGCTGGTGATGGACATGGTCACCGTCACCGGCACGGAAAATTTGATGATGGCGGCGACCTTGGCCAAAGGCACCACGGTCATCGAAAATGCCGCGCGTGAACCGGAAGTGATCGATTTGGCCAATTGCTTAAATGCGATGGGCGCCAGGGTATATCATGCCGGTAGCGATACCATCACGATTGACGGCGTCGATGAGTTGTACGGTGCACAATACAGCGTGGTGCCGGATCGGATTGAGACCGGCACCTATCTGGTTGCCGCCGCCATGACGCAAGGTAAAGTTAAATTGAAAGATACCAAACCGGAACACCTCGACGCGGTGATCGCCAAGTTGCAAGAGGCCGGTGCACATATTGAAATCGGTGAAGATTGGATTTCGCTGGATATGCAAGGCAAACGGCCGCGGGCGGTGGATATTCGCACCTCACCGTACCCGGCATTCCCCACTGACATGCAGGCGCAATTCTGTGCGTTGAATTCGATTGCCGAGGGCAGCGGTGCGATTACCGAGACGGTATTTGAAAATCGCTTTATGCATGTGTATGAAATGCAACGCATGGGCGCGGATTTGAGTTTAAAAGGCAACACCGTATTCAGTCGAGGGGTGGCGGAATTAACCGGCGCACCGGTGATGGCCACGGATCTGCGCGCCTCCGCCGGCTTGGTATTGGCAGGGTTGGTGGCCAAGGGGGATACGCTGGTGGATCGTATTTATCACATCGATCGCGGCTATGAGTGTATTGAAGAAAAATTACACCAACTCGGCGCGACGATTCGCCGTGTGGCGGCATAGTAGTTAATCTGAAATGACTGACACATTAACCATTGCGTTGTCCAAGGGTCGTATCTTTGATGAGACACTGCCATTGTTGGCGCGCGCCGGTATTGTGCCGCTGGATGATCCCAATAAAAGCCGCAAATTGATCTTGTCGACGAATCGCGAGGAAGTGAAGCTGGTGATCATTCGCGCCGCTGATGTACCGACCTATGTGCAATACGGTGCGGCGGACCTGGGTGTCGCCGGCAAGGACGTATTGCTGGAACATGGCGGTGAAGGTTTATATGAACCACTGGATTTAAAGATCGCCCAATGCCGTCTGATGGTGGCCGCGCCCAAACAACGCACGGCGAAGACCGGCCGGTTACGCGTGGCAACCAAATATTTGAATATCACCCGCCATTATTTTGCGCAGCAGGGTAAACAGGTGGAGTTGATTAAACTATACGGTTCGATGGAGTTGGCGCCGTTGGTGGGTTTGGCGGATTATATTGTTGACTTGGTCGACACCGGCAACACGCTCAAGGCCAACGGACTGGAAGCCATCGAGCATATTGCCGACATCAGTTCACGTTTAGTGGTCAATAAGGCGGCGATGAAAATGAAACACGCGAGCATCACGGCGTTGATCGACAAACTGACTGTCGCGGTTGAAGGCAAATAATATACTAGTATAGTGCTTCATAGTGTTTGGAACTTATCCGCCGCGTGACATGGTGTGGTAGGTCAATTGTCGGGCTTGATGTACAGGATGTACGAATACCGCGAGGGCATGGATGCCCAGGAGCGGCCAGCCCGACAACTCCGCTGCGTCCATGTACACCATTGCGGAACAAGTAGTTGTCGGTCAGCCTTGATCTTTTAGGAAATACGCATAACACAGAGACATGAATGATCTGGAACGGCAAGGCTAATATCGCAACTGACTTGTCGGGCTGAAGCCCGACCTACAGCCGATTTACCAGCGACTGCCCGATAAGGCTCGTTGAATATCTTCTATAAATTTAGAAGTACTACACTAGTAACCCCTGCGTTGCGATGTTGTTTTCGTACGCACCGGCATGTCATATCATTTTGATTAACTATTTGTTGAGTTATTGAAACATGAGCATCAGCATCACACGACTGACAAGCAGCGCCACCGATTTCTGGCCACGGCTGGAAAAACTTTTGGCGTGGGAGAGTGTGGCCGATGCCAAGGTGACACAAACCGTGCGCGACATCATCAGCCAGGTGCGCACGCGTGGTGATGCGGCGGTGCTGGACTACACCCGTCAATTCGATCGAGTCAGCGTAACCAACATGGCGGAGTTGCGCATCCATCCGGATCGTCTGGTACAGGCCTTGGCCAATATCCCTGCGGCAACACGCGATGCCTTGCACAGCGCGGCACAACGAGTGCGCCGTTATCACGAACATCAAACATTACAGAGTTGGTCGTATCAAGAAGCGGATGGCACGCTGTTGGGCCAGCAAGTGACGGCATTGGATCGGGTGGGTGTGTATGTACCCGGTGGTAAGGCGGCGTATCCCTCATCGGTGTTGATGAATGTCATTCCAGCGAAAGTGGCGGGGGTGAAAGAGATCATCATGGTGGTGCCCACCCCCGATGGTGTTGTCAACGAAATGGTGTTGGCCGCAGCGCAGATTGCGGGTGTTGATAGTGTATGTACCATCGGCGGTGCGCAAGCGATTGCGGCCTTGGCGTATGGCACGCCGTCAATACCGAAGGTCGATAAGATTGTCGGGCCGGGAAATATTTATGTGGCGACCGCCAAGGCGATGGTCTTCGGCCAAGTCGGTATCGATATGATCGCCGGGCCATCGGAGATCCTCGTGGTGTGCGATGGCCAAACGGATCCGGATTGGATCGCGATGGATTTGTTTTCCCAGGCCGAGCACGATGAAGATGCGCAATCGATCCTGGTGTCGCCCGATGCAACCTACCTGGACAAGGTCACGATGAGCATCAATAAATTATTACCGTCCATGCCACGCGCCGAGATTATCCGTCATTCATTAACCCGGCGCGGCGCGATGATCGCGGTGCGCGATCTGGAGGAGGCGGTGCAAGTGGCCAATTACATCGCGCCGGAACACCTGGAATTATCCGTGGCCGATCCGCAGGCGTTAAGCAAACAGATCCGGCATGCCGGCGCGATCTTCATGGGGCGTTACACCGCCGAGGCCTTGGGTGATTACTGCGCGGGACCGAATCATGTCTTGCCCACTTCACGTACCGCACGTTTTTTCTCGCCGCTGGGTGTCTATGATTTTCAAAAACGCTCCAGTTTGATCATGTGCTCCGCTGCTGGCGCCTCCGAGTTAGGCAAGACCGCATCCACACTTGCGCACGGTGAAGGCTTCACCGCGCATGCGCGGTCGGCGGAGTATCGGATAAAAAAGTAAACATACTCGTGCCTAACGGTATTTGTATTTTCCGGAAACGTAGTTTGGTTCCATTTTTTTGTCATTTCGACCGAAGGGAGAAATCTGTTAATCTGCGACTGGATATGATATCTGATAAGACACAGATTTCTCGGCAACCGCTCCGGACGTTGCTCTACCTCCTGCGTCCATGCAGTCGTCCCTTCGGTCGAAATGACAAGATGTATTATGACGAATAATTCAACCCACACTAACATCCCCGCGCAGTGGATTCGCTCCGCGATCCGAAACTTGTCGGCGTATCACGTTCCGGATGCGGCTGGTTTGATCAAACTCGATGCCATGGAAAATCCCTATCACTGGCCCACCGCGATGCGTGAACAATGGCTGAGTGTGTTGCGCGACGTGGAAATGAATCGTTACCCCGACCCAGGTGCGTCACTGTTGAAGCAATCACTGCGTGATGCAATGTCAGTTCCATCGAGCAGTGACATCATCTTGGGCAATGGCTCGGATGAATTGATCCAGATGATCTTGATGGCACTGGCGGCGCCGGATCGGGTAGTGCTGGCGCCGACGCCCAGTTTTGTGATGTATCAAATGATCGCCGCGTTTGTCGATATGCGGTTTGTCGGCGTGCCCTTGGCGGCGGATTTTAGTTTGCCGCGTGCGGCGATGTTGACGGCGATTCAGCAGCAGCAACCGGCGGTGATCTTTCTGGCGTATCCGAATAACCCAAGCGGGAATTTGTGGGATGTCGATACGTTGCACGCGATCATTCAGGCCGCGCCCGGCGTGGTGGTGTTGGATGAGGCCTACCATGCCTTTGCCGCGCGCAGTTTTATGGATCAATTGCCGCGTTATGACAATTTACTCGTGATGCGCACGCTGTCTAAAATGGGGCTGGCGGGCTTACGCTTGGGATTACTCGCCGGTGCACCGGCCTGGATGAATGAATTCGACAAGATCCGCTTGCCCTACAATATCAATGTGTTGACCCAGGCCACCGCCCGGTTTGCCATGCAACATATCGCGGTGTTAAACGAACAAACCCAGCGTATTTGTCAGGATCGCACCGTCTTGTACACCGCGTTACAATCGATGCAGGCGCTGGAGGTGTTTCCCTCACAGGCAAATTTCATCTTGTTTCGCGCCCCGGTTGGACAGGCGCAAGGTATTTTCGACGATTTGAAGTTGAACAAGGTGTTAATCAAAAACCTCAGTGGCGCAGGCGGTCTGCTCCGCGATTGTCTGCGGGTGACCGTGGGTAGCGCGCAAGAGAACGACGCGTTCTTAACAGCGTTGCGCCGCCTGTTGTAAGGAAGATTGGCGAGGCACGGAAAAATCAAAAATTGAAATGGCTGTGTTGAGCCGTTGACGTGGTTGTCGCGTGAGACGGGTTGATTATCGCTTACGACGTGTATCTGTTTCTTGTTGTGGCCGTTCGCTGACCTTGGTTTTTTTCTCCAGGGTTTTTCCCTCGCGTAACACCGTTATCGTGATGTCACTGCCGGGTTTCTGCCGGCTGATTTGCGCCAAGGTGTCACGAAAATCATGGACACGCTGGCCGTTGATCTGGGTAATGATGTCGCCCTGTTTGAGTTTGGCCTGTTCCGCAGGGCTGTCCGGCATGATATGGGTAATGATCGCGCCTTGGGGTTCGGGTAGTTCAAAGGATTCGGCCAATTCTGCGGAGATATCTTGGATGCCCACGCCCAGCCAACCCCGCACTACATGTCCTTGCTCGATGATTTGCGTCGTCACATCGCGTGCTAGATTGGTGGGGATGGCAAAGCCAATCCCCTGCGAGCCGCCGGTTTCACTGAAGATCGCGGTGTTGATGCCCACCAATTCACCGCGCACGTTAATCAAGGCGCCGCCGGAATTACCCGGATTAATCGCCGCATCGGTTTGAATGAAATTTTCAAAGGTGTTAATACCCAATCCGGTTCGACCCAAGGCGCTGATGATCCCGGCGGTCACTGTCTGTCCCACGCCAAAGGGATTACCAATGGCCAGGACAACATCACCCACGCGTAGTTCCTCGGAACGGCCTACGGTGATCACCGGGAGCTTGGGCAAATCGATCTTGAGTACCGCCAAATCGGATTCCGGATCGTCACCAACTAGTTTTGCCGTGGTACGGCGACCGTCGTTTAAGGCGATCGCAATTTCGTCGGCGCCTTCGATGACATGGTGGTTGGTCAGGATATTGCCTTGTTGGCTGATGATCACGCCCGACCCCAGGCTTGACTCACGGCGCGGTTGCGGGGTGTCGTTGTCGTTGCCATCACCAAAAAAATAGCGGTACAGCGGGTCTTCAAAGGTGGGGCGATTGCGTTCCGTGATGATCTTGGTGGTATAAATATTCACGACCGCTGGTGCGGCGTGGGCGACGGCATCGGCATAAGAATTGGGATGTTGCTCGGCAGAACCGAGCGGCGCACGCCCTTTGGGGGCCTCCAGTATTTGCACGACGGTATTATTATCCGGTTTGGAGGCCGGATAAAAATAGACAATGATCAGGGCCAAGGCCAAGATAACGGTCAAGCCCTGAAAAATAATTGTCACGGTGCGGCGGATTTGCATAAGTAGGCAGTTTACAATAATTAACGATCACGATGGACACAAATTACGATGGCTAGTTTACCTGATCTTCTCGCCTACACCGACGATCTACTGGAGGTATATCGCTTCAAAGACTATTGCCCCAATGGCCTGCAGGTCGAGGGCAGACCTGTGATTCATAAACTGGTGAGCGGGGTCACCGCCAGTTTGGCCTTGATCGACGCCGCCATCGCGGCACGGGCCGATGCCTTGCTGGTACATCATGGCTACTTTTGGCGCAACGAACAACCCTGTTTAGTTGGCATCAAACGCCAACGGGTGATGCGCTTGTTTGCCGAACAACTGAGTCTGCTGGCCTATCATTTGCCGTTGGATGCGCATCCCGTTTACGGCAACAATGCACAATTGGCCGAGTTACTTGGCTTGGTGGTGGACGGCCGGTTTGGTCAGGGTGAGCAAGCCATCGGCATGCATGGTCACTTACCGCAGCCGCTGAAGGCGACGGAGTTGGCGCAACAGATCGGCAAGCGGCTGAATCGTGCACCCTTGCACATCGGCGAGGGTTCCGCCGTCATTAACACGATGGCTTGGTGCAGTGGCGCAGCCCAGGAATATTTGCCAGCGGCGGTTGCCTTGGGCGTTGATGCGTTTTTAACGGGTGAAATCTCGGAGTGGTGTGTCCACACCGCGCGCGAAACCGGTGTGCATTTTTTTGCGGCGGGGCATCATGCGACCGAGCGTGGTGGCGTCAACGCATTGGGTAAACATCTCGCGCAGCACTTTGGTTTCGATCACCAATTCATTGATATCGATAATCCTGTATAACTTATTGAAACGCTGAGTCTTTTAGAAGATTCACTTGACCCACATAAGGTCATACGTCACACTATGCCGCCGTTTTGTCAGCATGATGACTGACATTTTCCGATTCATAAAACCCAGTCGTGATCATCTTGGTTGCGAGTAATAACACGCGGAGATCGTATGAGCGAGTCTGTTGATACCAGTAAACGCCGCTTCCTCACTACATTAACATCCGTCGCCGGTACGGTTGGTGCGGTGGGTGTTGCTTATCCTTTGTTAGCCTCCATGGCACCGAGTGCGCGCACGCTCGCGGCAGGGGCCCCGGTTGAGGTGGACATCAGTAAACTCGAAGCCGGTGCGATGATGGTGGAGTTATGGCGCAAACAGCCCATCTGGATTTTGCGCCGTACCAAGGAAACCCTTGCCGATCTGGCCAAGGTAGCTGATTTTCTGTCGGACCCGGATTCCGCGAAATCCAAACAACCGGGTTATGCACAAAATACGTATCGTTCGACCAAGGGTCGGGAAGAAATCCTGGTCATGATCGGCCTCTGCACCCACTTAGGTTGTTCGCCCAAACACCGCCCCGAATTAGGCGTGGCGGAACTGGGTGGCAATACCTGGCTCGGCGGATTCTTTTGCCCGTGCCACGGTTCGCGTTTTGATTTGGCCGGTCGTGTCTACAAGGGTTCGCCTGCTCCCATCAATATGCCAATACCTCCCTATAAATTTATTAACGATACCACCATCCTGATTGGTGAAGATGAAGGAGTGAAGGCATGATTAAACTACTGCAAGCCCTGTTGGGTTGGGTGGATGATCGCTTTCCGCTGACCAAGATGTGGAAGGAACACCTTTCCGAATATTACGCCCCGAAGAATTTTAATTTCTGGTACTTCTTTGGCTCGTTGGCCTTATTAGTGCTGGTCCTGCAAATTGTCACCGGTATTTTCCTGACCATGAATTACAAACCGGATGCCGCGCTCGCCTTTGCCACGGTGGAAGGCAACATCATGCGCGACGTGAGTTGGGGTTGGTTGCTGCGTTACATGCATTCGACCGGATCGTCGGCGTTTTTCATCGTGGTGTATTTACACATGTACCGTGGTTTGATGTATGGGTCCTTTAAAAAACCCCGCGAGCTGCTCTGGATCTTCGGCATGGTGATTTATGTCGCATTGATGGCGGAGGCCTTTCTGGGTTATCTGCTGCCGTGGGGCAATATGTCCTATTGGGGCGCGCAAGTAATTGTGAATCTATTCAGTGCCGTGCCGTATGTCGGTGAAGATCTTTCCGTGTGGATTCGTGGTGACTTCGTGGTGGATGATGCCACGCTTAATCGTTTCTTTGCGTTCCATGTCGTTGCCGTTCCGTTGATTTTGTTGGGACTGGTGGTGGCGCACATTCTTGCTCTGCATGAAGTGGGCTCCAACAATCCGGATGGTGTCGAGATCAAAAAGAAAAAAGGTGCCGATGGCAAACCACTGGATGGCATACCCTTTCATCCGTACTACACGGTCAAGGATATCGTTGGCGTCGTGGTGTTCCTGATCCTGTTTGCGGCGGTGATCTTTTTTATGCCGGAGTTCAATGGTTTATTTCTGGAGCACGACAACTTTGTCCCGGCCAATCCATTGAGTACGCCTGAACACATCAAACCGCTGTGGTATTTCACGCCGTACTACGCGATTTTGCGCGCGATTCCGCCGATGTTTGATTCGCAATTCCCCGGTGTGGTGGCCATGGGTGCGGCGATCGTGGTGTTGTTCTTCCTGCCATGGATCGATCGTCATCCGGTGAAGTCCATCCGCTATCGCGAGCCGTTATACACCGTGGCACTCATGCTGTTTGTAGTGACCTTTGTGGTGCTGGCGTGGCTGGGTATGCAGCCGGCATTACCGCATTTGTCTGAGTTGGCGCTGCGGTTTAGTGAATTATATTTTGTTTTCTTTGTGATCCTGGCGATCTATAACCAGCCGCGTACCAAGCAGTATTACCTTACGTGGTTAGCCGGATTATCACTGGCCATCGTCCTAATGGATTTGCCACGTTACATCGGTGCGACCATCGAGAAGCAGATTCTGATTCGCTTTAGCGTCTTCATTCCGCTGCTGTATTTGATTGTGACCTTATGGTTGCCGGCGGTGACCAAGTGGAATCAAAGTAAAACCGTTCCAGACAGGGTGACCACATGAAAAACAAATTGATTCTGATCCTCAGCGTCTTTCTGCCAAGCCTGGCACTGGCAAGTGGTGGAGGCGGTTCGGCGTTACTGCACCATTACAAAGCCGATATTGAATTGGCCAATCAGGATTCACTGCGCAACGGTGCCAAGTTGTTCGTGAATTATTGTTTGTCGTGCCATTCCGCCGCGTTCATGCGCTACAAGAGTGTCGCCAATGATCTGGGTATTGACGAGAAAAAGGCAGTGGAAAAAATGCTGTTTGTGGCGGATTTTTCCAAAAAGACCGAGGGTGAAGCAAAGAAGATCGGCGCGTTGATGACGGTTGCGATGCGGAGCGAGGATGCGAAGTCCTGGTTCGGTAACCCGCCTCCTGATCTGTCGGTGATTGCCCGTTCGCGGGGTGCGGACTGGTTATACGCCTACCTCACCACCTTTTATCTTGACGCGTCACGACCCTATGGGGTGAACAATGCCCAATTCCCTAACGTCGGCATGCCGCATGTGTTATGGCAACTGGAAGGGATGAAAAAGGGTCTGTTTGAGACAATCGTGACGGAAACGACCTATGCGCTGAGCAAAGACGCGAAAGGCGCGGAAGTAAAGACAGAGCTTAAAGTTGAGGAAAAACACTTTGATGTGAACGGCAAACTCAAGGATTCCAAGCTGGTCCGTGAAACTAAAAAATCAGACGTTGATCCCAAGAATTTCAAGTTAGAAAAACGCGAAGAAAAGACCTTGATCGGTTTTGAGATGGTCCAAGAAGGTCAACTCAAAGAGGTGGAATATAAAAAGGCGGCGAATGATCTCGTCAACTTCCTGGTCTATCTGGGTGAGCCGCATAAATTAGAACGACAAAAAATCGGAGTCGTGGTGATCTTTTTCCTGTTAATTCTGTTTGTGTTTGCGTATTTGTTGAAGCGCGAGTATTGGAAGGATGTGCATTAATTGATTCAGCGCTAGCGGTTGTTAGGGACAAGCGTATTTGAATAAAGGGGGAGTATTCCCCCTTTGTTCGTTATAGGGACAAGGTTAGGTTTGATATGAAAAATACGATGGTACAAATGTCGAATCGACGTTCGGCAATGGCATTATTTTCAGCCGATCACTCGGCACGTAGCCATATGGTACGTATTGTCTTGGCGGAGAAAGGCATTAATTACGAATTACTGACAGTCAATGATGAGAATAATCCAGAAGAGCTGAAGGATCTGAATCCGTACAATGATGTACCAACCCTGGTGGATCGGGATCTGGTGTTGTTTCAACATCAGGTGATAGTTGAATACCTGGACGAGCGTTTCCCGCATCCTCCCTTGATGCCGGTGGACCCGGTATCGCGGGCGCGTAACCGACTCATGTTGTATCGCGTGGAGCGTGATTGGTATTCATTAGTCGATATCATTGTGCGCAATGACAAGGACAGCGACAACGCACGCAAGGCCCTGCGTGACAGTCTCCTGAGTGCCATGGCTATTTTCGAGCAGAAAACGTATTTCCTCAGTGATGAGTTCAACATGCTGGATTGTGCGATGGCGCCGATGTTGTGGCGCTTGCCTTGGTACGGCGTGCAATTGCCCACGTCCGCTAAGGCCCTGACAAAATACGCCGATCGGGTATTTTCCCGCGCATCTTTTCGCACCAGTATGACCGAGGTCGAGAAGGACATGCGTTAAGGACGCGTGTCATTCTGTTTAGTATAATTATGTCTGTGAGATATTGATTTTTTAGAGAACTTCCCATGGCAATGACTTCCAGCCAACCGTATTTACTGCGTGGCCTCTATCAGTGGATTATCGACAATGACATGACACCGTACGTGCTGGTGGATGCGAATGAACCCGACGTGCACGTGCCGCGGCAATTTATCGAGAAAGGTAAGATTATTCTGAATATGGCGCCGCGTGCGGTGACTAATCTGGAATTGGGTAACGAGCTTATCTGCTTTGATGCGCGTTTTTCCGGCCAGCCGATGCATGTGCAATTCCCCATCGAGGCGCTATTGGCAATCTATAGCAAAGAGAATGGCCAGGGTATGGTCTTCAACGACAAGCGTACCTCGCCTACCACACCGGATGATACCCCCACCAAACCAACACGGCCCAATCTGCGCGTGGTGAAATAAGCGGACACTGAATACGGAGGCGTTGCCAGTCGATGCGGTGATTATGCGTAGACGTCGATGCCGTCCTGACCGGCGTTGGGCTCTGCGAAAGAGGGGTGATCGATCAGGCGTCGAGCTTGTACATGGCGCCGGGCATGGGGACTGCGCAGATCAAGCAGGACGGCAGCGCGTCGTTGGCGGCGTTCACCCAGGCGGCGATCAAAGCCGCGTGGTCGGCCATGCGGGTATTCCGCGGGCAGCGGCAATGTCGGCATCAGCAGATAGTTAACCGCGCCAGCCAGGCTAGTAGGTTTGATATAGACCGGGTCAAATTCCCGGAATAATTGCCGAATTAACATGTTTAGGTTCTCCCCCGCACACCCTTTTTATTCCACATCAGAGTATTGTCGGGCCAGCAAAGCATTATGTGTTGTTGTGTTGGAAACTAGTCTATCTTAATAACATTACTAAAAATGTGACATTTTCCTCATTTTCAACAACTCCTGTTTATTGGCGAATTCACGTCGGCGGTTTGGTGTGGATAAGCCGCTGGAAATGTTGCCAAGTCGGCAGGAAACCATAGAAAAGAGTCACTACAAACAGCCCCAAGATGGCGATGGTGCTCTGGCCAAAGGCGCCACCGATCAATAACACAGCGACAAATAGACCTGCGCTCAGACGAAATGTCCGGCGTTGCTGGAACAGTCGACCCAGATGCCGATACTGGGTATCAAAATTAATCATCAGGATACAGGCCACCCCCACCGTGAAGGTGATCAGCATGGGTTGGTCGGCAAACAAGGTGCAGGCACTCAACACCAGCGTCGCCCCCAAGGTACTGGGTACGCCGTGGAAATAATTGGGATCGGCATGGGCCTTATTTAAAGTGAAGTACACCAAGCGGCTAATGGTAAAAACGGCGTAGGCCGTGCCAATCACAAGGGCCTCAAGCAGGAAATGCGTGTCCTGTTGATACAAAAAAATGCCCAGTGCGGCCGCAGGCGCAATGCCGTAACTCACGCCATCCGCAATGTCATCGCTGTAGACACCAAAACGGGTACCGCCGAATTTACGCGCGGCAAATCCATCCAGCCCATCAAACAAGGCCCCAATCAGGATAAACAACAAACTCAGGTCAATACGTTGCAAACTGGCCATATATATCGCGGCTAGGCCACACAACAGATTGCACATCGACAAGGCATCAGCGATAAAGCGTTTTTGCAATATGTCCAGGTGATACAACAAGGAAATGAGGCTGAAGAGAATATTGGCGATTAACAGACTGTGGACAAAATCCGGGGTGAGAAAACGCGCCTCATGACCCAATACCATTAACAATAAGCTAATCAGCGTAATGTATTGGAATATGGCGCGTATCGAAATGGGTGAGGTCTTGGGTTGGTAGAGCAACACAAGGAGCAACACGCTATCCAGTGCCAGCTTGCTAAGTAACAAGGTCGGTGAGAGGTGGACGTCGGCCAGATAAATCAAGGTGATAAGTATTGGGTAGTCCAGACCACGATGCAAAAACACCCCGAGGCGTGAGGGTTGTTGCCGGGTGCGAGCAAGGTAGCCGTCGAAGACATCCACCAACGCCATGATCAGGAATAAACCCAGGGTGAAGGTGCGCCAGATTGGGGTGAAGGGTTCGCTACTCAGTAATATCAGGATAAGGGCCAGTGCGCTCAGCCACTTCAACAGGGACAAGGCATGCGGTTGCGACAGTAAGAGAGCGGCGGCGCGCGCAGATTGATTTGGCGGTGTTGCTTGGTTCATCTTTCACGGCGTCCTGTTGTGTGTTGCGCGGCAATTATAGGGCATGGCGTGTTCGGGGTAAGCCGGTATCAAATAAATATTAAACGATGATTGCCCTGCCGGAATACCGGCGGTGGATCGAAATATCCGTGTGGTCCGCGATGTGTGACGGATCACGCAGTTTTGCGGGGTGTACGGTTGCTGGTACCGCTATTGCCGATGCTTATTGTGCATGCCGGGTCTGTAATGCGGGCATTTTCACCCCAATATAAAGAGAATCAATCACTGATTTTGTTTAATGTGTCGATAATCGGAATAGGGTATTATTCGGCACAAGGCCATACCCAGGAAACACGCTGGTTGTTCCTGGGAAACAGCAGTACTTAAAGGGAAATTTTGCCATGCTCAACCACTCAGTCACTGACTCAAGCCAGCTACGGTTAAAGGGCGCGAACGTCTGGCGCAGCCTTCTCGTTGTGTGCGTAGGCATATTCAATACGGGATGTGGGGGCGTATTCATCCACTCCAACTCGCACCATCACGATATCAGTTTGGCATCCGAGCAGCTTTATGCTGAAAAATTTGCTTTTATCACCCCATCAACCATCACCGGTCAGGAAGAAGATAAACAGGCCTTGGCATTAATTTTTACCGAGGCGTTGGCGCAGATGTATCCCGACATTCACTATATTTCCTTGGCCGAAACACTCAGTGCCGTGAACAAGGCGGGACTGACCGATGAATATCGCCAGATGTACGAGCACTACCGTTACACAGGTATTTTTAAACGCTCCACACTACAAAAAATAGGTCAGGTGTCGGGCGCACGTTATGTCGTTCAGCTCAAACTGGCGGGGTTTGAACAAGGGACGGAAGGGCGCTTTGGTTTATTGGGCTGGCGAATCGTCGATACCAAGTTTGCCAAGATCCGTTTATTCGTGCAGGTGTGGGATACCGCCGAAGGCGCCATTGTCTGGGAAGCGACCCATGAAATGAATTATGCGTATGACACGATACAGGAAACCAACGTAACATTTCGTAATATAGTCAATGTCTCGGCGCAAGAGGTATTGCAACTGTTACCCAAACGTCAGCAGGCGGATAGCGGTGCGGAGACGGCCAGCAAGAACCTGTCACTGCAAAGCGTGCCATCACTGCCTAAGTAAACAGCGCCAGCGCGGGAAATTCCGCAAACAGATTCTGCGCGGGGGCGATGTTCCACCATTTTTCAATGAGGGTGGAATACAGTTGGCGATAATCGGTGGTGAACTTGAGATTATTTTCTTCCAGATCGGCTAAGGCCGGCATTTGGCCATAGTGGCCACCAATAACGCTCCCACCCATAACGAAATGACTTGCGGCGGTGCCGTGATCAGTACCAAGGTTGCTGTTTTCTTGTGGGCGCCGCCCAAATTCAGAATAGGTTATCACCACAACCCGATCCCACAGATTCGCGCGCACCAGTTGTTCACGGAAGTGGTGCACCGCTTCGGCAAATTCTTGTAACAAGCGTTGATGCTGTGGGGGTTGATTGCCGTGCGTATCAAAATTACCAAGCGATAGTTTGTAGACTGGATTGGCAACATTGTTTTTAATCAATTGCGCGACGACGGAAAGTTGTGAGTCGATCTCCGATCTGAATGGCGACTGAGATAGATAATTTTCATCGATAAATTTATCAAAGAGTTCACTCGATGCCTCTTTTATCGATTTTTGTACTTCAAGAATATGGGCGAGCGCGGGGTTGTCGGTTGGCGCGTCTTCCACATCAATATTGTTTGTCCGATTTAGGAACTGTTTTGGATTACCCATGATGATCGCCTTGGACTTGATGCCGTTGAGCGGTCCCAGATCATCATTCAGTGAAATACCACTGGCACTGAAATTCTGTGGCAAGGGATTGTGGGTAAAACAGCGGGTCAGCCAACCATCACGCAGAATGGTTTCGCTATCACTGCCGGTATTCCAAATTTCAATGGAACGAAAATGTGATGGGTTGGGATTTTTGTAGCCAAGTCCATGCACCAATGCAAGCTGTTTGCTTTCCCATAACGGCAGCAAGGGTCGCAGCGCCGGATGCATGCCCACTTGTTCACTCAGCGGCAATACCTTGTCACGTGGGATCGCAAGGCGTGGCCGAAATTGGTAATACAAGGGGTCGGTGTAGGGGATGATGGTATTTAAACTGTCATTTGCGCCTTTGAGTTCAATGAATACCAGGATGCGATCCCAGCGTGGATTGCTTTCGGCAAATGCAGGTAGTCCGGATAACCAAAGCGGGCTACTGGCGAAGAGTTTGAGTAAATCACGACGTTGCATGGAGTCTCACTTAGTTAGTCAACCGGGGCCTGGCGCAAAGACGGCAATATAATCGCCTTATCGCCGCCTTCTGGCAATGCTTGAAAGAGTGAAATCGGTAGCAAAAGCTTGGTAACCGCACAGGGTTAAGCAAAAAGCTGGCATTAACATCGTCTTTTATCCTTTACGACACCAGCGTGTTGTCGGCTGGAAAAACCTTACCCGGATTCAGAATCCCGTTAGGATCAAATTGTTGTTTGATCTTGCGCATGAGTCGTAGTGCAGCCGGATCCAGCTCCTGAGATATGTACGGCTGTTTGACCAAGCCCACGCCGTGTTCGCCGGATAAGGTGCCGTTGAGTGAGAGCACCAGATCAAACACCGCATGCAAACAGGGTTGCGCCTGAGCGGCATGGAGGGGATTATCCGGGTCAATCAATAAATTGACATGCAAATTACCATTGCCAGCATGACCGAAGTTAACGATGGGGATAGCAAAGCGTTGTGAAATATTTTGTAACTCCGCCACAAACACCGGCAATTTGGAAACGGGTACAACGACATCTTCATTGATCTTTTTTGGCGCCAGCGTGCGCAACGCGGGGGAGAGCGCCTTACGCGTCGCCCATAGCGCTTTCACTTCATTACTGGTCGTGGCCGTTTTAAATGAGAGTAGACCGGGATTACTCGCCACACGCTGGGTATTTTTCGCTAATACCGCGAGACTGTCCTGATTGCCATCCACCTCAATCAACAACAAGGCGCCCGCATTCTCCGGTAAGTCCAGTTCAGAATAATGCCGAATCATCGCAATACTTTGTTGATCCATGAATTCCAGGGCACAAGGAATGGACGGCTGTGACATCATCGCGACGATGGCGGTGGTGGCTGATTCGATGTCACGGTAAATGGCTTGCATGGTGATCTTGCCTTCGGCCAGCGGGGTTAACTTGAGGGTCGCTTCGGTAATGATGGCCAACGTCCCTTCCGAACCAATGATCAGACGCGTCAAATCATAACCCACCACGCCCTTGGTGGTGTAAACACCGGTGCGTAACTCCTCACCACTGCCGGTGATAACACGTAACGCCAACACATTATCACGCGGTGTCCCATATTTCACGCTGCGTGGACCGGCGGCGTTATGCGCCAGATTGCCACCAATACTGCAATACGCGGCGCTGGTGGGGTCCGGGGGCCAAAAAAAACCGTGCGCGGCTACAGCATCTTGCAAGGTTTGGTTGGTCACACCGGGTTCAACCGTCGCATAACGATCCGCCGTGTTGATCGTGAGGATGTGATTCATCCGCTCGGTGGACAATACAATCCCACCGGTAATCGGTACGGTGGCACCGGTGGTGCCGGTGCCACGGCCACGTGGGATCAAGGGGGTGTGATATTGATTACATAAATCGACAATCTGTTTTATCTCAGCATGTGTCTGCGGGGTAACAACGGCATCGGGTAATGCCTGTAAGCGACTGTTGTCATAACTGTAGGAGACACGTTCGGCCAGCGCAGTGTGGATGGTGTCTGCTGGTAATGCGGCCGTGAGTTCAGTGAGAAGTTTGGCGGGCAAGCAAGTAGTGCTGGTCATGCTGGCGTATGTCCATACAGCACCGCATCGATCTGTGCGCACAGAATGTGTAACACTAAGAGATGCACTTCTTGAATACGCGCCGTCACGGTGGCGGGGACGCGAATTTCCACATCGGTTTTTGCCAAGACACTTGCCATTTTACCGCCGTCACGACCGGTTAAGGCAATGACCCGCATACCGCGTTGATGGGCCATCTCGATTGCAGTGACGATATTGGTGGAATTACCGCTGGTGGATATCGCCAGCAAAATATCACCTGGTTGTCCAAGTGAAGATATTTGCTTGGAAAACACCTGATCATAATGGTAATCGTTGGCAATGGAGGTCAGGGTTGAGCTGTCCGTGGTTAAGGCGATGGCAGGCAGGCTCGGTCGATCTTGATCATAACGGTTCAACAGTTCAGCAGAAAAATGTTGTGCATCGGCGGCGGAACCTCCATTGCCGCAACTCAAGACCTTGTTCCCCTGTTTGAGCGCGGCACACAGTATTTCAGTGGCGTAGGTAATGGGTTCAACCAAACTATCCCGCGCCAGCTGCTTGGTGGTGATGCTGGCATCAAATATTTTCTTGATCGTCGCTTGCGTTGACATCATCGATCCCTTTACTGTGTTTGAAAGGCGTCTTTAATCCAGTTAATCTGCGATGCCGCTGGCTGATTCGTAATGGCGATGACATCAAACCGGGCTGGATAGTCCATGAGCTTGCTGTGTGTCTGCAAATAATACAGCGCTGTCTTGATCAATTTCTTCTGTTTGCTGGCGTTAATGCTTTGCAGACTATCAACCAGATTGTGTTGTTGGCGTGCGCGCACTTCGACAAATACCACGGTGCTGCCGTCACGCATAATTAAGTCTATCTCACCATAGCGTGAACGAAAATTGCGTGCCAGCAATGTCAACCCTTGCTGTTGCAAGTAGTCACAAGCGAGATTCTCACCGGTTTTACCTGACTCAAGGGTACTGGTTGGCATTGTCGCAGTTAGAGACTTCCTTGTTCAATCACCACCGGCCGGCCAGTGCGGAACTTGACCCAGGTGAGCTGGCGACGAATGCGCAGATTATTGTCCAGACTGAGACTGCCGGTTTCACCGTCAAAGCGCTCATAGGGATAGTTGCGCAGTGTATTGAGCGCGCCGATCACATTAAATGCGTCAATCCCCAGGGCGTACAGCCGCTGGAGGGAGTTACCTGATTCAGAAATATTAGTTTCAATTTCCATGCGCAGATCACGATGTAGGCTGCTGCCGGATAAGACCCAGGGCATGTCACCAAAAATAATTCCATCCATGTCACGGTCACGTTCCTGGTTGAGGGTGCCGGTAAATACATGCGAGGTGGTGTAGACCGGAATATCCGTCGCATTAAAAAAATTCAATTGAGGTTGAATCTGGCGGCCTTGCAGTGGATACGCGGCGAGAAAAATAAAATCAACATCGGTGCGGCGGCGTGCCGTGAACTTAACGTCACGTTTAATCGTTGCCGCAACACGCCGGTGACGCCGTTGGCTTTCATCAATATTCAACAAGGCTTGAATCGGATCGGAAAAATTAGTTTTAGCAGGATCATAGGTTTGTACTTCGACAATCTTGCCGCCAACCGTGGTCCAACGTTCCTTAAAAGACGCAAGCATGCGTTCTCCCCAGGGACCGGCGGGAACTAATGCGGCGGCATTCACATGGCCATCCAGCCAGGTGCGATCCGCGACTTGGCGTGCTTCTTCTTCCGGTGAGAGTCCAAATTGAAACAAATTTCCACGCAAGGTTTTATCTTCATCCGGCAGGAAATTCAAGGTGAGCGTGGGTACCGGAAACTCATCCAGTTGTAATAGCTGTTGCACGGCTTCCTTTTCCAATGGTCCGACAATAAATTGTGCGCCGTCATCCAGCGCCTTGCGATAGAACTCCCGGATTTTATTATTATCATCACCCACGTCATAGATCCGAATGGTTTGTTTGGCGTTGGGACGGCGGGTGTAATAGGCGGCAAGAAAACCATCACGCAGTGCCTCACCGGCCTTGGCAAATTTACCACTGAGGGGCACCAACAACGCAACACGATCCGGATGTGCTACATCTTCTTGTTTGCGTTGTGTTAATCCATTGAGTATGCCGTCGGTAACCGGATGCGCACTGTATTTGTGGCGCCACAGGGTGATCTGTTCCTTTAATCGGACCGGACTGAGTTGATAGACCTTGGCAATGGCGACCAATTCTGTCCATCCGGTTAAGTTGTCGGCTGGCGCCCCGGCGCGAAATTGCTGTAACGCGCGTTCACTCATACTGGCGAGCGAGGTCCAAATTTCCTGTTGATTGGTTTTGATTTCACTGTTGTCGGTCAAATAGGTTTCCCGTGTCACCAACTCACGCGCGGTTTCCATACGATTACCCAGCAGGGTGTATGCCGTGGCGCGCAACTGATGAAACTCACCTTGATAGGTGGCGGGGATCATGTCCGGTAATTTTTCCGTGAGCAACACCTGGACTTGATTGGGGCGGCGTTCCGCTAGGGCGATATGCGCATTCGTCAAGCGCAGCAACTGTTGACCTATGCTATCTTGCTCATTGATGGTAATCGTGGCTAACAGTTGTTTGGCTTGCGGCCATTGTTCCTGACGGGCGAGGGCCGCGCAGGCACGCAGTTGGGCGTGGCTTTTTTCTATACCGCTGCTGTTGGCGGCGCGTTGCAAGAACAGTTCGGCCGCCTTGGCAAAATCACCCGTACGCATATAGCGTTCAACATCGCCGAGTACATCGCCTGCCGGTGTAACTTGTTGGCTTTTGATGGTGGCGGGTGGTTTCTCAACGGTGGTACAGCCGATGAAGGCACCACACAAAAGGCCAAGCGTCAGTATTTTCAGCTTCATATTTAATTACGATAGGTTAGGATGTGACGACTACTCTAGTGTAGCCAAGGAGATTATACCGTGTCTTGTGCAGCAGGTGTGTTGTATGTGGTGGCAACGCCATTGGGAAATCTCGGCGATATCACCTACCGAGCAGTGGAGGTACTCAAAACTGTCGATCTGGTCACGGCTGAAGACACACGCCACAGCCGTAAATTACTGGGCCATTATGGCATTCAGACACCCATGCTCTCCTTGCACACGCATAATGAGCAAGAACAGACCCTGCATCTCATAGAATTGCTCGGTCAAGGGAAAAAAATCGCCTTAATCAGTGATGCGGGTACCCCGCTGATCAGCGATCCCGGTTTTATCTTGGTTCGGGAGGTTCACCAGCAGGGCGGGCGTGTGATCCCCATACCAGGACCCAGCGCGGTGATTGCGGCATTGTCCGTGGCCGGTCTACCCACCGATCGATTTGTGTTTGAAGGGTTTTTATCAAGCAAGGCCGTGGCACGGGCGACACATCTGCACGCCTTGCGCGAAGAACCCCGAACCTTGGTATTTTATGAGGCGCCGCACCGGATTCTTGAAACCTTGTCCGCGATGGTCACAGTCTTTGGTGCCCAGCGCGATGCCGTCTTGGTACGCGAATTAACCAAGACCTATGAAACAGTCTGCGCAAAACCGCTGGGCGAACTACGAGATTGGGTGGCTGAACACGCCGAACAACAACTCGGTGAAATCGTCTTATTAGTACAAGGTGCCACTGCTGCGGTATCGCCAACAAAATGTGAAATAGAAGTGGAGACGCTGTTAACCCAATTACTTGCGCATGTCTCGGTGAAGACAGCGGCCCAAGTGACGGCCGCCGTGACCGGCCTGGGTAAAAATGCCTTGTATGATCGGGCCTTGCAATTAACTCAACATGATGAATAGGCTTTAGGTACAATCACCGCGGAAGTCGGCCAAGCAATCGCTGGGAAGCATGTCTTCCTGGAGGAAAGTCCGGACTCCACAGGGTAGGATGCCAGGTAACGCCTGGGCGATGTGAGTCGATGGAAAGTGCCACAGAAAATACACCGCCGATGGCCGCAAGGCACAGGTAAGGGTGAAATGGTGCGGTAAGAGCGCACCGCGTCCATGGCAACATGCGACGGCACGGAAAACCCCATCCGGAGCAAGGCCAAATAGGGAAGCAATGGTGCGACCCGTACCGCTTCCGGGTAGGCTGCTTGAGCCAGTGAGTGATCACTGGCCCAGAGGAATGATTGCTCACGACAGAATCCGGCTTATCGGCCGACTTCCTTTTTATACTATTTTACATTAATTATCTTCGCTAACTTCTTGTTTTATAGCCCCTTCAGACCCAGTTTTCCACCTCGCACTGCTTTCGCAATCCATCGCTAAGTCGCTGACTTTCTTACAAGAATTCCCTGTTTTGTGGGGTGTTTTGCTTGACACAGTGGGCTATTCATACCTATAGTGTATCGTAGTGGGAAATTGTGGGAGCAAATGGCAGAAATGCCCATAGGGGGCCTGATTGTTCCGTGGTGTCAACATTCTGAGTCTGGATGCAAAAGGCCGCATGGCCATGCCCAGCAAATACCGTGAGCGCTTACAAACATCCGGCGAGGGGCAACTTGTTGTCACGCTCGACATGAGCGAGCCGTGTCTGCTGATTTATCCGCTCCCCGAGTGGGAAGACATAGAGCGCAAACTGGTCCGCTTACCCAGTCTGAACAAACAGGCGGTACGGCTGAAACGCCTCTTGCTCGGCCACGCCTCCGAATGCGAGATCGATAGTCATGGGCGGATCCTGCTGCCGCCGGCGTTGCGTGATTTGGTCAAGCTCGACAAACATGTGGTGCTGCTTGGCCAGGGGAATAAATTTGAATTGTGGGATGAACAGGCCTGGAATGCGCGACGTGACACATGGCTGAGTGAAACTGGAAGTGATCAGGGGTTATCCGATGGCTTGGAAACATTGTCGCTGTGATGACGACCTATCAGCATCAAACCGTCTTGCTCGCCGAGGCCGTGAGCGCATTGCAGCTGCGACCAATGGGTTTTTATGTCGATGGCACCTACGGGCGGGGAGGACATAGTCGCATGATCCTCAGTCAATTGGGTCAGGACGGCCGGTTAATGATCCTCGATAAAGACGCCGCCGCCATCACCCAAGCCCACGTTGAACTGGCGCAGGATCCCCGTATCTATATATATAAGGGTAGTTTTGCGCAGCTTGGCGATTTTGTCGCCGAACGTGGCTGGCAGGGGCGCGTCGATGGTGTGTTGTTGGACCTGGGGGTGTCGTCGCCCCAGATCGATGATCCACAACGGGGTTTCAGTTTTCGCCAAAGTGGGCCATTGGATATGCGCATGGATACCACGCAGGGTATGTCGGCCAGTGAATGGTTAATGCAGGCAGATGAACGCACGATTGCCGATGTGATTTTCCAATACGGGGAAGAACGTTTTGCCCGACGCATTGCCCGCGCGATTGTGGCAGAACGTGAAGCGGCACCGATTGATACAACTCAACGGCTGGCCGCGATTGTCGCCGCAGCCGTGCCAACCCGTGAGCGTCACAAAGACCCGGCAACCCGCAGCTTTCTGGCGATTCGCATTTTTATCAATCATGAATTGGATGACTTGTTACTTTGTCTAAACCAATTACATGATGTGTTGGCGCCGGGTGGACGGGTGGTAATCATCAGTTTTCATTCACTGGAAGATCGCATCGTGAAACGGTTTATGCGCGATATGAGTAAAGGTGATCAACTGCCACTGGATTTACCTGTTGCACACGTTGAGATTAAACATAAATGGCGATTGGTAGGTAAAGCGATCCGTGCCAGTGAGGCAGAGATTGCATCCAATGTCCGGGCGCGTAGCGCGATTATGCGCGTGGCGGAGCGACTGGGATGATGCTGCGATTATTCAATATTGTTTTGTTACTGCTCATCGTGGTGAGCGCCTTGGCTGTGGTTTATGTCAAACACGAGAACCGTATGTTGTATACGCAATTGCGCGATCTGCAAAAGCAACGCGATCTGATGGACGTGGATTGGGGCCGATTACAACTCGAACAGAGCACGTGGGCGACACACAGCCGTGTGGACAATGTCGCGCGGAAAAAATTAGCAATGCGTACCTTGGACTATAGTGAAATTGTGGTGGTGACACCGTGAGAGAACAAGTGCATCTACCCACGGGCCGATTGCGATATATCAGCGTCTTGTTCGGTTTTGTGCTATTGAGTGGCATCTTAATCCTACGTGCGTTTGATCTGCATGTGTTGAATAAAGATTTTTTACAATCCGAAGGTGACCAGCGTAGTTTGCGCAGCCTGCCGGTGATTGCGCATCGCGGTATGATCATGGATCGTTACGGTGCGCCGTTGGCGGTGAGTACACCGGTTGATTCAGTGTGGGCACACCCACGGCAGTTCGAGGCAAGTAAAGCACAAGTAACTGCATTGGCGCGTTTATTGGATACCACACCGCAACACATCAAAGATTTAATTCACTCGCGTGCCGACAAAGAATTCGTGTATTTGAAACGGCATGGCACGCCAGAAATGGCAAAGAAGGTCATGGCGCTGGATATCGCCGGCGTGTCATTGTTGCGTGAGTATCGCCGTTATTATCCCGATGGCGAAATATTTTCGCACGTGCTGGGGCTGACCAATATTGATGATAATGGCCAAGAAGGTCTGGAATTGGGTTTCGATGCCACCCTGCGCGGCAGTAACGGGTCGCAATTGGTGATGAAAGATCGGCTTGGCCGGATTATCCAGCATGTTGATTTGAAAAAACCACCGCGTCCGGGCAAAGATTTAGTGGTGAGTTTAGACAGACGCTTACAATATCTTGCCTATCGCGAATTAAAACGTGCCGTGTTTACGCACAAGGCAAAATCAGCATCGGCGGTGATTTTGGATGTGCAAACCGGTGAAGTGCTGGCAATGGTGAATCAACCGTCATTGAATCCAAATAATCGTGAAGAATATGAAAGTTATCGCTCGCGCAATCGCGCAGTAACCGATAATTTTGAACCCGGTTCGACGGTAAAACCCTTTACGATAGCGGCGGCGCTGGAATCAGGCCGTTTTAAACCGGAAAGCATCATTGATACCTCGCCGGGCTTGCTGCGTGTTGGTCATTATACCGTGCGGGATATTCATGACTATGGCCAGCTTAATTTATTGGGCGTCATTCAAAAATCCAGTAACGTTGCGGCGACCAAGATTGCATTAACAATCCCGCCCGCATCACTCTTCACCATGCATCAGCGCATTGGCTTTGGCGAATACACCAACAGCGGATTTCCGGGCGAGGTCTATGGCGAGATTGTGCAAGCACGGTATTCGCGAGATGTTGAGCGTGCGACATTATCGTATGGCTACGGCTTGTCAGTGACGACCTTGCAATTGGCGCGCGCGTATTCCGTGTTGGCGGCAGACGGTAAACGCAAACCCGTTAGTTTTGTCCTGCAATCTTCCCCGGTCGCCGGTGAGCAGGTAATTGATAGCAAGATTACCCGGCAAGTGCGCACCATGCTGGAAAGTGTGATTACCGATGGTGGCACAGGTACCAAGGCAAATATTCCCGGCTACTGGGTGGCAGGCAAAACCGGGACGGTGAAAAAACTTGGTCCCGGCGGTTACACGGATGATAAATACGTGTCGGTGTTTGCCGGTATGGCGCCCGCGCGACAACCACGCTTGGTTATGGTCATCGCCATTCATGAACCCAAAGGTAAAGCGTATTACGGTGGTGAAGTGGCGGCACCGGTATTTGCCAGTGTGATGTCAGGCGCGTTGCGTTTATTGGATATCCCTCCGGATGTGATTCCAGAAACAAAAACACATCTGGCCTATCTGGAGGGGCGACCATGATGAGCGTGCTCAAGCAAAAGACGGGCATGACCCTGAGTAAATTACTGCAAGGTATTGCGTTATTGTCGCCCGATGCCGAGCGCGTGATGGGAAAATTAGTTTTGGATAGTCGCAGGGTACAACCGGGTGACGTGTTTCTTGCCTGTATTGGTCAGACCAATGATGGGCGGCATTATATTGAACAAGCCATCACACAAGGTGCCGTGGCGATATTGTGGGACAGTGATCGTACTACTGTGCCCATACCGTTGTCGTGGCGCAACTCACCCGCTGGGCAGCGCATCCCGTGTGTCGCTATCAGTAACTTAACTCAACAGGTCGGCGTTCTCGCCGACCGTTACTATCAGAGTCCATCAAAATCGATGTACATGGTGGGGGTGACAGGTACGAACGGGAAAACATCCACCACACAATTCATTGCGCAGGCGCTCAATCAAATCACACGTTGTGGCGTGATTGGTACCTTGGGTTGGGGTTATCCCAAACAATTACACGCAACACAACACACCACGCCCGATGGGATCACGACCCAAGCATGGCTTGCCAATATGCGTGATGAGGGCGCGAAGGTGGTCGCGATGGAGGTGTCCTCGCATGCACTCGATCAGCAACGGATCAACGGGGTGTCCTTGGATTGCGCGGTGTTTACGAATCTCACGCATGACCATTTGGATTATCACCAAGACATGGCGAGTTATGCGCAGGCCAAGGAAAAACTGTTTCTTTGGCCAACGCTCCAACATGCCGTGATCAATATTGATGATGCACACGGCGCAAGGCTGCAGCGCTTAATTGCTGACAAGGTGAAGGTGCTCAGTTATGGCATGTCGAATCAGGAACAAAAACCGGATATTTTCGCCAGCAAAATCCAATGTCACGCCGCCGGAATGCGCTGTCATGTCACCACGCCGTTTGGCGAGGGCGAGCTGAGTCTGCCGCTCTATGGTCGGTTCAATATCAGTAATATCCTGGCGACGCTGGGCGTATTGCTGCATTACCAGATCCGGCTGTCGAACGCATTGAGTTATTTATCACAGGTATCACCCGTGGCGGGCCGCATGCAGATGGTCACCAGTTCCCGGCATGCGGCGATTGTGATTGATTATGCGCACACCCCGGATGCCTTGGCGCAGGCCTTGGATGGTTTGCGCGAACATGTGCGTGGGCAGTTATGGTGTGTATTTGGTTGTGGTGGCAATCGCGATCAAACCAAACGGCCGATCATGGGCGCGATTGCCCAAGCCAAGGCGGATCATGTGATTGTGACCAGTGATAATCCACGTCACGAGGCACCAATGGATATTATTCAACAGATTTTGGCGGGCATGCCTGCCCCTGCCGGCGTCACGATCGAAGCTGATCGTGGTCTGGCGATCCGTTATGTGTTAGCCAATGCCCGCAATAATGACATTGTGTTAATCGCCGGTAAGGGGCATGAGTCGTACCAACAGATCGGTGAAACTAAATTACCCTTTAATGAT
>Ga0315281_10001117_pt1 | contig 39244 bp, 43 predicted proteins | sample YL17G07_0_MG_FD_204540 | JGI IMG/M metagenome (GOLD analysis project Ga0315281, IMG submission 204540) | Sediment microbial communities from Yellowstone Lake, YNP, Wyoming, USA - YL17G07_0 | ecosystem: Environmental > Aquatic > Freshwater > Lake > Sediment | place: USA: Wyoming | collected...
TGCAAGATAATACTGCTCAGATTCAAGAGTTGATTGATAAATTAGAAAAAAGCGAGCAAGTAAATGCAGCCCTAAAGGCAGAATATGATCAACTTAAACTGCAAGATAATACTGGTCAGATTCAAGAGTTGATTGATAAATTAGAAAAAAGCGAGCAAGTAAATGCAGCCCTAAAGGCAGAATATGATCAACTTAAACTGCAAGATAATACTGAACAGATTCAAGAGTTGACAGCCAAGTTAAAAGACATTGCTGTAGAGAGAGATGTTTTTAGAGATAAATATGACAAGCTTCAAGGTGAATTAAGTCAATTATATAATCTGCTTAAACAACAAGCAACTATTTTACCAACTATTGTAAAACCGACTCAAAAAGTTATTGATCAAGCAAAGGAGTTGAATATAAGGATCAAGGAAAGCCTTCAAAAGAGGGCTGCGCTTGAGTTTGAGGTCAAAAAAATCATTTCATTGTATCAAAAACTCGATGAAGACAAGAAATCTCTCACTCAATTCACTGAAAAGCTACATCGTTTAAGACAGGAGATAGCCTTTAATAAGGAGATTCAAGACCTTTTATCAAATATAACAGATACAACCAGTATATTTAATGAGATTAATAAGAGACTTGAGCATAGTATTCAAAAGAGGGCTGAACTTGAGGTAGAGGTCAAAAATATTATCTCCATCTATCAAAGATTGATTGAAAATAGAGATGCCATTAATCAATTGAGAAGAGAAAACTCTAAGTTAAAACATGAAATATCACAAACTCAAAATTTAACTGAGGATGATATTAAAACTGATTCAATCAATGAAATCAATCAACTAACTAAGAGACTTGAGAAAAGCGAGCAAAAAAGGTTAATACTTGAGGGAGAGGTCAATAATATTATCTCAATTTATCAAAAACTATCAGAAAACAAGAAAATCATGGACAATTTACAAAGTGATTACTCCATGATTGAGCAGGAACTGGCTCAAAGCAGGGGAATGCAAGGACAATTAATCAATAATAATGCAAGATTGGATTCTAAGGACGAGATTAAAAAACAAATCCGCAAATTAGATGAGAGCGAACAAAAAAGATTTATCCTTGAGGGCGAGGTTAGAAATATTATCTCCATTTATCAGAAATTAATAGAAAACAAAACCATACTGACAGAACTAACAGAGGAAAATATCAGACTTAAAAATGGAAAAGAATTCACCGCAGAGGCGCAGAGTACGCAGAGAAAGATAATATAAATAAAAAACTAAAAAGTTTGAATTCCTTTTCTTTTTTGCTTGTTATTATATCCTCTGCGCCTCTGCGGTTAATTCTTTTTTTACTATTCACTTTTTAAAATATGTTAATATACTGAAATAATTTATGGGGGACTAAGATCATAAAACAGAAAAACATTATAATTATTTTGGCAATTATATTGATGAATGTATTTTTTCTGTCATTCATAATAAATGCCCAAGCTGTAGATCAGGATGAAGTTATTGTTTTGTTTGATCAATCAGGCTCAATACAGACATTTGACTCTAAGTTTGCAGCTAAGGAATTGGTAATAAATTTTGTTAAGGCAAATTATCTAAAATATCAAATAAGCCTAGTTGGTTTTGACGAGGATAATCACTTTCATTTTAAGATTAATTCAAATCAGAACACAGATATTGATACAATTGTAAAAAATATTGAGGAAATAAAAACGTACGGACTTGCAACTGATCTTGAAAAACCATTCAGTTATCTAATCGATCAGCCCAAGCCAGAGCTTATCCGTTTGGTTTTGATTATTTCAGATGGCAGACCTGATATTTGGGACAAGAAACTTGACTATCTGAGCAAGATTATCAGGGCAGATGAACGTTATTCTGAGCTAAACACACTATATAAATCTCTCAAGGCATCCGAAGACGTCCCTCTGATGACCTATAATAAGTTATTCCCTCTTTATTTTCAAAAGAACCTGACATTTATAGATGAGAGGATTTCTCTAGTTAAGAAGGTTCTTGCAGGGCGTATTATTATTTGGGATATTTCAGGTGATTCAGAATATCTAAAACGCTGGTCAAAGACTCTTAGCGCCCAATATGTCTCTATCCCAACAAATAAAGCCCAGCTTGATGAAGCTGTAACCACAATACAAAAAAAAGCGGATGAAATCATAAATGAACCTATCCCAGATACAGCTACTCTACCTATAAAGATTGATAATTCAAAGGATATAATCAAGGATAATCCTCTGGCAGATTCTATAACAACGAAACAAGATTCATACAAAAAGGAGGATAATTCAAATATCATGTTACAAGAAAATCTCATTTTATTTTTATTATTTTTGCTTATTATTGCATCAATATTATTGATTATTGTTTATAGAAAGTTACGTCAAAAATCTAATGCAGTTTTTTCTTCAATGGACAAATCTAGCGATCAGCAGCTTTTAGAGATATTAAAAGCAAATAATCCAGAGCCAAGTCTTACGGATGTCTCACAACATAATCAATTAACGGAAGTTATGCCTAAAGAAGATATTAATGAGAATAATCAGCAAATAACAACGGATTATAATAAACTTATTGATGAATTTGAAGCGTTAAAAGTAGAATTAGAGATAGAGCAGGCAAAAACATCTCAAATATCGAAACTTAAAGAAAACCTGAAGTCAAGCAATGAGGAAAAGATATTTTTTGAACAAGAGGCTATAGCGCTTAAAAATAAATCTGAAGAAATTCAATATAAATATAATATTCTAACCTCTGAGAATATGACGCTAAAAGAAGAGTTTGCGAAAATTCAATCAGCCATGCAAACTAATTCTGCGGAGACTTTTTTGCCAGATGAGAGGAAAATATTTGAGCAGGAGATAGAAAAACTCAAGAATGAATTCAGTTTAATTAACAACAAGATTAATGAGAAACACAATGAATTAAACAAGTTGTTTGAAGACAATAATGCCCTTAAAGATCAGCTATTAAAGGTTGAGGCTCAAAATCAATCCTTGCAGGCTAAGATTACTGAAATGGAGCAGCTTAGAGGCAGAGTTGAGCAGGGATTAGTCTATGAGCAGGAGATTGAAAGATTGAAGTCTGAGTTTAATCTGATTAATCAGAGAGTTTCTGATACTCAAAATGAGTCAAGTAAACTAGCTCAAGAGAATATTATGTTAAAAGAAGAGTTGGCTAAGAATGATACCAATCTCATTAGGGTAGCTGCATTAGAAGTATCTAATAAGGATAAATTATCGGAAATAAACCAGTTCAAGGCAAGTCTAAAAGAGGGCGAGCAAAAAAGATTGGATTTTGAAAGGAAGTTCAATGAGACTATTTCAGTTTATCAGCAGCTTGAACAGGAGCATACTAATTATGATACGAAGTTGATTGAGGAAAGAGATAGACTTATAGTAGAGCTTGATCTCAGAGAAACCACTAAAACATCAGTAATGCTTAGTCCAGTAAATGAGCGCGTTAAGAAGATGACTGAAAGAATCAAGGAATATAATGAAAACGAATCAAGATATGTAGATGAAATTGAAAGCCTTAAAGCAAGTAATTTCTCACTAAGAAAACAGGTTGATTCTGCAATTGAGACGGTAAATTTAGCCCTGACAAGGATTGAACAGCTTAAAAATGATAAGGCGGTTTGATTATGGGGACAACTGGTAGATGAAACTTTTTACAAAAAGGCATTGTAGAAGCCTTTTTAAAATGAGGTTAGAATGAAACCAGTGATGTCATTTGATGTAGATCGTATAATACATTTGGCTCCCAATCATCAGATACATTTGACCCGTTAAACAGTTAAACTATCCTTTTGACAAAAAGTTTAAAGGAGGTATTAAGAGGTGATAAGTATGTATAAATGGCAGGAGGTTAAGGAATTAAAAGACAAAGGGTTATCTATTAAGGAGATCGTGAGACAGTTAAAGATTTTAAAAAATACTGTGAGGAAACTCTGTGGATAGAGGCTGAGGATGACTCCATAACTTGTAACTCTGTTGAAGAGTTTATGAAGGCAATTCATAATGCCGAAGAGGATTAATGTCAAAAAATCCTTTACTAAAAAAGCAAAGAAATTATTTAAAAGACATCCTGAACTTGAAAATGCGTATATAGAACTATATAATAAACTTCGTGATGATCCCTTTGCTCCACAACTAAATACCCATGGATTATCACGAAATCTCAAAGGCAAAAATGCCTGCTCACTTACAGAGGACATTCCATCAAATATTTTCTCAAAATCAGTTCCTCTTATTTGCCTTAGTTCAATTAGTCCGATATCTGATATCTTACCTTCTAATGGGGTCTCGTCTATCTCTATCTTTTCAGGACGTTTCCTTTTTAATAAGTGTTGATAATTTAGATACTTGCGAGCGGGTAGTTTAATTTGTCCCTGCCTCTCCAACCATAATAATAGCCCTCTGCATGTCATGTCCTTTAATATTCCGTTTGTCTGCCTCCAATCCCACGTTTCACAAAGTTGTTTCGAAAGCGAACTACGGCTTAATTTTGGATATTGCTCTATGATGCCGTTAATGTTGGCTATTTCACATGGTGTTATTTGACGTCCTCTGTAGTGCATATACCAGTTTAACAAAAAGATGTTCATGAGCGTAAGGGGGAATGAAAAAAATATTAAAAAAAATTCTTGAGTTATTTTCGGCTTTCTGATACTATAGGTGAACTATTACTATAATTGTAATTCTATGCAATATGGTATTATATATAAAGAATGAAAATCTCAATCATAATGCCTGTATTAAACGAAGAGAAGATACTCTCTAAAACCCTTAGTTCAATTGACTTTCAAGATAATGAACTAATAATCGTTGATGGTGGGAGCGCTGATAATACTATAAAAATCGCTGGATTGTTTACAGATAAAATTATTACTTCAAAAAAAGGCAGGGGCGCTCAATTATCTGCTGGAGCATTGAGCGCAACTTGCGATATCTTATTTTTCCTACATGCAGATTGTATCCCCCCTGTAGATACATTTGATATTATTAAAAAAACTCTTAATCTCAATGGCATAAGCGCAGGTTCATTTATGCTTGGCATAGATTCAAAGGGAATTTTATTTAGAATTATAGAGACGGCTGTCTTTATAAGGTCAGAGATTACAAAAATCCCATACGGCGATCAAGGTCTGTTTATGACCAAAACCACTTATCAAGAAATAGGTGGATTTAGTGGCCTGCCTATTATGGAAGATATTGAGATTGCTCAGAGATTAAAAAAACATGGGACTATTGTATTTTTGAGGGAAAAAATGACTGTATCCCCAAGGCGATGGCTCAAAGAAGGGATTATTTATACAACGCTGAGGGATTGGATGATTGCCTTGATGCACACCTTTTTAAAGATTAATCCTAAACTCCTTAGCAGGCGCTATAAAGATGTTAGATAATGCCCTTATAATATTTGCAAAATATCCAGACCCAAAAACCGTAAAGACTCGTCTAAGCCCTGTATTTAATGATACTGAAAGAACACAGCTTTATACCAAGATGATGACTGATACGTTTGAGAAATTTGGACATTTATTGGATATTACTACATTTATATTTTATACCCCAATAGAGAGCGAGGGATATTTTAGTCAATTTAGGCTTGAAACAAGACTTCAGGAAGGCTTAGACCTTGGGGAGCGTATGCTTAATGCCATCAAATCAACGCTTTCGCTTGGATATAAAAATGTGACAATAATTGGAACTGATATACCAGACTTGACAAGTGATATTATTTATGAGGCATTTGAGCGGTTATTGGATAATGACCTTGTAATTGGCCCAGCCTTAGATGGAGGGTATTATCTTATTGGGTTGAAGAAGGCTTACGAAGAACTTTTTACAGATCTTTCTTGGTCAACAGATATTACGGCATCTCAGACATTAACAAAGGCATATGAGCTTGGTTTGAATTATTATAAGTTAAAGATACTTAGGGATATTGACCGTCCAGAGGATTTAAAGATGTAAAGAATTCACCGCAGAGGCGCAGAGACGCAGAGAAAAGATTGAATAATAATTTCATAAATTTTTTTAATTTATCTATTTTTGTAACTGCTCAGGTATTTTGAAAAGCATTCATTTTTCACTGGACTCACCTGAATTCATTGTGGTATAACATATACATGACGAGCGCATATACAATTCAAGGACGTATAATTGGAGAAGAAGAGCTTCTTTGATTGAGAATATGGATAGGAGAGCATAGTGACTGGAGCCGCTTTCGTTTAGCTAAGGATATAAAAAACTATTCACCGCAGAGATGTAGGAACAGCAAAGCGTGCCTGCCCTGTTGTTGTGGTAACCTTGTTGATTGCCCTGTACCAAACTCAAAAAAGGGCAGGTACAAGACCTGCCCCTACATCTTTGCAGTAAATTCTTATCTTTTTTTCACTTTTCAATATATTTTATGCTATTATATTCATTATGAAAATACAAATATACGATACCACATTACGCGATGGCTCACAGTCTGAGGATATCTCACTCTCAATTGCCGATAAACTGCGTATTACTGAAAAATTAGACGATCTTGGAGTGCAATATATTGAGGGCGGATGGCCTATGGCTAATCCTAAGGATGAGGCTTATTTTCAGGAAGTTAAATCCTTGACGCTGAAAAATTCAGTGATTACAGCCTTTGGCAGCACTCATAAACCGGGGCTTTCTGCCCAAAATGACCCTAATCTATCAGCCCTTATAAAGGCAGGAACATCTGCTGTCTGCATATTTGGCAAAACTTGGGATTTTCATGTTGAGGCTGCTTTAAAAATCCCGCTGCAAGAAAATCTTGATATTATATTTAATTCCATTGCATTTTTGCGGAAAAATTTTGATAAGGTATTCTTTGACTGCGAGCATTTCTTTGACGGATATAAACGCAATCCTCAATATGCCTTACAAGCTATCAAGGCAGCAGAGCAAGGAGGGGCTGATTGTCTGGTGCTTTGCGATACAAACGGTGGCTGTCTTCCTTATGAAATTGGCGATATTACTGAAACTGTTATCAAAACTGCAGGTATCCAAATAGGTATTCACGCCCATAATGATTCAGATTGCGCAGTCGCTAATACCATAATGGCTGTACGCATGGGCGCTACTCAAGTACAAGGAACAATCAATGGACTTGGAGAGCGATGCGGCAATGCAAATATCTGTTCAATCATCCCAAATTTACAGCATAAACTTGGGTATGACTGCATAAAGGCAGATAATCTGAAAAAAATAAAAGAGGTGTCTCATTATATCAATGAGATTGCTAATCTCCAGCACCATAAACGTCAGCCATATGTTGGAGACAGCGCTTTTGCGCATAAGGCTGGTATTCACGTCAGCGCAATAATGAAAAACCCTGAGACATATGAGCATATGACCCCTGAGTTAGTTGGAAATACGCAGAGGATTTTGATCTCTGAACTATCTGGGAAGAGTAATTTATTAAAAAAAGCAGAGGAATTTGGAGTATCTCTTGAACATGTGTCAGTGTCAGGGTCAGGATCAATGTCAGGCGCAATGTCACTGTCAGGGTCAAGGTCTATTGAACTTCTTGAAAAATTAAAGGATCTTGAAAGTAAGGGTTTTCAATTTGAAGGCGCTGATGCCTCATTTGAATTATTGATAAAAAAGACAACTGGGCAATATGTTGAACCATTTGAATTCTTGGGATTTAGAGTTATTGTAGATAAACGAAGCAGGGAAGAGGAATCAATCTCTGACGCTACTATTATGGTTAAATTCCCTGACGGCAATATTGTCCATACCGCTGCGCGTGGCAATGGACCTGTCAATGCCCTTGACAGCGCATTACGCAAGGCTATTGAACGGTTTTATCCTGAGCTAACACAAGTCAAACTCAGTGATTATAAGGTCAGACTGCTTGAGGCAGGCGTTGGAACTGCCACAAAGGTCAGGGTCTTGATAGAGTCAAAGGATGAAGACACTACATGGAATACTGTTGGAGTAAGCGAAAATGTGATTGAGGCTTCATGGCAGGCGCTCATTGACAGTATTGAATATAAACTTTTGAAAAGCAATTCTAATTTATGATTTAAGATTTAAGATTTAAGATTTAAATGCATTCAAATAAATCTTTTTTTAAGTCATTTTTCAAATCATAAATCATAAATCTTAAATCTAAAATGGTACATATGGTCAAGGTCAAGATATGCGGTATAACCAGCCTTAACGATGCGCGCGCCTGCGTAAAATATGGCGCAGATGCCATTGGTTTCATCTTATATAATAAAAGTCCGCGATATATAGCCCCCGATAAAATAGCTCATATTATAAAACGCCTTCCTCCATTTATTGTGACCGTCGGCGTATTTGTCAATGAAAACCCTGATATTATTAAGTGGATTTTAAGAGATACTGGTATAAATACCGCTCAATTGCATGGCGATGAAACGCCAGAGATTTGCGATATGTTTCCGCGAGTTATTAAGGCATTCAGGGTGCGTGATCAAGCAGATATTGAGCGTAATCTACGGTTTAGCGATATTTCAAGATACAGGGCATCTGCATTTCTCTTGGATACTTACAGCGCAAATTCCTTTGGAGGCACTGGGCTGACATTTGATTGGGATATAGTTGAGGGAGCTAAGGGGTTTGGCAATATAATAGTTGCGGGAGGGTTGACTTGTGAAAATGTGTATGATGTAGTTATAAAGACAAGTCCTTATGGAGTTGATGTCAGTTCTGGGGTTGAAGTCACTCATGGCGTTAAGGATCATGGTAAAATCAGAGAATTTATTGATCAAGTTAAGTCGATACAGTGATTATTGTTTTAACATTCCCTCTTGGATTAAAATCACCTGTTACCTTTAAGCTTCGAGGGTTTAAAAGTTTTTTTAGAGAGTCAAATATAACATTTGTAGATTGTTCATGCGAGATTTCTTTATCTCTAAATGAATTTAGATAGAGTTTTAGAGATTTTAATTCAACGATAGTCTTGTCTGGGATATAGCTTATCTTTATAATTGCAAAATCAGGATACCCAGAGCGAGGGCAGAGACAAGTAAATTCAGGGAAGTCTATATCAATGGTATAATCCCTATCTGGAAATGGATTTTCCCAAGGCTCTAAGGCAGCGTTTTCGATATTTTTTGTTCCGTATTTTTGCATGATTGATTATAGCTGAGATTTTGTGAGAAAGTAAATTCTATTGTATTTTATGTAAGATAAGTATATAATATTAGTTATAAGAGCTTTGTATAATATTAAAATTATTAACTCAAAAATTGTTTTTACGAGAGGTATCATATGGATGAGAAACTGAGAAATAAAATTGACCAATATATAGATTTTTTGGCTCAAAATGCAAGTCCTCCAAAGGATGAAGATATCCCTAATACAACTTTTGAACACGCTTATCAAGGCGTATCATTTCTGATTGATAATGCAATGAAATATGATGGCGAAGATAACGAGATAAAAATTATATCAAATCAATTTTATGAAGACTTTTGGATACGATTAATTGATGAATTTAAAAAATATTTAGAGAAAAATGGCAAATTAAGTATCATATTGTTAAAATATATTAATAACAATGCAGTATTACAAAGATTATCAATGTTATACCCTGATAAAATTGATATATATTTTGCAAATAAAATAGATAAATCTAAACTTGAATTGATACCTAATTTTACTTTGATTAAGCCTTATGGATATAGAATTGAACTCTCAGATAAAGAGATGGAGAACAAGATTGTTACTGCCTATATAAATTTTGGTAACTTAGAAAAGTCTGAAAATCTATCTAAATTTTTTACTCTATTAATGAGTAAAAGCGAAAAAAAGAAGTTTTAAGATATAGTCATGCCGTATGATTCTAATAATGATAGATTAGTTAAGAATGGTTTATTCCATAAAGAATTACGTAATATAAACTTGTTAATTAATTTTATTGCAAAAGATATATTATTTAAATTATTAATAGTAATAGGTCTTTATTTATTACTGTTTATATTACTCTACTTTGATGTTAAAAATGATTGGAATGGACTTTGCATTAATGCGTCTATAGTGGATTATTTTAATACAGCTAGTCAGTCAGCTAAAAAAGATAATTACAGTATATTCATAATAGAAATGAATGCTCTTTTATTAGGTGTTTTAGCTGCATTTGGAATACTCTATAAAGATAATCTCTTTTTTTTTAAAATTAATGAACCGTTATTTGAACAACTTGAGGCTAATCTCAAAATTGCTTATAATAAACTCCCTAATCTTAACCCGTATGATTCAAATAATTATATTGATCCAATTATAAAAGCATCTGAAAATAATAAGAATTTTATTCATAAAACCTTAAATACTATATATATTTCTTTTAATAAGAGAGCATATTTAGTTACTATTTTTCTCATATTCATATCAACAATTTGTATATATCTTGATCTTATACCGTTCATCAAAGTCATTGAATTATTAATCTTAATTTCAATCATAGTAATTTGGATTATATTCGCTTATTTTTCTTGGATTAAATTAAGATGTTCTATAAGTATTCAAAAAGATAACTTAGAAAAGTGGATGATAACCGCTATAGATAATATTCAACGAGAAATGTTATTAGATACAAAAGAAAAGTATTCAGATCTTTCAAAAATGATTGAATAAATTCAATCATTTCTCAATATTCATTACAAAATGGGGTATATATGAAATACATAGTAATAATCGGCGACGGCATGGCTGACTGGCAATGCGAAGAATTAGATGGATTAACGCCTTTACAAAAGGCGAAAACCCCTAATATGGATAAACTTGCAGTACAGGGCACAATAGGGATGGTATCTACTGTTCCAGAGGGTTTTGAGCCAGGGTCAGACGTGGCAAACCTCAGCATCCTTGGCTATAATCCCGTACAATATTATTGCGGCAGGGCGCCTCTTGAGGCTGCAAGCATGGGGGTAGCCCTTAAAGACAATGACGCAGCATACCGCTGTAACCTTGTTTACATTGATGAATCAGGCACAATGGTTGATTACAGCGCAGGGCATATCTCAACTGATGAGGCAAGGGAACTGATAATTGACTTAGATAAACATCTTGGAGAGGATAAGATAAGGTTTTATCCTGGAGTCAGTTATCGTCATTTGATGGTATGGGAAGATGGAGATATATCTTTTATCTGCACTCCTCCGCATGATATTACGGGGAAAAATTCATTGAAGTTTCTGCCTAAATTTGTATCTAAAAAATCTGTTGAACAAACTATGAAGACTGCTATTAGAGAAGGTTATGAGGCTTTTAAACGACATAAATTAGAACAATTAATATCAAAATCTAAGTCAATCCTTAAAGATCATAAGATAAATAAGAATAGAATTGAAAAAGGTAAAAATCCCGCTAATTCCATTTGGTTATGGGGGCAGGGACGCAAGCCCCTTATGCCTAAATTTAAAGATAAATATGGGATAAACGGCGCATTAATCAGCGCAGTTGATCTGACTAAAGGGCTTGGGGTCTATGCAGGATTTGATGTTATTAATGTGCCGGGGGCAACTGGATATATTGATACAAATTATACTGGCAAGGCAGAATACGGTTTAAAGGCGTTAGAGACAAAAGATTTCTTATATCTTCATATTGAAGCCCCAGATGAGGCTGGACATTCAGGCAATGTCTCTGATAAGATAAGGGCGATTGAGGATATAGATCAACTTGTGATTGGTAAGATATTGGATGAGGCAGGGAGATTGGGAGGGTTTAGAATTTTATTGATGCCTGATCATGCGACTCCAATAAAGATCCGCACTCATTCAAGCGAGCCAGTTCCGTTTATTATTTATGACAGTACGGCGATTAAAAATAATAAAGATGCGGCTTATAGCGAAAAAATAAATGAAAGACACGATAAGATAATTATTAACGATGGTTATCAGTTAATGGATTATTTTATTAATGGTAGAATCTAATGTTGATAGTTCAAAAATACGGAGGCACATCCGTTGGCACTCCTGAGAGAATCAAGGCAGTTGCCCAGAGGGTGGCAATGTGTAAAAAAGACGGCAATGACGTGGTTGTTATTGTTTCAGCTATGTCAGGGGTAACAGATAAATTGATTGCTCAGGCATATGAGATATCTCAAAATCCGTCTAATCATGATATGGATATACTCTTATCATCAGGTGAGATAGTCAGCGCATCTTTGACTGCTATGGCTATTGAGACCTTTGGATATAAATCCATCGCATTTACAGGCAGTCAGGCTGGGATTATCACTGATAGCTGCCATACAAAGGCTAAGATAACAAAGGTTGACGCAGCAAGGGTAGCAAAGGCGGTCTTTGATGGATATGTCCCTGTAATAGCTGGATTTCAAGGCGTTACTGATAATTTAATAGATATAACAACGCTTGGCAGGGGCGGATCGGATCTGTCGGCAGTGGCAGTAGCTGAGGCATTAAAGGCTGATCTATGCGAGATATATACAGATGTAGACGGTGTGTATACAACAGACCCAAATATTGTTAAGGATGCAAGGAAACTTGAAAAGATTTCATATGATGAGATGTTGGAACTTGCGTCTCTTGGGGCAAAGGTGTTACAGAGCAGATCTGTTGAATTTGCGAAAAACTACAATGTCAAATTGGTAGTCCGCTCAAGCTTCACTGATCACCCTGGCACTCTTATAGTAAAGGAGGATAGTATAATGGAGCAAGTCGTTGTATCAGGAATTGCATCTGATAAAAAGCAGGCGAGGATTACCATACATGGAGTACCTGACAAACCCGGCATAGCGGCAACATTATTTAGCGCTATTGCAAGAGAAAATATAGTAGTAGACATGATTGTTCAAAATATCAGTATTGAAGGAAATATTACAGATATATCTTTCACTGTCCCTAAGACCGATATCAATAAGGCAATGGAGGTATCAAAGAAGATAGCTGGAGAGCTTAATGCGGCAGATGTGCTTTTGAATCAGGACATTGCAAAGATTTCAGTAGTCGGCGTAGGTATGCGGACACATTCAGGTGTAGCAGCAAAGATATTTAAGGTATTATCTGAAAATAACATAAACATTATGATGATAAGCACATCAGAGATAAAGGTATCGTGTATAATTGATCTAAAATATACAGAACTCGCAGTAAGGGTCTTGCATGATGCCTTTGAACTCAATAAAATATAAAAAATTCACCGTAAGCTCGGGATGTATTTTATTGTAGCTGGAGATGTTTTAATGCAGAAGGGCGAAAGAATCCTAAAGACATTACACAGCGGGGAATATTTTGGAGAGATTTCCATGCTGCTTAATACACCCTTCGCCAACTCAGCAGTAGCCGTTTCAAATGGAACACAAGTCATTGGCATACCCAAAAAGAATTTCTTAGAGATATTGTCCCTTGACGCTGAAATTGTCTCAAAGTTTCTAAAAGATATGGCTGCCAAAATAAGTGATTAGGCAGGATTTTCAATAGATACAGAAATTTATTCCTTCTAAGTATAAGCTTTCGCCTCAGAGGCGCAGAAGAAAGATTAAAAAATTTATTTAAATATTATTCTATTTTTTCTCTGCGTTACTCTGCTTCTGTGCGCCTATGCGGTGAGCAGTTTTTAGTTTTTTTCAGCCCTCAAGATAAATTAAAATATTTAAAAATTATATTAAATATTGTGGTATCGAATTTGCTATAATATAATTATCGTGTTAATTATCAATGCCATTTGCAAAGGGTTTGAGACTGCGCTCAAACCCTTTGCCCGGGTTACTCAATAATTGAGTTATCCAGGCGAAGGGTTAGGATGTTGAACCTTATGAGAAAATTAAAAGCCTAGTGTCAAGCTGCATTCCATTGAACAATCTTTCCTCTGCAAATAAAAGATAACCTCTTCATAATTCCTTCATAATTAATCTTTATAATATATACAAGTAAAATAAATAAAGATTAGGAAGATAAGTTATGTTAAAGCGGATATTACATCTAACATCAATTGCGGTTATTTTAGTCGTTATACTTCTGGTTAATGGTTGTGGAGGTATGATGGGTAGTCAGAATAATATGGATGATAAGATGAAAAATTGTGGTAATAATACCCATCATGCCTCTGGTAACTCAGATGCAAGTAAGACTGATAATTCAGAAAAACAGTAAAATGGAGGTATTCTATTATGAAAAAAATGATTATCATAGTACTTGTGATTGCATTAAGCGGTTTAATGTTTGCCCCTAAAGACACTCAAGCAGATAATACTGGAAATTATATGGTCTATGGCGGGATTATGGTTGGGATGATGGTTGTAATGATGGTTGTAGTGCCTAAATTAATCGTTGGCTTGGAATCTGATAACAAAATTACTGCTTATAATAGCGATGTAGATGTAAATAATAATGATAATTATATTCACGGCAGTTTGATTAATTATCAAAAAGGCGATGATATCTTTAATCTGCTCCCAGATTCACAAAAATAAGGAGCAGTAATATTAATCGTATACTAAAAGAGGTGATTGTTATGTTTATGATTAAGAGAATATTATTATTATTAACTTTAGTTACAATTTTAGTTGTTACTCCTTTAATCAGCGGTTGTGGTGGTATGGGAAGTCAGAATCAAAATATGGGTAATAATTATATGAATAACAGACAGTAACTATTGTGTGAGGTGAACCCATTCAGGCGTTTATTAATTTGAAGGTGTTTTATAAAATATGAAGAAATTAATTTTTTTTGAAATTGCTTATATTTCAGGATGATTATTATTTTATTTGGAGGTAATAAATGAACAAAAGAGGGAAAGACCTAAAAAAGTTTAATGGAAAAAGGGGCTACAAAATATTAATTGCATTGGCAGTTTTTTCAGCAGTTACATTATTTGTATCTCAGGGTGTTGTGTTTAGCAAGCAAGGGAAATCTTTTCAAATAAAAGGCGGGGAAACACGTCCAGTTTTAAACCCGTTGTTATTTACAGACAGGGTGCGAGAAGCGTATACAGCAGCAAAAAAATATCCCAAAGTAATTGATCAGGTTTACTGTTATTGCAATTGTGATAATCCTCCCTTTAATCACAAAAGCCTTTTAAGCTGTTTCGTTGAAGATCATGGCGCAGGCTGAATGATTTGTCAAGAGGAGGCCTTGAAGGCAGCCAAGTTATTTGAAGAGAGAAAATCTATGAAAGAAATTAAAACAGCTATTGATAAAGAATTTGGCAATTGAATTTAGTGTTGAAATTTAATTAAATTCCTTCATAAGTTATCTCTATACTAAAGGTAGTAATGGAGAGTTATGATGTTATTGATTATGGCATAAGATAAGGGGGTACTAGTAATTGAAAGGAATGGTTATCATAATACTTTTGATTGCATTAAGCGGTTTAATGCTTGCTCCAATAAATACCTATGCTGATAGTGGAAATAACTGGATGTATTTTGAGATATCAACGGTTGTTGTAATGGTTATAGTGATGATTGCTGCTCCGCTAATATTTGGCAGTGATTCCAATAATATAATTACCGCTTATAATAGCAATGTTAATAACGTTGATATTATTTACGGCAGTTTGATTAATTACCAAAAAGATGATGACATCTTTAATCCGCTTCTATATTTTCAAAAGTAGTGAAATTATTATGCGCTAAACCCATGCAGGGTTTAATCTAATCGGAGGTTAATAAAATATGAAGAATCTGATTTTTTCAATATTGCTTATATTTCTTTTAAGCGGTATAGCAATTGCTCACAATGATCATGTATTAGGAAAAGAACTTACAACTACGGTTGACGGTTACACTGTTGGTCTAAGTTTTAGACATGGAAAACATGTTATAATGCCTCATCAAGGGGAAAACAACGTATCTATCACTATAACAGACCCAAGCGGCAAGAAAATATCAGATGCTAAGGTTTCAATCTCTTATTCAATGCCAGACATGCCAAAGTTTATAAGCAAGGCTGAGACAACTTATCTTGATGATTCCTACAATACAAAGATTGATTTAAATATGATGGGCGCTTGGGATATCGAGGTCAGTTTTAAACTGCCTGATGGTAATCTGAAAAAGGTGAAGATTAGTATTAAGATATGAAGACTATTTTTATAATTTTATCATTATTGATGATAACCAGCGGTATTGCCTTTAGTGAAGGTATTGACAATCCAAGGGTTGAGGAATTGATTTCAACTGCCTTAGCCAATAACCCAAATCTAAAGGCATATTCCGCAAATACCAATAGCGCTCAAGCAATGGAGTCCGTTGAATCAACATTAAATGACCCAAAGTTTGAATTTGGGATAGACACAATGTCTACCAAGATGTTCGCAATCTCACAGGAGTTTCCGTTTTTTGGCAAGTTATCCTTAAAGGGCGATATTGCTAAGGTTGATACAAAGCTCTCAACATCAGCCTTCATTGATGCAAAAAATACACTTATCATGGATGTCAAACTTGCATATCTACAAATCGAATTTCTTGACAGGACAATTGAATTAACTGAAAAAAACAAGCTGCTCCTTAAAAAACTCGTTAATATTGCAGAGACCAAATATGCTGTAGGAAATGGTTTCCAGCAAGATGTCTTAAAGGCGCAGCTTGAATTATCCTCCACCCTAAACAGTCTTGTTATGTTAAAACAGCTGCGCCAGACTGCCGTTGCTCATCTTTATACACTGTTAAATAGTGATGTATCAAACACATCCTTTGAAATCACTCAACCATTAACTATGACTCCCTTTGTCAAGACCTTTGAAACCCTTAAAGAGATGGCTGTTAATAATTCTACAATCCTAAACTCTGGCAGGCTTGAGACAGAAAAGGCAAAACTTAAACAAGATTTAGCTCAAAAAGGCTACTATCCAGATTTTGACCTAAAATTATCATACGCTACATCAACCACCATTATCCCAGATAACTTTACCGCAACTATCGGCGTGTCAATACCCCTATGGTTTGATTCAAAACAAAAGAAACAAATAAGTTCAGCAGAGTTTGAGTCTGAAGGCTCGCAGCAACGTTTTAACGCAGCTCTAAATAATGTCTCTTATAAAATATTAGAATTACTATCCATTATTGAACGCTCAAAAGATCAGGTAGAACTCTATAAAAACGGTATATTGCCGCAGGCAGAACTATCTCTAAAATCCGCTGTATCAGGTTATCAAGTAAATAATATAGATTTCCTGACCATGAGCAGCGCTAAATCAGACCTTTATAAGTACCAAATAGAATATAACGAATTTATTAAAGAACATGAGGCAGCTATTGCGGAACTTACTGCAATCGTTGGGATAACCTTTTGAGGTCTCTGCCCCCAAACCCCCGCAAAGGGTCTCAGACCCTTTGAACCCATTATAAAAGAGGTTTCAATGAAAAATATATTTATTATTATAATTGCTATTTGCTTTTTTAATAACAATGCCTTTGCCGAAAGAAAGATAAAATACTGGGTAGAACCCATGGACCCAACTTATATCCGCGATAAACCCGGTAAATCGCCTATGGGAATGGACCTAGTCCCTGTTTATGAAGATGATATCAAACAGGATAAGGGCGTTATAACCATAGACTCAAATACATATCAGAATATTGGAGTAAGGACTGCTAAGGTCACTAAGGGCGCTTTGAATACATCCATCAGAACTGTCGGCAATATTACCTATGATGAGAAACGTGTCAAACATGTTCATACAAAGGTCTCAGGATGGGTTGAAAAACTCTTTGTTGACACAACAGGGCAGGCTGTAAAAAAAGGGCAGCCAATACTCACCATCTATTCGCCAGAACTAGTTGCTACACAAAATGAATACTTGCAGGCTCTTGCTTACAAAGATAAACTAAGCGATTCAATCTATCCCGATATAACAAATGGTTCAGAATCTCTCCTTGAGGCTTCACGAAAAAGACTTCTATTAATGGATATTGATGAATCTCAGATAAGTGAAATTGAAAGGAATGGCAAGATTATTAAAGATATGGAACTGACCTCTCCAATAAATGGCGTAGTTATTCTCAAAAATGTATTTGAAGGTATGAAGATTGACCCAGGTATCGAGCTTTATACAATTGCAGACATTTCAAGCATATGGGTTGTTGCATCCGTGTATGAATATGAACTCCCATCTTTAAAGATTGGTCAAGAGGCAGACGTTACGCTTTCCTATGAACCCGGGAAGAAATATAAAGGCATGGTAACATTTATATATCCATTTCTTGATGAAAAATCACGTACCATTCAGGTTAGAATTGAACTAAAAAATCCAGAACTGAAACTAAAACCAGATATGTATACAAATGTTGAAATAATCACAAAGTCAAAGCAAGGTTCTAAAATACTTGTTCCGTCTGAGGCAGTATTAAGGACAGGTACCAGAAACGTAGTTATTACAGAGATAAGCAAAGGCAAGTTTCTCCCAAAAGAGATTACGCTTGGTTCAGAAGGCAATGGTTTTGTTGAGGTCATGGCAGGTCTTAAAGGCAGTGAAACCATCGTCACCTCAGGACAATTTCTTATTGACTCTGAAAGCAATCTAAAAGAGGCAGTAAATAAGATGCTTGAGGGTAATAAAGGCGGTAATCCGACTATTGACACCAAACCAAAGGAGACTGAAAATAAGGGTTTAGATATTTTGAATCTTAATCTTACAGATAATCAAAAACTCCTTGTCTCAAATATTTCAGCCCTTTATCTTGAGATACAGCAGACATTAACTTCAGATTCAGCTAAGATAGCAGCTCAAAAGGCTGTAAAGATGTCTGATGTATTAGATAAACTTTCAAAGACTACCCACTTAAAAGGGTCTGAGACCCCGAATAAACCCTTAGAGGATTTTATTAATGGAATCAAGGCAGTAATTTCAGGGCTTTCTTCTGGCGAAATAACTAAGGAAAGAGAATCGTTTATAGCCTTGAGCAGGATAATGGTGGCTTACGCTAGGGGAACAGGCTCTAAAGACATAAGCCTCAAAGGAACACAGATAAATCTATGCACTATGACCAAAGAGCGCTGGATTCAACGCAAAGGGGCAGTTAAAAATCCATTTCTGGGTAAAGATATGCAGACCTGCGGGATAAAGGATAAATAATATGCTCGGAAAACTAATAGAATTCTCTATAAAAAACCGTTTTTTGATTATATTTATAACCATGTTTATCTTGTTGAGCGGTACGTATTCTCTATTGAATACCCCTTTAGATGCAATACCTGACCTATCGGATGTTCAGGTAATAGTGATGACAGAATTTCCTGATCAAGCGCCTCAGGTAGTAGAGGATCAGGTTACATATCCCCTTACAACCGCAATGTTGTCAGTGCCAGGGGCAAAGACAGTACGCGGTTATTCCCTGTTTGGGACATCGTTTGTATATATAATATTTGAGGATGGAACGGATATGTATTGGGCAAGAAGCCGTGTGCTTGAATATCTAAATTATATATCAAATCGTATGCCTGCAGGCGTAAAACCAACCTTAGGACCAGATGCGACTGGAGTTGGCTGGGTATTTGAATATGCTGTAGTTGATAAGAGCGGTAAATTGGATTTAGCTCAGCTTCGTTCCATACAAGATTGGTTTTTGCGTTATGAGTTGACAAGCGTATCTGGGGTGTCAGAGGTTGCCTCAATCGGAGGGTTTGTAAAACAATATCAGGTGGATGTAGACCCTATCAAACTACTTGCTTATAATATTACGCTTTCAACAATCGAAAATGCCATAAAGATGTCTAATAATGATGTAGGCGGCGGGCTTGTTGAGATGTCAGAGACAGAGTTTATGGTAAGAGGGCTTGGTTATATCAAGGGAATAGATGATATAAATAATATTGCATTAGGGATAGATAAAAGAGGAAGTCCAATCTTGGTTAAAGACATTGCAAATGTGCATCTTGGCCCTGAGCTAAGAAGGGGACTAACTGAATTAGACGGCATAGGCGAGACAGTCGGCGGTATAGTTTTAATGCGGCAGAACGAAAATGCCCTTGATGTTATTGATAGAGTCAAGGCTAAGTTAGCGCAGTTAAAGTCAGGGCTGCCAGAAGGCGTTGAGATTATCCCTACGTACGATAGGTCTGGGCTGATAAAGAGGGCTGTGCATACGCTTGCTGAGAAATTAATAGAGGAGTCAATAGTTGTAGCAATAGTTTGTATAATATTTCTACTTCATTTTAGGTCAGCCTTGGTTGCGATCTTAACGCTTCCTGTTGGAATATTGATGGCGTTTATTGTGCTAAGGACACAGGGGCTAAACGCAAATATTATGTCACTTGGAGGCATTGCCATAGCAATAGGAGTGATGATAGACGCTGCAATTGTAATGATTGAAATCGCCCATAAACAGATAGAACATGATAATGGAGCTACCGAGCATTGGGAGTTAATTACGCGCGCTGCTAAACAGGTAGGCCCTGCGCTTTTCTTTTCACTGCTGATAATCACGACCTCATTTTTGCCGATATTTACATTACAGGGACAGGAGGGGCGTTTATTTAAACCACTTGCGTATACTAAGACATTTGCAATGGCAGCGGCAGCCTTGCTTTCAGTAACCCTTGTGCCTGTGATGATGGGGTATTTTATTCGAACCACAATCCTTCCACAGTCTTGGACAAGGAGAAAACAGAGGATAATCACAGTGTTATCTTCTATTTCTGTGTTTTTCGTGATATGGGTATATTCGTTATTTGCGGGGCAATACACGATTATCAAAGAATATGGTTTAATGTTTGCCATTATATTTGGTCTGCTGACAATGGTATTGCTTTTACCTCAGGAATTGTTGGCAGAAGCCAAAAATCCAGTCAATCGTTTTTTAGTCCATGTCTATAGACCTGGAATTCGTTTTGTCTTGAGATATAAAAAGGCATCGCTATTGGTTTCTCTTTTGATTGCCCTAACTCTTTTTCCGATTGATTCATTAGTCATAAATAAGCTGCCAGATGGGATTATCAAACATGCTGCGCAGTTGATATCGCCTCTGTTTCCAGTAGAAAAAATAGGAGGAGAGTTTATGCCTCCTCTATATGAAGGAGACCTGCTTTATATGCCTTCTACACAACCTGGCATTTCAATTGCAAAGGCTCGGGAAATTCTACAGCAGACAGATAAGATTATAAAGAGTTTTCCAGAGGTAGAGAGGGTATTTGGCAAGTCAGGCAGGGCAGAGACCGCAACTGATCCAGCCCCATTATCCATGTTTGAGACGATTATAATGTTAAAACCTGTAGAGGAGTGGCGAAGGCTTCCAATTGCAAGGATTTTTTCAAACTGGCCAAAGATAATTAAGACACCACTCTCAATGATATTTCCCCTTGATAGATATATCACGCATAAAGAACTCTCAGAGTTGATGGAGAATTCCCTTAAAATACCAGGGCTTACAGGCGCATGGACAATGCCGATAAAGACGCGGATAGACATGCTTGCAACTGGCATAAAGACGCCTGTTGGTATAAAGGTTATGGGTAATGACCTGAATATTCTCTCAGAGATTGGGGATAAGATTGAAACTACCCTAAGAGGGGTTAAGGGGACAATGTCAGTATATTCAGAGAAGGTAGTTGGAGGATATTATCTTGACTATGATATAGATAGAAAGGCAGCGGCAAGATATGGGCTGACCATAGGCGAGATACAGGATACGATTACTGCAGCTATTGGCGGCATGAATGTAACGAGGACTGTTGAAGGATTAGAGAGGTATAATGTAAGCGTAAGATATGGCAGAGAGTTAAGAGATTCTCTAACATCGCTGAAACGCATATTAATTGCAACGCCTTCTGGTTATTCAATACCTATCACACAGGTGGCAAATATTGTTTTAAGAAAGGGACCTATGATGATAAAAAGTGAGAATTCAAGACCGAGCGCATGGATATACGTTGATATTGATGATACAGATATTGCCTCTTATGTCAATAATGCAAAATCAATCATTAAAAGAGAGATAAAGCTGCCTGTAGGATATACATTGGTCTGGTCAGGACAGTACGAGTATATGGAGAGGGCAAATCAGAGATTAAAGATAGTTGTTCCTGTTACATTATTGATTATATTTTTTCTATTATATCTTAATTTTAAAAATATAACGGAGTCATTGATTGTAATGCTCTCTCTTCCATTTGCAATGGTGGGAGGCGTGTGGTTTATATATCTGGCAGGTTACAGCATGAGTATAGCGGTATGGGTTGGGTTTATAGCCCTTGCTGGGGTTGCTGCTGAGACAGGGGTTATAATGCTGATATATCTTGATGAGGCGTTGAAAGACAAGATAAGAGAAAAAGGCGGTGATCTTAGTAAGCAGGATGTAGAGGATGCGGTCATGGTTGGGGCAGTTGACAGGGTGCGTCCAAAGATAATGACGGTTGTTGCAATAATGGCAGGGCTTCTACCGTTATTTTGGGGCGAGGGCGCTGGCACTGACACAATGCGCAGGATTGCTGCGCCGATGATTGGCGGAATGGTATCGTCTACAATATTGACGTTAAAGGTTATACCTACGATATATGCAATTTGGAAAGGTTCAAGGTGTAAAAACTAAAAACTATTCACGTAGGGGTAACCCTTGTGGTTACCCTGAATAAAGCAATAGCTCCGAACTCAAAAAAAAGGGCAGGCACAAGACCTGCCCCTACGACACTTCGGTGAATTTTTTTACTATCTAAAAAATAAAATATTTTTATATAATATAAATACAGTTTATTAATAACTATAAAAAAGGAGCGAGGGGTGAAAAATTATACGATAGTTTTCATTTTATTATCATTATTAGTATTTGGATGTTCGTCAAACAGTCTTGATAAGTCAACGGATAAGGGTTTATTTAATGTTCAATTAACATTAAACGGCGGGCAGCTTTTGGCAGGGAGCAATAAGGGCAGCTTAAAGTTAAGCGATTCAAAGGGTAAACCTGTGGCAGGAGCGGTGATAGAGATAACCCCATGGATGCCTAAGATGGAGCATGGCGTTATGTTAGTTCCTCAGGTTACTGATAATGGCAAAGGAAGTTATAATATTACAGATATATTTCTAAGCATGAAAGGCGGATGGGAACTGCAGATTTCCATTAAAAATGGAGATGTTATAGATAATGTCATATATGAATTTCCTGATGTTCAGTAAGATAAAGTGAAAAGTGAAAAACTAAAAGTGAAAAGCATTTAAATATATTTTTCTTAACTGCTTTTCACTTTCTTTTCTAGCGAGGATAATAATGACAGGTCATGGCGGCAATATATATGAGGCATCGCGTCAGTTAAAAATCCCTGAGCGTAAGATTATTGATTTTAGCGCATCAATCAATCCGCTTGGGACATCAAAAAAGGTTCGTTCAGAGCTAAGGAGATATTTAAGACACCTTCCCAATTATCCTGATCCTGATTGTATAAGGCTAAGATGGAGTCTAAATAAAGAACTCAATGTGCCTGTTGAACACATCCTATGCGGAAATGGCAGCACTGAAATAATATATCTGATTGTGACGGCGCTAAAACCTAAAAGGACTCTTTTGCTTGCCCCTACCTTTTCTGAGTATGAGCGCGCTATAAAGATAAACTTCAATGATGTAAATTTTGGGAGCAGCCCTGCTGCTTATATAAAATATTATGGTTTGAAAAGTGAAGACAATTTTGCTATAAATGTTGAAGAGTATATAGAGTCAATGAATGGATGCGATATGGCATTTTTATGTAACCCTAATAATCCTACAGGACTTCTGCGTAGTAGTGAGGATATTATTAGAATCTCAAAGGCTGCCCTGTTAATAGGCTGCAGACTTATTGTAGATGAGGCATTTATAGATTTTGCCCATGAACAAAGCGTTGCTGCCTATGTTATGGATAATCCTAATCTTATAGTAATCAGGTCACTGACAAAGTTTTATGCCCTAAGCGGGTTGAGGATTGGGTATGGGGTAATGCCAAAGGACGTAATTGAAGAGATAAACAAGATTAAACAGCCGTGGACAGTAAACACATTAGCCCAGAGAGCAGCAGTTGTAGCGCTAAATGATTGGGTTTATAGAAAAAAGACATTTGATTTATTAGGAGCAGAGAAAACCTTCCTTGAGACGCATTTATTTGCTAATGGAATAAAATTCTATCCATCTGATGCAAATTTTATCTTGGCAAGGTGTGATCATACAGAGACTATAATCCAACGTTTATTATTAAAAGGGATGATAGTAAGAGATTGCTCAAATTTCAGGGGATTAGACAAAAGCTTTTTCAGGATTGCGGTAAAGGCTCATAGAGAAAATGTAATGCTGGTTAAGACGATCTATAAAACGATGAAAAGTGTGTAGACACTATTGAAAAACGAAAAACTATGAAGAGAAAGATAATGATAAAAAAAGAAAAGGAATTCACCACAGAGGCACAGAGATCACAGAGGAAGATAAAAAAATTAATGAAATTATTATTAAATCTTTACTCAGCGCCTAAGTCACAGTTTATAAAGTTTATTAACCGCGCAAATCAGCATATCTCTGTCTTCATCTTCTGCCTTTAGCGCTGCGGTTGGAGAGTGGATTAATTTATTAACTATTGAGCCTGCCATGGCTTCTATAGCCTTTTTCTCTTGTTCTCCGATGCCGTTTAGCCTGTTAAATAATTTTACAAGCTCATCGTTTTTGATCTGATCTGCCGCATTCCGTAAGGCAATGATAGTAGGTACTGCATCAAGGGCGTGCATCCATTTATTGAATATCTCTAATTCCTCTTTGACAATCTGTTCTGCCTTATTTGCCTCTATTAGACGCTGGGACATATTTGAATCTACCACATCTTGAAGATTGTCAATATCGTATAAAAACACGCCGTCTAGGTTTCCAATCTCTGGATCAATATTTCTTGGAACAGATATATCTATCAAAAACATTGGTTTGTGTTTACGTTTTTTGACTATTATCTCCATCTCGGTCTTATTTAAAACATAATTTGAAGCGCCTGTTGAACATATTACAATATCTGTTGTGAGAAGTTTTTCCTTAAAATCTTCAAATCTAACTGGAGTTCCATTAAATTCAGAAGCAAGGGCAACTGCCCGCTCATATGTCCTATTTGCAACAAGGACATTCTTGACACCAGTTCGAGAGAGATGTTTTGCGGCAAGTTCAGCCATCTCGCCTGCTCCAAGCAGCATGAAGGTTTTATCTGACAATTGCTCAAAAATCTTTTTAGCAAGCTCAACAGCCGTATAACTGATGGAAACTGCGTTTTCAGATATACGGGTCTCGGTTCTAATCCTTTTGGCAACTGAGATAGCCTTTTTCATAAGTTTATTGAGGATTAAACCCGTTGCCCCAGCGGATAATGCCAGATCATAAGCCTCTTTTATCTGCCCTAAGATTTGAGGCTCTCCAAGCACCATTGAATCAAGGCTTCCAGCTACTCTAAATATATGTTTAACGCTTTCCATGCCAGTGTGTTTATAGAGGGCAATATCGAGTTTCTCAAAGTCTATATTATGGAATTTCGCAAGAAATCTGCAGGCTGATACCACTGATTGGGTTTCATCAGATGCGCTTAGATATATCTCTACCCTATTACAGGTTGAGACTATGAGGGCTTCTTGAATGGTTTCAAGTTCTAATAGACCTTGCAAGCCAAATACGATCTTGTCTTTTTCAAAGGCAAGTCTTTCCCTTAATTCTATATCAGCAGTTTTATGATTAAGTCCGATAGTTATTATGCTCATAGAAATGTGTGCAGTCCTTTTAAAAGGATATCTACCCCAAAGAATGTAAATAATGTAACGGCATACCCCAAGATTGACAGTATTGAGCCGCGTCTGCCTCTAAGCCCAACTCTTAATCTTAAATGAATTATCATGGCATATATTAACCACGTAATAAGCGACCAGACCTGTTTAGGCTGCCAGAGCCAGTAGCTGCCCCATGCGGTTTGTGACCATAGAGATCCAGAAATGATTGCAAGCGTCAGGAGAAAAAAACCTGTTTTAATCAAACGATAGTTTACATCATCAAGTATATTAAGAGATGGAAGACGTTTAAACAGGTCTCCAAGTTTCCTTGATTTAACAAAAGAATATTGTATCAAAAACATCATCCCTATCCCGCATGAAAGCCCAAATGAGGCATAACTCAAAAATGCAAGCATAGTATGGACAATAAGCCAAAAACTATTGAGAGCTGGAGTAAGTGGTTGAATCTCTCTGGGGAATGCGGATGCAATAAGCATAAAACCAAATACCCAAGGCATTATAAATGAGCCAAGCAGACCAATTTTATAACGATATTTGATAAAGAAAAATATCAAGACAATGCTCCAAGTAAACAGAGATATAGCCTCATGGATGCTGATAGCAGGCATGTGTCCAGATAATATAAATCTGTCTATAAGATTTGTTGAATGAAGGACAAAGCCGATAACTGTGGCTGACGTCATGCCGATGGAAGTATATCTGCTTGCTGAGAATGCCTCGACAATTCCAAGAATCATAGAGATCATATAAAATGTCAGGGCTAATTCAAAAAATATTACCATTATGGTTACCTATCTTTTTAATTTTTTAATAGAAAATTATAACATAGATTCAAGAATATCTGTAATTTAAATCTTTGCAGGTCATTTATTGATAATTTATTTTGATAAAATGTATAATTAATTTTATGGGGTAAAGTGGGTTTAATCGTTTAAACTTTTTACAAAAAAGTTTACAAAAAGGCCCCCTTTGCGGGAGTCCGTAGATAAAAAGGGCAAAGCCCTCAAGAAGTATAAATATGAGAGGTCAGAAAAATGCAGTCAACTAAAATAAAACAAGAGGCTCAGCTTTTAGTAGAGAAGCTGCCTGAAGATGCAACGTGGGATGATTTAATGTATAAAATTTACATCCGTCAAGCTATAGAATCAGGGCTTAAAGACAGCATTGATAGTAGGACTATAGACATACAAGAGGTACGCGCTAAGTTTGGATTATCTAAGTGAGAGTTCATTGGACAAATACTGCGATCAATCATTTAATTTCGATATATGAATATATTTCTCATGATTCCTCTGTATATGCTCAACGATTAACTGAAAAATTAATTAATCGTTCTGAGCAGATTTCTATTTTTCCTATGTCAGGACATATAGTTATTGAATATGAGTCAAAAGATATCCGTGAAGTTATTGAAAAACCTTATAGAATTATTTATCGCATTAAAGCAGATCAAATAGATATTTTGGCAATAGCTCATAGTTCGCAACTATTAAAATAGGATTTTAAGGGCTTCAATTAGTGTTAATATCGTCAAAGGTCATTTATGATAAATTATTTTATAATAATGTATAATGATAGTCATGGGTTTGAAGAGTCTTAGACCCTTTGCGGAAGTCCGTAGATAAAAAGGGCAAAGCCCTCATGAAGATAAATATGAGAGGTCATAAAATGCAATTAAAAGTTGGGATAGATAAGATTTTTGATATTGATGCGAATATCAGTATATATGAGACGCTCAAGAGGAACAAATTATTTATAATCTCGCCTTGCGGGGGCAAGGGGACTTGCGGGAAGTGTAAGGTTAGGGTAATAAGGGGCAAGTATAACTGTAAGAGTTATGGAAAGCTCCTTAGTTCTGAGAGGGACAATGGGATAGTCTTGGCTTGTCAGACCAAAGCCTTGAGTGATTTAGAGATTGAGATACCTAAGGAATCAGCCCTTGTGGTTGGCGAGCAGATTGCTACCTCACGATATAAAGACCTGTCTAAATATCTTGAGACATATGGCGTTAAACAAAATCCATATGTTAAAAGGGTAATTTTGGAGATGACGCCTCCATCTATTACAGATAATAGTAGCGATATTGACAGGATACGCGCATCTCTATCAGCCTTAGGAATAGAAAATGTCCATTTCTCTCATCTATTAACCTCAAGTATTGCCTCAATATTAAGGGCTAATAATTGGATAGTTGATGTTTCATATTTAAGGCGTGGAGATAATACATATGAAGTCTTTGATGTTTGTGGAGCTAATAACCTAAAGAGATTTGGCGCGGCGGTAGATATTGGCACTACCACTGTGGTTGTTTATTTGGTAGACCTTGATACTGGGAAGTTGATAGATGTTGGCTCAACATATAATTCACAGATGCGTTATGGGGATGATGTAATAACAAGGATAGTTCACGCAATAGAGGGGGGAGGGTTAGATGAACTGCGCTCTGCCGTTAGGGCAGATATTAAATCTATAATCAAGTCTATACTTGAGATACATAATATAAAGGTTGAACAGGTCGTATCAACAGTCATTGCAGCTAATACTACAATGTCTCAATTATTCTGGGGGCTTGACCCTTCTTCAATAAGGGAAGCGCCTTATATTCCAACATTAAATAGGTATCCAGTGTGGACAGGCGCTGAGGCAAGACTGCCTGTTAGCCCAATGTCTCCAGTTTATACATTCCCTTGTATCGGCAGTTATGTTGGGGGTGATATAGTTTCTGGGGTGCTTGCATCAGGGATGCACAGGAAAGAGGAGATTGCGCTTTTTATGGATATTGGCACTAACGCAGAGATAGCCATTGGGAATAATGAATGGATAATGTCTGCCGCATGTTCTGCTGGACCTTGTTTTGAAGGAGGCGGAGTATCATGCGGAATGAGGGCTACTAATGGGGCGGTTGAGTCTATAGTTATTGATAGAAAGACCCTTGAACCTACTATTAAGGTAATTGGCGGAGGGATTCCTATTGGTTTATGCGGGTCTGCCTTAATTGATGCGATTTCAGAGATGTTTTTAAGCGGGATTATTGACCTTAAAGGCAGTTTTCATAGAGAAAAGACATCAAGGATAAGAGAGGCGGAGGTTGGTTTGGAATATCTGGTTTATTCTAACGAGAAAACTGGCAATGATATAATCATTAATACTGCGGATATTGAAAATGTAATAAGGGCGAAGGCTGCTATATATGCGGGTGTATCGCTTATTTTAAGGGAGGTTGGTCTTGGTATTGACGCAATAGACAGGGTATATATAGCAGGCGGGTTTGGGAATTATTTGAATATGGGCAGGGCGATAATACTTGGAATGCTGCCGGATATGCCGACAGAGAAATTTGATTTTCTTGGGAATACCTCAATTATTGGGTCGTATCTGTGTTTGATGTCAGAGGATTTAATGAAAGAGGCTGAGGAGTTGGCGGTGAAGATGACGTATCTTGAGTTATCGGCAAGTAATTCATATATGGAAGAATATACTTCGGCGATGTTTTTGCCTCATACGGATATTTCGTTGTTTCCGAGTGTGAGAGATATTTTGAAAAAGAATTAACCACAGAGGCGCAGAGGGATTGCGTTTATCATAAATCAGCCGTAAATACGAAGTTTACTGGTTCTATATCTGTAATATATGATACAGGTTACAATGTAGTTTGCAGGCTTAAACATATAGCCAGATATTCATTACATGTATCAAGGAAAGACTTATACTCTCGACTCTCTTTATAAAAAAGTATCAAAGAATATGAAGAAATTCCCAACAATACAAGGTAAATACGCTTCTATCAAGGTTTTAACAAAAAAAGGACTTGAAGTGAAGATAGTATTTTGCAGTATAGAAAATGCAAAAAAATGGGGCGCAGTTTTGTCTACTTACATGGATTTAAGCTCAGAGGAAATTCTAAAAATATATACAAAAAGATTGTCAATAGAGCCTTTTTTTAAGGAATGCAAACAACATCTTTATCTTGGCAAAGAACAATGCCGAAATTTTGATAGTATATTCGCGCAGAGGGAGCGCAATTGCTCTTATAAGATATATCTTTCTTGCCGTAACCTCAAGATATGAAAATGATGATAGAACTCTTGGCGAATTATTTAAAGATATTCAAGTTGATATGAAAAATATCTCAGCAAGCCAAATATTTATTGACTTCATAACAGATATAGCTTAGAATAAGTCAATAAAGGAAAATATGCATGTGTCAGTATACAAACAATTTACACAACTACTTGAATCTATTAAATATTCTTTATCTTCATTACTCATTTTCAATGAGTCGATGGGGTGCGAAACTTGAGTTAAATAATATGTAATTAACCTTGATACCAATTATTCTTTAAGTCCAATCATACCAAGATTGACCTTATCAATACGAGTAATCAAGCCGTTATGCTTATCAGCAAATTCTTTAGCCTTTGAAGCGCTTGCAAATGGTATAAATGTATTGCCCATATACCCGGCAATATCCTTTCCATAGACATAATATGCAGATTCGCCATCTATCCATTTGCCCGATGGTTTTTCGTTACCGCCGATTTCCTCAACATAGATTGCCCTGATGTTTATGGGTCTGTCTGGTTGAAGATAATAAATAAACATATCTGATGTGCTGCAAAATGCGGCTGTTTTATCCTTATCATAGAGAATTTGAGCCTTTGGTCCAGGTTGGTCAAAAACCGTCATTCCGCATATAGCGCAGGCATAGTGGGAGTCAAGCTTGACAGGGACAGGGCGGGATTTATAATCTCCGTTGTTAGAGCATCCTGCCAGAAGCATTATTAATATGCTTAACATAGCAAAGTGTTTTAGGTTTATATTTTCTTTCATAATTATTAATGTTATCGTAACTTTGATATGATAACATAATTAAAGACACATTGTATAGTTTCTTAATTATATTATTTAAGTGTATAATAAGATATCAAGGACAAAATAAGGGTTTTTTAATATTCCCTTTATGGCAGGTTATTTTAATTTGTGGTGGGTAAACAATGACAGTAACATTATATAAAAGATCTAACTATTCTGGTGATAAATATTCATTGACTAAAAGTTCTAAGGATATTGAAAGAAACTCAATTGATGCCCTTAAAGAAATTTATGTTATCAATGATGATGATTCTGTCAAAGAATTTTTAGATAAAAATATTCACCTGCTTGAAGTCCTTAAAGAGGCGCATGGTAAAATTACGGATATTTTTGGCAATAATATTAAGGAATTATTTCTTGAGCATTTTATAGACCCAGAAGAAGATTTTCAGTGTATTTATATTAAAGTAATTACAGATTTATTAGTTGGCGATGGACTTGAGTTAATAGATAAGTTTTATGATAAGTATTGGTTAAACAAAAATGCTGATATTAGACGGCTCGTTTCAGTGATGGTATAACTAATGGATTTTGAATGGACTCAATATATTGATTTAGCAGAACAACTTATAGAATATGCAAATAATTCAGTTTTGAAATCGGCTTATTACAGAAGTTCTGTTAGCCGCTCATATTACGGGGTTTTTTGTATTGCAAGGGATAAAATTAAAGAAGAAGGTTTTGATATTCGTCAACATGATTCACATAATTTTGTAATAGGTAAATTCTTTAATAATATTTTCTTTCAAGTTGGAAACCACAAAAGAGAAATTAATAGCGCATGGCGGACTAACATTAATGGCAGAATTTAATCATGGCATAGGACTAAAGAATCTATGCGGCAAGTATCTTCCAAAGCCTGAGAGTAATCGTGGGTTTAAATCATCAATATTTGTTGATACATTGGTTATGATGCTTCAAGCAGGAGGCAGCAGCTTAGAGGACATTAGAGAGTTGAAAAATGAAGAAGGACTGATGAAATTGATAGGTCGTGATATATTACCGAATCCTGATACAGTAGGGGATTGGCTTAGAAGGATAGGGAAAACTGATCAATCTGGTATTTTATTTAGCATGTAAAGAGAAAATGCCTATCGGCAAAAAGATAAAATATTATCCTGCAGACAGCGCTTCGTATCAGGCAGGATTAATAAATAAGTTAGAGGCATATGGGGTAACATATGGTATAACAGCAGATATGGATAAAGCGGTCAAATCGGCAGTAGAAACAATAGAAGAAGACCAATGGATAGAGCCAAAGAAGGGTTGTGGTTATAAGATAGTAGAGACGATACATAGTATGAACAAAATAAAGGCAGCTTTTCGTCTGGTAATTAAAAGACAGCCCAAGGAAAAGGATATATTTGATGATAAAGATAATGGATCTAAAAATGATAGATTATGACCAAAAAACTGGATAAAAAATGAAAAAAAGACATTTTATTGATATTTGTACTCAATAAGATTAAAAAATTACTCAAAAAATCCAATTGAGGATATACAGTATTTTTCTATATCGGAATTTGGGTTTATTAACGCAATTGCACTTTTTATGCGTTTAATGTGAGAATTATCATTTGAGATAAATATTTTTATATCCATTTTTCCTTTCAAATTATTTTTAAGTGTTAGATCACTATAAGATATTTAATATTAAAAAAAATAGCATATTATTTAAAGATAAATCAATAATTTTTTTATAATGGGTTCAAAGGGACGAGTCCCTTTGCGGGAGTTTGAGGGCAGCGCCCTCATAAATCTAACTTTCAAATAAATAATATTGACATTACCATAAATTAATGTTAATATTTTTCTGTTTTAGGATAAATACTAAAAATTAGGGAGCAAAATTCTATGGGTCTTGCAACATTTAGCCGCGGCATACATCCGCCAGAGATGAAGGAATTATCTTCTGGCTCCCCTTTAAAACCTGCAAAGCAGCCGTCAACGGCAATAATCCCTTTAAGCCAGCACATTGGCGCGCCTTGTACTTCTACTGTGGATATTGGGCAGGTAGTTTTGGCAGGACAGCAGATTGGAAGCGCTGGGGGTTTTGTTTCTGCCCCAATTCATGCATCCATCTCTGGAAAGGTCTCTGCAATCAGCGCTTTTCCTATGGCTAATGGCAGGGTTGCGCCTTGTATAGTCATTGAAAATAATAATCTAAATCAATCTGTTGATTTTGAGCCAAATAAAGACTTTATGAGTCTAAGTCCTGAGGATCTAAAGAAAAAGATTACTGCTGCAGGCATTGTCGGTATGGGAGGGGCTACATTTCCTACTCATGTCAAACTCTCTCCTCCAAAGGAAAAACCTATTGATGCCGTGCTTATTAATGGCGCAGAGTGTGAGCCTTATCTAACTGCGGATCATAGGCAGATGGTTGAGAGAGCATCGGATGTTATTTCAGGACTAAAGATTTTGATGAAGGTGCTTGGCGTTAAAAATGGTTATGTTGGGATTGAAAACAATAAACCTGACGCTATAGTTAAGATGACTGAGGCTGTACGGTCTGAGCCGTCAATAAAGATAATAACCCTTGAGGTCAAATATCCGCAAGGCGCAGAGAAGATGTTGATAAAGGCAATCTTAGATAGAGAGGTTCCAGCAGGCGGGCTGCCTATGGATATTGGGGTTGTTGCGCAAAATGTTGGCACTGCAACTGCGATTTACGAGGCGTGCGCAGAGGGTAAGCCTTTGATAGAAAGGGTTGTCAGCATTACTGGAAATGGGATAAAGAATCCTAGTAATCTTGTTGTAAAGATTGGCACAACCTTTAGCCAATTGATTGATGAATGCGGTGGATTTAATAAAAATGTGGTAAAGGTTATTTCTGGAGGCCCTATGATGGGGTTTGCGGTATTTAGTTTGGATGCGCCTGTTACAAAGGGGACGTCTGGCATAGTTATTATGGCTGATAATCAGGGAGATGTAACAGAGAAGCACGGTCCATGTATACGCTGCGGCAGGTGCATTGAGGCGTGTCCTATGGGGCTTATTCCTTCGATGCTGAGTATATATTCAGAGCGGAGTATGTTTGAAGGGGCTAAGGACTACCGCCTCTTTGATTGTTTTGAATGCGGTTCATGCACATATGTCTGTCCTGCAAAGAGACCTATAGTGCAGTTTATACGCTTGGCAAAATCTTTGGTTAAACCTTGAAATAATTATAAATTATGATTATGAATTCTAATTTTGATTTATAAATCTTAAATTCATAAAACTGGAGCAAGACTAAATGGATGCAACATTAAAGAAAGATAATTTTTTGGTTTCGGTAAGCCCGCATATAAGGAGCGTGGAATCGGTTAGCAGAATAATGTGGACAGTAATTCTGTCACTATTGCCTGCACTTTTAGCAGGGATATACTTTTTTGGGCCGCGAGCAATATTTGTAACCTGAATATGTATAATCTCAGCCCTTGTGTCTGAGTGGGTTTACAAGAAATTTATAAAAGCAGAGTCTACTATAAAAGATGGGAGCGCATTTTTAACTGGTCTATTAGTGGGATTGAATTTTCCTGCAACGGTTCCATTTTATATCCCGATAATCAGCACATTTTTTGCGATAGTTATCACAAAACAGTTATTTGGCGGGCTTGGTTATAACGTATTTAATCCAGCATTGATGGCAAGGGCATTTGCCCTGATCACATGGCCAAGGGCAATGACCACATGGATTGAGCCTACAGCCAAATTTATCGGACTTGACGCACATACAACCGCAACGCCTCTTGGGATATTGAAGGAAGACGGATTGGACAAATTAATGGCTGTATTTGGAAATCCATCCAATATGTACAGCGAACTTTTTTTTGGACACAGGGCTGGAAGTCTAGGTGAGACATCGGTATTAGCATTATTGATTGGCGCAGCAATATTATTATATAAAAAATATATAACATGGCATATACCTCTGTCTTTTTTGGGGACAGCCGCTCTGCTTGCGTGGGTATTTGGCGGAAAGGCTGGGCTTTTTACAGGCGATCCACTATTGCATATATTGAGTGGAGGATTGATGCTTGGGGCGTTTTTTATGGCAACGGATTATGTAACTGCGCCATCATTAAAGGCAGGACAGATATTATTTGGGATATGCTGCGGAGCTATTACTATGATGATACGTTTAAAGGGCGGGTTTCCAGAGGGTGTAATGTTTGCGATATTAATCATGAATTGTTTTACGCCTATTATAGATAGAAATTTCAATACGAAGGTATTTGGAGCCAAAAAGGCTAATAAGGATAAAGGGAAATGAACCTCAAAGACATAATTAAAATCACATTAAACCTGATTGTTATTTATATTGTAGGAGGGCTTTTGCTTGCAGGGGTATATGCTGTTACTTCTCCGATAATCTTTGTGAAAAATAAAGAAGAAAAAGAGATTGCCCTTAAAAAAATGATCTCTGATGCCCAAAGTATTGCTAAACCTGAAAATGGAGATTGGGATATAGAATTTAATAAAAAGCCCAAACATGTAGAATACTTTGTTGCTAAAAAAGATAATCAGGTTATAGGATATGTTGTTGAAACCTATGGCAAGGGATATTCAAGTTTTATAAATATCCTTGTAGCCCTTGATAAAGACCTAAAGATATTAGGAATAAATATTCTTGAGCATGGCGAGACGCCTGGTCTTGGGGATGAGATTGATAAGCCCGGCTTTAAAGGACAATTTATTAGTAAAGACCTTGATCATCTCGTGCTTGTAAAAGGTGACGCAAATGGCAAAATTGCTGCAATTACTGGAGCAACCATATCAAGCCGAGCCGTTACTAAAGGAGTAAGGGCAGGGGTTGAAATGATAACAAAAAGACTTTCTGGAGAGTCGAGCGGGGTGAATAATGAGCAACACTAAGACAAATTGGCAGTTGATAAGAGAAGGAATACTTACTGATAATACAATCTTCAGGATGGCTATCAGTCTATGTCCTGCTATTGCGGTTACAAGCAGTTTAAGAAACGGATTTTTGATGGGATCAGCAGTATTATTTGTTCAGGTTATGGTTAATATAACTGTATCTGCATTGAGACATGTAATACATCCAAAGATAAGAATACCGATATTTATGTTGATAATATCCGCATGGGTTACGGTTACAGATATGGGTATGGCTGCTTTCGCAAGAGAGGCTTACAGAGAGATGGGGTTATATATACAGTTGATAGTTGCATTTGCCTCAATCTTGGCTAAGGCTGAATTATTTGCAAGTAAGAATAAGGTAGTTCCCTCATTATTTGAAGGAGTTGGTATGGGGCTTGGATTTATGGTAGCCCTTGTTATAATAAGTTTCTTCAGAGAACTCTTGGGCAGGGGAACAATATGGGGCTATGAGTTAATAGCTGCAAAGCCGCTGTTAATTATGATACTGCCTGCAGGAGGATTTCTGACAACTGGACTTTTGATGGGATTTTTTAATTGGGTAGATATGCACTTTTTTGGCGGCAAGGGCGCAGGCGGCGCAAGCGGACACTAGTGAAAATATTTAAGATTTATGATTTTAGATTTATGATTTAAAAGCATTCAAGAAAAGTGTTTTTATTTGTTTTTAAATCTTAAATCTTAAATCTAAAATCCTAAATTAGAAAAATAGGAGGCTATAAATGAGTGATGAATCTATAAGACTATTTCAATTATTTATTAGCGCATCACTAATAAATAATTTTGTATTTACCAGATTTTTGGGTTTATGTATCTTTTTTGGCGTATCGAAAAAGATGGAGACATCCATTGGTATGAGCATAACATTTACTGCGGTTATGGTAATAAGTTCTGCCCTAAGTTGGTTTGTATTTAATTATTTGATGATTCCAATGAACATAACATTCTTAAAGATCGTGGTATTTATTGGAATAGTTGCCTCATTTGTACAGGCATCAGACACAATAATGAGAAAGGTAGCGCCTGCCTTATATTACAAACTTGGCGTATATTTAGCGCTTATTGCAACAAATTGTATAATATTGGCAGTGCCATTAATAAGTTCAAGTGAAGGATATAGTTTTATAGAGACATTGGTATTTGGACTTGGATCAGGATTAGGATTTGGACTAGCGCTTACGATAATGGCAAGTATCAGAGAAAAATTAGAATTATCAATAGTACCAAAGCCATTTCAAGGCTTACCTATAGCATTTGTAGTAACAGGACTAATTGCGCTGGCATTCACAGGTTTTTCAGGTCTATTAACATTATAATTTAAAGGGGTCAAGAGGACTGTCCCCTTGCGGGAGCCCGTAAATGAAAAGGGCAGCGCCCTAGCAAAAACATTTCTCCCTTGCGAAGCAAGGGCAGAGCCCTCAAGTTTTAAGTATTTATTTAGGAGAAAAGCATGTTTGACATTAATCATATTTCTTTAATAAATTTATTAAACCTGATAAGCGATATCAGCAGGATTATAATTCCACACGCAGGCGGAGGCGGTGGAGTTGAAATAGATGGAAGTGTTGATGTTGCTTCTGTGTTAAAATTCACTGCTGTATTTATAGCAGGACTAGCAGCGATATTTGGATTTGGTCTTGCTTATGCTGCTCAGAAATTTTCTGTAATTATGGATCCAAAGATAGATCAAGTCAAGGATGTTCTGGCAGGGGCTCACTGCGGCGCATGCGGGTTTGCGGGATGTCAGCAATATGCAGAGGCGGTAGTATCCAGACCAGAGGTTGCTACAAATCTATGTTCTCCAGCAGGGGCGCATGGCGCAGAAATGGTTGCCTTGATAACTGGCAAAAAGGCGATAATTACTGAACCGCAGTTTGCAAGGATCATGTGTCAGGGCGGCAGTTCAAGGTCCGTAAAGAGATTTGTATATAATGGAATTATAGATTGCAGGGCTGCAGTATTAGCAGGAAGCGGGGATAAATCCTGTATATATGGATGTCTTGGATATGGTACTTGCGTAAAGGTTTGCATGTTTGGGGCAATGTCTATGAGTAGTGATAATATACCTGTTGTAGATATCTCAAAATGCGCAGCATGCAAGAAATGCGTAGATGCCTGTCCTAAAAAGGTTATAGAAATAACGCCCGGTAGTAAGACTGTAATGACTGCATGTCACTCAAAAGATAAAGGCGCATTAACAAGAAAGAATTGTCAGATAGGATGTATTGCCTGCGGGATGTGCGAAAAGGTATGTCCATTTGAGGCTGTATCAGTGAAGGATAATTGTTCAAAGGTAGATACTACAAAGTGCAAGGTATGCGGTTTATGTGTCAGGAAATGTCCGACAAAGGCGATAATTGATTTATTACCGTTAAGAACAAAGGCTGTAATCAGCGCAGAAAAATGTATTGGTTGTGATATGTGCGCAAAGGTATGTCCTGTAGATGCTGCAAGCGGTGAATTGAAAAAGACTCATGTGATTGATCAAGATAAATGTATAGGCTGCGGAATTTGTACAGCAAGATGTAATAAGCAGGCAATAAGCGGAACGTTTAATACTGCGGAAGTCCATGAGGCTGCAAGGATTAAGGCTGAGGTTAAAAAAGCTGGGTAAAAGAACATCTACATGAGGGCTCTGCCCTCAAACTCCCGCAAGGGGACTCGTCCCCTTGACCCCATAAAAAGTTCTAATAACGGTGATATGGCTAAGATTGAAGGAATAAGAATACGGAATTATAAGGTTCTAAAAAATATTACTATGGGTAAGTTTGCGGATTCTCCTGATGCTGAACCTCTTTCTCCCTTGACTGTAGTAATAGGTAAAAATGGTGTTGGTAAAAGCACTTTATTCGACGTCTTTGGCTTTCTTGCAGATTGTCTTAAATATGGCGTTGAAGAAGCCTGCAACCATAGAGGCGGTTTTGAACGTATCATATCACAGGGATAAGATGGCACTATTGAAATTGAGTTGTACTATAAGGAATTAGTGGACGACATGCCAATAGCATATGTATTGAATATTGGATTATATTCTTCAAAACGACCTTTTGTAAAAGAAGAGGGTTTATTTTATAAAAAAGGGGCGATAATTGAAAGCTCTTTTTCTTTATTTTATTCAATTGAAGGCAAGGTATCAGTTTGGAAGGGAGTTGATAATGAGATGTTAAGTCAAGAAGATATTCTCAAAAAATTTAAAGATGACCATATAAACAATAAATTTGTAGATTTTGAATATGTAGAACTTGAAGATAAACGTAAATTAGCGATTGCTACACTTGGATCATTTAAACAACATCCAAGAATTTCAGCCTTTCGACGTTTTATGGAGGGATGGTATTTAAGTTATTTTACCCCTGATGCAGCAAGAAGCCAGCCTATGGCAGAGACTCAAAGACATTTAAATGTTCGTGGTGATAATCTTGGAAATGTAGTTCAATTTATGGAGCGAGAACATCCTGATAAATTTCAATCAATCCTTACTCGGATTGCAAGCAAGATTCCAAGTATAGATAAAATTGGTTCTTCTGATTTTATTTGATGTAGTTACTTTGGACATTGTTAATTGGGAATTTGCAATAGATGAGACAGAAAAATTATATACTAAATTACTCAAAAATGCTTATACCGAATATTACGAATGCGCTAAAGGCTTCTATTGTGATGGAGACCCTGGTCTACTCAAAGCATTAAAAAAGCTTTTCCCAAATGTTCCAATACAGTTATGTGTTTTTCATAAGTATAGCCGTGTAGGACAAATAATACCGTTTAGAAGAATTAGAACCGAAATTGATAGAGAAATAAAGCATAAAGTAGAAGCGG
>Ga0315281_10001118_pt1 | contig 39218 bp, 35 predicted proteins | sample YL17G07_0_MG_FD_204540 | JGI IMG/M metagenome (GOLD analysis project Ga0315281, IMG submission 204540) | Sediment microbial communities from Yellowstone Lake, YNP, Wyoming, USA - YL17G07_0 | ecosystem: Environmental > Aquatic > Freshwater > Lake > Sediment | place: USA: Wyoming | collected...
CTAAGACAAACCGTGTCGGCGTCGTGATCTTGCCGAACACTTTCGCAATCTTACCGACAATCCGTGTTCTTTCCGACTCGTCATTAGTGATGAGGCGTGATGCAGGTAAAACTACCAGCCACATGAAGAAAGACCCGCCCACGAAGTGCGTAGCACTAAACAAGTGAACCCAAAGGACAACCATGTCAACTAACATTATCAGACCTAAGGATGACCCCACCTATGACCTCGAACGTTGAACAGCGCTGTCAGATCACAGGTTTGGCTCATAGTTGCTGAGCTAGTTTAGGGTCGGGTTAATGCATAAAGCTCATAGATGTTCAACTAGAAAGCCAGTGTCCTAGCCATCGCGGAAAGCTTCTGGAGATTATTGACGAAATCATGACTATCATGCGACCACGTGGATGTTGAGGAAATTGGCTCAAGATAACACAAAGGAGATGGAGTTACTCAACAGGCTCGGCTTATCAGCCGGAGAATCAAAGATCTACTTGCGCCTTCTGTCGCAGTCTGAGGGAGAGATGGTCGACAGAATTGTCACTGCTTTCGGAATTCCAGCTGCGATAGCAGAGGAATCATTGAATGGCCTCGCAGACAAAGGTCTTGTCAGAATCTCAAGCAACCGAGTCGAGGTTGTTCAACCACGAACGTTTCTCAGGAGGATACTTGAGCAAAGGAAGACAATACTGGAGACCCAAATAGCGCAGGAAAGTTCAGCGGCCCTCGAACTGGAGAAGCTTCTAGAACCACTCTACTGGGAGGGCAGAATGGGCATCAGACCAGAAGAAATCATAGAACCCCTCCGCGATCTGTCTGATATGGAGTTGCATACGGCTCGAATGCTAGCTACTGCAACTAAAGAGGCATTGATCTTCGCACTGACCTTCGGCTGGTACGGCAAAGTGCGCGAATCCCTGTTTCAGGCACATGATCGACGAGTTGCAATAAAAATCCTGATGATGGTCAACGATGAATCCACCAGGGAGAAAGCGAAGGAGCTCGGAGCACTGGGCATTCAAGTACGGCATTGCGCTGAGGAATGGTATCCTGTACGAGGAACCTTGATCGATGATCAAGAACTTGTTTTCCTAATCTGGGCAACCAAGAAGCGAGATGTTCCCCGCCCAGTCTACTATCGACCTCACTACACCAAGAATCAGGGTTTGATTAGGATCTTCAGAGATGCTTTCCTGAAAAGGTGGGAAGAGGGCAAACCTATCTAGGTTCTCTCGCGATGATCAGACAAACTGGATTGCCGAACTTGGAATAGATCGTCCGAACTTGGTCCATCAAAGCTTTTTCACGCAGAGAGTTCACACGCATCAAATGGCCTCTGCACAGGCAGTCGCTAGCACCGATGTGCGGAAGAAGTGGCGACGCACTCAACCTCTTAGTTATCAGATTGCTGACATCACATTCTAGGCGCCTTTTGGATTCGATGTAGATAGCCGCCCTGACTGTGCAATATTGGTTGGAGGTCATATGGTCAACATGCCATCTTATCTTCTTGCGACTGCGTGAATGACGCATTATCCTACCTTCAAGTGATACGGCGCCTTGACCCAATGCGGATCCGGAGTAAACGTACAATCCTCTCAGTACCCTGACACATCCCAGTCTTCCGAACCTTACGTTGACGGATCGATTGCACGCGATGACTATCGTGTAAGTACCTTTCATGAAACCTATCTCCGAAGCACAAATAGCTCCACATCACTGCCTTAGTCTGAGTAGCATGTGAGGAGAGCTATGAAGGCGTTAGTCCTAGCCGGTGGATATGCAACTCGGCTTAGACCCATCACCTACGTGATTCCAAAATTACTATTCCCACTCGTGGGAAGACCGATTATCTACTGGACTCTCGAGAAGCTGAAGGATTTTCACGTTAAGGAGGTCATTCTCGCAGTCAACTATCTCGCGGACTCACTCCGCGCCGCTGTAGGTGACAAATACAAGGGCATGAGGATTCGATACTCGCTTGAGGACACCCCATTGGGGACCGGTGGACCAATCAATCTAGCCTCTCGCACAGTAAATCTGGACGAAACCTTCGTCGTAATGAACGGCGACATAATCGCTGAGATAGATCTCGGAAAAATGCTTACGCATCATGAGAAGACAGAGCCACTCGTTACAGACGCTCTCTACGAAGTCAAGGATCCAAGCAGGTTTGGCTCAGGGCTGCTTGATTCTGAAGGACGGATCATACGTTTCGTTGAGAAGCCAGCACTGAACCAAGCGGTTAGTCATCTTGTCAACGCTGGAATCTATTTAGTTGAACCTGAAGTCCTGAAGATGATCCCTCCAGGAAGGAGCGTGTCAATGGAGAGAGAAATCTTCCCTTTGCTGGCAAAAGGACGTAAGCTAGCCGGCTACCATTTTTCCGGCTATTGGTTCGACATTGGAAGCCTGTCCGATTATCGAAAGGCGAATTTCGAATTGCTTCGAAGAAACGCTCCCAAAGGCATTCTGCGCGAGAAACGTGCGAGAATTGCCGAGAACGTTACAGTCAAACCGCCACTGTACTTGGGAGATCGATCAATTATCGAAGGCAGGGCTATCGCAGGTCCTCGCTTGCTGATTGGAAGCAACGGAAGCATCAGGAAAGGAGCACGGGTCTCAGAATCCATACTGTTCGACGGTGTGACCGTAGGCGAAGGGTCGCGGGTTTCAGGATGTGTAATAGGATCCAACGTAGTCGTGGGTAGAGGAGTTAGAATTGAGCCTGGATCAGTGATATCTCCAAATGTCCAGATTGGTGACAACGTCAGGATCGGCAGAAACGCGATAATTCACCCCTACAAAGAGATCAACATGAACGTAAAGCCCGGAGCGAATGTCATGTGAGTGCAGACAAGACGGTTAATCTGAGGAAACTCTTCGGAACAAACGGCGTTCGTGGCAGAGTGAACAAGGAACTGACACCTGACTTTGTGCTGAGACTGGCAATGGCAACGGGCACTTACTTCAAAGGTGCAGATTTGGCGGTAGGGTGCGACGGCCGAGTTTCGGGTCCTCTTCTCACAAGTATCGTTAATTCAGGGCTAGCAAGCGTCGGAAACCAAGTCTGGAGCCTAGGCATGATAACTACTCCAGCCTTGCAATTTCTGACGAAAGACTGGAAGCTCAAAGGAAGTTTGATGGTTACAGCAAGTCACAATCCTCCAGAATACAATGGCATCAAAGTCATGGGCAACAGCGGAGTTGAGCTACCTCATGAAGAAGAGCTGAAGATCGAACGTATCTTCTTCGAATCCAAATGGAACCTTACAGATTGGAACAAAGTCAAACAGCCATTACCCGTAACTGAGAAGTTCGACAGATATGTCGCCTCCGTCTTAGAACATATTGGCGGCACGTCACCGCGCAGACTCAAGGTACTCGTGGACGCTGCAAACGGTGTCAGCGTGCTGGCAACACCCTTGATTCTTGAGAAGTTGGGCAGCGACGTGGTCGTTGTTAATGGAAACATAGATGGGACATTCCCCGGAAGATTACCGGAGCCAACGCCTGCAAATCTTGGCAAAACGTCTAAGATTCTTCCCTCTATTCACGCTGACTTTGGTGTCGCTCATGATGGTGACGGCGACAGAGCCGTCTTCCTAGATGAGCATGGAAGAGTGTGCTGGGGCGATCAGACATTCGCACTAATAGTCAAGGACTTCTTGGAGAACAATCCACGCGAGAAAATTGTAACACCAATAAGCTCCTCTCAAATGATAGAGGAGATAGCGGAGAAGTGTGGAAGCGAAGTCGTCTATACTCCGGTAGGAAGCGTCTATGTCTCGAACCTGATGCTCAAGATCAAAGCCAAGTTAGGCGGAGAAGAAAACGGCGGTATCTTCTATGCACCCCACGTAGCAGCACGGGACGGAGGAATCACAACTGCTTGGATCTACAAGATCATCGCGGACGCACGCAAATCGCTTTCAGAGCTAGTGGCAGAGCTACCCCGGTACTACATAATGAAGGACAAGGTCCCTTGTCCAGACTCGATCAAAGCGGAAGTTACCGAGAGAATCCGAAACCTCCCAGTCAAGGGAAGAGTCTTGGACATCGATGGAATCAAGGTTTGGCGCCCTCCGCGATCTTGGATTCTGGTACGGCCCAGTGGAACAGAACCGCTCTTTAGAATACTGGCTGAGGCGCCGACTAAAGGTTTAGGCGTGAAGATAGTAAACGAGTATAAGACGAAGTTGTCCCGGATCATTAAGAGTTGTCAAAAACATGCTTGATAGTGCGCAACTCACAGGCATTGCATTCTTCGCCAGCATCGCTTTTGTCACCACGCTCATCTCAACACCAATTATTGCGAAGATGATGCGACGCAGGGGCATAACAGGCAAAGATGTCCATAAAATATCAAAGATTGAAATACCTGAAATGTGCGGGCTGGCAATTCTGCTCGGATTAACACTCGGTTCCTTGGCTTACGTTGTGGCCGTCCCAAGCAGCGGTAATGCGATAACTGCGTTCCTGGCTACCGTGCTAATCGCAGGGGCAATTGGATTCTTCGATGATCTGCGGCCTTTGAGCGCGAGAGTCAAGCCCTTACTAACCGCCTTTGCTGCTCTTCCAATCATATTCCTACACGCCTATTCTCCATATCCAACGATCCCTCTCCTAGGAACCGTCAGACTCACCATAGTCTATCCATTTCTCATACTGATCGCAATAGCCGTCACATCGAATTCAGTGAATATGATGGACGTAATGAATGGTTCAATGCCGGGCACTGTGAGCATAACCTCAGCTACCATAACTGTCGTCTTGTTGATCTCCGGCGAAATGCAGATCGCGGCTATCTCGGCAGGCGTCCTGGCTGCATCACTGGCCTTTTTCTATTACAATCGCTTCCCAGCTAAGGTCTTCAGTGGCGACACAGGAAGTCTTGCGGTTGGAGCCGCGCTCGGTGCTATAGCAATTCTTGGAAAAGTTGAGACCGTTATGGTCGTAGCTCTCATACCGCAAATCATGAACGCATTCTACGGGCTTTCGTCCGTTGGACGACTTTACGAGAGACGCGAAATCCAACAAAGACCAACCCGCCTTCTCAGCGATGGAACCTTAGAGGCAAGCGATGAGAAGCATGCGCCAGTCACGCTTGCTCGTCTCATCCTAGCTGCGGGACCAGCCACGGAAGGAGGCGTCGTCCGAAGCATGATGATTTTGACGGCGGTTTCTTCAACGCTAGCATTTTTGACCTACTGGATTGGTGTAGGGATCAAGCCATGAGTCGTCTGTGGTCCTTAGCAGCGATCGAAGTCTTCGTATGGTTGGGACTACTTCTAAGCACGTTTTTGGTCTCGAAAGTAGCTTTCACCATCGAGTTTGGATTTACCACAATAGTTGAACGAATAGCAACACAAATCGTTAGAGCAGTTGTCGCGGGCGTGATTGTTTTCGTCTGGCTCTTCGCGTGGAAGAAGTTGACAAATCTGTACTTCTGGCGGGCAATAGGTCGCAGAAAAGCTAGCGCCTGAAAATTCGCTGAATAATGATCTTCAATGGATCATCCATACTGTCCATGAGTTTCACCGATTTCTTTCTATAGAATTCTGTATCTCGATTCTTGGCGACAGTGACAACTCTCTGAGCGATACGCGCAGGATCAAGAATTCTGTCCACTAATCCTTGATTTATTAGAAATCTCTCCACGAAGGTCGGCTCGCCTGGATAGTATGATATGACCGGCACACCCAGCAATGCAGCCTCAGCGGTCATCGTGCCGCCCCCTCCAACGAAGACCAACGAAATACGCATCAATGCTATGGCATCAATGATATGTTCGGGCACAACGATGCGACTACCGAAACGTTTCCTAAACTTCTCGCCCTGCACATCATACCGCGGAAGGACAACGATTTGGAGAGATCCATCGTCAAGATCCAGAACCCTAGCGATGATGTCGGCAGCTGTGCTGGGGGCCGATGGCACGCGGTCTGACAGATATGCTGCGAACTCCTCCGGAGTTCGAATGACCATCACAGGCTTGGCGGGGTCCAGTTTCAAACCGTCAAGTACTCTTGGGCTGCTCTTGTAACTTGTTAGCCAGACTTTCGGATCAAGAGCGTGATATCGAACAATGTCCCTGGGATTCATTCCATACCGCTTCCACGCCCAAAATGGAATAACCCAAGGCGTGAACAGTTTCTGAGAGATGGGGATGGTCAGTTTGCAAACGGCCTCGGCGTGAGGAGAGTCGCTTACGCAGTAATGGGGTATCTTCAGGCCAAAGGCTACCCTAGCTGCTTCTGGCGAAGAGAAGGAAATCGCCACGTCAGGCCTGTACTCTTCAACAGCTTTCGTTAAGCCCAATATGCGTATCGAACTCTCCACAAGTTTTTCTCCAAGAGCTGCTCCTCCATGGCGACCGATCTGAACCGACTTGAGTCCTCTCAACTCAAGAAGCTCGTTAACCTCTCTGTATTCCCGCGTTGTTACCAGGATCTTGAAACCTTTGGCATTCAGTCGGTGGTGAAGTTCTGCAAAGAAGTTTGCTTGTTTAGGGGTGAGAACATCTATCCAGACTTTCATCTAGTTCTCAACCCTGCAGGAACGCGCTTGGCACTACTCCATCGAAAATCGAATGATTCGCGAAATATCCTGATAAGGCCTGGGTTCTTTGTGTGGTGAGGAATGTATACAATTGGATTCCAATAGCGCTCAGCTTCTTCCGCAGCCCATATCACGAAGACCAAATCCTTGTTATCTATTAGAGTTCCGCGAACTGGATGCCATGGATCTCGGGTGTCCCTTATTTGGGCTCCTAGATTACTAAGCTCGCTGAGATTCCGCCGCATTTGAGTCTGCGTGAATTGCATCAGAATCCTCACCTTCACACCTTTAATCAAGGCGTTTCTCAATTGTGACCTTATCTTTGGGAGCCAAAAGAACAGGGCAGTTGAAATAAGCACTTCTTTAGTAGCCCCTTGCACATGCTCACTAGTCGTCCTCTCCATAGACCGCAAGTCATCTAGTGGTTCAAGAAGTTCCTCGGCCTTGACTTGTAAATGGCTTTCTACGTATAGAGGCTCGACTTCTTTTTGCAGGCTCCGCATGATCTCCTCGATGGAAAGAAGATTCGTCTCGAAACCACGCCGCAGATTAGCTAAGTACTCGCGCTTTGCCTGTTCGGGTGGAACGGCATAGTATCTTTTTGGTCTACTCTGGACTATTCGCGCGAAGCCCTTCTGCATCAGCTGTTCCAGCGTCCCATAAACACGTGTGATTGGAATTGACGTGGTCCGAGATATCTCCTCGGCAGTTAATTCACGAGCTGAGAGTAAAGCCACGTACGCTTCTGATTCGTAAGACGTCAAACCCGCACGTCGAAGCGATTCCATCAGATGATGCGCTGGCATGGTTAACTCATGTAGAGTTAAAAACGATTAAATATTTCGGCACGAATTGATCACAGGGTGTGCACTCTGTCCTCGCAGCCTCTGCTTTCACTGGAACCTGGCGAGATCGCTCTTCGGATTCGAGATGGAGCGTTAACTGTGTGCGTTGTCGGCCTTGGTTGGATGGGTCTACCCATTGCTTGCCTGTATGCTGACGCTGGCGCACGTGTAATCGGGGCTGACATGAACCCAGACGTAGTTGGGCGAGTTAGCAAAGGTGATTCACCAAACACTGAACCTGGTCTTTCTCCTCTGCTTAAGAAAACGGTCAAAGCGGGTAAGTTGAGTGTAACAACTGGTACTGAGGAAGCAGTGGCAAACTCGGATGTCATTTTCATCATAGTTCCTACAATGATCGATCGACAGAAACGCGCAGACTACTCGGCGGTCGAGGACGTTTGTGTGAGTATTGGAAAGGGTATCAAGAACGGGGCTCTCGTAGTATTTTCGAGCACGTGCGGGCCGGGTGTTACTGAGCGAGTCGTCAAAGGAACGATCGAGAAGTACTCTGGAATGATCGCAGGACAAGGGTTTGGACTTGCCTATAGTCCAATCCGAGCTATGGGCGGCAGAGCTCTTCAAGATATGCAGACTTACCCGAAAATAGTCGGAGCCGTGGACAAGAGGAGCTTGGAAGCAGCCTGCGCTGTACTCTCAGTGGTCGTCAAGGGTGAGCTTGTCCGAGTCAGGGACATCAAGACTGCGGAGCTATCGAAGCTCTACGAGACAATCTACCGCGATGTGAACATTGCACTGGCAAACGAGTTCGCGCTTCTCTGTGAGGAATTTGGAGTCGACTACGCAGAGACAGCGCGAGCAGCCAATAGTCAGCCCTACTCTCACCTACACTCCACAGGAGTTGGAGTGGGCGGCCACTGTCTCCCTGTGTATCCCTATTTGCTGGCGACCGAAGCCTATGCACTCGACTCGCGACTGCGACTCGTGCTCGACGCGCGTAAAATCAACGATCTAATGCCCGCTCATACAGCGCGGCTGACATCCGCTGGTCTGCGCGCCTGTGGAAAATCGATAAAGAGAGCTAAGGTGGTCGTCCTGGGAGTCAGCTATCGACCGAATGTTAAGGAGACCCGTTTCTCACCGTCACTAGACCTAATTTCTATTCTGAAGAAACGCGGAGCGCGTGTCACTGTGTTCGACCCATTGTTCAACGCCTCTGAGATGGAGTCGATGGGGCTATCGTCAGAGCCGAACCTGCGCAGGGTCATTGAGAAAGCCGACTGTGTGATTTTGACGGTTGCTCATGATGACTTCAAAGATATGGATACCATCGAGCTGGCAGCTCACATGTCAAAGCAAGGTTTGGTCGTAGATTGCACGGGCATTCTTGATCCGGCCAGCGTCGAAAAGAGTGGATTGATTTATCGAGGCATAGGAAGAGGCTTGTGGACCCGTTGAAGCAACTTCGCGTTGCAGTCATCGGGACAGGTTTCTGGGGCAAGAACCACGCCCGGGTTTTGACACAGCTACCTTGTACCACACTGGTTTGCGTGTGCGATGTAAATGCAAAGGCCGCCGAATCTGTTGGATCGGCGTTAGGTGTAGAGCATACGAGTGATCTTCAGAATGTACTATCCCGTAGAGATATCGATGCTGTAACGATCTGTACACCTACTGTTACGCATGAGCACATAGCCACTCGCGTGCTAATGGCAGGGAAACACGCGTTCATAGAGAAACCGATGGCTAGCAGCGTGGCAGAAGCGCAGGGGTTACTTACTCTTGCAGAGAGCAGAGGGCTCCGAATCATGCCTGGACATATCGAACGCTTCAATCCTGCGGTTAGCTATCTCAAAGAAATGATCGGCAGGGAGGAACTAGGTAAAATCATTCTATTGTCTGCGCGACGAGTAGGTCGAAAGCCAGATCGAATTAGCGATGTCGGTGTTGTCCGAGATACAGCCATACATGACGTCGACCTGTCGAGATACATATTCGATGATGAGGTCAGTTCTGTCTACGCCCGCATAGGCAGCACCAACACTCAGAATACAAATGAGGACTACGCTGAAATTATGCTGCAGTTCAGAAAGGGTGGCACGGCATTCATTGATGCGAACTGGTTGACACTTCGGAAGATGCGAACTCTAATAGTAACAGCGAGCGAAGCTACCACTCAACTTGACTACATCACGCAGGAGATGTGGGTTGAGTATTCCGATAGGACCCTTAAGCCCGAGATCGAGAAGAGAGAACCGTTGAAGCTTGAGCTCACGCACTTTGCTGAATCAATTCTCAATGATCGCCCGTTTGCGGTCAACGGAGTCGACGGGATGAAAGCAGTTGCTATGTGTGAGAGCGTCATCGAGTCGAGTACCACTGGTCGAGCGATTTCAGTCGCCGCGATGTAGACTGTATAGCGTATGGAAGCGCCTGTGGTCCTGTATATAATTCGACGCGAAAAGGTCGGCGCCCTTCTCGACTTGTCTATGGCTATTGATCTGCGATGCTCTCAAGTGATGATAGAACTCGTGTAGAACGACGAAAGGAGCGCTCAGGTACTCGCTTTTCGAGAAATAGATACGCCTCTCCTTCTCCACATAGCAGGCAAGGGCACGTCTGTGTGCTTTCACTGTTCCGACTCTGATCTCGGGAGGATTCACGCCGTAGTACTCAGACAAGAGCTTGAGCGCGTGCTCAGGGCTACCTGCTAGAATAGTGTCAACGACTTTCGATCGGAATTCTCTCTCTTCAGAGTCCTCAGCAAACGAATTCTCAGTCGGCATATTGTCATTCTCGAAAGTAGTATATTTCAGTTAGTTCCCCATCTATGCGGCGGACAGATGTACGTTGAAGAAGAGACTGATGGACATTTTGGCTTGCCCGATTGACAAGTTCTACCCGCTGGAATTGATGGTGTTCGAAGAGAAAGAAGAAATCATTTCAGGCATAATCACATGCCCAAAATGCAACCGCTGGTACCCCATAATAGATGAGATTCCCCACATGCTCCCGGATGACCTGCGGGAAGAAAATGAAGATCTCCCATTTCTGCAAAAATGGAAGGAGAAGATTCCTGCCAAAACGCTACAGGAAGGTAGGCCATTTAGCCTCAAAACGGGAAAGTGACATTATTGGGTGAATTTGCATATGGCTAAGCAGTTTATCCGGACTCCTAACGCTCCGCAACCTATCGGCCCATATTCCCAGGGAGTCAAAGCTGGAAGCTTTCTCTTCGTGTCAGCCCAGGCCCCAATCGATCCGAAAACAGGAAAAGTAGTGTCTAATGACATTGAATCTCAAACCCGCCAAGTCTTGGAGAACGTTAAATCCATCGTGGAGGCTGGCGATCTCACCTTAAATGACGTAGTCAGGGTGACAGTATTCCTAAGAAACGCCGCTGACTTCCAGAAGATGAATGAAGTATACAAGAAATACTTCTCAGAGAGTCTGCCCGCTAGGACTACGGTTGAGGGAAAACTGCCGGCGACCGACATGCTAATCACAGTAGACGCGATAGCCTACTATTGAGTTATATAGACCCGCCACGATTGTGGAAACAGACTCTTACCCCGACTCGGTTGCCAGCAAAGAATGTCAGTTTTGTCGACTACGCAAGACTGAGATTGAGACCCGTGGAAAAGCCTTATCGAGCTAAACCACGAAGAAGAAAGAATGGCGTCGTTGACATGACACTTTTTCTGAGCAGAAAGGATGTCGAAGCTGCCCTCACGATGGAAGACTCGATTGAGGCTGTTGAGAAAGCATTCAGCGAATACGGACTGGGAACAGTAAACATGCCGCTCAGGTCCACCATTAGGCTTGAAAAGAACAAGGGTTCAACTCTCTTCATGCCTGCCCACATAGAAGCAATGGGTGCAATCGGAATCAAAGTGGTCTCTGTTTATCCTGACAACCCCTCCAAATACAATCTGCCCACAATACTTGGCGTGGTTCTTCTGACCGACGCGAGAAATGGCGACATTCTGGCAATAATGGATGGAGCGTTCTTAACGGCGATGCGGACTGGCGCCGCCGGTGGAGTAGCAGCCAAATACCTAGCGCGGAAGAACGCAACGGAAGTTGGAATCCTCGGTACAGGTGTCCAAGGCAGAACTCAGGTCATAGCAGTTACCAAGGTACGGAAAATAGAGAAGGTCAGAGCGTACGATGTGGTACGTGATCGATGCGAACTTTTCTGCAAACAGCTTTCAAAGGAACTTGGAATCCAAGTCATCTCAGTTGATAGTGCTGAGAAGGCGGTGAGAGGATCGGGCATCGTGATTACTGCCAGTACCTCGAAGACACCAATTCTAAAGGGAAATTGGTTGGAAGAAGGGTCACACGTGAATGCCATTGGCTCTCATACCCCAGACGCACGCGAGCTTGACGCCACAGCCATAAAAAGAGCAAAAGTAATCGTCGACTCAAAAGAAGCCGCATTGAAAGAAGCGGGCGACCTCATAATCCCCATTTCTGAAGGTCTGATCACACCAGACCACATCTATGCAGAACTAGGTGAAGTTGTGACCGGCAAGAAAGCTGGCAGAACTAGTGAGAAGGATATAACCCTCTTCAAATCACAAGGATTAGCCATTCAAGACATCTCAACCGCCAGTAAGGTCTACGAGCTCGCAATCAAGAAAGGCATAGGAAAGCAGCTGACCCTCTGACTACTCGCAAGTTCTCTAGTCGGGTCAATTAAGATCTCCCTGCACAGATGCCAAGCTTGTCGTATGCATCACTTGTTGTCCCTGCTTTCCCTATCCTTTGCCCTCAGTGGGAACGGCTTAATTTCAACGGATGCTACAGAATCCGAGGGCTCTCGTGGTTTGACTAGAATCACGGTGATCGACTGTCAGACGGCTGGAATTTCGGGAAACATGCTGCTTGCCGCTTTGATTGATGCGGGTGCCGACCGGCGAGCGATTGAGCGAGTCTTGGAGCAGATTCCACGGAATTATCCCAAATGCAGATCGCTCAGCCTCGACATCAGCGAGGTCAAGACACACGGATTCAGAGCGTGCGGAGTCAATTTGAGGATTGATGAGGACGCTGAGGAGACTAGAGCAGAAGAGCTTCTCGGGGCCGTCCAGAAGGTTGCAGCTGTGTCTGGGCTCAGTGAAAAGGCAGCGTCCTTTGCGATCAACTCTATCAGAACGCTGCTGGAAGCCGAGAGTAAGTTGCATGGCGTCAGTCTCAGTAGTACTCACCTGCATGAAGCAGGGTCCGCTGATACCCTAGCAGATGTACTGGGTGTGGCAGTCGCATGTGATAGCCTAGGGATTTTCGACGGTGAAACTCATTCCACTCCGGTTGCTGTTGGCGGAGGCATAACGGTGTTTTCGCATGGAAAGTTGACCACTCCAGTTCCCGCAGTATTGGAAATTCTCCGACAGAAACAGATTCCGATAACTGGCGGATCAGAAGCCGTAGAATTGTCCACTCCTACGGGAGTCTGTATGCTCGCGAATCTCGTGGAGAGCGTGGTCGTGAATTACCCCACCATGATATCTGAGAAAGTTGGTTATGGTGCGGGGACCAAGGAGCTGCCTTCGTCTCCGAACATTCTTAGAGTAGTCATCGGTCGAAGTATTGATCATGGCTTGGACACTGATACCGTTCAGATACTCGAAACAAACATCGACGATCTCTCTGGAGAGGTGCTCGGCCATGCATTGCAGCATTTGCTTGACTCTGGAGCGAGGGATGCTTGGATTAGTGCTGCACAATTCAAGAAGAATCGTCCTGGCCACGTTTTGCATGTGCTCTGCGACTCTAAAGATGTCTCTAGACTAGTCGAGGTCATGATGCAGGATACTGGGACTCTGGGCGTCAGATATCACCAATTGGCTCGATACACTTCACCTAGAGATGTGAGGAATGTGAAGGTGAGGATCGGCGGACAGAGTTATGACGTAAGGGTGAAGTTTGCGAGAGATGCATCGGGCCGAGCCTTTAGGGTCAAGCCAGAATTTGACGACATTGTAGCAATAGCGAAAACGCTCTCACGACCAGTGCGAGAAATCTCGGATATTGTCATATCCGAAACTAGGAAGGCTATGGAAGAGACTGGCGAAATTTAGAACACTCGTTTGATGTATTGGAGTATTAGGCTCACGCCTAAGACTCCTGCGGACACGACTGTCACAAGAACAATCGCTGCACTCGCGAGCATCATCAGCCATGTCGCCACAATGGCCTCGGCAAGAATGAACGCCATGAGAGCTGGAATAAGAGCCACTCCGGTCCATTTCATGATGTTTTTGCTTCTGATGCGAATTTGTTTCTTGGTTAAGCACAGTAGGCACGACAAGGGGAGAGCAACATACGCTAGTCCGATGAGGAAACTGGCCATGATGCCTGTGGTGAGTATTGCCAGTTCTGGCTGTGATGCTAGTGCGGTATAGGACAGCGATGAAAGATGAAGGATGCCGATAAGCGGATAGAGCGTGGCCCTGATTATGCTCCTAACGACCGCATGAGAATACTCGAACTGAGCTACTGCTGGGCTGAACGAGTAGTACCAAGCATTGAAGGCGGTCATGAAGTTTGATCCTGCGAAGGTCCGCATTACCTGCTGATCACGAAATGTCCTTAGAAACTGAACTTCGGGCGATAGTTGAGAACCAAACGCGGCAGTGGCGATAAGGCAGGGAGAAACTCGCACAGTAATGGTGATCTGATGCGTACGCGATGGCGCGGTACTTGTCCCTGTTACCGTAAACTGATAGGTTTGTCCAAGCGTATTCTTGGTTGCTACTATTTCTACTACTACTTGAGTGATTCCCCCGTTCGGCTGAGGCGTCGCCCACGAAGGCGAGAACGTCGCAGTCAAACCTGGGGCGGAGGGTGAGAACTCTCCATTGAGTGTAACATTTCCGTCAAAGGGTCCAATGGAGGTAATGGTGAGCGTAAGGTCGGTTCTAGATGCTTGTACGAGTGTGATCTCATTTGCAGATGTTGTGAGATTGAAGTCTCGTGTAAGCTGCGTTATCTCCAAAACTGGTGAAGGAGAAAGCTCATGCGTCATGCCTCCACTCGACGACCCTGTAATTATGATGTGATATGAGTCCGGCGGAGCGTCTACATCTGTCTGAATGTTGAGTGTTGCTGTAAATGGCGGAAGTCCACTGGTGGTCGTGAAGGAATGTGTCGTCTTTGCGGGGAATCCTGTCGCAGTCAATATTACGCTCTCTGAACTACCACTCTTCAAGGTAATCTCAACTTCAAACGACGCTGATCCTCCTTGAGGAATAGTAGCGTTGTTACCGCCAATCAACTGCATTCCGAAGTCAAATGCTGGCGGCGGAGGAGATCCCACGGTAAGAGTAATCGTGGACGATGGGCTCTGACCACCACTTGTGGCCACAACGTCCATTGTATAGGTTCCAGTAGGAGTCGAATTTGTTGTTGTCACGGTGAGCGTGGATGTGAAGGGCGGTGTCCCTGATTGTGGTGTGAAACCAGCATTGAGACTCGATGAGGCGTTGGCCAACGAGAGTTGAACTGGCAGGGGTGTTCCGCTCAGCAAATTGACGGATATGCTGTAAGTGGCCGATTCTCCCTGACTTACTGTCTGTGTCGTTGGGGACACAGAAAGCGGAAACACGTACGGAATGCTGAGCCGTCCGATCCTATTGACCGTTGCATTGCTCTCTGTGAACCAGACGTTTCCGGCAGAATCTAATGTGACGGAATTGGGTCGAGCGGTGACTGTTGGCAGACGATATTCTGTTACCGCCTGGTTTGTCTGGTAAATGGAGACCGTCGAATAGGGCAGCTGGATCCCATTGTTCATTGTTGGGACAGCGTCCGTTGCCGTTAGACTCGCGGTTGTCGTAATTGATCCTGAAGGGGATGAACACATGTTCGAGCCGATAGCAGGGGGCAGAGTGCATTGTGTCTGAGTGAGAATAGCTTGGTTAGGCGTCAGTGACGTTGTATTCGCATTCCCAATGATCCCCGCATTGTACTCAGTGAACCATACCAGACGACGGTTTGAGTCAACCTTCAAGCTCGTAGGCATTGCCAGTGAAGGGTGAAGTGGGAGCGCATAATCGCGATAAACAGCACCGCCGCCGACAAGTACTGAGATTCTGTCACCAGTGCTGGCCGTGAAGATGACGTTTCCAGTCGAGTCAACCGTAATGTCTGTCGGTCCGTATTTGAGGCCAGGGATAATGTTGATTGTGTTTAGGTTCCAGAGAGTGAGCAGGTTGTTGGTGACCTGCAACATGCCAACGGCATTGTTCGCGGTTTCTGTGAACCAGATCAAGCGGTCTGTTACGTTGTGGAACTGACCGGTCAGTGAGGGCTGAGCGTAAATTCCCCATGGTTCAAGGAGAGGGTTGCCTGGATTAGTTGTGGCACCCGGTAATGACCACTCAGTCAGCTGATTGTTGCCAGGCAAGAGCCTGCCGATTGCATCTCTGCCTGACTCGGTGAACCAAACAGTGTTATTTTGCTCGACGTAGATACCGACTGGGTTGCTTCCAGTAGGCAATTGCCACTCGTATAGGATATTGTTGCCAACGTTGAGGAATCCAATCTTGTTGGATGTGTACTCCGTAAAGTAGACTCCTGTGCCATTTGTGAAAAGGTATCGAGGATTGCCTCCGCCAGGAACGCTCCACTCGGTAAAGTTGTTGTTGGAGGGATCAAATCTAGCTAGTTTACCTGTGTCGTTCTCAGTGAACCAGATCTTACCGGATGAATCGACCGTTATTCCCCAAGGCCCACTGCCAAGGGTCGGTACAGTCCATTCGGTAAGAGTAAGGGCGGATATTGGAGAGGCAGCCGTGGTTTGCACAGCGGAAGGTGAAGTATTGCTCCCATAAGTTGAACTTGCCCATACGCTGGTCGTGCCAGAGAGTAACATCAGAACAATGACTATGACGACCATTGAATGCCTACGTGAATCTCGAATGGGGGTGTTGAGGAGCATTTAACGCACTTGTTGCGCTTCATCTGGTCTAGATAAAAGCGTTTTCACCTTATTCGTATTGCCTGAGTGGGTATGAAGCAACTCACTTCCATATGGGCCTGTGAATATGGCGTTTTCAAGACAACGAATCGTCTCGAGCCATGGTCATATGAAGGTCAGCCTGTTTCGGCGGTCTTTCTCTTCTCTTTCTTCTCTTCTTTCACTTCGAGTGTCCGTCCGCATTTCGCGCAAAACTTTGCTTCCAGAGGATTTCTGTGCTTGCATACGGGGCACGCGACAGTAGGTATCGTCTGCAGAGTGGTCTTGGGCTTCACGAAGACCACATCGCCTATTCTCTCAATTTCCTCGAATGGGAGTAATGCCTCTTCTTCATCGCTGGATTCTATGATCAAGGCGAATCTGCCATCATTGGACCAAGCAAGGTCCTTTGAGGTCCCTATTTTCTTGGCGTCACCATCGATTACTTCTTTGCCAATTATCTCGTCCCGCCTTCGCCATTGCACCAAAACCCAAACCTCATCCGAACGTTGCGATGTAGTCATTCCATTGAGTATTTAGCGTTGTGTAGGTTAATCCAAATGACAATGGATGATGAGGCAGTCCTTGGGTAATGAGACACTTGCAATCAGGGTTCCAGTGCATATGGCTGAAAGAACAATCCGGGTTTTGCGCAAACTGCAGCTTCTTGATGACAAGTTCGAATTCGGAAGATCAAATCAGACTCTCATAATTCCAATAATCCGCGAACTATCGGAAAGTGAAGCACCTCAGATTGCAGAGGAACGTGACGGCATCGCAGTAGAACGAACGATCCTTACAGAAGCAAGAAGGAGACCACGAGATCTTAGGGAAGCAATGGATAAGAGACTACCTCAGGCAATGATCTCGAAGTTGCCGCGGTCCTTTGATATTATTGGAGACATCGCAATTCTGGAGTTAGCACACGAACTCGATCAATTCGCTCACTCAATAGGAGCAGGGGTTTTGAACTTGAGTCCGCATCTGCGATTAGTGCTCAGGAAGACGAGCGACACTTCAGGTACTTTTCGAACGCGCACATTTGACACCATAGCAGGAACAGGGAGCACCGAGACTGTTTATCACGAATTCTCCAATCTTCTTCGTTTAGACGTCGCGTCCGTCTATTTCAGTCCAAGATTATCTCACGAAAGAATGAGAGTAGCCAGCCAAGTGAACGAGCGAGAACGCGTAATTGATATGTTTGCAGGAGTTGGACCATACTCGATACTCATCGCGAAGACACAGCCGAGTTCGATGGTCTATTCCATCGACACAAATCCTGAAGCGTTCAGATACCTGAGAGAGAATGTTCTGCTCAATCATGTTGCAGATAGAGTTGTTCCGATTCTTGGTGACGCACGAAAGATCGTGGCGAGAAGTCTCAAGAATGTCGCAGATCGGGTGATAATGAACCTACCCTCTGAATCCAGCCACTTCATGGACGTTGCTCTTGGAGCATTACAGCGCAGTGGCGGTATCATACATTACTATGCTTTCGCTTCGCGAGATGAAACAATAGGGAACATAACTGATTCAATTCGGGAGGAAATTGCGAGACTTGGTAGGAGAGTCCGATCTCTTCCATTCGCCGGCGTATTGAAGGAGATCTCTCCAAACAGGATACAAGTGGGGCTGGACTTAGTTGTGCAGTAAGCGTCACAGTTCAACAGTTATTAGGATTCGGACGGTTGCAGTAGGAGACTTCAAGGCGTTTATAAAATCACGATTCACGTCGCAAGCCGCTTTGTCTGCATGAACCATCAGCGTCCTGTCAGATACATATGCTGATCGCCTCCCGACAATTTCATTTGCGTGACCTAACGTAAGACCGGGACTTCCCGTCCCTTCGATGACCTCCTTTATCCCTTCCGCTTCAAGTGCAACACTGATCTTAGCTTCATTATTCATGCAGAGGTTTCGGAAACTTGCTGACAAATCGCTTAGACCGCGAGTTGCGCGAACTGCGAGTATGCAGCCTCCGCGTTTTGTCACATTACTATCTCGGGTTATCTCAAAGGTGGTGCGATGTTTCGCCATAATGTTCGGATGCCCACTGGCGAACAGTTCTTCAGTGACTCTCAAATCTCAGTCCCCTTGAATACTTATCCAGTAGTTATCGAGATTACAGGCCTGAGGGAATTGCGAGATTTTGCTGAGTTGAGGCGGCAAGCTGTCGAAGAGTTGAGAAGAGAAGGGATACTTCGAGAGCCGAACATAATCAGGGCCATGAGTAAGGTGCCTCGTGAGGAATTCCTCCAACCCGGTATGGGTTCCCAAGCATACTTAGACTCCCCTATCTCTATCGGCTACGGTCAAACGACCAGCGCGCTTCACATGACCGCTCTATTCTGCGAATACGGTGAAATCAAATTCGGACAACGGGTCTTGGAGGTTGGTGGCGGATGCGGATATATGAGCTGCGTTTACGCGGAGGTAGTTGCTCCGATCGATGAACCTAAGGAGGGTTGGGGCCATGTTTGGTCAGCCGAGCTCATACATGAATTGGCTGAGTTCGGAAGAAGAAACGTGGAACGGTTAGGTTACGCAGACCGGGTGACCTTTGTTGAAGCAGATGCTTCTGAAGGACTTGAAGGAGAAGGCCCGTTCGATCTAATCATAGCTACGAGCGCCGCGCCTGAGATTCCATCTGGCTTGATAGATCAAGTAAAGCCTGAAGGAATTCTCCTCATACCAGTAGGTGGTGCCATGTTTTACCAGGAGCTAATCCGCGTAAGGAAAAGAATTGACGGAAAGTTGTTGCAAGAGAATCTTGGTGGAGTTGCTTTCGTTCCAATGAAAGGAAAGCGTGGTTGGAGAGACTAGGCTCGTCCAACTCGATCATGTCAGATTTAACCGCGGACCTCGTAAAGAAGCAGATTCGAGATCAGACTTGGAAATATCTTGGAGACCACGGTATCGTCCAGACCAATGGTATCTACTGGGGACTTGTGAGAGAAAAAATGCTGCGAAGTATGCCGATTCTGGATGAACTGCGCAGAACTCAACCAAAATAGGATTCGAGAGTAGTCTTAGTTTTCGGTGCGGTTGTTATCATCCGTGAAACGGCTTTCCTAACCCGTTCCTCGGAAAAATCGCGTTCCCCACAAAGAAATGCTATGATCTTCTCTTCATCTGGCTTGGACCATTTCAGTGAATACTCAGGAGTCACGTCAGGGTCAAGGAAGATCTTCCTTATGCTTTGGAAGTTTGAAGAGAGACCAATGTCAGGTTTTAGCTGCGTCAAGTTTTCAAGAGCTCCGTGCTCGTGTATCAGCTTGACAGCGGTCTTTGGCCCGATTCCTTTCACTCCATCAGGATTGAAATCGGTTCCAATCAAGATCCCTACGTCGACCAGTTGCTCTCTCGTCAGCGAAAGACCCTGCAGTGCCTTCGCAAGTTCAATGATTTCTGGTTGTATCTCGACGTATGCGTCTCTTCTCGGAAGCTTTCTGCGTCCGGTGATTGCTAGGTTCTTTACCATTCTTGGAGCTCCGAAGAGTAGGGAGTCATGGTCCTGCGAAGCAACTGTCCACACGTCTCCGCGTGCAGCCATGAAGGCTGCCTGAGCTTCACCTTCAGAAGGAGCTTGTATCCAGGAAATTCCTAGGGCATCCAACAGCCTCTTTGCGTCCTCGACCATCGTGTCTTTCAGGCTTGATGTGGCTTGGGCGTATGTACGGGCTTCTTGGAGTTTACCCTCCCTTACTGCTTGTTCATAGCGAACGGTCGCTTCCTGTTTGACCTGTCGTCTTCTATAGATTTCAGTCTCCTTCATTTCGGGAGGTTTGCCATCGAAAACGAATGTTAGCCTGATTCCTTTCTCAACGAGGTTGGTTGTCCGGTATAGGAGACCGCTGAGATGACTAGTTACTCTTCCATGTCGGTCTTTGAGCGGGGTGCCATCGGGCTGCCGGATTATCGCAAGGAATTGGTAGAGAGCGTTGTAGGCGTCCACCGCGAGAACCCTGTTCGAAAGGTCTTTCAACGTGATTGACTGTGCTGGCACAATGTCTGCTAGATCAACACCCAAACTCCTTCAACCCGCAGAATTCTCAAGACTAGTCGGTGGACCGTGCTTACAAATGTTGGCTAATGCCGACTGATGTGAATTAGATGTGGCTTTGGTAATCGAGTTACGATTGGTAGTCTTCCCTGCACTTGATGATGATTTCGCGCAGTACTCCCCGAACATAGATTCTGATGATCCTCCATTTGCCATGGACGAAGCGCTGTTCTAGAATGGACGATCTCCGGACTTCTGACTCCAATCGCATTGTCGCTGCACGTATTCGAATTTGCCCAGTTCGGCCCTAGATTAGCAGTTTAGACGTTCCCGAAGCAATGCAGGCTGTGGCAGATCTGCTGGTTCTGTCAGGTCTAGGTTTGATTAGCAAGTGTCAAGAACCGTTTGCTGACCTGTTCTGGTTGGTCTTCTAGGATTCGACGATTGAGATAGTTCGTAGTTTTGCATACAAAATTCGCGGACTCTATACAGCGATGGATTCTCTCGAATGCGCCCGAACGACCTTTGACATGGTCGCATGCTGGAATTGTCTTACAAATTACTCGAAAGGTAAGACGTTTCTTTTTGCCTGCCTCATGCCAACTAACTTGACAGAACTCGTCTTTTGCTAAACTCGCTATCGTTGGGGGATTTTCAAGTATCCGCGAAAGCTTCATTTATCGAAGATTCCTGCTCTTCGCCTTTCGCTTCCGACTGCCGCTCCGTTATTGCATAGGATTCCGGTAGAGCACGAGAAGCGAAGAGGTTTACGAGGGTATTTGGACTGGCTTCACCGCTCAATCTCCCAATTCTGCCCTTTAGGTGTCGCCATTTCAGTTGCGTTCGACCGCTTTTCGAGTTGTATATGATGCCAAGTACATTCGAGACACGCGTGAACCTAATCTCGCGAAGTTGCCCCATCGTCTCTTTGTCTTCAGCTTCAACGTACATCGTGCCCTTTTCGGAAGAGCGCTCCGGGTAGACTGTTTCGTCTTCGTCAAATTCCCGAGGAATGTAAGATTGACATGTACTCATTATCATGAACCGTCTGAAGTATTCGAGATCACATACAGAATCTATGCTGACCAATGTGATCCGCCTTGATGAGGATTCCCAAAGTTGACTGTGGTCGGTCTGCTGTTTGAATTTGTCGGTCACTTTCACGCGCAAAACGTAGGCTGGCAGCGTTCGTGCACTTCCAGCAATCAATTTATAACCGTGAGGAGTGTGCGTGTGAGAACCCCGAAGTGTCAGTGATTGAGCGCAACATCTGTCACGAGCGAGAAAGTCATCAGGATGCCCACATGCTCCTGGTGCGCAAGAACTATACTTCCCGGAGAAGGAGCGGTCAAGTTCCCATGCCCAAGCTGTGGCGAAGTGACGATCTGGCGTTGTGAGAAATGCAGAATGTTCGGTCGCCCTTACCGCTGCGTTAAATGTGGATACTCGGGTCCATGAATACTAAATTCTGGTTGTAAGCCTTTGGCGAAAGTACTCGCATCGATCAAGATCTTCCCGACCGACGCCAACATAGACCTAGGAGCCTTGAAGTCAAAGATTCAAGGCTCACTGCCTGCCGGTTCGACAGTGCAGAAGTTCGAAGAAGAACCTGTAGCATTCGGGCTCGTCGCCCTCATAGCTCATGTAGTTCTCCCGGAGGATGCAGGGGGTACCATGGAGCAGATTGAAAATGCCATTCGTGGGGTCGACTTGGTAAGTGAAATTCAGGTTCTTCGGGTCGGCAGATTCTGAGCGTTTGTTACCTGAAGTAACATTTATATCGCCGCCTAGTTACCACCAGTAACACTAACTTGGTTGAGAAAGACATGTGCACAATAACACTACGTATTCTATCATGCACCCCTATGCTTGGTACTTACGAAACGAACTTTAATAGCGGCAGCCAAGCACTCAACAGCAGTAATCGTACTCCAAATCTCCCTCGGAGCGTGAAATTATGAGTAGCCGAGAATCTTCTCTAAGAGTCGCGGACGCCAGACAACGTGATGTTGGACATGGCAAAGTCCGTATTGACAATGACACCATGCAAAAGCTCGGTATCACGGCAGGCGATTTCGTAGAGATACACGGAAAGAAGATGACCGTCGCCGTTGCCTGGCCAGCATATGCAGAGGATCAAGGACAAGAAATCATTAGAATGGACGGATTGATCCGACGCAACGCAGGTGTAGCACTAAACGAATATGTGAATGTAAGAAAGGCCGATGTTAAGGACGCTCAGGCCATAGTGTTTGCGCCCACAGATGTCAGGCTGAGCGTTGATGAGGAATTCGTCAGCTTTGTGAAACGCCGATTCATGGACATGCCATTCATCGAGGGCGACATGACGCTTCTCTCGATCTTCGGAAGCGCGGTCCCGCTCATAGTTACTCGGACGCGTCCCCATGGTCCTGTGAGGATAACTGAAACGGCTCACGTGCAGGTTCTCAGCGAACCTACTCCTGAGAAGAAAGGCATTCCGATAGTGACATACGAGGACATTGGAGGCCTACATGAAGAGATTCAACGGATCCGCGAAATGGTTGAACTTCCGTTGAGGCATCCTGAACTGTTCCAACGACTAGGCATAGAACCGCCAAGAGGGGTCTTCCTATATGGTCCGCCTGGATGTGGAAAGACACTGTTGGCCAAGGGAGTTGCGAATGAATCCGATGCCAACTTCTATGTAATCTCCGGACCCGAAATAATGTCGAAATTCTACGGTGAATCGGAGGCAAGACTACGAGAGATATTCCAGAAGGCCCAAGAGACATCTCCAAGCATCATCTTCATTGATGAAATGGATGCGATTGCACCAAAACGCGAGGAAGTGACCGGCGAGGTTGAAAGGCGGGTGGTGGCGCAGCTTCTATCACTTATGGATGGGATGGGCGCCCGCGGTAATATCATAGTGATTGGAGCGACGAACCGTCCTAATGCGATTGACCCGGCACTACGACGACCAGGAAGATTCGATAGAGAAATAGAGATCGGCGTGCCGGACAAGGCTGGACGCCATGAGGTTCTTCAGATTCACACAAGAAACATGCCGCTAGCAGAGGATGTGGACCTAAAGCGCCTATCAGACGTAACCCACGGATACACGGGAGCGGACGTTGCATCACTTTGCAGAGAGGCTGCCATGAAGGCTCTTAGACGATACATACCCGAAGTCAACCTTGAAGAGGAACGCATCTCACCTGAGATCCTCGAAAAAATGGTCGTCATAATGGAAGACTTCCTCTCTGCTTACAGAGAGATAACGCCCACCGCCATGCGGGAAGTATACGTCGAAGTCCCACAGGTTCACTGGAATGAAGTCGGTGGCTTGAACCGAGTCAAGCAGGAATTGATGGAGTCCGTAGAATGGCCGCTGAAACGCGCGGAAGTGTTCAAGAAGATGGGCATCAAACCACCAAGAGGAGTCCTACTGTACGGGCCACCTGGTTGCGGCAAGACCTTACTAGCAAGAGCAGTTGCAACCGAGAGCGAAGCCAACTTCATTTCAATAAAGGGTCCGGAAATCTTTTCGAAGTGGGTGGGAGAATCAGAAAAGGCGATACGAGAAGTCTTCAGGAAAGGCAGAACCGCGGCGCCTGCAATAATATTCTTCGACGAGCTAGACGCGATAGTTCCAAAACGTGGCTTAGGGTACGGTGATTCTGGAGCAAGCGAGCGCGTAATTAGTCAACTTCTAACCGAGATCGACGGCATAGAAAGCCTGCAGAACGTTCTGGTAATAGCTGCAACGAATCGCCCCGACATCCTAGACCCAGCAGTCCTAAGACCGGGAAGATTCGACAGACTGATCTACGTAGCATCGCCAGACTTCGATTCGCTGAAGGAGATCTTCAAGATTCATACTCACTCAATGCCCTTGTCCCGCGACGTTGACATGGACGAGGTTGCACGAAAGGCGCAAGGATATTCTGGCGCAGACATAGAAGCCATCTGCCGGGAGGCAGCGATGAATGCGCTGAGAGAGGATGTTGACGCCACGGAGGTTACGCGACGCGACTTCGACGTAGCAATGGAGAGAGTCGGTCCCAGCATAACACCAGAGGACGATGCATGGTACCAGAAGTTTTCCAAGCGTCTTAGGAGAGAACGGGCAGCGGCTATCACGCCTCTAGCCTAAAAAGGATCAGTGGTCACTGCAAATTGGAGAAAGTATGGGGCCCGCGCCCACTCCAACTCTTCGTATTAGACCTGATAGGACGAAAGGGGCCTCTCACCGACGATGAACTACTTCGAGAAATTCGAAACGGCAAAGAAGACGTCAGCTTCAGAGAACTCAACGGAATCCTCATGAAACTCGAAGTCAACGGAATGGTTAGGGTATCGCGACAAATGAAAGGGAAACGCCGTGTAGAACTTGTGGAACAGCGTGCACAATAGCGGTCTCATACAGTCCTAGCTTGGATTGCACCGAGTCCTTCAGATTTGTGAAACAATCCCTTGCCAAATGAAGCAATCGACATAGCCATTGTTGGATGCGGAGTCAGCGGAGCAACAGCTGCACTTGCAGCGACGCAGAGTGGCGCTAAGGTCTCAATTCTCGAAGAGCATACACGCGTAGGAGAACCCTCACATTGCTCTGGCCATGTCGGTATCATGGCATTCAAGAGATTCAGCCCACAGATCCCGGAAAAAATCATTGAAAACCGAATCAAGGGGGCCGTGCTGCATTCACCAAGCGGAGAGCAACTCACTCTCTATCGACCCCAACCGGTCACTTGGGTCCTCAACAGGGCGGAACTTGACCGTCACTTGGCTTCTCTCGCAACAGACAACGGCGCTGAGCTCCATTTGAATTCACGTGTTGACGGTTTCAAGCGCTCATTCGGTGGCGGATTCGAACTCAAGATTGGAGGACGCGCTCAAGCAGAGCTCTCGTGCAGAATGTTGATTGATGCAGGAGGGTGTAGTGCACCTATTTCAAAATACGCGGCTCTTTCGGCGCCTGGCAGCAGAGTGTTGGTGAATTCGGCTCAGGTTAACGTGGAAGATCTAAGCAATGTCGACGAAGACCTAGTAGAAGTCTATTTCGGTCAGCATTATGCACCAAGCTTCTTTGGATGGATAATACCTCGTCGGGATGGTTCAGCGAAGGTTGGGATAGCAGCAGGTGCGCGAGCTAACGTTCGCCAATGCTTTGAACGATTTGTGAAGAAACATCCCATTGTCTCATCTAAGCTTCGCCACGCAAAGTTCCTTACGAAGCCGATGTATCATCCGATACCGGTAGGCGGCGCCAAACAACGCACTTACTCAGATGGCATCTTGACGGTCGGAGATGCGGCATCACAAGTCAAACCCACCACGGGTGGCGGGATCGTGTTCAGTCTAGTCTGCGGAAAGATTGCCGGGAAGACTGCGGCGAAAGCGGTTCAGCTTGGAGATACTTCCTCCACGTATCTCCGCGGTTATGAAAGATCATGGCGTAAGCTTCTGGGATTCGATCTAACGGTTATGACCTGGCTGAGGAAGTTACTTTACAGGCTGCCTGATTCGCGATTAGATAGGATCTTCGGCGCATTTGCCGAGCTTAATGTCGATGATGTTCTCAATCGCACAAGCGATATCGACTTCCAAGGTAGGACTCTGCTTTCTCTTGGTCGTGATCCTAGGCTAGTTGTGGCCCTTCTTTCAGCATCGATCCTGTCAGCCCCGTCGTTGCTGCACCGAAATGGCACACACCGGCAAGAGTAGTACAACATCGTACAACAACGTTAGAATCGATCTTTTCGCCAACTAATTAATACTAGGAGCAGAGAGAACTAGACATAATGTTGGGCTCACTAAATCCCTTTTTTGAGTCGTCGCACGGGGGTTCGCGCAGATGACATGCAAGCTCTGTAGGCACAAGGCTCGAAAGGAAATAGACAAAATGATCATCGCAGGGGTGCCCTACTCTAGGATCAAGTCGAAATTCAAGATTCGAAGTAACTCGATGATCTCTTATCACAAGGGAACCTGCCTTGGCCTGATACCGCCACCTAGACGACGAGCGTACCCTAAGGAGAGACCTTGGTAATCTCTCGTGTTCGGGACTAGCTTAGTTCCTATTCAGTTGCTTAATTGCCTCCGTCAACGCTGGAATAGCGTCGTATAGGTCGGCTACAAGTCCATAATCACTGAACTCGAATATTGGCGCCTTTGGATCGTTGTTGATTGCCACTATTATTCGACTGTTTCTTATCCCTGTGACATGTTGTATCTGTCCTGAAATGCCGCACGCAAAGTACAATTTTGGAGCTACTTTCTGACCGGAAAGTCCGATGTACTGTTCCTCAGGCAACCAGCCTAAGTCCTCCGCGATGGGGCGGGAGCAACCTATCACTCCGCTTACCGTTTGCGCGAAGCTCTCGATCATCGCCATATCCTCCTTCTTTCTCACACCGCGCCCGAAGGCAATGATGACCTGCGCGTCGGCCAACTTCACGCCCTTTGTTGCCTTTGGCTTTGTCTCCAGGACTCTTGTGCTCGCAGGCTTGATCTTCGGCTGAAATTTGATGACCTCGCCTTTCCTGGAAGGATCCGCGGGTAGTGCAGAGAACAAGCCCTTTGGGATGGTTGCGATCTGAGGTCTTGCTCGGGAGATCTGCGTCTCAACAATGTTTCCGCCCCAAACTACTCGATCCATCAATACAAATTTCTTCTCGGCATCAAGTTCCAATCTCGTTGTTTCAGTAACACAGCCTGTCTTCAACCGTTCGGCCAGCCGTGGCGCGAACTCTAGGCCACTTCGAGTGGCGCCAATCAGCAGAACGTCGGGCTTGTGCTGATTTATGAGTTCAGTCAATGCATCCGTATAGGTATCTACTTGAAATGTATTCAGTAGCGGATCTTCTAATGAGATGACCTTGTCCGCGCCATGCTGAATGTATCGTTCAGTATCTTGGTTTGGGCCAGCTAGAACGGCTGTGAGTTCAGTTCCAAGATCGTTCGCCAATGTCCGTCCTTTCCCCAACAATTCCAAGGTTAGTTGAGGAAGTTCCGAGAAGACCCAGACGCCCTTTTGTTCTTCCGACATTTCAGCTCGCCTTCAAAACTCCTTCCTGAAGTAGAGCTTTGACAAGTTTGGGGGCAGTCTCCTTGGTGTCGCCTTGAAGGATAACGCGTTTTCTTTCTCCCACGGAGATTGAACTTCGAAGTATCTCAATCAATGATCCGTTGTGACCCAGCTCTTCGGGGCTCAGGCTAAGGTCTGTGGCGGTCCAAGTGTTCGTGGGCTTCCTTGAGGCCGCCATTATGGACATTAGAGTTGGTAGTCTCGGTTCGTTGATTTCTCTCACGACACTAATTAGGCAAGGGAGTTTTCCTTCCACTGTCTGCCGCTCGTTTTCAAGGTCTCTCTCGGCTGTGATCTTGTCGCCTGCCAATGTGATCTTGGTTGCGTAGGTGATCTGAGGCAGGTTGCACATCTCCGCTAGCCTCGGTCCAACCTGAAATGCAAACAGATCTTCTGAGTAGGCACCGCATAGGATAATATCATAATCAACTATTTTCGTCACTACTGCTGCGAGTACGTTTGCTGTTGCATGTGCGTCGGAGCCTTCGAAGAGTGGGTCGGTCAAGAGGCACGCTTCATCTGCTCCCATTGCCAAGGCTTCCCTTAACGTCTCTTTGGCCTGCGCGCTTCCCATACTGATGACGGTGATCTTACCGTCATGTTTCTCTTTGATGCGAACAGCTTCCTCTATTGCGTTCTTGTCGGTTTCGCTAATTACTTGTGGAACACCCTGCGTCACCAGGGTCTTCGTGACCTTGTCTACTTTCAGATCTGCGGTTTGAAGAACTTGTTTGACCAATACTATGATGTTAACCATGGTCTTCGCCCGAATTTGCTTCTTTCAAAGTTCCCTTATGCTAATAATATTACGAGGATTCGATCAGTTCGGCAACGAGTTCTGCTATGTCTCTAACTCCGGACTCCTTGGCGCCTAGGGCTAGAGCTGCGTCTTCGAACATGGAGGCACAGAATGGGCAAGCGGTAGCCAATACGTCGGCTTTCACTTGCTGTGCTTCTTCATAGCGTATATGATTCACTTTCTTCTTTTGGGCAACCTTGTACCAGACGTTTGCTCCTCCTGCCCCGCAGCAGAAGCTGTGATCCTTTGAACGTGGCATCTCCTTCAACGTTATCGGCCCTAATGATCTCACGACATCTCTGGGTGAGTCATAGATCCCGTTGTATCTCCCGAGGTAACACGGATCGTGGAACGTGATGACCTTCCCAGTCTCCTTTCTCAGTTTCAGTTTACCGTTCTCGATGAGTTGGGCTATGAATTGAGAATGGTGAATAACTTGGAAGTCCGCTCCAAATTCAGGATACTCGTTCTTGAAGGTATTGAAGCAGTGTGGGCACTGTGTGAGAATCAATTTGACATTGCATTTCTTGAAGAGTTCTACAAGTTCGAGGGCTGATTGCTGAAAACGGCCTTCCTCACCGATGCGTCTAGCGACTTCACAATTGCATTTTTCCTCGTTCCCAAGAACCGCGAATCGCACATTTGCGGCATTGAGGATCTTAACCATAGCCTTGGAAACGTTCTGGTTTCTGGGATCGTATGAGCCTGAGCATCCAACCCAATAGAGCACGTCAAAGTTTGATTGGTCTTTCACAGTCTTGACGTCGAGTCCTTCAGCCCACTTCATTCGATCCGATTGAGGCAATCCGTAGGGATTTCCAGCGTTGTTCAGGTTTGTGAGGAGATCCCGCTTTGGTCGGTCGAGTTTGCCTTCGGCAACCAGATGCCTCCGCATGTCAACAATCGCGTCGATGTGATCGATGAGTACGGGGCACTCGTTCACGCAAGCTCGACAAGTTGTGCATGCCCAGAGCTCCTCTTGGTCCACGACTCCCCCAACCAGTTGAGTACTTCCTCCGTCAATATGCTGACGTGAAAGCATAATGCCCCTTAATTTCAGGATCAGATGCATTGGCGAGAGCGGGGTCCCGGCAGCCGCCGCGGGGCATTCATTTGTGCAGCGTCCACATGATGTGCACGAGTCGAAAGAGAGTCTTTGATGCCACGAGAAGTCAGTGATCGCTGCCGCTCCTATTTTGATATCAAAGTTTCCAGACGCTAATAGCTGCTTCAAGTCGAAGGGTGTGCTGAGTTGTCCCTTTGGTCGAATATCGACGAAGAGAGCGTTCAGCGGCGATGTGATGATGTGAAACAGCTTCGTGTAGGGGATGCTTGCTACAGCCGCGAATGCGAGGAGGGCATGGAACCACCACAATCCTGGGTAAATGAAAGCCAGTTGACCGACGAGACCTCTCGCTTCCAGTAAGAGAGCTACTTGGTAGCCGACGAACGACCAAGAAGCCCAAGACGGTTTGTCAACGGCTAGACGGATGGCTTCCATCAAATAACCCGTGAACAGAATAACTAACAGCGCCCCGAAGATGTAGACATCGTCCCTAGTCGTGGGCAGATTTTGAGGTCTTGACACGGTTCTCCTATAGATGGCTAAAATGAGGCCGGCTATGGCCACGAGTCCGAAAGCGTCCAAGAATAATTCGAAAAAGAGGTAGAAGTTACCAACGAGAAATTCCTGATGGAAGATGACTTCCCAAAAGTCAACGTTCAACGCAACCAACGTCGTGCCAATAAACAGCACGATAATCCCAGAATAGATGAGAAGATGCATCAGGCCTGGGGAACGCTTCCTGAGAACCTTCTTCTGAGCAAAGGCATTAACAATAGACCTACGGATCCTGAAGGTCAGCTGATCAAAGCGTAGAGGCGGAGTGCCTCGCAAGTAAATCCGAAGCCGTCTGTATGCCCCGTAAAGAAATACGGCCGCAAAGCCGGAGAGGACCACATACATGATTATGGCGGTCAGAGCTGGCATCAAGTCGTACGTTATTCGGTGCGGGTCAGTCAAAGACAGAATCCCGATAACCGCGGACCCTAATATGCTAAAAGGGATTTCGCGTATACACCGAAATTGAATACTGTGACATTTCAAGTACTCGTAACTATTGCAGAGGAGAATCTGAGTTGAAAACGATTAAGATTGTTCAATACGGCCTTGGACCGATCGGTCTCGGCATCATTGAGACTCTTCTATCACGACCATGGATACAGTTGGTTGGCGCAATAGAGATCGACAAGAACAAGGTCGGAAAGGACTTAGGGCAGTTTCTTGAAAACCAAGAGAGCTCGGCATCGTGGTAAGCGACAAGGCAACTCCCGCTATCATCGCGAACACGCTGCCTAAAATCAGGCGCCTAGAACCCGGACTTAGAACGATGCTAGACCTCCCTCCTGTTTCCCCTTGTCTTGATATCGCGGAGAGCGACCGTTCGGTTATGCTCAAAACCTTCTGACCTCTTGCCGTCTCATTCTGCCAAATGAGGCCTTACGACTGACAAAGCATTCCTCGCAAGTTTGACGGGAGTATGTAACAACGCTCTACCAAAGAGTGCGCAGTTTTGCAGGGATGGCAACTAAAATGTCAAAATGCAGCTTGGTTATGCTCTGCGAGTGATGCGAAATGGAACTTGCCACGCCCTTCGTGAAATGCTCATATTGCGGTCAGACAATCCCACGCCAATATCCATACTGCCCAATATGTCAACGGAAGTTTCTGTTCAAAGGACTAGGTCTGTAAAATTAAGCCTATAATGGCCTATTTTTCTTGCGCCTCTACAGTAATCTCCTTCAGCTCTTCCAAGTAACCGAGCGCGTCAATCGCCGCTTTACATCCTTCCCCCGCAGCCGTGACGGCTTGGCGATATTTGTGGTCATGTACGTCGCCTGCAACGAAGACGCCCTTCACGCTTGTAGCAGTCTCATGACCTGACACGACGTACCCCTTCTCGTCGAGCTCTATTTGCCCTTGGAAGACTTTCGTATTGGGCTGGAACCCTATCGCAACGAACACTCCGTCGCATGGGATCATGAAGAACTCGCCCGTCACCATATTCTTGATCTTGACGCCTTCCACTTTGGCGCTTCCGAGAATCTCGTCGACCACTGAATTCCAGACGAATCGAATCTTCTTGTTATTCATCGCTCTAGCTTGCATTATCTTGCTTGCACGAAGTTGGTCTCGCCTATGGATCACAGTTATCTCCGTGGCGTATTTCGTTAGGAAAAGCGCCTCCTCAAGAGCCGTGTCGCCTCCACCCACGACAACAACTCTCCTTTCTCTGAAGAAGTATCCGTCGCATGTCGCGCAACTCGAAACGCCTCGACCACGCAATTTCACCTCAGAGGGAAGGCTAAGCCATTTGGCTGACGACCCGGTCGCAATGATTACCGCGTTCGCGGCATACTCGCGTCCACCCGCCGTGACATGCAGCGGTTTCCGACTGAAATCAACTGACTCGACATCTTCATCCACTATTTGAGCACCGAACCGTTCCGCCTGCTTCCGAATCTCCTGCATAAGCTCTTGACCTTGAACACCGTTCGAAAATCCCGGAAAATTCTCGACCCCGCTAGTAAGCATCAATTGCCCGCCGGGGAGTCTGCCGCCAATAACAAGCGTCTTAATCAATGCTCGACCAGCGTATATTGCGGCCGTCAGTCCAGCGGGTCCTGACCCAATGATTATGACATCAAATAACGCGCTCTCGCTTTCGGGTTTATCCATACCTCAAACTCTGCCTAATCTCAACGATCCTGTAGAAACGCCTGTCTACCTTTATGCGATACGCTTGACATATCAAACTGAAAGTCAAGTGTTCAAGAAAAGGTGCAGACCGGCGATCCTTTAGGATTTTCCGTCGTGAAAAAGCTCTCCAGGCTCTCAGGGTTCTTTAGCGTACTTGCCTTCTCGAAGTGTTCGGTCCGATTTCCCTATGAATACCACCAGAGTACCGGATAGCATGTTGAAGATTCTCTGTCTACGCTCAGACGGTTGATATGCCCATCCAATCAACCAGTCAAAGAGCAGGAGCAAAGGATTTGATTTGCCAATACTCTGAATTGCCGATGCCTTCAGGCTTGCCCCTCTCCCTCGAATATCCACAAGCTGAACGTTCAGCAGCAGCTGGCCGATCGATCTTCCAAAATACCATTCTGAGAGCGTGAAGTAAAAGAAGAAGATCAGAATCGAAAATGGAGACCAAATCGAAAGATCGGTCCCTGGAGCCTTCGGCAAGAAGATCGCAGGGACGATTCGAGTTTCTATTGCTTCAAGCTGGAAATAGCCAAGCAGCAGAACGATGAGCAGGTAGTCCACAAACCAAGCGATGAATCGCCTGCCCCAGTTTGCCAGCACAATTTCGGCATTTGCGCCATTCTTCATGCTTGGGCCAACGGCTTACTGAAGTTCAGGCGAATCAAGAAGCTGAGTGGGGCTATCTTTTTCGGCGAGATGCTCGGTCGCCCATAACCATGGCCATTACGGCTTTCTGAACGTGCAGTCTGTTTTCTGCTTCTTCAAAGTAAAGCGAATAGTCCTTGTTGTCGATTACGCCGTCCGTGACTTCTTGACCGCGGTCAGCTGGACCGCAATGCATGTATTTTCCCTTATTTGTGACGTCCATCAGTTCTTGAGTGCATATCCAATCTCGGAACTTGTCTTGGTACTGTGTAGCGCCTTGCTTATCCAAGTCAGGTCTGTGGGGTGGGAAGTAGTTCTTTGGTGACCACGCCTTAGGATAGACGAAATTGGCCCCTTCGAAGGCTTCTTTCATATTGGTGGCGATGCCGAATTCTCCACCGTATTTGTCAGCATTAGCTTTTGCCGCCTCGAGAATCACGTCTTCCAGTTCGAAGCCTTGTGGATGGGCTAGGACAACATCCATGCCCAGCTGTGTGCCAATCAGCACTTCATTCTGCGGAACCGCGAGGGGCTTTAGACCACCGGAGTAAGCGTAGGATACGACCAGTTTCTTTCCAGCAAGTTTGGGGGTAGCGTTTCGCATAGATTGAGCGTCAGCCAACGCTTGGAATGGATGATGCATATCGTCTTCCATGTTGAGCACGGGGATCGTGGCATATTTCGCGAACTCTTGCACGATCCTATGCCCTCTTCCAATATTCCACTTGGCAGCATCACCGTAAATTCTGATCGCAATCGCGTCGCCATATCTGCTAAGAACGCGCGCGACGTCCGATATTGCTTCAGTCTGATACGGAACCATATCTTCCGGCAATGCCGGGGTGTAGACGTCTTGTGGGCTTAAGAAATGTGCATGTCCACCGAGTTGATGCATGCCAGCTTCAAACGAGTTGCGGGTTCTCAATGAACGGTTGTAGAACAACATGAAAAGTGTTCTTCCTGGGAGGAATTGGTGCTTCTTGCGGGAGCGGTACATTTTCCGGAGATCGTCCGCAGCATCCAGAATTTTCTTGATTTGCTCTTGCGAAAAATCATTCGTATTCAGGAATGATTTTCCGCTCAACTGTCCGACGTAGGAAGGCAAAATAACTACCTCTATCCTCGTTATCTCCTCGTGCGGATTAAACTTTTGAGCCCTTTCCTTTAAGGGCTTAACCTTCTATATTCTGGGCGCCAACACCTGCGTTCCGCACTTTCCGTCGAGAGCTTCCACAAGATGGCCAAGTTCGGCGATTATTGCTCGCTCACCGCCCCCTTCAACAAAACGAATCGCTGCTTCAACCTTGGGGGCCATACTGCCTTCTTTGAATTGTCCTTCTGCCAAGTGATTTCTCAATTCTCCAGTCGTAATCTCGCCAATCTTCTCTTTCTTTTGTGTTCCAAAATTAAGAAAGGCACACTCGATATCCGTAAGGATAATGAAGATGTGGGCTCCGATAAGTGTCGCTAAACGCTGGCCGCCCAGATCTTTGTCTATCACAGCCTCGACGCCGACAGCGTGATTTCCCTCCTCAATTATTGGAATGCCACCGCCCCCGCATGCAATGACGATGAAGCCCGCATCGACGAGAGAACGAATCGCTGACCTTTCCGCTATGATTTTCGGATCAGGCGAAGGCACAACGCGCCGATATCCTCGCCCGGCATCCTCTTTGATGGTTATGTCTGGTCGCTGATCCTTGATTTTCCTCGCCTCGTCTTTCGAGTAAAAAGGCCCGATCGGCTTCGTGGGTTTCTTGAACGCCGGATCATGCTTATCAACAATCATCCGCGTTACAATTGTGACCGCGTACTTCTCTATTCCACGCGTTTTCAATTCATTTCTCAGCGCCTGCTGAATCATGTAGCCGATGAAGCCTTGTGTTTCTGCCCCGCAGGCGTCAAGTGGAAATGGTGGGACGATACTCTTTGCCGCTTCATGTCGAAGAAGCGTTGCCCCAACTTGAGGACCATTGCCATGAGTCATAACTACTTTGTAACCGCGTTCAATCAGGTCAGCGATTCTAGTTACAGTCTTCTTCACGTTATCGTATTGTTCTTCCAACGTCCCCTTTTGTCCACGTTGGAGAAGAGCGTTCCCGCCTAAGGCAATTACAATTACTTTTTCAGCCATGTGAATTCACACAATTCGAGGAGGCAAGACGAAGGTCTTTGATCTGCTTATGAACTTTAACTCAAAGACAAGTTATCATCGGTCGTAAACTCTATTTATGCGCCGTCAAGGTTGCATGCGATTGTGTCGGAGCAAGATAGAATGGTCAAGATTGATCTAATTGGAAAAGATCTCATCACCACGCAGGATTGGTCAATCGAGGAATTGAAACTCGCACTCAAAACAGCTAGCGATTTCAAGAAGAAATATCCGCGCGGTGCAGTTCCACACCTGCTTCAGAACAAGACCTTCTTCATGCTATTCTATGCGCCTTCAACTAGAACAAGAGCGGCTTTCGAAGCAGGCATGACATATCTCGGAGGACACGGACAATACATCGACGTGTCTACTACCCGCCTTGGATCAGGGGAAGCACCAAAAGATGTCGCAAAGATGTATGAGAAGTATGGACACGGTCTTGGCGTGAGGATTCTCGATTCCGCAATCGACTATGTTTCGGGAGCGGGAATATCAGTAGTTAGCGAATATGCAGCGCATGCGGACATCCCAGTGATCAATATGGCTTGCTGCACATACCATCCGACGCAAGGTCTCGCCGACCTCATGACCACTCAGGAAGCCTTGGGGAAAGTACAGGGCAAGAAGTATGTCATAATGTGGGGGTACGCGAAGAGTTTTCGCGGAAGATGCAGCATCAACGAAGAAGCTTTGATAATGTCGCGTTTCGGCATGGATGTGGTACTGGCACACCCTGCAGGATTCGAAATAGATCCCAAAATCGTTGACGCTTCTAGGTTGAATGCTCAGTCCACCGGAGCCGAGTTCACTGTGACTAACGATATTGAATCGGCGCTTGAGGGAGCAAATGCCGTGTTTCCAAGAAACTGGGCAACGAACGAGCTGCTTACCATAGGTGCAAGCAAGTTCGGTAAGGATCGAGAATTAGAAATTCATGAAAAATACCGAAACTGGACCCTGACGCAAGACCTGCTTGACAAAATGGACAGAAAGGCGATTGTAACGCATGTTCTGCCAGTATTACGAGGTGAGGAAGCAACGGACGAAGTGCTAGATGGGCCTCACTCGGTAATCTATCCACAAGCTGAGAACGGCATGTACACCAAAATGGCGGTACTTGCTTTAACGATGGGAAGTAAGAAGAAACGCTAGCGTCCCAGCGCTCTTTCGAGATCTTGAATTGACGGCTCGAATACAGGAATTACCGGCATACTTCTGTAACGCTGGAGTCTTACCAACCGTTCCCAGCGATCTCCACCACGACACAGGTTGACATATCAACATGGCTGGAGTTGACTTGATTAGCACAGCAAGCCCGATATTGCCGAATAGTCACCGCATCAAGCTTCGGCCATCTCAAATTCTCGGCACTGCTTCTAGCTTTGGTTCAATCAGAAGTGCCTTACCAGCAGCTCTAACAAGAGACTGCACATCCTTCAAGCCGTTACCAGTGACAACGACTACAATCTCTTCGTCTCCATCGACAATACCTTGGTCGGCCGCCTTTACGAGCCCTGCATAACCAGTTGCACCGGCTGGTTCAGCAAAAACCGCCTCCTTACGTGCAAGTTTTCGCATTGCGTCAAGCACGTCGTCGTCACTTACTGTGAGGTAGGCTCCACTTGTTTCGCGGACGGCACGCACAGCACGGGTTCCGTCCCGTGGTAGTCCGACGCTTATCGAATCCGCGATTGTGTGTGGTTTGACGGGTGTGATGATCTCTGTGCCAGCTTTCCAAGCGTTGTAACACGCGGCTGAACCTTCGGCTTGCACACCCATGAGTTTTGGCAGCTTATCTATCCAGCCCAAGGCTAACAAGTCGCGTAGCCCCTTCCAGATTCCTGTAATGATATTTCCATCGCCTACGGACACGAATATGCGGTCTGGCGCAACCCATCTTTTATGGAGCTCTGCTTTTGCCATTGCTAGTTGTTCGCAAATCTCTAGTGATGCAGTCTTCTTGCCTTCAGCCGTGTAGGGATTGTAGCCCGTGTTACGTGAGTACCAGCCGAATTCTTTTGACGAAGCGAGGCATAGCTCGAACGCCTCGTCGTACGTGCCTTTCACTAGGAAGACATGAGCTCCGTACATCAATAACTGGGCAACTTTGGCCTCGGGAGCAGTGTGGGGCGCGAAAATCACAGTAGGCATCTGCGCGCTAGCCGATAATCCAGCTAGTGCTGCACCAGCGTTCCCAGTGCTTGCCGTCGCGATAACTTTAACGCCGAGTTCCTTGGCCTTGGCAACTACCACAGCACTCGCACGATCTTTGAAGGATCCTGTGGGATTGACGCTGTCATCTTTCAGGTAAAGACTCTTGATGGCCAGTTGTTTTCCCAGACGTGACGCTCGGTAGAGAGGGGTCCACCCTACGCGGAGAGGAGGAATGACGATGCGATTCTCGATTGGTAGGAGCTCCCAATAGCGCCAGATGGAGAAATCATGGGAGTCGAAAATAGGTGCTGTTGATACACGAGAGCTAACACTATCGTAGTCATAAACCACATCTAGCAGTCCGCTATCGCCGTGCTTAGGACACACATACCTAACTTCATCAGTCACATATTCCGCGCCGCACAGCGAGCACTTCAGGTAAGCTACGTTCATGAGCGAGTCAGGAGGTGTTGGGTTCCATGACTTATTACGATTTCCGAGAAGTTCTTACAACTAGTGAGCTACAATTCGGACAAGTGCTTTGGAAATCAGCCTGATACTCAAACCTACAAGCGATCCTACTGAGTTCAGAGATGGGACAGCAGATAAGAGCGACGCACTTTGTGAGTTTGCCTTGGAAGCGCTGATCAACAGGAATATACCGTAAGCAATGCAGAAAACACCTCATGGAAACGAAGGCTGGGAGTTAAGTAAGACAACTGGAGACGATTGAGCTGTCGAAAGAACTTCGAGTTATGCAGTGGTACCTCAATCTATGAAACCAATGGGCCTTCGGATGTAGAAGGAAGGACAGAATGTTGATAGATCTCACGATTAATGAAGAGCGGCTTAAGAGAACAGTCGAAAGATGCCGAGATAGAAACATCATCATACCTACTTTTTCTCAGCTGAAGAATCCGAGTGCCGCGCCTAACAAAATCAAGGAGCAGCTTAGACAAACAGGACTCTGGGACGTAGCTCCCCAGAACTTGTTCAGAATCACGTGGAAGAACGAGCCTACACCCAAAGGCGGACTCTTTCGACCTACAGCCAACTATATGGAATTGCCACCTGAACTGACCGGCGTTGAGGCGCGCATAATCGCTCTGGTAGGGAAATGGTTCCCAACAGGATCACACAAAGTTGGAGCATCTTTCGGTTGCCTGGTTCCTCCACTTGTTACCGGGCAGTTTGATCCGACGATAAACAAGGCAGTCTGGCCTAGCACTGGAAACTTCTGCAGAGGAGGAGCATACGATGCGACTCTTCTGGGCTGTGAAAGCATCGCGATCCTTCCTGAGCAAATGTCACAGGAACGGTTCCAATGGCTCAGAACTGTTGCAGGTGAGATAATCGCCACACCTGGAAGCGAGAGCAACGTGAAAGAGATCTACGACAAGGTTTGGGAGCTCAAACGCTCTCGGAAAGACATCTTCGTATTCAATCAATTTGCCGAGTTCGGAAACTACCTATTCCATTATGACGTTACAGGACATGCGATGGAGGAAGTAATCGAGAACGAATTGAGAGGCGGTCGGTTTAGGGGGGTGTGTTTTACCACTGGATCTGCAGGCACAATCGCGTCCGGTGATTACCTGAAACAAATCTATCCAACTTCGAAAATTGCCGCAGGAGAAGCGCTTCAATGTCCAACGCTACTGCTTAATGGATATGGTGCTCACAGAATCGAAGGAATTGGCGACAAACACGTACCGTGGATCCACAATGTAAGAAATACTGATGTTGTTATTGGAATTGATGACAATGACACGATGAATCTGTTGAGGTTGTTCAACGAGCCAGCAGGACGCGATTACCTCGTGAACGAGATCGGTGTTTCAGAGGAACTGATCTCCAAGCTTGACCTGCTTGGCATTTCTAGCATAGCCAATGTGCTTATGGCAATCAAGTTCGCGAAATACTACGAACTGACACGCAAAGATATCGTGCTGACGGTTTTCACAGATTCGATGGAATTGTATCAGTCCAGATTGCGAGAGGCGAAGGAACACCAAGGCGGATACACTGAGAAAGATGCAAGTCGGGACTTTCACAGACATCTAATGGCCATAAAGACTGATTCAATGATGGAGCTCACTCATTATGACAGGAAGCGAATACATCACCTGAAGTACTTCACATGGATTGAACAGCAGATGTTTGACCTCAACGAATTGAATCGCCAATGGTATGATTATGAATCCTACTGGAGCCAAACACAGAAATCAACGCCAAAGATAGATGAACTGATTACGCAATTTAACGAGAGAGTTGGCCTATCATGAAGTTGAA
>Ga0315281_10001119_pt1 | contig 39175 bp, 54 predicted proteins | sample YL17G07_0_MG_FD_204540 | JGI IMG/M metagenome (GOLD analysis project Ga0315281, IMG submission 204540) | Sediment microbial communities from Yellowstone Lake, YNP, Wyoming, USA - YL17G07_0 | ecosystem: Environmental > Aquatic > Freshwater > Lake > Sediment | place: USA: Wyoming | collected...
CACGCGGGTGTGGATTGAAACCCGCTCCAGGTCGAAGACGACGCGGATACCGCGGGTCACCCGCTTCACGCGGGTGTGGATTGAAACAAAACACCGAGCTGACGAACCACGAACGCCTGCTCGTCACCCGCTTCACGCGGGTGTGGATTGAAACCGGCACTCGCGATAGCCGCCAGGCCGGCAATGATGTCACCCGCTTCACGCGGGTGTGGATTGAAACATCGTTTCGTCACCTCCACGAACCAGCACCAAGGGGTCACCCGCTTCACGCGGGTGTGGATTGAAACACGTACTGAATCCGCTCGTGCATCTTGAGGTCGGGTCACCCGCTTCACGCGGGTGTGGATTGAAACAAAAGCCGCAACACCTTAGCGGTCCGCAGGGAGAAGTCACCCGCTTCACGCGGGTGTGGATTGAAACATCTGCAGGGCCACGCGGTCGATTCTCCCCGCGTCGTCACCCGCTTCACGCGGGTGTGGATTGAAACTCGTAGTGGCGGCTCGTGAGCCAGCGTTTGCCCGTCACCCGCTTCACGCGGGTGTGGATTGAAACGATTGCTCGGCAATGGAGTCGTGCCCGCACAAGCGTCACCCGCTTCACGCGGGTGTGGATTGAAACCTTGGCAAGTGCTTACGAAGGGCGGCATGAGGGCGTCACCCGCTTCACGCGGGTGTGGATTGAAACTCACTTTTCGGGAGGGAAGCACCATGAAGGAGTTGTCACCCGCTTCACGCGGGTGTGGATTGAAACGGGATGGCCCCATACCAACGGACATCGAGCCAGGTCACCCGCTTCACGCGGGTGTGGATTGAAACATGCGGCGAAGCGACGACGTGCGGTGTGCGGAGTGCGTCACCCGCTTCACGCGGGTGTGGATTGAAACTCGAGGCCGCGATCCAGAAGACCGCCGCCGAACGCGTCACCCGCTTCACGCGGGTGTGGATTGAAACTCTTTCAAAGCCACGATGTGGGCCACGATGGCTGTCACCCGCTTCACGCGGGTGTGGATTGAAACTGCGCCTTGGCGTATCCCCTTCGCTCCGCTGCTGTCACCCGCTTCACGCGGGTGTGGATTGAAACCTTGTCTGCTTCTTACGGTACTTCCACAGATCGCGTCACCCGCTTCACGCGGGTGTGGATTGAAACAATGCAGAACAGACACGTTCGAGTGTCCAGCGTCGTCACCCGCTTCACGCGGGTGTGGATTGAAACCTCAATCACAACCCATTCGTCGTTCTTATCACCAGTCACCCGCTTCACGCGGGTGTGGATTGAAACTGGAAGCGGGTCTCCTGGATGCGGCACCTATCTGGGTCACCCGCTTCACGCGGGTGTGGATTGAAACCGTATGCTGTTGGTCTTGGCAGACCTTGACCATCGTCACCCGCTTCACGCGGGTGTGGATTGAAACTCCATTGAGATTACAGGACCGATATCCCGAGTTCGGTCACCCGCTTCACGCGGGTGTGGATTGAAACAGCCATAAGGGGTCAAGTTCCTTGGCCCTAATTGCGTCACCCGCTTCACGCGGGTGTGGATTGAAACAGGTTCCGGCCCCCCTGTAGTATCTATACCTTTGTCACCCGCTTCACGCGGGTGTGGATTGAAACATCGTTTTCCCGCCCGGCTCCTCATGGGGCCGGGGTCACCCGCTTCACGCGGGTGTGGATTGAAACGCTGCTGCTCTACGTGCTCAACTGTCTGGTCTGGTCACCCGCTTCACGCGGGTGTGGATTGAAACTCCATGAAGTGGCCGTCATCTTTGCAGTTGCCCATGTCACCCGCTTCACGCGGGTGTGGATTGAAACGATACCCAGACTCATGTTCGTGCCTGTCGCGATGCGTCACCCGCTTCACGCGGGTGTGGATTGAAACTGTGTAGACAGATGCGGTGTCGGCCAATTCACCGCGTCACCCGCTTCACGCGGGTGTGGATTGAAACGCGCGTGGTTTGCCGGGCCACGGTGAGGGGGGCGTCACCCGCTTCACGCGGGTGTGGATTGAAACTTGTAGGTCTTGCCCTCTCCTTGGTGGATGCTCTTGTCACCCGCTTCACGCGGGTGTGGATTGAAACACGAGCTGGCGTCCAACTTCGAAATTGGGTGGTGTCACCCGCTTCACGCGGGTGTGGATTGAAACATGCGGCGGAGTGACGATGTGCGGTGTGCGGAGTGTCACCCGCTTCACGCGGGTGTGGATTGAAACAGATCTTCACGATGGGTCCGCACCGGCTGCTCTTGTCACCCGCTTCACGCGGGTGTGGATTGAAACGTTTGGTCCACATTGGTTGGTCCTTTCCGTATGCGTCACCCGCTTCACGCGGGTGTGGATTGAAACGCTTGTGCCGGGTCTGGCCGACTGGGTTAATCGCGTCACCCGCTTCACGCGGGTGTGGATTGAAACTCGACATACCCGAGCATGCAGACTTGGGCGGCGAGGTCACCCGCTTCACGCGGGTGTGGATTGAAACTTTGCAATGCCCGCTTGGACCGCCGTATCATAGGTCACCCGCTTCACGCGGGTGTGGATTGAAACTCAATCATCTATCGTGCGGCGAGCATTGCCTGCGTCACCCGCTTCACGCGGGTGTGGATTGAAACCCTTTGTGCTGAGGCCGCGAGAATCAAGGACCTTGTCACCCGCTTCACGCGGGTGTGGATTGAAACAGCAGCACACCGTCAATCGGCCGGGTCCGAATCAGTCACCCGCTTCACGCGGGTGTGGATTGAAACTTTCGCCCACAGGCTCGGCTGCGCCTTGTGCTCGTCACCCGCTTCACGCGGGTGTGGATTGAAACACATTCTGGGCAAGGCAAAAGAGTTGAAACTGACGTCACCCGCTTCACGCGGGTGTGGATTGAAACAGGGGAGTCACGCCCCAAGACATTCTGCAAAAGAGTCACCCGCTTCACGCGGGTGTGGATTGAAACGCATTTTCCCGCGATTTTTCTTGCCCTGGAGCGGTCACCCGCTTCACGCGGGTGTGGATTGAAACGTCAATGGCCCGCCCCATCGCCGTCTCGCTGCCCCGTCACCCGCTTCACGCGGGTGTGGATTGAAACATGGTATGCACCGCCGAAATGGAGCCCGTCCCGGTCACCCGCTTCACGCGGGTGTGGATTGAAACAGACCACCACACGCCGTGTCCGTGCCGGCGGCGGGTCACCCGCTTCACGCGGGTGTGGATTGAAACACCGATGCCATCGGCAAGGGGTATCGCTACGTCTAGTCACCCGCTTCACGCGGGTGTGGATTGAAACTTGTGCCATGTCACTTTCTCCTCTTCTGGGCTTTGTCACCCGCTTCACGCGGGTGTGGATTGAAACCTCGGATTTCGGCGAAGTTGGCAGACTTTGGCGGGTCACCCGCTTCACGCGGGTGTGGATTGAAACTCTTTCACGATCGCCGCATAGTAGTCGGCATTAGGTCACCCGCTTCACGCGGGTGTGGATTGAAACCATTCCAGCGAGACATTGTCGTATGGGCCTGCCGAGTCACCCGCTTCACGCGGGTGTGGATTGAAACGTAAGCCCGGCGAGAATCCTTATCCCGTACTCCGTCACCCGCTTCACGCGGGTGTGGATTGAAACGTGAACGGTCTGTTGACTCACTGCGAGCGGAGCGGTGTCACCCGCTTCACGCGGGTGTGGATTGAAACATCGACGCTGGCAATGCGACCATCGGGCCGCTGTGGTCACCCGCTTCACGCGGGTGTGGATTGAAACTGCGGCGTCCTGGCGGACCAACTCGACGATGTTGTCACCCGCTTCACGCGGGTGTGGATTGAAACATGGCGTCCGCGTTCGTCAAGTTATGCCCACCCTGTCACCCGCTTCACGCGGGTGTGGATTGAAACGAGAATCTGGCGGCCGATGCCCGTCTTGACGGCGTCACCCGCTTCACGCGGGTGTGGATTGAAACAAGGGTGTAACGCCACGTCCGACAAGGGGAGAAAAGTCACCCGCTTCACGCGGGTGTGGATTGAAACAAGACCGGAGTATCCATGCGGGTGTACCGCAGAGTCACCCGCTTCACGCGGGTGTGGATTGAAACGAAGTTGGACGCCAGCTCGTAAATTATCACCTGGGTCACCCGCTTCACGCGGGTGTGGATTGAAACAGCCCGTGCCCGAAGTGTGGCGGGGCAGTCGTCAGTCACCCGCTTCACGCGGGTGTGGATTGAAACCTTGCCTCACCTCACTGGTAAACAGAGAATCTTGTCACCCGCTTCACGCGGGTGTGGATTGAAACAACTCCGTGTTCACGACGCAGACGCCGGGCCTTGGTCACCCGCTTCACGCGGGTGTGGATTGAAACTCTTTGCGCAATTGAGGCGGGATGCGACCTGGCTGTCACCCGCTTCACGCGGGTGTGGATTGAAACTCGTAGAGCTCGCGCACGACCTTGAAAATGATTCGGGTCACCCGCTTCACGCGGGTGTGGATTGAAACGCGCGGACGCGAGAGGCAACGGTTCTTTGACATAAGTCACCCGCTTCACGCGGGTGTGGATTGAAACAGGATGATAGTGGAAGGGAGAAGTGAAAGCCATGTCACCCGCTTCACGCGGGTGTGGATTGAAACTGAATATTCTGAACGACATCGGCGAAAGCGGCCGGTCACCCGCTTCACGCGGGTGTGGATTGAAACAACTCGATCCCGACGAACTTGCGGCCCATCTCGAGTCACCCGCTTCACGCGGGTGTGGATTGAAACAATTGTGTTACAGATAAATCCTCCGTCCGCATGGTCACCCGCTTCACGCGGGTGTGGATTGAAACAGATTCCCAATTGTCTGATCATCGTTTTTGCCGGTCACCCGCTTCACGCGGGTGTGGATTGAAACATCGCGGGTCAGACCGGCAGCGGCAAGACGGAGCTGTCACCCGCTTCACGCGGGTGTGGATTGAAACCAACCAGCCCGCCCCATTTTTGCAGAAGAAAGCACGTCACCCGCTTCACGCGGGTGTGGATTGAAACTCAGATTTTACGGGCCATGTCCCACAGAAACACGTGTCACCCGCTTCACGCGGGTGTGGATTGAAACGAGCTGCGCCGTCGTGGCCTCGATCTGCTTTTTGGTCACCCGCTTCACGCGGGTGTGGATTGAAACCTTTTGAACCTGCATCAATCGCTTCTGGGTGAATGTCACCCGCTTCACGCGGGTGTGGATTGAAACGAGAAACAGCGGGACAAACTGCTGGAGGAGCACAAGTCACCCGCTTCACGCGGGTGTGGATTGAAACCCAATCAGGCCATCCAACATGAAAGTCGGTACTGTGTCACCCGCTTCACGCGGGTGTGGATTGAAACAATGTCAAACTCCCACGGCACTGCCATGACGGGGTCACCCGCTTCACGCGGGTGTGGATTGAAACAGGTAGCCATAAGGCGTGGCAAGGATGAATTTGGTCACCCGCTTCACGCGGGTGTGGATTGAAACACTGCCACACCGCCTCAAGGGTCAGGAAGAACGCGTCACCCGCTTCACGCGGGTGTGGATTGAAACATACTACGGCCAGGAGCGCCGACGCCGGCGGCTGTCACCCGCTTCACGCGGGTGTGGATTGAAACCACTTGTGCCTGCGGCTCGGCCGGCAGACTCTCCGTCACCCGCTTCACGCGGGTGTGGATTGAAACACATCGGCTGGACCGGCCCCGAGCGTAAAGTGAGTCACCCGCTTCACGCGGGTGTGGATTGAAACCGATGGCAATTCCCCCGATCCCCACATAAGGACTGTCACCCGCTTCACGCGGGTGTGGATTGAAACATGGAGTCGCCATCTTTGTGGGCCACGTAGTAGCGTCACCCGCTTCACGCGGGTGTGGATTGAAACCCGACAGCAGGCCCCGCATCGTTGACACTTCCTAGTCACCCGCTTCACGCGGGTGTGGATTGAAACAGCATGTTAAGATTTGTGATACTAATGGGTAAAGAAGTCACCCGCTTCACGCGGGTGTGGATTGAAACACTAAGCTGCACGCTCCCTTGTTCTGGCATAAGGGTCACCCGCTTCACGCGGGTGTGGATTGAAACCCTGTCTCCAACAAAACATCCATAGGGAGCAAGGGTCACCCGCTTCACGCGGGTGTGGATTGAAACATCGGTGAAATCTCTGGTGAGAATCTGTATATTGTCACCCGCTTCACGCGGGTGTGGATTGAAACAGTTGTTTATTTGTGGCAAGCGTCCGAGCAGGAAGGTCACCCGCTTCACGCGGGTGTGGATTGAAACCAAGATTGACGTAGATATGACTTCCTGCATCAAGTCACCCGCTTCACGCGGGTGTGGATTGAAACGCGGTCGTGCGGATCTCGAGGCGGGATGGTGGGAGTCACCCGCTTCACGCGGGTGTGGATTGAAACCTCGTGACGCAGGAGACGGCCCGTACGATGGGGCCTGTCACCCGCTTCACGCGGGTGTGGATTGAAACTGGATAGCTTAGCCAGTATGGGTGAATTGCCACCTGTCACCCGCTTCACGCGGGTGTGGATTGAAACAATTCTGTTATCAACTACCGCACCTAATCCGAGGTCACCCGCTTCACGCGGGTGTGGATTGAAACCAAAATCGCATCCCCTCACTCTATGACAAACCCGTCACCCGCTTCACGCGGGTGTGGATTGAAACAAAATTTGCTCAAAAGGCTTAATATATGTACTACGTCACCCGCTTCACGCGGGTGTGGATTGAAACCATGTGATCTATCCACAGCACTTTGACCAAGGCCGTCACCCGCTTCACGCGGGTGTGGATTGAAACAAAATTTGCTCAAAAGGCTTAATATATGTACTACGTCACCCGCTTCACGCGGGTGTGGATTGAAACAAATACCCCATTGCAGAGGGACAAAAACTCACCAGTCACCCGCTTCACGCGGGTGTGGATTGAAACAAACAAATTGCGTGAAACATGCTTTGAATACGGCGTCACCCGCTTCACGCGGGTGTGGATTGAAACATACGTGGAGGCACGACTTTGCCTGCCGGAAAGGTCACCCGCTTCACGCGGGTGTGGATTGAAACATGACCCGTGAGTACCGGGCCCTCGAAAACTTGGGTCACCCGCTTCACGCGGGTGTGGATTGAAACACGAGCCGATTGAATCGCGTGACGACGGCATCGGCGTCACCCGCTTCACGCGGGTGTGGATTGAAACGGCTTCCAGCAGTCGCAGCCGAGCCCCTCACTTGTCACCCGCTTCACGCGGGTGTGGATTGAAACTGAAGCACCTGGGCAAAGAAGCCGCCGACAGGCGTCACCCGCTTCACGCGGGTGTGGATTGAAACCTGCTAAGCCGTCAGATTCGCCGCCAGCGGCGGGTCACCCGCTTCACGCGGGTGTGGATTGAAACTGATGCAGCGAGATCGAAACGGACGCTGGAGCATGGTCACCCGCTTCACGCGGGTGTGGATTGAAACAACTTCTGTTTTTGTTTGCCCACTTGATCCTCCAGTCACCCGCTTCACGCGGGTGTGGATTGAAACGACTTCGTCGTAGACCCCCGCAAGGCCGTCGAAGTCACCCGCTTCACGCGGGTGTGGATTGAAACACTGAAAGGTACGGTCGATGGCCCTAAAGGCGAGTCACCCGCTTCACGCGGGTGTGGATTGAAACGATAACAGCCCGTCGGCCTTGGCGAGTTCCTTAGGTCACCCGCTTCACGCGGGTGTGGATTGAAACATCGGCCTGAATCCGTCGACGGCAACCGAAACAGTCACCCGCTTCACGCGGGTGTGGATTGAAACTCTTTATTCATCTTCCTTGCCTCACAGTTCCTTGTCGTCACCCGCTTCACGCGGGTGTGGATTGAAACATCGCTTCGTCCGCCTTTCCCAATTTTGCTCGGGTCACCCGCTTCACGCGGGTGTGGATTGAAACCACAATCATCCTGACGGATTCCGCCATATTGAGGTCACCCGCTTCACGCGGGTGTGGATTGAAACCCAGGTTCTTGGGCGGCTTGGAAAGGTCAGAAGGTCACCCGCTTCACGCGGGTGTGGATTGAAACAGTCTTTGTTCCAATATTTCGCGTACCACGTCAGGTCACCCGCTTCACGCGGGTGTGGATTGAAACGCCGGATTGACCAGTAGAAGCCTGGCGAGCTGCGTCACCCGCTTCACGCGGGTGTGGATTGAAACGTAACATGCAGGCCACAGTGGGAGAGTTGGAGATGTCACCCGCTTCACGCGGGTGTGGATTGAAACATAATCTATGTCTTTTATCCTTATATCATTCTAAGTCACCCGCTTCACGCGGGTGTGGATTGAAACTCGTAACCCCCTTCTGAATACCATCCACGTAGCGTCACCCGCTTCACGCGGGTGTGGATTGAAACTTGATCTTGACGCCGTATGCTCCATCGTCCACGCGTCACCCGCTTCACGCGGGTGTGGATTGAAACATCTGTGAAATGGCCGTGCTCGCTTGGAACTTTGTCACCCGCTTCACGCGGGTGTGGATTGAAACGGCAACATCCTGGGTGATCCGGGCCTGCAAAATGTCACCCGCTTCACGCGGGTGTGGATTGAAACCCCAATGAGCATCCATATATCGTGAGGTTGTATATGTCACCCGCTTCACGCGGGTGTGGATTGAAACTACTGCTTGGGAAGGGACACGAAGATATTGATGGTCACCCGCTTCACGCGGGTGTGGATTGAAACAACTCCGCCACGTAGATACCGGGCGGAGCCACAGGTCACCCGCTTCACGCGGGTGTGGATTGAAACATCAGGAAAGCCCTCCTTCAATGTCAAACTCCCAGTCACCCGCTTCACGCGGGTGTGGATTGAAACATCAACAGGTGCGTCGGGCTGGCGACGGCATCGATGTCACCCGCTTCACGCGGGTGTGGATTGAAACGAGTTGGAGCTCGCAGGCGTCGACGGTGATGCCGGGTCACCCGCTTCACGCGGGTGTGGATTGAAACCTTCGTCACCGCGACCCCCGCCGGCACCATGGCCGTCACCCGCTTCACGCGGGTGTGGATTGAAACTCTTGCAGCATGACGCAGACGCCCGGCGCCACGTGTCACCCGCTTCACGCGGGTGTGGATTGAAACGTAACATGCAGGCCACAGTGGGAGAGTTGGAGATGTCACCCGCTTCACGCGGGTGTGGATTGAAACAATCTGGGACAGCCGTGGACCTTGCTGGATGTGGGTCACCCGCTTCACGCGGGTGTGGATTGAAACTTCGCGAGAAACTCCAAGATGGGACGATCTGGAAGTCACCCGCTTCACGCGGGTGTGGATTGAAACTTTCTGTTTGGGCCGTCTACAGTTTCCCCATCCCGTCACCCGCTTCACGCGGGTGTGGATTGAAACGTGTTCGCCGGTCAGCTCCCGTTGATCTTCACACGTCACCCGCTTCACGCGGGTGTGGATTGAAACATCAATACGGTCGAAGTCACCCGGTCGGGGGTGAGTCACCCGCTTCACGCGGGTGTGGATTGAAACCTCGTGACGCAGGAGACGGGGCGTCGTCCGGGGCGTCACCCGCTTCACGCGGGTGTGGATTGAAACCTACGAGCCGCCCAAGATCACGGTGCATGCGGAGTCACCCGCTTCACGCGGGTGTGGATTGAAACATCTGCAGGGCCACGCGGTCATGACTCCCCGCGTGTCACCCGCTTCACGCGGGTGTGGATTGAAACGTAGTCGGGGCGGGCGGTGGTACAATGGTGCGTGTCGTCACCCGCTTCACGCGGGTGTGGATTGAAACCTCGTCACACCCGCCGCCACGGCCGCCATCTCCGGTCACCCGCTTCACGCGGGTGTGGATTGAAACATGGGAGTGAACGGGATGCACTTGCGGACGCGGCAGGTCACCCGCTTCACGCGGGTGTGGATTGAAACGCTCGGGGAGTCGATGGCGGCGTTGGTCCTGCCTGTCACCCGCTTCACGCGGGTGTGGATTGAAACGGGGAAGGAGTGCTCGATGGGATGGTTCTGGAAGGTCACCCGCTTCACGCGGGTGTGGATTGAAACTCCATCGTCGGCACTCTGCGTAGTCGAAAATGCAAGTCACCCGCTTCACGCGGGTGTGGATTGAAACGGCAGTCACCAATCGCACCACGGCTCCCTAATCCTGTCACCCGCTTCACGCGGGTGTGGATTGAAACATTAGAAACATACAAAAGTAATGCTCGTATTGCGTCACCCGCTTCACGCGGGTGTGGATTGAAACATTGTAAAGGAGTACGAATGTCTGGAAACACACGGTCACCCGCTTCACGCGGGTGTGGATTGAAACATCTTCAGATCGAAGCGCGTAAGCGTGCCGGCCGGTCACCCGCTTCACGCGGGTGTGGATTGAAACACCGCCGGATGCGGCTGCTTCGAGAGCCGATTGTGTCACCCGCTTCACGCGGGTGTGGATTGAAACGACAATATCTACGTCGGCGAATTTCTGGACCTATGTCACCCGCTTCACGCGGGTGTGGATTGAAACTGGAGATAAAGGATGAAACCCTATGCTCCTAATGTCACCCGCTTCACGCGGGTGTGGATTGAAACACGTAACAGCTACAGGAGCTAACTATACCTATCAGGTCACCCGCTTCACGCGGGTGTGGATTGAAACGTTGACGCGCAGGCCGGTCTCCAGGAAGAACACGTCACCCGCTTCACGCGGGTGTGGATTGAAACGCCACCACCAAAGAAGGAGACCCGGCATGCTCACGTCACCCGCTTCACGCGGGTGTGGATTGAAACAAGGGTGTAACGCCACGTCCGACAGGGGGAGAAAGTCACCCGCTTCACGCGGGTGTGGATTGAAACGATATAAACGCATTACCACAGCAACACTGACAAAGTCACCCGCTTCACGCGGGTGTGGATTGAAACAAGGGCTGCTAATGCAGGAAAGTGATACTGCTACGTCACCCGCTTCACGCGGGTGTGGATTGAAACGTATGTCCGGCCGCAGATCCAAAAGGAGCTTTGGTCACCCGCTTCACGCGGGTGTGGATTGAAACTCCTTCTCCCAGAGATACCGGGCGTAGGGTATCCAGTCACCCGCTTCACGCGGGTGTGGATTGAAACACCGGCTACTCGCACAAATCCGGGGGCTTCAACAGTCACCCGCTTCACGCGGGTGTGGATTGAAACAAAGCCATCCCAATCGCTACGCTGATCTCCATTTGTCACCCGCTTCACGCGGGTGTGGATTGAAACCCTGCCACGGTGAACGTTGATGCAGGTGTTACAGGTCACCCGCTTCACGCGGGTGTGGATTGAAACACTATACCCGGCGTAGCCGGGGCTGGTTGTGCCGCGTCACCCGCTTCACGCGGGTGTGGATTGAAACATTTGTCTATAGGTGTGTCCCTATATACCACCAATGTCACCCGCTTCACGCGGGTGTGGATTGAAACTATGTATGCGGCGCAAGATGGACAATGTGCAATTGTCACCCGCTTCACGCGGGTGTGGATTGAAACAGATTGCAGATATTATGACCCTTTTTCCCGGTTTGTCACCCGCTTCACGCGGGTGTGGATTGAAACTTCGTGAGCGATACGGGATCACACCGAAGTATACGTCACCCGCTTCACGCGGGTGTGGATTGAAACGAGGTCACGGGGTTGGGGTATCAGTTCCTTGGCGTCACCCGCTTCACGCGGGTGTGGATTGAAACAATGGGCGCACCTCTTACTTACTATGCTGCCCATGTCACCCGCTTCACGCGGGTGTGGATTGAAACACAGGGGATTGTCTTTTTCATGGTTGCTTCACTCCGTCACCCGCTTCACGCGGGTGTGGATTGAAACAATGAGAACTTGCCGCTGTTCCCGGTCGCTCTTGTCACCCGCTTCACGCGGGTGTGGATTGAAACACTGAAAGGTACGGTCGATGGCCTTAAAGGCGATGTCACCCGCTTCACGCGGGTGTGGATTGAAACACATAGAAAGAGGCATAGACTATGGCTGCGATAGGTCACCCGCTTCACGCGGGTGTGGATTGAAACAAGGGAAATGTGCCGTTCCTGCTGAATGTTTGGGTCACCCGCTTCACGCGGGTGTGGATTGAAACGCAGGTTCGTCGGACGGGCAGCGGCAGTATTTCGTCACCCGCTTCACGCGGGTGTGGATTGAAACAGAGATATTGGAGAGTAGATGAATATGACAGGACGTCACCCGCTTCACGCGGGTGTGGATTGAAACACGGTCTGCCAATTTAGAGAGAACGGGAACAAACGTCACCCGCTTCACGCGGGTGTGGATTGAAACATCGCGTGCGTGATCTGTGTGGCATAAGATATGGGTCACCCGCTTCACGCGGGTGTGGATTGAAACATTGCACACGATGTCGATAAGCAGCTTGACATAGTCACCCGCTTCACGCGGGTGTGGATTGAAACACGGATGACACTCTGGGTGGTATACTCCGACATGTCACCCGCTTCACGCGGGTGTGGATTGAAACTCTGTGTGGTCATTGGCTTGGTGACGTTCCTGGGCGGTCACCCGCTTCACGCGGGTGTGGATTGAAACTCTATTGGCCCACAGACGGGCAACACCTTGGCATGTCACCCGCTTCACGCGGGTGTGGATTGAAACGTTCCCAGTGGCGTCTACGTGCTCGACCACAGTGGGTCACCCGCTTCACGCGGGTGTGGATTGAAACTTATAGGTCCAGAAATTCGCCCAGGTAGATATTGGTCACCCGCTTCACGCGGGTGTGGATTGAAACACCTAATGCCTTGATACCACCATAGAGATAGTGTGTCACCCGCTTCACGCGGGTGTGGATTGAAACAGTGTAAGCACGTGATAAATGTTTTGTTACCTTGGTCACCCGCTTCACGCGGGTGTGGATTGAAACACAGTGGGCTGCTGGCTTGTCAAGGGCAAACGTGGTCACCCGCTTCACGCGGGTGTGGATTGAAACCTTTATGAAAGTGGGGTATGGAATGGCAAAAGAGGTCACCCGCTTCACGCGGGTGTGGATTGAAACAAGCGAACAAAGTAACTGCTGTCTGTGTGTGTGGGTCACCCGCTTCACGCGGGTGTGGATTGAAACAGTAAGCGGGTGATTGAAAAGTGGGCACAGCGTTGTCACCCGCTTCACGCGGGTGTGGATTGAAACTTTGATACAGAGACTAAGCAGACTGAGAATCCTGTCACCCGCTTCACGCGGGTGTGGATTGAAACCAAATTATAGAAACGTAGTATGGCGAACGTATGGCGTCACCCGCTTCACGCGGGTGTGGATTGAAACAAATTATAGAAACGTAGTATGGCGAACGTATGGCGTCACCCGCTTCACGCGGGTGTGGATTGAAACGTATAACATAGTCGTGATATGGTATTGCTTTCCGTCACCCGCTTCACGCGGGTGTGGATTGAAACTCTGACTGGTATTGGCAGGATAGCGTAGAAGCTGTCACCCGCTTCACGCGGGTGTGGATTGAAACACCCCTAACAACGTAACACAGTAACCACTTGTAGTCACCCGCTTCACGCGGGTGTGGATTGAAACTTCGTTTCTATATTATTGACGCTCCGCCAGTCGGCGTCACCCGCTTCACGCGGGTGTGGATTGAAACGCAATAGGCCGGCGGAATCGCCTGAGCGAGTTCGGTCACCCGCTTCACGCGGGTGTGGATTGAAACACAAACTACCGTTTCATCCGGGCGATGCGCGAGCGTCACCCGCTTCACGCGGGTGTGGATTGAAACCAGGGCAACGTGCGCGAATCCCTCCAAATCAGAGGTCACCCGCTTCACGCGGGTGTGGATTGAAACATCGTTGTTGCGGGGATCGAGGTCCAGCCAGGCGGTCACCCGCTTCACGCGGGTGTGGATTGAAACAAGGCCCTGCCCTACGGCTCGGCCTGTCTTACGTCACCCGCTTCACGCGGGTGTGGATTGAAACTCCGGCAGCAGCACGCCGCCGGCGACCAGCACCTGTCACCCGCTTCACGCGGGTGTGGATTGAAACAAAAACCTTATCTCTTTGTTGTTCAACAACCTTGGTCACCCGCTTCACGCGGGTGTGGATTGAAACGTGGAGGCGGTCCATGCTGTGACCGTCAATATGGTCACCCGCTTCACGCGGGTGTGGATTGAAACGTGTTATTCACGCGACCGAGGATTTCGAGATTATGTCACCCGCTTCACGCGGGTGTGGATTGAAACCTTGGCGATCGTCATCGGCTCCGCTGTATCCCAGGTCACCCGCTTCACGCGGGTGTGGATTGAAACACACGACGATGCGGTATTACGCCGCGGTGTCCGGTCACCCGCTTCACGCGGGTGTGGATTGAAACGTGACGAACCTCTTCCAGGATGACCCGACACCGGTGTCACCCGCTTCACGCGGGTGTGGATTGAAACATGTAATGCGACGGCGTCGCTCCCACCAGCTCCACGTCACCCGCTTCACGCGGGTGTGGATTGAAACACTCAGTTGCGCACCGGATCCCACCGAACTTCTAAGTCACCCGCTTCACGCGGGTGTGGATTGAAACTTGAAGACCGTGTCGTAGTCAATCGTGAGAATGATGTCACCCGCTTCACGCGGGTGTGGATTGAAACTTCTTGACCAGTTCCCACTCCCCCCCTCATCTTGTCACCCGCTTCACGCGGGTGTGGATTGAAACATCAATACGATCGAGGTCACGCGTTCGGGCGTGACGTCACCCGCTTCACGCGGGTGTGGATTGAAACATGTAGTGGCTCGGCGTCGCCCCCACCAGCTCCACGTCACCCGCTTCACGCGGGTGTGGATTGAAACATCAATACGATCGAGGTCACGCGTTCGGGCGTGAGTCACCCGCTTCACGCGGGTGTGGATTGAAACTCGTCGTCCAGCTCGAACCGTTGGGCATACTCGCGTCACCCGCTTCACGCGGGTGTGGATTGAAACATCGGTCTGTCCTTTCTGGCCTTCCGGCCTGAAAGTCACCCGCTTCACGCGGGTGTGGATTGAAACATCAGGGAGCACCCATGACAGAACGCGATTTGTTGGTCACCCGCTTCACGCGGGTGTGGATTGAAACGTCTGTGCCCCGCCCGTGCGGATTTCCCATACGGGTCACCCGCTTCACGCGGGTGTGGATTGAAACACGCCGTACACATGATCTGGACGATTGCCGGCGTCGTCACCCGCTTCACGCGGGTGTGGATTGAAACCCATTCGCCCATGAAGTCCCAGCCTTCCGCGATAGGTCACCCGCTTCACGCGGGTGTGGATTGAAACGCTTGTGCCAGGCCGGGCCGACGGCGTTAATCGGGTCACCCGCTTCACGCGGGTGTGGATTGAAACCCCGTATTGATCCAGTGCACATGCTCGTACTGTTGTCACCCGCTTCACGCGGGTGTGGATTGAAACATCGGGCCGGCGGCCGCCTGGTCCCGGCCCGGTGTCACCCGCTTCACGCGGGTGTGGATTGAAACAACGTCAACCTGCCGGGCCGCAAGCGCTACATTGGTCACCCGCTTCACGCGGGTGTGGATTGAAACTACATCGGTGGTCACAGTGCTAATGTCCAGAGTTGTCACCCGCTTCACGCGGGTGTGGATTGAAACAAAATCGAAGTGGGCAACAACGTCCACGGTGTCAGTCACCCGCTTCACGCGGGTGTGGATTGAAACCGCCGTGGCCCCGGGGGCCGGCACACCCATCCTCGTCACCCGCTTCACGCGGGTGTGGATTGAAACGCATTGAACTTGTCGAAGGGCCGGTACACGAGCCGGTCACCCGCTTCACGCGGGTGTGGATTGAAACCTATCGAAGATCCAGCCGCACGCCGTGCGCACCGTCACCCGCTTCACGCGGGTGTGGATTGAAACATCGCTGCCCGCCTTTCTGCTTCCTCTCAATTTTGTCACCCGCTTCACGCGGGTGTGGATTGAAACGTGCAGTGATAGACCGTGCAGAGGACCGTCACCAGTCACCCGCTTCACGCGGGTGTGGATTGAAACAAGATGGGTCTGTCCGGCGCTGAGGTCAAGAGTTGTCACCCGCTTCACGCGGGTGTGGATTGAAACGATCGCGTACGGCGTGAACGCCGCGAAAATCCCCGTCACCCGCTTCACGCGGGTGTGGATTGAAACTCCTAGTAGTATTAGTAGGGGCTGTTAGATTGTGTCACCCGCTTCACGCGGGTGTGGATTGAAACACCCCGTACAGGTCCTCCGACTGCAACGAGAGGACGTCACCCGCTTCACGCGGGTGTGGATTGAAACAAAAAGGTGGGCGGCCAACCACGCGGGAACCTGGGTCACCCGCTTCACGCGGGTGTGGATTGAAACAAAGTCGAGATTGCTGACCAGAAGACCTGGATCGTCACCCGCTTCACGCGGGTGTGGATTGAAACATCGTGCCCTGTACCGATGGCAATGCGAATATCGACGTCACCCGCTTCACGCGGGTGTGGATTGAAACAGTTTATCGGGGCGGACTGGAACACGGATACTCGTCACCCGCTTCACGCGGGTGTGGATTGAAACTCCTTCTGTGATGTAGATGATGAATGGGAGAATTGTCACCCGCTTCACGCGGGTGTGGATTGAAACAAGAGGGACAGAGAAAGGCACTTGAGCGCGTCGGTCACCCGCTTCACGCGGGTGTGGATTGAAACGATGGTGGCTATAGCCTGTCGAGCATCAACGTCGTCACCCGCTTCACGCGGGTGTGGATTGAAACATGTTTTTATGCCGGAATATCCGGACGTACTCATGTCACCCGCTTCACGCGGGTGTGGATTGAAACAGTTTATCGGGGCGGACTGGAACACGGATACTCTCGTCACCCGCTTCACGCGGGTGTGGATTGAAACGCCGCTGCTGGTTCCCGATTCAAGTTGGGGGGCCGTCACCCGCTTCACGCGGGTGTGGATTGAAACATTTGAGGCTGCGTGTTGCTTGAAAGTGACAATTGTCACCCGCTTCACGCGGGTGTGGATTGAAACACTCCCTTTTGCAAGGCATTGACTTGTTTTGTGAGTCACCCGCTTCACGCGGGTGTGGATTGAAACGTTTTTTCCTTTCCCAGAGATATAGAGGGATTTCGTCACCCGCTTCACGCGGGTGTGGATTGAAACATAAAGTGCCCAACTGTAGGTCCAGAAGAACTCCGGTCACCCGCTTCACGCGGGTGTGGATTGAAACAGCCGATGCATCTGACTGGCTCCGATGTTGAGTCGTCACCCGCTTCACGCGGGTGTGGATTGAAACATCACTGTCGGCGTCCAACGCGAGGCCGAGTACAAGTCACCCGCTTCACGCGGGTGTGGATTGAAACATCGTTGTTGCGGGGATCGAGGTCCAGCCAGGCGAGTCACCCGCTTCACGCGGGTGTGGATTGAAACATCTGGTCATATCGGACGTTCCGGACCTTGTCAGTCACCCGCTTCACGCGGGTGTGGATTGAAACATCAATAACGTCCAGGTCACGCACGGCGGCGTCGGTCACCCGCTTCACGCGGGTGTGGATTGAAACTTAATCACCCGGTCGGTGTCGAGTGTGAGAATCGTCACCCGCTTCACGCGGGTGTGGATTGAAACGTCTTATTGCCACCGTTGGCACGATAGGAGCCCAGTCACCCGCTTCACGCGGGTGTGGATTGAAACATTCGAGCAGCCGTTGGCGCCAACCTCCTTAATGTCACCCGCTTCACGCGGGTGTGGATTGAAACATAGAATATAACGTCCGTGGTAATAAGGACTTGCGTCACCCGCTTCACGCGGGTGTGGATTGAAACCCTATGGTACCGGCTGCTTCAGGACCATGGCGACAGTCACCCGCTTCACGCGGGTGTGGATTGAAACATCGAAAGTGGGTTGATGGCTTGGCAGTAGGGACGTCACCCGCTTCACGCGGGTGTGGATTGAAACGCCTTGAGGTAGAGGTTCCCATAGTACAATACGTGTCACCCGCTTCACGCGGGTGTGGATTGAAACACAATAAATTGGGGTGCCGTACACATATCATGCAGTCACCCGCTTCACGCGGGTGTGGATTGAAACGCTATAAGCGTATCAGTACGGCAACGCTGACAAGGTCACCCGCTTCACGCGGGTGTGGATTGAAACAATTGTCTGTTTACTGAAAGTACCACCGTATACCGTCACCCGCTTCACGCGGGTGTGGATTGAAACGTATACGAAAGTATGAAGCCCTACCCTACACTACGTCACCCGCTTCACGCGGGTGTGGATTGAAACAATGTGGCCATGCAATAAAGCATACTTTAGCTCGTCACCCGCTTCACGCGGGTGTGGATTGAAACATCGGACGGTTGCTGTAGACAGTTTGGATGAAGGTCACCCGCTTCACGCGGGTGTGGATTGAAACTCAAACTCTATCAGCGTATCATTGCGACAGTATACGTCACCCGCTTCACGCGGGTGTGGATTGAAACACAAGGCTTGCCGCTATCCGGGACGCTGATTTCACGTCACCCGCTTCACGCGGGTGTGGATTGAAACATTGGTGAAATATCTGGCGAGAATCTGTATATTGTCACCCGCTTCACGCGGGTGTGGATTGAAACGTCGGAATTGAGTTGAAGGAAGCCTACTACCAGCGTCACCCGCTTCACGCGGGTGTGGATTGAAACACTATGGCAATGGTGGCTAAACAGAGAAGCGCCTGGTCACCCGCTTCACGCGGGTGTGGATTGAAACATTCTTGTAGGTGAACGTTGGCGATTCTCTTGTGTCACCCGCTTCACGCGGGTGTGGATTGAAACACCGAGCCGCTGTATCAGCCCGAGCGAATTCAGTCACCCGCTTCACGCGGGTGTGGATTGAAACGTCGTTGCCCTGGGGGTCGAGGTCCAGCCAGGCGGTCACCCGCTTCACGCGGGTGTGGATTGAAACACCTCGATGCACCAGAACTCCGCACCCACCAGCGCGTCACCCGCTTCACGCGGGTGTGGATTGAAACTTGTGCATATCGGCAATCTTATGTATGAGGCATAGTCACCCGCTTCACGCGGGTGTGGATTGAAACACGTTTTGTTTCTGAGCATTTCGAGGATAAGCAGAGTCACCCGCTTCACGCGGGTGTGGATTGAAACGCCTGGCCGACAATCAGGACCCTGATGGGAAAAGTCACCCGCTTCACGCGGGTGTGGATTGAAACAAGAAAAAGAGCAGTGCGAAGCGAGCTGCCCACGTCACCCGCTTCACGCGGGTGTGGATTGAAACTCTCTTCTCTGCCAACTCTCCACAATGCGGTGATGTCACCCGCTTCACGCGGGTGTGGATTGAAACATCGGTCCGGGCACCCACAATTCGGGCGACCACGTCACCCGCTTCACGCGGGTGTGGATTGAAACAGCGGTGTTGAGGCGGCCCTGGACCGAAAGATTGCGTCACCCGCTTCACGCGGGTGTGGATTGAAACAAGATTCTCGCGGACGAGAAACAGCGGACCGCCCAGGTCACCCGCTTCACGCGGGTGTGGATTGAAACGAGGGTTACGCCAGCATCGACACCGCGAGCGGCGTCACCCGCTTCACGCGGGTGTGGATTGAAACACCCAGGGGATGGGCGTCATGTTCGAGGCCATGGGTCACCCGCTTCACGCGGGTGTGGATTGAAACCCGTGCATGGGTCTGAACTCCCACGCCTCTTTGACGTCACCCGCTTCACGCGGGTGTGGATTGAAACGTCTGATAGTTGATGCCGATGCCCGCATCGTGGGGTCACCCGCTTCACGCGGGTGTGGATTGAAACACGCGCGCTGCCCCGCGCAGCGCCTATCGCGAAGTCACCCGCTTCACGCGGGTGTGGATTGAAACTTTGTTGCTCTTGTTGGACCTCACGTGAGCTTGCGTCACCCGCTTCACGCGGGTGTGGATTGAAACCTCGATTTCGTACTCATCGGTCGGCTCGCTTTTCGTCACCCGCTTCACGCGGGTGTGGATTGAAACATGTTTGGACGACCTGCCCTTCAGTGGCATTTAAGTCACCCGCTTCACGCGGGTGTGGATTGAAACCCGTATCTCCAGGTCTGGAGGATCGTCGGGATGAGTCACCCGCTTCACGCGGGTGTGGATTGAAACATAGGGGGGTTTTCATGGTGGAATCAGTTAGCACGTCACCCGCTTCACGCGGGTGTGGATTGAAACCTTGCCGCAGGTCCTGCAACCAGCGATCCAGTGTGTCACCCGCTTCACGCGGGTGTGGATTGAAACCCTACAAATCGAAACTATCACCCATGCGACCGGGTCACCCGCTTCACGCGGGTGTGGATTGAAACAACCTGGCGGCCGAAGGAATACTCGGATCGCTCGCGTCACCCGCTTCACGCGGGTGTGGATTGAAACATAGCCAGACGCCATTCCTTTGTGCCACAGCAAGTCACCCGCTTCACGCGGGTGTGGATTGAAACATTTTCGGCTCCAAAAGTAAAGGCCGATCAGAACCAGTCACCCGCTTCACGCGGGTGTGGATTGAAACCCGTCCCTGCGGCTTGAAGGTATCGCGGATTCGCGTCACCCGCTTCACGCGGGTGTGGATTGAAACACTCAAGAATGCCGGTCGCGTTCGGGCTGTCTAGTCACCCGCTTCACGCGGGTGTGGATTGAAACGTCGTCGGGTTGATAGGGGCACCGAAAGCAGGTGTCACCCGCTTCACGCGGGTGTGGATTGAAACAACTGCTCGTCAGTTTTGGCGAGCGCGGGGATGAGTCACCCGCTTCACGCGGGTGTGGATTGAAACATGTACCTGAGCTTTCGAGAGTACAAAATCATCGCGTCACCCGCTTCACGCGGGTGTGGATTGAAACATAGTCCGGGAAAGTGAACGCGTCATGGTAGCGGGTCACCCGCTTCACGCGGGTGTGGATTGAAACACCCTTGACGATCTTCCAGACTGCCCAAACAACCGGTCACCCGCTTCACGCGGGTGTGGATTGAAACAGAGTATCCTTGATAACATTACCGATGACAACCGTCACCCGCTTCACGCGGGTGTGGATTGAAACGATGAGGTCCTGCATGTCCAGCGAGAATCGGGCGGGTCACCCGCTTCACGCGGGTGTGGATTGAAACGAAGTATCTCCGAGCAAACCCAAACTCATATTGCGTCACCCGCTTCACGCGGGTGTGGATTGAAACAGCATCTGGACGGCGGAGGCAACCCGGTTCTCGGCGTCACCCGCTTCACGCGGGTGTGGATTGAAACCAAGTCTTGGACCGTGCAGCCACCGCGTACCAAGTCACCCGCTTCACGCGGGTGTGGATTGAAACTCCATGTACTTCTTGAGAATCGCCAAGGGGCCAGCCGTCACCCGCTTCACGCGGGTGTGGATTGAAACGGTTTATGATAGGTTGGGTTGTTCAAACTCACTATGTCACCCGCTTCACGCGGGTGTGGATTGAAACTTGTTGTTTACCCCGGCCCGTCTGTACGACTGTGTCACCCGCTTCACGCGGGTGTGGATTGAAACTCCTATCGGGCCGCCACCCGGAAAATCACCACTTGTCACCCGCTTCACGCGGGTGTGGATTGAAACCATCGCGTACACGCGTTCGTGCCGGCCGCCGATGTCACCCGCTTCACGCGGGTGTGGATTGAGGATTTGTATGCAATGGCAGGGATTCCTTTGCAGGACGTGGCCATCTGGGGCACAATAGGGCATCTCGCTAATACGCCGTCCAGCTACGGGCCGTAGTCTCGCTTCCTTTCCCTCCCTTGGCCCGGACGGCGGGCCGGGTGCCATTCTTCAAACCTCTCAATTCCGCTTAGAGTTGCCGATGCCCTGCGTTTGCACTTGTTACCACCGAGCCGGCAGAAGAAACGGATGGCAGGCTATCACAGAGCCTGTTATACTGCACATAGGATCGCCGCCACGAGGCGACGGTGCGAGAGGTCGTGGGAGCTTTGCCTACGTCCCCTTCGCGTGCCCGCGAGAACGAATGATTCGTCGAGGTGCGTCTTCCGGTCCACGACCATACCCTGGAGGGGCTGGACAAACTCAAGGTGGATGACCTCGATAAGAGCAAACTGCTGGAGCGGGTGCGGACAGGAGAGGGAAAGCCCAAAGCTCGTGCGGCCGAGAGGACGACGCGCGCCTCGGAGGATCTGTACTTTCCGAAGAGACTGAGTGAGGCCTGGACGAAGGGGGAAGGGGCAGCGCATCGAGACTGGCCGGGTTTCTGGGCGTCAGTCCCGATGCCGTAAGGCGCTACCGCAAAGGCGACCGGTTTCCCTCCGTGCCCGTGGCGACGAAGATCGCCCATTTCTTCGGCTGGGAGGTCAAGGAGACCATCGCGGGCCTGATGAAAGACCTGGCCCGGCGGGACGATACGGGCGAGTAGGCGAGAACCTCCGCGTCGGTGCCCCGCCAAATTATAGGCAATCAGCGCTGGTTGCTGTGGCCATTCCTGGCTCCTTGGTAGAGTACTTCTTCCTCACCAAAGGGCAGGGGGGTCATCCAGCCCTATGCCCCTTGACTCTGACCAGGGATAGTCTGCGGCCCCCGGTTCTGCTCTTCTCTTGACCTCCCATGACACAGTTGCTAAAGTATCCGCATGGATACTTACTCGTAGGATTTGTCATGGCCGATGCAGAGAAACTGGCCCGTATCTTCAAGCTGATGTCAGTGGACACGCGGGTGCGCATGATTCAGTCGCTCAAGCGCCGGTGCCTCTGTGTAAATGCCTTGGCACGTTCGCTCGGACTCACTCCGGCGGCGGTCTCGCAGCACCTGCGGGTCCTGCGGGACGCAGGAATCGTCAGGGCTGACAAACGAGGCTATTTCGTCCACTACTGCATCAACAAGAAGACATTGGCTCGATGGCGTGAAGCGGCGGACGACATGCTACGGATACATGGCGTCCCCCAAAGACATGGAGAATAACGCATGAAGCTTGGCATCGTCGTTACCCAGACCGATCCGGAAACCGTCTTCAATGCGTTGCGCCTGGCTCTCTACAGTTTGGAGCAAGGCGACGAGGTGCGCATTTTCCTATCGGGCAAGGGAGTGGAGATCGACCGAATCGAGGACTCGAAATTCGACGTGAAAGGTCACGCGCAGAAGGTCCTGAACGCGGGAGGTCAATTCCTGGCTTGCGGGACTTGTCTCAAGCTGCGCAAGTCCGAAGGATCGGAGATTTGTCCGCTATCGACCCTCAAGGATCATTATGAAATCGTGCGGGATTCGGACAAGGTGCTGACCTTCTGATCTCTGGAGGCCGCAATGAAACTCCGTGAGAGCGGTATGCCCGAAGAGGAATACTGGGAGAGCCTGTTCAATGTCGAATTGATCCTCGACCGAATGGGGATCGACGCGACAATGCGCGACGTAGCCGAATTGGGTTGCGGTTACGGCACTTTTACCTTGCCGGTGGCCCGGCGCATCAGCGGCGTGATTGAGACATTTGATGTTGAGCCAACGCTGGTGGATCGGACTCTCCAGCGTGTTCAGGAGGCCGGGCTGGAGAATGTGCGGGCCGAGGTGCGCGATGTGCTGGCCGAGGGCTTCCCTGGCGAGGCGCAGGCCAAGGACGCCTGCCTGCTCTTCAACATTCTGCACGGCGAGGAACCTGAACGCCTGCTCGCCCATGCGGCCCGAGTCGTCCATCCAGACGGATACGTGCTGGTGATTCACTGGCGCTATGACCCGGCCACACCGCGAGGTCCAAGCATGGAGATTCGCCCCCGGCCTGAACAAATCATCGAATGGGCTCAAAGGACTGAAATGCTGCGGTTTGTCGCGCCAGTGCTGGACTTGCCGCCGTGGCACTACGGGCTTCGATTCGTCAGGACCGCTGGGTAAACATACAAGAATCGCAAGTGGGTGTTGCCGAAATGTCGAGGATCGCGGATCGGAGCCAACCAGAGACACGAGTGCCGACCGTCCGTCTGTTCTTGGCGTTTCTTCGTCTGGGCCTGACGGCATTCGGCGGACCGGCGATGGTTGCATACATCCGCGACCTGGCGGTGAAGGAAAAGCGGTGGCTTTCACAAGAGACCTTCGAGGACGGCGCAGCGTTGTGTCAGTCCATCCCCGGCGCGACGGCCATGCAGACGGCAGCCTATGTCGGGCTTCGTGCCGGTGGGCCGCTCGGTGCTCTTGCCGCCTTTTTGGGGTTCGGCCTGCCCGCCTTCGCACTCATGGTTGGCCTGTCGGCGGCGTACCAGGCGGGACGAGACCTTCAGCCGGTGCTTGCGGCATTCCACGGCCTGCACGTGATCGTGATCGCCATCATCGCGAACGCCACGTTGAGCTTTGGCCGCAGTTCGATCAAGAACGGGCGGGACACGATCCTGGCGGCGGGTGCAGCGGCATTCCTCGTCTTCCACGGCAGCCCCATCATCGCCATCGTCGCCTCAGCCGCACTGAGCGTCCTGCTATACCAAGGGGTCAACTTTCCCGCCAGGACCTCCATCGCTGGTAGCCCTGACAGCGGCCGGCAAACGCTCGCCTTCGCGGGAATACTGGCACTGCTGGTTGCCGTCGGGCTTGTGGTGTTGTATCTGCTGGGTCGGCAGCTATTCGACTTGGCCACGCTGATGCTCAAGGTGGACATCTTCGCCTTCGGCGGCGGGTTCGCCTCCGTGCCGCTGATGCTCCACGAGGTCGTGGGCGTGCGTCACTGGCTGGACAGTCAGACGTTCATGGACGGTATCGCCCTGGGTCAGGTGACGCCGGGGCCGATTGTCATCACAGCCACGTTCGTAGGCTATCAGGTCGCGGGTGTGCTGGGCGCTCTCGTCGGCACGATAGGCATCTTCACACCGTCGTTCCTGATGGTGCTGGTAACGGTTCCGTACTTCGACCGCCTGCAACACTCGCCCTGGTTTCGCCGGGCGTTGCGCGGCGTCCTTGCTTCCTTTGTGGGACTGCTCGTGGCGGTGACCATCAACTTCGGCCTTGTCGCGTCCTGGTCAATTCCGGCTGTTGTGTTGGCAGTGGCGGCGTTTACGGCCTTGCGCCTCAAGGTGGACATCATCTGGGTGGTGCTGGTGGGTGCCGCCGTTTCTACCCTTCTCTTATGAGCGACCAGGAACATATATCGAGTGAACAGTTGATGCAGGCCCTCGCTGGCGGTGATCTGGATGCCTTTGACCAAATCGTTCTTCGGCACCAAAAGTCGGCCTGGGCAATCGCCTGCCGCTTCTTGAGTGACCGGCACGAGGCCGAGGATGTGGTGCAGGATGCGTTTCTGAGGCTTTTGGAAGCCGCCGGCCGCTACCAGCCAACATGCTCATTCAAGACATATTTCTACCAAATCATCTCCCGCCTGTGCCTGGATCGGGCGAAAAAGAAACGGCCGCAGCATTTGGATACGATCCCGGACGTGCCTGACTCCGGGCCGGACGCCACCAGCGAGACGGAGAGACGACAGAACGCGGAAGCGGTGCGTGCTGCTCTCGCTGTTTTGCCCCCACAGCAACGGTTGGCAATCGTGCTGCGGTACTACGAAGGTTTGAGTTATCAGGACATCGCGTCAGCCCTTGAGACGACCCCGAAGGCCGTCGAACGCCTGTTGGCCCGTGGCCGTGACCGTCTCCAGGCGATTCTGAAAACTTGGGAGAATTTTTAACCGTGCGCGGGGGTTTTTTGCTTCCGAGTCGTTTAAGTGTACAGAAAGGTCATTCGTATGTTCTCGTGTTTGAGAGTTCGAAGGCAACTGGGTGCTTACTTCGACGGGGAGCTATCTCCCAAGAACCGGACGGCTGTAGAGCGTCATCTGGTGCGATGCAGGTCGTGCCGCACCGCTTGGGAGAGCCTTCACAGGCTTGAGCGAGCCTTACAGATCGCGGAAGTCCCACCTGCTCCGCCGAGCCTGGCTCGGCAGATCATGGCCAAGGCGCGAGAACGCCCAAACGCCGAGATGGAACGGAATGTAATCCGTCTTGGGCGTGGTTTGCCCACGTCCCGGCCTTGGGCGTTCGATATCGCCGCTGCCGCCGTGTTGGTCTTCGGCTTGGCTGTCGGTTCATATATGGGGTGGTCGGGCGGGCGGTCAATGTCGCAGACCGTGACCGCCCGGACGGCTGTGCAAGCCGATCCGCTGGCTGTGTACAACCTGGATTATCTGGGCGATGCACCCGAGGGATCGTTGGCGGACAGTTACCTGGCCCTTGCGTCCAATCCCAAAGGATACTGACTATGGTGAGGAAACACGCGTTTCTGTTGATCGTGCTGTCGGTAGCGTTGAATATCGGGTTCGCGGGCGTCTGGGCTGCGCAAACTGTAGCAGGACATTGGCCTGCCTGGGAGGGGTGCGGCCACAGGGATTGCAGCGGAGCCGTCTGGTGCCCGCTGCACCGCAAGCTTGACGTGACGGATGAGCAATGGCAACGGTTGGAACCTCGCCTGGCCCAGTTCCGCCAAGCCTCACAGGCTCTCTGCCAGGAGACCCAGCGTAAGCGTGCAGAACTGATTGATCTGGTCGCCTCCACTGGAACGGATCGCACGGGGATCGCCGCGAAGCAAGAAGAAATCCTCGCCGGTCAGCGCCGGATGCAGGAACTCGTCATCGCGCAACTGTTGGCTGAGAAGGAAGTCCTGACGGTCGAGCAGCAGAAGGAGTTGTTTGACATGATTCGCCGGCACAGCGGCTGTATGGGACCCGCCTTGATGCGAGGCGATCTCGGAGAACCGAGTCAACCATTCTCCCAGGGCGGTCCTGGGGACGCCAAATAAAGACGACTATTGAACGGAGGTCAAGCATGAGTAGACGTGGGTTGCTGGTGGTAGTAGCCGCCTTGGCAGTCTGGGCGGCGTGGACCGTGTATGCCCAAGGCACTGGACCCTCGGCCGCAGGCACGCCCAGCGCGACCGAGCAGTGCGTTGGGTGTACGACGCCTGCCTGTAAATCGGCAGGTTGTTGCGGGGGCTGTGTGGTGTGCCCGGCCTTTGTGGACAAAGACAATGACGGCGTATGCGACACGGCGGGCACATGCGCCAAACACACCAATGGGGGATGCCGCGGACATAAGAGCTGCCGTGGTCACTGATCCAGGCATTGACGCGATGCCAGACACAGAGCAGCACTTGACGCGCTGCAATCTTGTTCCGCCAGATTCGGGATGGTCAGGCCCGGCCATCCCGAACTCGGACCTGGGGACGACACCTAAGACGCCGTAGGAGAACCGTGAGGAAGATATACACCCTTCTCGCTGTGCTTGCGCTTGGAGGTTGCACGTTGCCGTCTTCCACCGATCCGTATCAGCCCGTGGCCCTCCCGAAGCCACGGGGTGCAGCCCAAGGTGCGGGCTTGCCTTCTGCCAAACTGCCGGAAGGACCGGTGAAGTTGGCGGAGGCCATCAGACTCGCACTGGCCAACAACCCCGAGACGGTAGCCGCCGGGTGGGACTACCAGGCGGCCCAAGCCCAATATGAGTATGCCTCGGCCCAGCGGCTGCCCACCCTGAACCTGTCGAGCGGCTACGCACACTATCTCCATGAACAGCCGTTGGCTCCAGGCACTCAACCGGGCGGCATCGGAATCCTGACCGATGATATCGCTTCCGGCAGCCTGGTGCTCCGGATGCCCATCTTTACGGGCGGGCGGCTCGTGAACCAGATGCACGCGGCAGACCTGCTCCAACAGGCCGCCGGTCATCGCCTGGCGCGAAACCGCGAGCAGCTCGTCTTTAATGTCTCCAGCGTATTCTTCAGCATCCTTGCTCAGCAGCAGGTGATTGCCTCCCTCGAATTCTCTCTAAACGCGCTGCAGGAGCATCTCAAGAACGTCGAGGCCCTGATCGAGGCCGGGAAGGCAACGAAAGTGGATCGTTTGCGCACGGAGGTTCGGCTGGCGGATGTCCAACAGAGGCTGGTGCAGGAGAGGAACACGCTGGCCATCCAGCAGCGTACCTTGGCCACGGTCATCGGTCTGCCGGAACAGGCCCAGGCCCTTTCCCTTCAGGGCCAGTTGGAATTGCTGCAAGAACCCTCGGTTCCGGACTTTGAGACAGCGGCGGCGGAGGCTTGGTCAGGTCGCGCCGACTATCTGGCGGCCAAGTCTACCCTTGAGGCGCAGGCCCGGCAAGTGGATGTTGCGAGGGCCGGGCACTGGCCCACGGTCTTGCTTCAGGGATCGTATGGCGGCCGTTGGGCTGTCGGGCCAACCACCGGCTCCGGTGACACGTTCAATAACACCACGAATATTGGAGCCGGCATGGAAATACCGCTCTTTGACGCCGGACAGGTGGATGCCCAAGTGCGTCAGCAACGAGCGAACCTGGCCGCCGCCCAGGAGCGTCTGCGGGAGCTGGAATTGCAGATCCGTCTGGACGTTGAGACGGCTTTGCTCAATGTACACTCTTCCTGGCAACGCGTCGAAGCGGTCCGAAAGTCGATTGAACAGGCCGGAGAGGGTTTTCGCATGGAACGGGAGAAGTACGATTTGGGCGAAGGGGCTCTTGTGGACGTCCTCGATGCCCAGACGGCTCTCCTGGAGGCGCAAACCACCTACTATCAAGCCTTGGCCTCGCTGCACACGGCACTGGCGCAATTGCGACTTGCAACAGGTCAGGAAAGGGAAGACGAACAGTTCTGACACCGAGCATCGTTGGCATATGAGAAAGTATTCAACCTACATCCTGCGTTCTCTGATCGTTGCGGCAATTGTTGGCATCGTTTTCTACTATGTGAAGTTGGCTCCGATTCCCGTGACCGCTCTCTCGGTCACACGGGGCTCCGTGGAAGCCGAGGTCTTGGGCGCTGGGACGGTGATCGCGCACACCAGAGCGACGATCAGTCCGAAGATTCAAGGGCGGCTGGTCGCGCTGACGGTGGACCAGAACGATACGGTCGCCAAGGATCAGCTCCTCGCCCGCCTCGATGATTCCGACCTGCGCGAGCAACAGGCCATCGCCCAGGCGAATCTGGAGGCTGCTCATGCCGCTTATGAGCGTGCCGGGGCCGATCAGAAACGAGCCGAGGCGGTCCGGGTCCGGGCGAAACTGGAGTACGACCGCCAGGCGCAGCTTCGGGCTAAGCAGGTCGTGCCCGAAGCTGCCCTTGATGAGAGCCGAGAGAGCCTCCAAGTGGGCGAGGCCGAGGAGGCGAGAGCGGCTGCCGCCATCACGGAGGCTCAGAAACAAATTGTCGCGGCCGAGCGGACGGTGGATTACCAAAACGCCAAGCTGGCCGACACGAATGTTTGCAGTCCCTTCAATGGACTGATTACTCGGCGGGACCGTGACGTGGGCGATATTGTTGTTCCCGGCGCTTCCATCTTCCAATTGATATCTACGAAGGACATCTGGGTATCTGCCTGGGTGGATGAGTCCTTGATGGCTACCGTCAAGCCCGGTCAGAGAGCCAGAATCGTCTTTCGCTCCGAGCCCGGAAAGGACTACGAGGGCCGGGTGATTCGGGTGAGTCCCGAAGTGGACCCGGAGACACGCGAGTTTCTGGTGGATGTCGCGCCGGAGCGATTGCCGCCGAGGTGGGCGGTGCGCCAGCGGGCGGAAGTGTTCATCGTAACCGGCCGGAAAGACAACGTGCTCCGGGTCCCCGCCAAGATGATCCGCTGGCGCGACGGACGGGCAGGAGTCATGGTGGACGAAGGCGGCCGGGCAACCTGGCGAAACGTCGAATTCGGCATAACAGGCAGAGAGTACGTGGAAGTCGTCAAGGGTCTTGCGGAAAACGAGGCGGTTGTCGTGGCTGGCGAGACCCAGGCTAAGAAACTTCAACCGGGCCGACGAGTGGTGACGACACGATGAATCTCGCGATTCGAGACATTCGACATAAGCTCAGCCGCTTCCTGCTCACCGCCGTGGGCATCGGCCTATTGCTGATGATCGTCATGGGCATGGCGGGAATCTATCAGGGCTTCACCGAAGACGCGCTGGGTTTCCTCAATCGGGCCAAGGCCGATCTCTGGATCGTGCAGAAGGCAACGCGCGGGCCTTTTGCAGAAATATCCCGTATCCCTTGGGACCTGGAAGATCGTGCCTATGCGGTCACGGGCGTGGCGGAGGCGCGGGCCTTCGTCACCCAGATCATTCAACGTGAATATCGGGGTAAGCCACTGCGCCTCGTCGTGCAAGGGCTGGCCTGGCCCCGAGATGACGGGAGCGAACTGCCCCTGATGGCCGGCCGGGCGCTGGGCCAAGCACACTACGAAATGGTCGCCGACCGCTCCCTGGGCCTGCATCTGGGCGACCGCGTTCCTCTGGGCAAGGATGTCTATACCGTCGTGGGCGTCACGGCGGGCATGGCGGGTCCGACGGGCGATGGTTTCGCGTTCTTCACGATCCCGGATGCGATCTCCATCCAGTATGATACGCCGGGAGAAGCCATCCGCCTGGAACGCGAGGCACGGCGCTCACGACTGCAAAGGCAGGACTTGGGGAACACGCAGCCCATCTTGCTGGAGCGGGCCGCTGGGCCAGCGTCCCAGCTTCCCGCCCTGGGCACGCAATACGTCAGCGCGATCATGGTGAACGTGGCACCGGGTGTCGATCCCGCCCGCGTGGCGAAGGTGATCTCCGGCTGGAGCGACGTGACCATCTATCCCAACAACGTGCAACGCGATCTGATGCTCAAGAGCATTGAGCGCAATCGCAAGCAGCTCGGCATGTTCCGCACGCTTCTGGTCATCATCTCCGCCATTATCATGGCGCTCATTCTGTACACCCTGACGCTGGACAAGGTCCACGACATCGCCATGCTCAAGCTGATGGGCGCGCGGAACAGAACCATCGTCGCCCTCATCCTGCAAGAGGCACTGCTCTTGGGGGCCCTGGGATACGGTTTGGCCTATGGGATCGGACTTTGGGTCTATCCCTATTTCCCCCGACGCGTGTCGATCACCAACGCGATCCTCGTGCAGCTTGCACTTATCGTTCTGGCCATCTCCGTCATTTCCAGCCTACTGGGTATCTGGAAGGCGATGTCCGTTCAACCCAACGAGGTTCTGGCATGAGAGCGACCATCCAACCCGATGCTGCTTCCGTTGAGGCCCAGTCACTCACGAAGGTCTACGGCTATGGCAACACCGAGGTAATTGCCATGCGCGACGCTTCGTTCCAGGTCCGGCGCGGCGAGGTCGTGGCCCTGCTCGGGCCAAGCGGCGCGGGCAAGTCTACACTCCTGACCGCCATCGGCCTGGTCAATCCGCCCACATCCGGCCGGATCACCATCAGCGGTTGCCCGGTCATGGATGGCCCGAGGCCGCTGGTCAATCTTCGTGCGTTTCGCCGAAAGTACATCGGGTTCGTGTTTCAGAAGGCAAACCTGATCCCGTTTCTCAGCGCCCTGGAAAACGTGCAAGTGGCGATGGAGATCAATGATGCTCCTCCCCGAAAGGCTCGAAAGCGTGCTTTGGAGTTGTTGGACTACCTGGGCATTGCGGACCGCTGGCACGGTCTGCCCTCAACGCTCTCCGGCGGCCAGCAGCAGCGTGTGGCGGTGGCGCGGGCTCTGGCGAACAATCCCAGCCTGATCCTGGCCGATGAGCCTACCGCCGCTCTCGACAGTCACCGGGGCCGTCAGGTGATGGAATTGTTCCGCATGGTCGCACACGAACATAAGGCCGGAGTGATCGTCGTGACGCACGACCACCGGGCGTTGGATGTCTTCGACCGAATTCTCGAAATGGAAGATGGCATCGTGCGCCCCACCGCCACAGGGCCTTCTGGCTCATAGCATAGTCTGGGGAATTGTACATCCAGTAACCGTGTGCCAGCTAATCCGCCGGACTGCTCGCCACAGGAGCAACGCAGAAGACGTATACAAGCACTTCTGCACCGGTATTAACGATATCATGTGAAGTCTGCGGCGGGATGTAAGCTACCTTGCCCGCGCCGACCAGCAGGCGGGTGTCTTCCCCAATCTGGGCGATGCCGCTGCCGGAGAGGAAGACCAGCAATTCTTCATTGCCCTTGGTATTGTGCCGGCCGATGGACCTGCCTGGCGCGAGCCGGACTCGCCCCGAGCGCATCCCACAGGTTTGAGGCTTGCCCGTCAGTAGCATGTCATAGTCGCAAGGGTCCTCCAACTCATGGGCAAAGGGCTGGCGGGCAGTGCTGGTCTTGGGCGTGTCGCGGCCAGTCGTGCACCCGGCAACAATCAGCAGACAGACAACCAATCCCAAACACGATGACAGTGTTGACATGCCTCTCATAACCTCATCCTTTCGAGCCGTCAAACGAGCCGATTTGATTTCCGTTTCTCAACCTCATGCGCACAACGACGCCTTCCTTCTTCTGCGGGCTGTACCACGTGCCCCGAGGAACGGGATACTGCATTTCCTTCATCCGGTCCAAGTTGAAGTTCGGTCCTTCGCTGTAGAGGACCCAACTCACAGGCGATTCTTTGAGTCTGTTGTAGTTCTGCCCTTCCTTATGCTCATTGTCGGGGAAACCGTCTGGCACCCACAGATAAGCCCCTTCCTCCACCACAGTCGTCCTATTGTAGACCAGCGTCCCGGCTGTTCTGTATTTGTAGGTGTAGCCGCGATTGAATCGGTCCTCGAAGCCAGCAGCCATGAATGAGCCAGGTGATGGACGGGGCAGGTAGCCGCCATCCACCAATTCGCAGGGAAGCTGGTAGAAGTGCCCGCCTAACATGCAATCGACTCGCACCGGCGGATACTGGCTTTCGTGGTCGAACGAATACGCTTCGAGAGCCAAGCCAATATCCCGTAACTCCGCGTTGACCGTGAGAACCTTCGCCCGAAGCCGGGTGCTCCCAACTACAGGCAGTAAGATGCCAAGAATCAACGCAATGATCGCCATGACAACCAGCAATTCAATCAGTGTGAATGCCCGATTCATAACTCCGCCTCTCCACTTGCCGGTTTGCTCACAATCCATCTTCTGGCGTGGACTTGCGCACCTGCACGCCGACGGCATGGTTGGGGTCTGGCGCGGGTGACTGATTGGCCATTCGATGCTCGTAGGACGCCAGGATATGCCCGTTGCCGTCGTAGTTCATTACGTAGAGTCGGTAGCCGCTGCGCAGGTCCGTGCTCTCCTGGTCGAGAATGCCGATCACATCGCATGGTTGGCTGAGGTTGAACGAGCCGGGGTAGATGCCATTGCCACGTCCGAGCTTGACCGGAAACGTTTTCTTCCCGTTGGTGACGGTCAGCGTCCCCTCCTGCCCCCAAGCCTTCGCATCCACAACATTGACATCCTCGATCTTAACCAATCGCCCCTGGTAGTATTCGCCGCCGACCAGCCGGGCAGGGTCGAAGATGAAGCGGTCCTGACCGTCCTTCAACTCATCCAGGGACACGACTTCGGGTTTCGGAAGGCCGACGCCTCGTGCCACGGCCTCAATCGTGAAATCGTGGTCGGGATTCTTGTTGTGCTGCTCATTGATGTTCATTTTGCCCATGTAGGAGAGGAAATAGCCCGTGACGCGGATGCGGTCTCCGACGCAAAATTGGGCAGCGTTGAGACGGGCAAGCTCGGCGATGAACTCCTTGTTGGAGTAGCCGCCGTTCGGCATAATCCAAGGAAGGTTGTTGTAGAGCTGGGCCAGGTAGACGGCGGTGCCGGCGTGATCGTCCCCTTCGCCCTGAAAGAAAAGCTGCCACTGCCCGCCGAGATTGAACAATTCGGTGATCGTATCATCCGGCGTTGGGTCCAGCATATCGGCAGGGTTGTGGAGCACGATACCTTCGAGAGTCACCTTCTGCGTCGCGTTGTATGTCTGCTCCCCGCTGCTGTTGACAGCCTGGAATTCCCGGTGGGTGACATGAGCCACGGACGGCCCTCCTCGGGATATGCCCCCACACGTCAAACTCACCAGCACAGACAATATCAAAGACCTTCTCATGCTCACACCTCCGAGCCTCAAAAAGAAAAATTGCGCATAAGCACATGACATTCGTGCTACGCGCATAATGATATGTAGTTCGTGCTACGGCGTCAATAAGAAAACCACTGGTGTTTGAAAGAAGGACCTGCCTCAAGTAAAATGCCCCACAGGTCCGTCAGCCGAAGGCTGTAGGTCTGCTTTGTTCGTATCGAGGTACGAAGATGAGTCAAATAGAGCGTATCGGCGTGTCACTGGAAAAGGAACTGCTCGCCACATTCGATGTCCTGATCGGCAAACGGGGCTATCCGAGCCGGTCGGAAGCGATCCGCGATCTGATACGCCAGCAGATCAGCGAGGAGCGGCTGAGTGACCCCAAAGCCACGTCTGTGGCGGCGGTCTTCTTGGTCTACAATCACCATTCGACCAAGCTAATGGGGATGCTGACCGATCTGCAACACTCCCGTCTTTTGCAGACCATTTCCTCCATGCACATTCATCTCGATGCGCACGATTGTCTTGAGGTCATCGTGCTACGCGGGCAGGTGGGCGAAATCAACAAGACAGCGGAGAACCTCATCAGCCTCAAGGGCGTCAAACTCGGACGCATCAACCTTCTGGCGACCGAAAGCGGCTGAGCCGCTGTGAAGAGATCAGTGTCTCGCTACGGCCCCAGAGACTCAACGAGCGCATGGGGCCACGCACCCTCCTATCAGCAGACAGCGACTGTTGGTCTCCGGCCCAAGCCCCGACCTCTAAATAAAGATATATCGTCAATTTCTGAATACTCTCGCGTGGCTCGGAGTCCCTACGGCGGGGACCTGCGGGCGTTCGTCCGCATCGGCAGGATGACACTCTCGGTGCATCCCATAAACGCGATCTCCTCGCTCGCGGTGCAGAACGGCCTCAGCAATCTTACGGCGATCTCCCGGCAACTGATCGGGAGGGATCGCGGCCTTGCAGGTCCTATTCGTGGCCGAACGCCACACCAGGGAATAGTACCTTAGATCGGCATTATTGAGCATCCGGCTTGTCGGTGGGGTCACAGGGTGCCCTGCGCGAGGGAAGCAGAATCGACTTGGCACAGGTCGTAATCCAAGTCCAGTGTAAGATGATGTGCACCAGGATCAGGAAGACAAACAGCAGTGCCAGAATGAAGTGGATATCGCCCCAATCGTGCCGCCCCAAGCCAAGGAGTTGCTTCACTTGAGCAGCGCCGGGACCAAGGCCGCGCCCCCCGCGAAAACCATACCCTCGCCCGCCGCCCGAGCCCGGCGGCAGGACCCATTTCATGATGGCACCTGTCGCTACCAATAGAAGCAGGTTCACAAAGCCGATCAGATCCACAATGAAGTTCAACGTCGCACGTCTCATAGTCATGTTCCCTGGTTCTCGGGGTTTGTATTGCGCGTGGCATGATACCGACATTACGCGTCCGATCTCAATCGCTATCTTGCGCTGAAATTACCTCTCCGCTATGTTGTATTCAGCAAGTGCAGAGCCGAGGCTATGCGTAGGGGATAAGACGTGAAGCAAGTTAAGTCCATCGTTGCGACGGCTGTCATGTTATGCGCGGCTCTGGCAAACCATCCCAGCCTGATCCTTGCCGATGAGCCTACCGCCGCCCTTGATAGTCACCGGGGTCGTGAGGTGATGGAGCTTTTCCGCATGGTCGCACACGAACATAAGGCCGGAGTGATCGTCGTGACGCACGACCACCGGGTGCTGGACGTCTTCGACCGTATTCTCGAAATGGAAGACGGCGTACTGCGACCCTCCACCGCTGGCGGCTAATGGGGACACGGGGGACAGCCTAATGGAATTCCGGGGACACTTGTGGACGCGTTATTCATTTGGCTGGCGAATTCAATGTGCTGTCCCCAAATATCAATCCATCTGACTACGGCGGATGAAGTCGAGCGGCGTATCGGGTTGGACTTCTGCCAGCCATCCCCCGGCTCGCTGGTGTCCCTAATCGTCTGGTTCATGGATTCGATCTCCTGGCGTGCGATGGACCGCATCCGGCCGGAGTGCCGCGTCCAGCCCCGAGATCGCCCACCGAGCGTAGGTATTCAACGTCGGTCTGATCGTACTGAACGACAAGGGCAAGACCTACTCCGTAGCGGTAAGGTCAAGAGGAGTCTCCTCGCAGGTGGCGTAGAGGGTCAGAATGATGAGCGGAGCGACTTGTTCAATGGACCGGTCTTACCAGCCTCAGCCGATCAGGCGCGTGCCAAAGTGCGTGCCAAACATGCACGTCCGACCGTCGTCTGGTCGTCGGCTGATCTACGCCCGATTCTGTAAGTCTTTGCCTGACCGATGTTTAACCCTCAATATCAAGCGAATAACGAGGATCTTCAAAGACCCTGTACAGGACAACAAGTCCGATGATCCTATGCTGGGTTCCATCCGGCCCCCGGGGGGCCGCTTCAGCGACTGGATATGGAGCAAAGCGACACGGCGTTCACCATTGACCTTCAAGCCAGCCGGACTTATGATATGGTTGTCTCGCTAATACCGTCCGATCCACGGGCCACAATAGTCTCGTCTCCTCTCCTCTCATTGGCCCAGACGGCATTCGGCAAGAATCCTGTGGGGTGGTATAATTGGCCTGTCGTCTTACTCATTGGAGATTGCCATGATGAATGGTGAGCTGCTTGATGCAATGATTGTGGAGGAATTGGACGCCGCTAAGCTGACGGCGAAGCAGAAGCGGTTCGTCCAGGAATACCTCGTCATCTTGAATGGTACAAAGGCGGCCCGGAAAGCCGGGTACAGCCTCAACTGTGCCTACCAGCAGGCGTACGAGAATCTCCGCAAACCCAAGATCAGGCGTATCATCGACCATGCGTTCCACATCAGGAGCCGCGCCTGTCTCATCAGGGCCAAGATCATAGGCCCCAACGACGAGATCCCGGAAAGACTACGTTAGGCAACCTGAGAAAACCTGATAAAGATAGATAAAAGTAGATTTTGGCTCGCCCGCTACAGTGTCAGAAGACCTCTTTACAGCCTTTTCGGCGAAGGCTGCGGCAGCGCCCGACCAGATTCCACGCTTTCTCAAGTCGTGCCCCTCATGCGAGACACTGGCTCACTGATTCCTGCGGCGGTCAGGGAGATGTGTACGATTCAATTCTCGCCTGGCAGATTTTCTTGGTCAGACGCTGGAGCTTCTTTACCCGCTCGGCGAGGTATTCGAGTTGTCCCTTGGTGATGCGATAGCCGGGGTTGTAACGGGCCTCTACGTAGGCACGTCTGAGCAGGTCGAAGCACTTCTTTTGTTCGTCCGTCGCCTGCGGAAAGATGGTCAGAAGGGCCGGGTCGTAGCTGGCAACCATGTGGCTGAGCTTTTCCAAGTCGTGCATCTTGGGTTTATAGTTGGTGAAGACCAGCAGAATCGCGCCATAGAAGCACTCTGTAGCTTGGTGAAGGTCAAAAGCCGCCCACTTGTATGATCGATCATGTAAGGCGTGTTCGTACTGGCGATATGCATTCTTGGCGCTGGTGAACCATTCGTTGAAGTGGGCTTTGGCCTGGCCTCTGCGTTCCTTTGGGTTCAGTTCTCGCCGGCGGGCAAGCTTGAACTCTCCGGTGTCATAGAGCAGGACACCTTCTTTCCTGATATCGTTGAAGAAGTAATTGCCCTTGGCGATGTGGGTATTCACGAATTCGATGGACTCGACGATGAGATTCGTCCATGTCCGGATGGGAAAACGCCTTACCCTCGCCTCGGCCCTTCTCCAGGTATCCGTGCTGTTGACGATCTTCACGGACCGGACGACCACGAGGATATCGAAGTCGGAGGCGTATTCGTAGGTGATACCGTCCTCGACATAGGTGTCTTCCACCCAATCGTCACGGGCGTAGGAGCCGAACAGGATGACCATCAGGACGGTCGGGCACTCTTCGAGGATCATCTCGGTGACAAGCTTCAGTTCATCCCGCTTATGTTTCGGAAGATAGGCAAGCGACTTCTTCATAGAGGAGTATTATCTGCATTGCGGGGCGAACGTAAAGAGAAAAGGCCGGGGTAACTGAAACGCCGTGTGCCTTGCGAATTGTACCGCTTCCGACTATGTCAAGCATGGCCGTCACCTATTGCTCGACTTACTGGACTCGGAATTCATTTGACTATGCCCCTGCCGCAGGTGCAAGTATTGCCCTCAAGAGAGCATTCCGCCCAAACATCGCTACTCATATTGACAGACACATAATCCTGTAGGACAATTGCAGCCTGAGCCTACAAGCCCCCGCACAGTCTCGCTTCCTCTCCCTCATCAATAGTGCGGGGGCTTCTTTGTTAGTACAGAAGTTTGCAGAAAAGTGCGGACCCTTGCCCGCAAGGCCGGTTCGTTCGAGATCGTGGCAGGAACGCGGTACAAATGGCCTTGGCTTGGCAGGAAATGGCATACCTGAGACCGGCTCAGACCTCGGACAGAGCCCCGCGTCGTTGCCCCATGTACACCCGCATGTACCGGCGCTTGGTCTGGGATCTCCTTCGAGACCGGCACTGATCGCAGAGCCGCTTGCCTTTGGAGAGGACCGCGCCGCATTCACAATGCCGCTCTTGACCTTCAGCACCAGTTTGGTCGCGAGCCTTGCCACGATCCCGTTGTGGCAATTTTTCCACATCGGGCTTTTCGTCGCCATGCTTGCGGCCGCTCATGGTCATAGGCTCTTTTCGGCCCTGCATCCGAGATGGAGGGAACACGTGGCCGCATGTGCCAAGCATCACGTCGGGCAATCGGTTGTAGTCGGCGCACCGGAACGGTGTATCCTCCGGCCAAACGCTGCACCCGTAGTGAAGCTCTGCGCAATCGTAGCAGCACTCATGTACCGGAAAAGCTCTCTGCAACTCCTTCCCGAAGTCGGGGAACCTCTTAGGACCCATCGGAAGTCCTTTCGTATGGCTCCGCCTTACCGGGAGAACCGTTCGCGCCTTAGCCAGTCAACCTTAACCTTTTGGGCGGGCGGCTTGTCGGTTCGTTCCGGCTCTTGGAATAGAAGCTGCGGAAGTGAGATATGTCGGCGCAGCCGGGACAGGGGAGTTCTTTCAGCCCATAAAAAGGCTCATGGGTGGGAATTTTGACAAGAGATAGGGACAAAAAAGGAGAGAGGGAGTTTTCCGTCTCCTTAAAAAGAGGGCGAAGGCAGTTTTCGCGTACGCACCCGTAGGCGAGTTTCGCCCCATATACACGCGCGAGAGATACGGAGAAAACCGCCTGCCCGGGATCCGCCCCCCGGAGGCTACCGCTTCCGACTGCCTGGTGATGTCTGTTTGCGTGCCATATCTTGACGGCCTCTCAACGGCGTTTTGTTAGCACAGAAGTTTGCTCCGCCCTGCCACGGCCGGGGGGGTGTTTACATTTTCGATTCTGGCGTGTGGGGGGCCTTTAGACGGGCGCAGGAGGCACACCTGAGACCGGCTCAGACTCCAATAGGGAAGGGAAGTTCTCTGTGTAGAACCTTGCTTATCTC
>Ga0315281_10001120_pt1 | contig 39172 bp, 32 predicted proteins | sample YL17G07_0_MG_FD_204540 | JGI IMG/M metagenome (GOLD analysis project Ga0315281, IMG submission 204540) | Sediment microbial communities from Yellowstone Lake, YNP, Wyoming, USA - YL17G07_0 | ecosystem: Environmental > Aquatic > Freshwater > Lake > Sediment | place: USA: Wyoming | collected...
TGGGGCGATTGGAAAGTAGCCCCACTGGCTATTACAATTAAATCCCACCGGCCCCACCATATCGTATTCATGACGAGTACACTCTACACCAAAAATAGATGAAGGGAAAAGACCGGTTGTTCCCCAGAGCAAGCTTACGCTTTGTCTTTCAAGGCGTCAAGGAATCTTCCGAGTTTTATCAAAACGTAGAAGACACCCACAGTCACCAGAAGTATTGAAACTGCCGTAATCGCTCCGAAGATGAATGAATCGGCCATCATGATGCCTGAGCCTTGTTGAGAGAATCCTGGCGCTGCTTGCAGAACGAAGTTGATAGCGCTCATTTCTATTTCTCACCTCTTGAACGAGGATTTGGTTGTCGATTATTAGCGGTTTTTTCAGAATTCTACTCAAATCTCTTCAAAATTCACGAGGGCAAATGCCATCTGGGTGAGCTCTCCTGGGGGAGCAGGATGTACACGCTAGGCACGCCGAGTGCGTTTCTTCCAGTCACTCATAGCTAGTCCAGACCATGACGGGAAATCAATACTCTCGAACAAACGTCTCCTGCGCAAGATCACGTCCGTGGGATCATAGCTTCGCATGAAATTGACTTGGGCTTTTGTCGGAGGTTCAACAGTTGCCATGTGCTCGGCCACGCGTAGGTTCCAGCTGATCTCTTTCTTGACTTCTTCCACGCTCACGCCGGGGTAAAGGTGGCTCAGGTACATCTCTTTCGTATCTTTATCGAATCTGAAGATCGCTCTATCCGTTATTACGGCCACGGGCCCTCCGCCCTTCAGTCCCGTTTTTCGTCGTGATTCGTAGCCGTCAACAAGGACAAGGAGGCTTCAATATTCAAGATAGCCGACTACGGCATAGTCGGCGACCTGTACCAGGTCGTTCCGAAGCTAACGCAAGAGATCAAAGGGAAATGAGCCTCTGACTTAGTTGTCCACAGGACAGAGACCCTGTGCCTGAGAGATCAACAACTCCTCATGATGCTCGAGCACTTACGTGCCAAATTGTCTGAGCTGTTGCACCATGTGGGCCCTTGGGATGGCCCGAGTGACTGGGAGCCGCTTTCATAGATTTACTATTCGTTAGAGACCTTGTTGCCTAGCATAACGGGCGCTTTTCACGAAAAGCTCGTATTCCCTCAGCATAGTCCTCGCTGTCGCACACGCGACGACAAATGGATTGTACCGCCTCAAACGTCTCAGCGCCAATGGGATGCCCCTTCGACAGCAAGCGGAACTGCTCCTTCTAGAGAGAATCGCACAATAGTGATCATGGGATTCGTCGAGCTTCAAGAGTCATCGGCACGGAGATACAACTCGGCTTTCATTGCAGACCCTGCGGGCAAGATAATCGCCCAAGCAGGATACGGCGACGAGCTGACCTATGGAGAGGTAGATACCAAGCTACCTAGAAGGGCACGCTATCACGTCGACTACAGAGACAGAAGACCCGACACTTGTGACCTAGTGGCGCAATCGTCTACCTAGCGTGTAAAGCACAGGTTCTATGCGGCATGGCCCCCAATTCGTCGTCCTTCTGAGTTGGAGTATGAGGTCCACTGTCTCTTGTGAGGTTCGATGGATCGTGTGGGGTTTGTGGGATTTGACGCGTAGTCCCTCCCACCCACGTTTCCTGTACACGCGCCACCAACGGTAGACTGTTCTCTCATCGATTCGTAACGCTGTTGCGATCTCTGCACTTCTCCAACCCTCAAGCTTTCTGTCGATGATCCATCTTCTCCGACGCAGCTCTCTATCCACCATTGCCTCGCCGCCTTCGATCCAACTCCAAACGTTCTTATCACTGACACATCAGGGTGGATAGCTCATGAGACAAGAATGACGACACATCGCTATATACCGAACAGCGATCCTGAAATCAAGAGGGAATTGCTTGACGGAATCGGCGTCAGAGAACCGGAGGAACTCTTCGCTGCGATTCCTGCGAAAATTCGCTTTCATGGGCGCTTAGATCTGCCATATGCTGCCTCGGAATATGAGGTCAAGCGTCGAATTGAGACATCGCTGTCAAAGAACATTACTTCAAATGAAATGCTGAGCTTCGTTGGGGCCGGCTGTTGGCCTCACTATGTTCCTGCTGTCTGTGACGAGATCAATTCCAGATCGGAATTCCTGACCGCCTATACAGGTGACACATATTCGGACTTGGGAAGATTCCAGGCACTCTTCGAGTTCCAAAGCATGATTGGCGAACTTGTCGCAATGGATGCCGTGACTCTCCCGACATATGATTGGGCAAATGCTTCTGGAGACGCCATCCGCATGGCCGCAATGGCTACTGATCGACACGAGATACTAGTTGCCAGAACAACCAGCCCTGAGAAGCGATCCGTAATGAGAGCTTACTGCGGACGCTTGGCGGAGATGCAGCTAATCGACTATGATCCCGAAACCGGACAGATCAGTCTTGAAGACCTGGAACAGAAGATCTCACCTAATACAGCCGCCGTCTACATTGAGAACCCAACATATCTCGGGCTCATTGAGACCCAAGGCGAAAGGATTGCCGAGACAGCTCACGACAACGGGTCGCTATTGATAGTCGGAGTTGAACCCCTTTCCTTAGGGATACTGACTGCACCTGGAGAATACGGCGCAGACATAGTCTGTGGCGAAGGCCAACCACTCGGATTGCACATGAACTTTGGAGGAGCATCACTCGGGTTCCTCGCATGCCGAGACGAACCACGATTTCTATCATCGACCGGTCATAGACTGATCACAATTACCAAGACTGAACGGGACGGAGAGTGGGGATTCACATACGTTCTACCTGAAAGATCCATGTACGCCGCGAGAGAGAAGGCTCCCTCAATAACCGGAACAGGCGCCGCACTATGCGCCATCACTGCTGCCGTGTACTTGTCGGCTCTAGGACCCAAGGGCCTCAGGGAAGTTGCGGAGACGATAATGCAGAAGTCGCATTACGCTATGAAGCGCCTATCAGAGATACGCGGCATCAAGGCTCCATTCTTCAAGTCCCCGCACTTTGAGGAATTCACAGTCAACTTCCGCAGCCGCAAAACAGTCCGGAGAATCAATCAGATCCTTCTCAAACTCGGAATTCAGGGAGGAAAGGATCTCTCCAAAGAGTTCCCAGAACTACGTAACACCGCGCTGTATTGCGTCACTGAGATTCACACTAAGGAGGATATCGATAGATTGACCGCGGCCCTCAAGGAGGCTCTGAAATGACGGCGGACACTGTGACAGGTTACCGTGCAGCTGCTTGGAACGAGCCTCTCATTTACCAACTCGGTAGAAAAGGAAGAAGGGGATCTGCGGTTGTTGGTGTCGAAGAGGAAGTCAAGAAGAAAATCAGAGACGTCCTATCAGAGATACCCGAATCGATGCGAAGAAAAGAACCCGTGAATTTGCCAGAACTTTCTGAACCCGAGATAGTGAGACACTTCATTCGCCTTTCTCAGCAGACTTTTGGCGTGGACTCAGGTGTCATTCTGGGCGTCGGCACTTGCACGATGAAATACAACCCCAAGGTTAACGAGGCACTCGCTAGATCTCCCAAGTTAACCGAGACACATCCTCTGCAAGAGACATCAACTGTGCAAGGAATCCTCGAAATAATGTATCGCCTCGAAAAGTGTCTGTGCACTATCTCCGGAATGGATCGGTTCTCATTGCAACCACGAGGCGGCGCACATGCAGTTCTCACAAACGCCCTCATAATGCGCGCATATCACAAGCTAAATGGAGAACTTGAAGAAAGAAATGAAATCGTCACGCCGATCTTGTCACATCCATGCAACGGTGGATCCCCATCGGTGGCTGGGTTCAAGGTCGTCACAATCTATCCAGATCCGGAAACCGGTATTCCTAATGTGGAAGCCGTCAAGACTGCAGTCTCAAAGCACACCGCAGGCATGACGATTACTGATCCGTACGACACAGGTATCTTCGATCCCAACATCGAGGAATACATCAAGATAGTTCATGAGGCAGGAGGACTTGTGGCTGTAGACCAAGCAAACGCGAACTCTCTCCTAGGAAGATTGAGAATTGGAGACGTGGGGGCCGACCTTTGCCACTTCAACCTCCACAAGTCATTTTCGACACCTCACGGATCGCACGGACCAGGCAGCGCTCCGATAGGAGTCAAGAAGCATCTCGCCAAGTTCCTTCCTGTCCCGACGGTAGGTTTCGATGGAAAGAAGTACTACTTGGATTACGACCGCCCACACAGCATAGGAAAAGTCACTGGATTCTATGGTACTATACCAGCTGTCCTGAAAGCCTACGCCTGGATCATGACAATGGGCGCAGAGGGGCTGAAAGAGACATCAGAAGTAGCTGTGATGAACAACAACTATCTCATACAGAACCTCATCAAAGTTCGAGGCGTAACTCTCCCCTGGGCCAAAAGCCACCGTTGGAGATTGCAGGAAGCACGTTTCAGTCTGCAAAAGATGAAGGAAGACACAGGCGTAGGTATTGATGATGTGAATCGCAGGATCGTGGACTTTGGTGTCCAAAAATGCTTCCCGAGCCATGAACCATTGATAGTCAAAGAACCATTCACGCCCGAGCCACCTGAATCGACTACGAAAGAGGACCTCGACAGGTTCGTACAAGTATTCCAGCAAATCTCTCAAGAGGCATACACGAACCCTGAGATCGTCAAGAAAGCGCCTCACAACTGTGCAATATCAAAGATCGATCCGAGCCCATCCAGGGATCCGAGCAAATGGGCGCTGACCTGGAGAGCCTACCTCAAGAAACACAAGTGACCCGGCTTGGCCCACAGTATGAAGATGGGCCTAATCGTGAACCCAATCGCGGGCATGGGCGGGAGAGTAGGCCTCAAGGGCACAGATGGCAAAGAGATCCTTGCTAAGGCTAGACAGTTAGGGGCCACACCAGTTTCCCCTGCTAGGACGATCGAAGCGCTCCAAGCGATCGTTCCAATCGCAGATCGAATCGAACTGGTGACCTCCCCGTTCGAAATGGGCGAGGAGGAAGCTGTGAGTTGCGGCATCCATCCGACCGTAATAGCCGGGATAAGGAAGGACGAAACTACCGCCGCCGATACCAAGAACGCTGCGCGGATGATGTTGGGCTCTCAAGTTGATCTACTGCTCTTCGCAGGTGGCGACGGGACTGCTAGAGACATATGCGCCTCGATCAATCGGAGTCTCCCCGCTCTTGGAATACCAACGGGTGTCAAAATCCACTCCGCTGTATTTGCAGTCAACCCCAGACGAGCGGGAGAGCTGGCTGCGAAGTTTCTTCAAGGGCAGGCGCCACTGCGCGAAGCCGAAGTCATGGACATTGACGAGCAAGCCTTCCGTGAGGGAAGACTCTCAAGTATGCTCTATGGCTACCTCAAAGTCCCGTACGAAAGAGAGTCGGTGCAATCTGCGAAGAGTGCAAGCTTCACTACGCCTGATGAAACGGCGAGCCAAGACCTGATCGCACAGTACGTTGTAGAGAGAATGGTGGACGACTACTACTATGTACTGTGCCCTGGAACCACGGTCAAAGCGATTGCAGACAAGCTAGGAATAACAAAGACGCTCCTAGGCGTCGATCTGGTTCACAAGGGCTCATTGCTCGGCTCCGATCTGAATGAGCAGCAGCTGCTTAGACTCATCGATCGAAAGAAAGTGAAGATCATCGTGTCCCCAATAGGTCGGCAAGGGTTCATATTTGGCAGAGGAAATCCGCAGATAAGCCCTGCAGTGATAAAGAAAGTCGGAAAGGAGAATATCCTCATCATAGCGACCCATAGCAAGCTTTCATCAATTGGGTTTGGTCGACCCCTATTGGTGGATACGGGCGACGAAGAGACCGACAGAATGCTATCCGGCTACACGCGTGTTATCACCGGATACGAAGAAGAAGCAGTGATGAAAATCAGCTCGTGACCATCCTCAATGTGTCAACGAGCAGGCAATTGGTTCAGACGAGGGACCCAAACCTTGACTCCTTGGAATTCAATGTCGGGAGGGAGGTCGGACTACCCCACTCGTGGTCTCTCAGTGCCTGCATGTAATCTCTAACACCCCCTTCAAGATTGAATTTCGGCTCATAACCCAATTCGGCTCTAGCTCTTGTAATGTCCAGCGGGCCTCTGACAGGTTCTCCTATGTCAAGTCCTGGTCCGAGTTCGAAGATCGATCCCGGGATAATCTTGCCCACAATACTGGCCACTTCTCTGAGGCTGTGCATTGCACCGAGTCCTATGTTGAAGAGTCTATGTTCCGTTTTCCCTACAAAGCAGGCTGAGATGATGGCGTCGGCAACATCCTTCACATATACTGTATCGTACGTTTGGTCTCCGCCCACGGGAACCTTCGCTGGCAATCCCTGCACGGGTTTTTCGACCACTTCCTTGATGGAGTCGAAGCCCCTCCGACTCTGGCCGGGTCCGTAGATTATGGGGAATCGGAGCGCGTTGAAGCCCAAGCCATAGTCCTGACAGTAAACCAGTCCATAATGCTCACCCAGAAGTTTCGAAACTCCGTAAAGTGTGACAGGCTTCTGAGGGTGCTCTTCGTCAACGACCTCCCCCTCGTCTGTATTGCCATAGACAGCAGTTGAACTCGCATAGGTGACCTGAGACACATCCATCAGTCTGGCAGCTTCAAGAATGTTCACGGTCCCCAGAATATTGACGCTGAAAGCGGCTGAAGGTCGTTGTTTCGAGGCGGTGGTAAGCATGGATGCCGTGTGTACAATATGTGTGACACCGAACTTCCTGATCGTGTCAATGATAATCGGCAGGTCTTGGACTTCACCCTTGACGATTCCTATTCTTTCAGCAATGTCACCAATCCACTCGGTGTCGGGGATGGAATCTAGCGCAATTACCTTGTGGCCTCTGTTTACCAGTCCTCTCAGCACATGTCCCCCGATGAACCCTGTTCCACCAGTCACCAAGACAGGCATTTCCAAATCCGCCAGTTCGCATTCTATCGGCTAATGGTAGACCCGTGACTATTCGAGAATTTAAGATCTGAGCCACATAGTCTGCCCTGCACACTGCGATCCTATCGTCTTCGTGTCTTTCGCAGTATCTTCAGAAATCTCAGTAGCTTCGTGAATCGCTTGTCTCTTTCCCTCGCCACGGATTCAATGTCTTTCTTCGTATAGTCATAGAAGCCCTTGCCGGTCTTGACGCCCAACTCGTTCCTTTCCACCATCTGCTTCAGCAGGTCGGGGGGCCGAAACTTGGAGTCGGCGAGTGTCTCATAGATATACGAGTACTGAGAGAATTCAGTCTCCAAACCGAACATGTCCATGAGCTCAAGCGGACCCACGTAACAGTATCGGGGACCTAAGTGATATTTCCAGACCATGTCGACATCCTCGATGCTCGCAACTCCTTTCTCAACTATAGATGCGGCTTCCACCAACAGGGCAGTTTGCATCCTGTTGACCAAGAACCCCGGCGTGTCCTTGCAAACTATTGGCCTCTTTCCAACGGAAACCAAGAACTCCCTAACGGTTCTCACGGTTTCGTCTGTTGTGTGAGCTGAGGGAATTATCTCTACTAGTGGCAGTAGGTAAGGAGGGTTCATCCAGTGAGTTCCTATGACTTTCTCAGGCCTTTTTGTTGCTGCGGCGATTTCGCCTATACGAATGCTGGAGGTGTTCGATGCGAGAATAGTGTGAGCAGCGCATAGTCGGTCAAGCTCTCCGAAAACCTGCCTCTTTACATCAACCTTCTCCGGCGCAGCCTCGATAATCAGATCGGCCTCCTCTGCCGCCTGAGCCATGTCCTGGGTTGTTCGGACGCGCTTGAGGCTGAGCTTTGATTCCTTACTAGTCATGATTCCTGCTTCGACAAGCGACTTAGCCGATGAGGCGATTCTGCTGAGACCCTGCTGCGTCGCGCTTGCGCTGACGTCCATTGCGCAAACGTTGTATCCGGCCCTCGCGCAACTCAGCGCTATTCCGCTCCCCATTATGCCCATCCCGATTACTCCGACGTTCTTCACACGCAACTTGCTGACCCTTCCCGAACCACTGACTGCCTCAACGCTTTAAGACAATGTCACTCGAGCGCACGTTGCCCTACCACAACAAGGGAGATGTCTTACTCGACATACATCAGCTCGTGATCCCTTCGAACTAGGGCGCAGAATCCGCAGGCACTTACGTGGCGAGATCGTTGAGGGATCAGGAGAAGCCCACCTGGCGGTTCGGAATCACGCGGGCAACACGACGGATCGAAGGAGCATGGCTCTCAAGCGTCATCAGTGAGTAGACGGCTGGAAGGTCTTATATTCGAGAAGAGGCGGAATGATACCTTTCGTGAGGATATCTGCTATGCCAGAAGAACCGAAAGTATTCGTTAGAACAGCATCAGGACTCGTCAGAACCATCAGCCCTTGGGGTGCTCTATCCCTAGCCTTTGTGATGCCTGGTATTCTGAATGCCATCTATCTGGGAATGTGGGGTGCCGGTCTCTATCCAGATGCCTATGAACCTCCCGCAGTCTTGTTAGTGTTCATCCTTCTGCCCGTCATGGCCGTGTTCTATCTCTTTTCAGTTGCAATGCCTCGTTCGGGTGGTGACTACATCTATGTTTCCAGATCACTCTCACCAGTACTCGGCCTCGTAACAAGCTGGACTTTCGTTGTGGTGTTCTGGTCTTGGGCTGGAAACGTTGCCATGCTCTCTTGGCTTTACGGGCCCGTAGTCGACTTTGTCGCTCGAGGCCAAATGACCGGCGATCAAGGACTAGTCAACCTCGGTCTACTGATTGCCAATGACAAAACGATTCTGTTTGCCCTATCCACACTCTCTACTATTGCCATGGGCGTAATAGCGTGGGCCGGAACTAAAGCCGTTACAAGAACCATGTACTTCGTATGGGTAGTCTCCACAGTAGGGCTCATAGCCTACTGCATACCCTGGCTTACAATGCCCTCCCTAGACTTCTTCAAGAGCAACATGCTACAAATGACGGGCGTCGATTACGGCAAGCTAATCGAAACCGCGAGAGGCGCGGGGTGGCCTGGGCAGTTCACGATAATGGGAACGATCTACGCGGGCGTTGTCTACATCATGCTCAACACCTTGGGCAACCAAGCCGTGACAACATGTGCAGGCGAAGTGAAGGAGGTCAAGAGAACGACCTTCCTCGCGCTCTTCGGATCCCTCGTGCTAATGGCCCTATACTGGTTCCCGCAGTACTACCTTGTATTCGAATATGCAGGCCGTGAATTCACAAGCGCATCTGCATTTCTCGACATCATAGGTCAAAACCAGTTCATAGTTGAACCAACATGGACCTATCTTGTCGCGTTTGCCACAAAGAACCCGACGCTTGTAGCTATCCAGGCGTGGGCCTTTTGGCTATCGGACTGGGCCATAGGATTCGGATCACTCTTCTTCAGCACAAGAGCGGTTTTCGCGTGGGGTTTTGACAGAGTCTTCCCGAGCCTTGCCAACAGGGTTGACAAGAGAGGCAGCCCATGGGGAGCTGTACTGATCGCAACTATCGGATGTGAGGTCTGGACTTTTCTCAACGTCTACCTACCACAGTACATCAAGGTCGTCGGATACTCGATCACAGTCTGGGCAATCGGGTGGGTACTCATAGGAATCGCAGCAATCGTCTTCCCCTACAGAAAGAAGAACATATTCGAGAAGTCGCCAGACGTTGTCCGAAGAAAAGTTGCAGGCATACCAACACTCGTCTACACAGGCGTGCTGACTGTCGCGATCGGCTTGTTCATGGTCTGGGCAACATTCGTGCCATCGCTCTCCGGGTATCAGGCGTTCTGGCCACTACTGACAACTGTAATCATCTGCATCATCGCCCCAGTGATAATCTTCTACGCCTACTACGCATACCGAACAAGAGTTGGCAAAGTACGAATGGACATACAATTCAAGGAGATCCCACCGGACTAGCAAGCGTTTGATCTCCAAGGGTTGTATGCCCCCATCATTTTCTTTTCTCTATTGGGATCTGGAGAGGAGCGCACTACAATGGGTTCCTCTGAACCACGAAATCGAAAACGCGAACGACAGAAGCCCGCTCCAATCCTGAAACAGATGCCCCCAAGCCAATTGAACGAAGTGGCTAGTACAGGCCGCTACAGACTGATCACAATTCTCTTAAGGAGCGGGAGTTCTGTCTGCGCCTTGCCCAGAATGAACAGCAAACGGTGAATTTTCGCAATGGACTATGCAGTACTCTTCGTGACAGATCTTCATGGCTCTAACGTGTGTCTCAAGAAGGCTCTGAATGGCGCAAAGATGTATAACGCAAATGCCTTGGTGATCGGAGGCGACATAACCGGCAAAATGGTAGTACCGATCGTGAGGCGCCAGAACGAGCATACTGCAGAATACCAAGGCACAAAGTATGCCCTCAAAAGCAAAGAAGAACTCGAACGTCTTTGCAGAATAATTGGCGACTCAGGACACTACCCATACATTACAGATGAAGAGGAAATACAACAACTGCGAATGAACAAGCAGAAAACGGATGAGATATTTTCGAAGCTCTCCATGGCCAGATTGAATGAGTGGCTCCGTATCATCGAAGAGAGATTGAAGAACACTGGCATAGAGCTATACGTCACGGGAGGTAATGACGACTTCTTCGAAGTATCAGAGATCCTTCGAAGCTGCAATGCTATCATAGATCCTGAGGGCCGAGTTGTATCGATCGGAGGGCACGAGATGATAAGCTCAGGCTACAGCAACATGACACCATGGAAGTGCCCTCGAGATATACCGGATGAGGAACTCGAAAAGAAACTCGAGGAGATGGCGAGCCAGGTGAAGGATGCAAAGACAGCGATATTCAATTTGCACACTCCACCGTATGATACGCCGATTGACCTTGCCCCGGAGCTTGATGAGACGCTTAGGCCAAAGATGTCCGCTGGTGAGGGCGGCATGAAGATGGTCCATGTGGGCAGCACGGCTGTACGAAGGATCATAGACAAGTATCAACCCCTCTTGGGCCTTCACGGTCACATACATGAGTCAAGAGGCGCGATCAAAGTTGGCAGAACAGTCTGCGTAAACCCGGGCAGCGAGTATGCGGAAGGGGTCCTCCGTGGCGTTCTGCTGCAGTTGTCGAAGGACAAGGTTCGCGACTACGTTTTCTTCGCAGGATAGGTGAGCCGAGACGGAACCTGCAGACGACGTTTTTGTCAGTGAAGCTCTCGAGCTGCTGAGGAGGGCCGAAGATCAGGGTGTCAAGCTCAGAATCATGGGCGCAGTTGCTATACGACTACACGCCAAGGGTCTGCTTGAGCAGCCTGATGCACTAAGAAGGAAGATAACTGACATAGATTTTGTGGGATACAGTAAGCAGGCAAACAAGATTGAGAAGCTGATATCCGACGCCGGTTACGACTCTGTGAAAGCACAGGTGACACCGGGTCTACTTCTGAACAGACTAATCTTCGTGAGCAAGAAAGATCCCGGCAGGCACATTGATGTCTTCCTGGATGAGCTCCGAATGTCACACGTAATAGATTACAGAGATCAGCTGGACAAGGATTTTCCAACAGTCTCCCTAGCGCACTTGCTGTTGCAGAAGATGCAGATTGTCAGAATAAATGAGAAGGATATCAAGGACACACTGGCTCTGCTTCTAGAACACAGCATCGGACAGAGCGATAGAGAGATGATAGACAACAAACTGATTACGAAGACGCTCGCGAACGATTGGGGATTCTACTATACGGTGACAACGAATCTGGGAAAGGCTGGAGCGTTTTTGGGGACGTATCAACTTTCACCGGAGGGGAAAGCTACAATCGGGAAGAGAATTGACGAGCTCGTTCAGGCAATTGAGAGGGAGCCGAAGGCTCTTCGCTGGAAGCTCAGGGCAAGAGTGGGTACGAAACAGAAGTGGTACGAAGAAGTGGAAGAAGTGGAGAGAGCAACACATCTCACTGAGCTTGGCAACTCGTAGCGGACCTCGGGAATATAGACACGGATCGTATCTCGTGCCAACGAGGCATCATATTCTAGGCGCTTTCGGCGCATATTCGCTGGGCACGAGGCACAACAGAGGGTACCTGCCTGTTTGCACCTTCTGATTATACTACGACTTGGTCTTACCTTGTCGGTCTTGCGTGTTACTTGACGCTTGCAGTCTTCAGAGAGTCTTGGAAGATCTCGATCGCTTTGTCTGCATCTTCGGGTGTGATGACAAGTGGGGGCGCGAATCTGACTGCACTTGCACCTGCGCCTATGCAGTAGAGCCCTTTCTTGAGCATGATTCCTAGAGTCTTGTTCCGCAACTCTACGGCAGGGGCTTTCGTGTCCTTGTTCTCGACGAGCTCAACGGCTATGGCAAGGCCCTTCCCTCTCACATCACCGATATTCTTCTCGTGTTCGACCAGATCGCTGAGTCGTTTCAGGAGGTGGTTGCCGACTCTTTCGGCGTTCTGGACGACCTTGTCTCTCTCCATCACCTCGATAGTCTTGATTGCGGCCGCGGCGGCGACAGGGTTGCCGCCAAAGGTTGAGCCATGAGCGCCCTTCTTCCACTCAGCCATCAGCTGCCTCTCACCGAGAATGGCGGAAATGGGAAAGCCGGATCCCAACGCCTTAGCGATCGTCATGACTGCAGGCTCAATACTCCAGTGTTCAACTGCAAACCACTTGCCGGTTCTTCCAATGCCGGTTTGGGTTTCGTCAGCAATGAGGCTGATCTTCGTACTAGCTAGGAGTTTGGTGAGCCGTCGAACGTATTCGTCGGGCGGTATGATGTACCCAGGTTCTCCAGAGATTGGCTCCATCACAAGAGCAGCTATGTCCTCTGAGTCAGCTATCATCTTGAGAATGTAATTCTCCACGTAGGAGAGACACGCAATGTCGCACTCAGGATACGTGTTGCCCATTGGGCATCGATAGCAGTATGGGTACGGGATGTGCATGACGTTGCCTAGCGTGTACTGGAGGTTCTTTCTGTACTTGGAATCGGCGGCGGTTATGCTCAACGCGCCGGTCGTGCGCCCATGAAAGCTGGGTACGTAGGCCAGAACAAGCGGCTTTCGCGTCGAGTACCTGATCACTTTAAGAGCCGCCTCAACCGCCTCCCCTCCAGAGTTTCCCAAATACCCCATGCCATCTCTAAGGCAAGGAGGAGCGATTCGTTTCAGGCTCTTGATCAGATCAACGTACAGTCCATAGTACGCTGTGTGACTGCAGACGTGTACGAAACGGTCAATCTGCTCTTTCGCCGCGGCTATGACCTCAGGGTGACCGTGGCCCAGCGGAAGACTCGCTATGCCCGAGGAAAAGTCCACTATCTTGTTGCCGTCAACATCATAGATGTAGATGCCCTTCGCTCGGCTTGGAACCACGGAAACAGGATGCTTCGCAACGCTCGGCGCTACATTCTGCTCCCAATCGCTAACAACCTTTGACGCTTCAGGACCGTACTGCTAACTCATTCTGCAATCACGCTGGCCTCGCATACCCCGTGAAGCAGATATCTGTCTTTTCCTAGCAGAAGCTTCTCCGTGTTAGTGTTTATGCCGGTTAATGATTTACAGAAAAGAATGTCGTCTTCCGTCTTCATCCGCGCTGAGCAACGTTCAATAGCATTAAGTAAAATTGCTGTGATTCCTTAGGGAGTGAAGGACTTGACGATGAGAAGGATTCTGCCGGCTCCTGGAAGATTTGTGATAGGCATAGACGCAATCGATGAGCTGGGGAGACACGTCAGACATCTGGGAACTCGCGCTTTCATAATAGGTGGAAAGACTTCGCTCTCAAAAGTGGAGACCAAGATTCGAAAAACGCTGGGAGAAAGCGATGTTGAGATTGTTGGAATTGAAAGAGGTCTGACGGGGTGCACACACGGAAATATCGGCAGACTGACTGAGGCGGGACGGACCCTCAAGCCTGATGTTTGCGTGGGCGTGGGAGGCGGTGTTGCGTCGGACACCTCGAAGGCGGTGGCGTTCAAGCTTGGTTTGCCGATAGCCGTCGTCGGAACGACGGGCACGACCAATGCGGAAAGTAGTGCTTGTTCGGTTGTATACACCGAGAAACACGAGTTTCTGGAAGATCTCATCCTGCCCAGAAACCCTGACCTGGTCGTGATAGACACGAAGATCATAGTGGAGACTGGAAAGAACACGCTCGAAAAAGGGATGGGTGACGCTCTCGCGGCAAAGTTCGAAGCTGAGGCCTGCCACACGTCGCAATCACTCAACATTCACGGAGGACTTGGTACGAGCGCATCTCTAGCCGCGGCAAGACTTTGTTTTGAGAAGCTGATGGCTTACGGCGAGGAGGCAAAACTGGGCGTTGATAACGGATTCTTGACATCTGCTGTGGAAGAGGCGATCGAAGCGGTGAAGCTGCTCAGCGGGCTAGCATGGGAAGGCTCAGGAACCGCAGCAGCCCATGCGATGCATGACGGATTGACTCTGATCGAGTCGATCGCGCCTCCCAACCGCATGCATGGAGAAATAGTCGCATTCTGCACCCTGGCGCAGCTTATCCTTGAACATCGCCCGAAGGAAGACTTCCGGGTCATAATTGACTGGTGCCATCGAGTCCAGCTCCCGATCACGCTGGAAATGCTTGGTAGTACAGATGACAAACAACTGTGGAAAGCCGCCGAGAAAGCATGTGATCCCAAGGATACTATGGGCAACATGCCCTTCAAGGTCACACCACGAATGGTTCACGACGCTTGGTTGATGACGGACCTTCTAGGCAAGAGATTCCTCGAAGGCAAGCTTTGACCTGATTCCCCAACACAGCCTTCAGGCTGCAACATACCCCCTGTGACGCAGCTTTTCCCGCGCGGAACTCAGCCTGACCGCATGTTTCTTTTACTGGAAGCCTTACTCTATGTCGATCCTCCATGAAGGCAGGACGAGCATATTGTGGAAAGATTCTGCGTGTCGATCTATCCAAGGCTCAGATTCGAGAAGAACCACTGAATGAAGACTGGACCAGAAAGTTCATTGGCGGAAAAGGTCTCGGGATCCGATACTTGTACGACCTCGTACGGCCTGGAACCGATCCTTTCTCCCCTGAGAACGTCATCATCCTCATGGTCGGACCGCTCACGGGAACGATCGCTTCAACAATGTCACGCATGGCAAACATAACGAAATCGCCCCAGACCGGGACTCTGAGCGATAGCTACACCGGAGGCTACTTCCCAGCCGAGCTGAAGTTCGCGGGGTTCGACGGAATCATAATTAGCGGCAGGTCTCCAAAGCCTGTGTACCTATCGGTCAAGGATGGACGAGGGGAGGTTAGAGATGCAAGTCGTCTTTGGAGCAAGGGCACATTCGAGACCACCGATGCGATTGTCAAGGAATCAGGTGATGACCCCAAACACTACTTGGATGGCCCGAAAGTTGGCTGCATAGGCCCCGCAGGTGAGAACAGGGTCAGATACGCGACCATCACGTACGACAAACACCACTTTGCAGGCAGAGGCGGAACCGGCGCTGTCATGGGTTCGAAGAACCTGAAAGCGGTATGCGTTCGCGGAACAATGGAGACTAGAGCGCTGAGCATTAACTCAGAGCCCACCTTTCGCGAGATGATCAGAGAGGTCACGAAGAAAGACGTTCGGGAAAATCCCGACCACGAAATGTCCATGAAAGAAGGAACACCGGGAATCGTTAACCTAGCTCAAACGGCAGGACTTCTTCCGACGAAGAATTTCCAGACCGGCGTCTTTGAAAAGGCTGACAAGATAAACTCCAATGCGCTGGCTGACAGCATCCTGGTCAAGCATATGACAACTTGTTTCAACTGCTCGATAGGGTGCCGCAACGTGACCAAGGTAAATGACGGTCAGTATTCGGGGCTCGAAGGCGAAGGACCCGAGTATGAGACTTTGGCGTTGTGCGGCTCAAACCTCGGTATAGGTGACATACGGGTCGTGATGAAGTTCAACGAAGAATGCTCGGACATGGGCCTCGACACGATATCCACAGGAAACGTCTGCGGCTGGGCCATGGAGCTCTTTGAGAGGGGCATCATCACGAAGAAAGATACTGGCGGCCTAGACCTGAGATTCGGAAACTCGGAGGCAGCAGTAACGCTGCCTCGACTGATTGCGCTACGTGAAGGCTTCGGAGATACACTCGCCGAGGGTGTCGCCCGAGCATCGAAGAAGATCGGAAAGAACTCGGAAAGATATGCTTTGCACGTGAAGGGCATGGAGTATCCTGGTTATGAGCCCAGGGGCACGTTCTCGATGGCGCTTGCCTACGCTACCTCCGACAGAGGTGCTGATCACAATCGTGCGTGGCCTGTAGCGTACGACGCGTTTGGAAAGATAGACCCCTTCACCTTACGAGGCAAGGCTGAACTCGTACAGACAGATCAGATCCGAACAAGCGTGAAATGGAGCGCCACCATGTGCGATTTCTTGGCTGCCAACCTTGACCTCACCGCGAAGCTCCTCAACGCGGCGTGCGAAACAGACTACATTGAAGACACTATCAAGACCGTAGGAAAGCGCATTTGGACTCTAACCCGGCTCTTCAACAATAGAGAAGGATTCTCGAGAAAGGATGACTCAGTTCCGTTGCGGGTATTCCTTGACCCGCTCCCGGAAGGTAACCCGAAAGGCAAGGTCGTTCCTGAACGAGAATTCGAGGAAGCACTCGCAGAGTACTATAAGCTCTGGGGTTGGGACGATCAAGGAAGACCAACCAAAGCGACGCTCGAGGAGCTCGGACTTGAGGACTTGACCCGCTGACAGAAGAGCCCAGGAACCAACCTGATTACTCAATGCCAGGACTGATCAAGTACCGACACTGGACGGTCTAGCTGACTTAAGGGACCAATGATATTCCAATGTCGAAAACCGACGATATTTCGCAAGCAGGCGCAATATTGAATCTCGGTGCTGCCGGAAGCCGCGAGCCTCAGCCTTCGTAGAAGACAAAGGACTCGTTTTTGGAGACCTAGAGGGAAAAGAATACCTCGATTGCTTTGGAGGCTGCTCAGCGGTTAGCCTGCGTCACTGTCACCCAAGAGTCGTGAAAGCAATTCAGGATCGGCAGCAAAGGTGTGACACATATCGTGGGACTATTACTAGTAACGCAACGTTGCCATCCGCAAAGGCTCCCAAGGGCTAGTGCCTCTAACCAAGCCGGATTCCGTCCTCACGAAAACGCTCGAGTGCCATTTCGGATATGCTGTGGCGTAGCGGCGCCGGCCGAGTCGTACATAAGATGATGCGTCCACTGCGCCAGAATTCTTATAGTAGTCAAAATACACATGGGCACATCAATGGGGTGTTTCGGATTGTCATTCGTGTTTCATTCGCCAACGAGAATCGACTTCGGAGTCGACAAATCTAAGAAGATCGGCGACGAGATGAAGAAAATGAAAGCAACCAGAGCCCTCGTTGTAGCCGATCCAGGACTACAAAAAGCTGGTATCGTGCACGAAATTGTCAATTTGATGAAAGAGAAAGGCATCAAGACATACGTCTTCACTGATGTCGTACCAAACCCACGAGACACCGACTGCATCAAAGGTGCAAAGCTGGCAAAAGAGAAGAAGGTTCAGGTTCTGGTGGGGCTAGGCGGCGGCAGCCCCATGGACACGGCAAAATGCATCGGGGTCTTGATGACACACCGTGGCACGCCGGTTGACTGGGACGCGAACAAACGTCAGCTACAGAAAGACATCCCGCCACTGATCTGCATACCAACAACGAGCGGCACAGGAAGCGAAGTCACATATTGGGCCGTCATTACCGACACGAAACGGAAATTCAAGATGAGTCTGGGAGGCAGTTCGAAGCTTTCTCCAACACTAGCTCTAATAGATCCTAAGCTCACGGTGAAGATGCCTCCAGCTCTGACTGGAGCAACCGGAATGGATGCGCTTGTCCATGCGATCGAAGGCTATACTGCACGTGTCGCCAATCCGATCTCAGATGCTCTCTCTGTCAGCGCGATTGACCTGATCTCTCGCAGCCTTCTCAAGGCCTACAGAAACGGTCAAGACATCGATGCTCGAACAGATATGATTCTTGCCAGCACGATGGCAGGGCTTTCGTTCAGCAACTCTGATGTCGCCGGGGTGCATGCGATGGCAGAGGCGCTTGGCGGAGTCTACGACACGCCTCACGGTGTCGCCAACGCAATATTCCTGCCACCGATCTTTGAAACGAACATTCCCTCAAACCCCGCCAAACATGCAAAGATCGCCGAGCTACTCGGTGTCGAGAGAGGTTCCAAGAACGACTTAGAAGTTGCGAAAGAAGGCGCTGCAAAGATACGACAACTGGCCAAGGAGCTTGGTACACCGACATTTCGATCATTGAACGTCGACAAGAAAGATCTGCCCACTCTCGCTAAGTATGCAGATGAGAATGTCTGCTCGAGAAGCAACCCGGTCTCACTGACCTACGATGACTATCTACGACTCTTCGAGAAGACCCAGGCAGAATAGCATCAAGCCCTTCCCGGAGGGGTTTCGACCAGGACTTGATAGGTCCTGCGGAATCCCGGTCTTCTGATGATTCGTATTCCAAGATAGTCGGCATTGTTCAGTTCCAGTGGGTACTTTGAAGCGTCAATCTTCGTTTCTGAGAAGTGACGGGATAACGAGTTTAGCAGTTTCTGCACGAAGTCCTTGATGATTGCCGTGTCTGTTGAGTGCCTACTACCGTTTTGTCGAAGATATGTGCTTATTCTTCTGCTGGAGAGATGACTCATCACTCCGGATATTGCCAGCATGGAAAGTGAGCCGTAAAGAGCACCATAGAAAAGCCACGGGTTTCTGACTCTCATCATTGTTGGCAGAAAGGCTGCAATCACTAGCATTGCGGCGACAACAAGTGTCGTAGACCTAGCATTCCAGATGGTTTCCAGACCTGGAAGGGATCTGCCGGCAGTCTCGATTCGATGCAGCGATGGGGACACTTTCTTCCACGCAGAGAGCACATCTGATCCAAATTTCCGTTCAGATATTTCGTTCTCGAACGGTTCGAGGTTGCTGAAGATGAAATTGCGATATCCGTCAGTCACGGTCGCCAACCTTTGCAGAGCCTCGACATTCGTGTCTCGATCCAGCGAAAAGAAGCTGCGATTTGGAGGTTCACTCTTCAAATGGTATCGCGGGCAATAGCATGGGGAAGAGGAAGGGGGAGGGTATTTGAAGGGGTTAGGGAACGATGGCTGCTTTCAGAGCCTCTCCTCGTTCTGCTGCCAGAATGGCTTTCTCTGCCTGAGCCAACGGGAATTCATGTGTCACCAGTTGTTCGAAGGGGAATCTGTCACGGTTATAGTATAGCATGTGAATGGCAGTCTCATAGTCGTATTCAGAATATCCATACGAGCCGTACAGGTTGATGTCTTTGCTGCACATGATGAACGGGTTGATGCTCGCAGCGCCCGTGTCGACGAAGTGGCCCACTTCAACGAAGCTGCCGCCGGGTCTGACCATTGCGAGGCCTTCGGGTACTGCGGCTGGTACGCCGGTCGCTTCCACGACTACATCAGGTCCCTGAGATTCGCGAATTAGTTTCCTGACGATCTCGATCCTCTCTTCTGGTTTTGTGATTTGTTCGATGTTTATTGTTTCGTCGACTCCGAACTTCTCTGCCAGTTTGAGTCTGTTTGCTGGGGCGCCCACCATTATGATCTTCTTAGCGCCGCTGATCTTTGCGGCTGCTGCAGATAGTGTTCCAATGGCTCCTGCGCCCTGTATGACCACGGTCTTAGCAGGGCCGAAGCCCTCACCGAAGGCGGGTATTCCTGGAGCGAATGCACGCTCGAATGCGCGAGCTGCTGTCGTCATAGGCTCAACGAGCACGTTCAGTTTCGCAGACATGTCTTTCGGAAGCTTGTACATCCAAGCCTTCGGCTGATCGGCATACATGTACTCTGCCCACCCGCCGTAGAGATATGGCGGCTCTTTGCACTTCGCTGTAATTCCCCAAGTAAAGAAATTCTGGCAGAGCCCCCTTCGAGTAGTGAACCGGCAAAAATAGCATTCTCCACAGGTGACAGTATTGAAAAGTGCAACACGATCTCCGACGTGCAGCTCTTGGCCATGCGGTTCCAGTTTGTAGGGATTCTTTCCCATCTCCGCGATTACGACAGAGAACTCGTGCCCCAGTATGATCGGGTACGGAAGCGCTTTCTCCCGGCCACGGTAGTAATGGACGTCAGTTCCACAGACTCCAGCCATTTCGACTTTCAGGAGCATGTCTGTCGGTTTCACTTCGGGTCTCGGATATTCCCTGATTTCTATTTGTCCAGGAGAAGTGAGAACAGCTGCTTTTACATTCGCCAAATCGTAAGCACCGCCCTTCAGTAATAGCTCAGTACTTAAAGCATCGACGGTCCAGAGAAGGCAGATTGTGGGTTCATGGAATTTGTTATGAATTCGTCAGATTGGTCCCGACGCGTCAAGCAGCCTTTTAGCCTCCATCTGGAGAGTACGGGGCATGACCGACTTCAGAAAACTGTTTGAGCCAATTCAGATCGGGAACGTTCAACTCAGAAACAGAATCGTCATGCCGGCAATGGGGACTCTGCTAGCGAGCGATACTGGTGCTGTCACGGACCGACTCATCGACTATCATGCCGAGAGATCCAGAGGATTAGTGGGACTGAATATCACGGAAGTAGCATGTGTTGATAGTCCCCTTGGAAAGACGATTGTAAACCAACTGCGCATCGACCACGATAGCTATGTTCCCGGATTGAATCACCTCGCTCAGACCGTTCACGCCTACGGAGGCAAGATCGCCGTTCAGCTTCACCACGCAGGCCGACAAACCAGCCTCGCTGTGACTGGTGGTCTGCAACCCGTCTCGGCTTCCGATGTCGCATATTATGATAAGTATGGCATTCCTCCGGGCGCATGGGTCTCACAGCCGAGACCGCTCACCGTAGAAGAGATAGGAAGACTTGTCGAGAAGTTTGCGGAGAGCGCTGAGAGAGCAAAGAGGGCGCAAATGGATGCCGTAGAGCTTCATGGAGCGCATGGATACCTAATCGGCCAGTTTCTTTCGCCGTATACGAACAAGAGAACTGACGCTTACGGTGGAAGCCTTGAAAGACGAATGCGTTTCGCTCTTGAGATAGTTCAAAGAGTCAGGGAGAAAGTTGGCGCTCGCTTTCCGGTCATATTCAGGATCAGCGCGGACGAGATGATTCCGGAAGGTCTCAAGCTAGACGAGGCCAAGACGATCTGCAGGAATCTTGAGGAAGTTGGTGTGGACGCGATCAACGTGTCGGCTGCGATCTATGAGTCAGAACATTGGTGTGAGCAGCCAATGGCTACTCCAAGAGGATGCTTGACACACCTCTCCGCAGGAATCAAAGAGGCTGTGGGCATACCGGTCATTGCGGTTGGAAGGATCAACGACCCAACCCTAGCAGAACGTATTCTGCAGGAAGAGAAGGCGGACATGGTTGCCATGGGCAGAGCGCTCCTGGCCGACCCGGAACTACCTCGTAAAGCCCGCGAGGGTAGGCTGGATGACATCAGAAGGTGCACCGCATGCAACACTGGCTGCATCTACAGAGTTGGCTGGCAGGGACTGAGCGTCAGCTGTCAAGTCAACCCTGGCGTGGGGCGAGAGAAGGAATTCCGAGTGGTTCCGGTTGATGGACCTAGAAGGATTCTGGTCATTGGCGGAGGACCCGGCGGTATGGAAGCTGCTCTAATCGCATCTCTGCGCGGGCATAAGGTGGTTCTGTATGAGAAGAACTCTGAGCTTGGCGGTCAGGTGCTCCTAGCGATCAAACCTCCGCATAAAGACGAGCTTCGAAGCATTCTCGAGTATTTTCCTGCTCAACTCAACAAACTTGGCGTAAGGCTTGAACTCGGCAAGGAAGCAAATGACCGCGTTATCGAGAGTGAAAAGCCTGACGCGGTGATATTGGCCGCCGGAGCGACGCCTCTTGTACCTGAAATTCGAGGGGCTGACGGAGACAACGTGATGACTGCCTGGGATGTGCTGGCAGGTAGAAAGAAGCCAGAAGGGAAGACTGTCATAGTTGGTGGGGGAGAGGTCGGATGCGAAACAGCGGAGTTCGTAGCGGAGTCCGGCCTGCGCGTCACCGTTGCTGAAATGCTTGACTATGTAGCAGTGGACGTGGAACCTCTGACTAGGTGGCTCCTCCTGGAGCGGCTTAGGAAACTCGGCGTCTCGTTGATGACTGACGCAAGGACCAGCGAAATAACAAGGGATGGAATCAATGTCCTTGGCAACAGACGGGGCAACGAACATGTCGAGGCGCACACGGTAGTTCTTGCGCTCGGATCCAAAGCCAGCAACCAATTGCTTGAGCCTCTGCGCAAGAAGGTGAACGAACTTTATGCAATCGGCGACTGCGTAGAACCGAGGAATATCCTCGAAGCGATCAGAGAAGGTTCGGAAGCCGGCAGGGTTGTGTGAGAAAACGTATAATCTCCTGCTCAGACGACGTTACGCATGACTAAGAACGTCGCGGCGATGGCGCGGTAGATTGGATCAGGAAGGAGGTCCCCTCGGTTCTGCATGCGAATATGAGTTGACGATAGAGAGAGCTGGAAGTCGTCATGGCCCCAAAGTAGCTAAGATGGCATACACGATAGGAGTTGGTTGACGTATTGTGGATCCTCTGCCTATAGTTGCGCAACCCGACGCCTCGAAAGCCTAGAAAAGTCTCCCTTACTTGAAAGCTAGGCTGACTACGTGCTCTGCGAAGCTCAGGGCGGAGGTCATGGCAGGGGATACTGCATTTAAGACGTGAAAGGATTTGTCGGTTCTTTCGAAGAGGAAGTCGTCGACCAAATGACCCTTTCCGTCTACCAACTGCGCTCTCATGCCGCTTTGATCCGGCAGCAAATCACCCTCGGATATGGCTGGGACAAGCGTCTGTGCAGTCTTCAGAAACGCTTTCTTGCTAATCGACAGCTTCAGTTCCCCTAACGCGATTCGTAGGAAATCGAAATCAGCAATCAGTCGGGCGAAGCGAATGTTAGAAATCATGCGCAGCGCCTCGTCCCAATTGATTCCGGAATTCTTGTAGTTTTCTCTTCCCAACGCGAGCGAGGCGTTCGGCCCCACAATAACCGACCCGTCCGTTCGCTTTGTCAGATGGATGCCCAAGAATGGCAGTTCCAAGTTCGGCGCAGGATAAATCATGGAGTTAACCAAGTAGCTGCTCTCTGCCTTGAGACGGTAGTAGTCTCCTCTGAAGGGAATCACGAAGTAGTCGCGTCCGACATCCATCATCCACGCCACTTGGTCAGCGTACAGTCCCGCGCAATTTACTAGGAACTTCACATAGAAATCAGATTTCGGCGTTTTGACTGCCAGTTCATCACCCTTGTCGAGGATTCCCTTGACTTTGGCATCGAAGACCATTGACACGCCATTCTTAGCGGCATCGACTGCCATGCCACTGACAAGTTGACCTGCATCGACGATCGCACCCGTCGGTGAAATGAGGGCCTCTCTGGCCACAGCGTAGGGCTCAATCCGCTTCAGCTCGTTCTGGTCTACCATTCTGACTCCCTGTACGTCGTTCGCGTTTGCTCTCCGTTCGAGTTCCCTGATCGTTGCGCTTTCTAGGTCATTCCGTGCTACGACTACTGTGCCAACCTCTCTGACCGGGATTCCTGATTTCTTGCAGAAGTCTCTCAGAAGGGCGCTTCCTCTGACGCACATGGCTGCCTTGAGGCTTCCTGGATTTTGGTTGATCCCGGAATGTATCACCCCGCTGTTTCTTGAGCTAGTATGCGCTCCAGCTCTGCTCTCTTTCTCTAGAACGATCACGCTCTTGTTAGGTTGGCGAAGCTTGATCTCCCTTGCAATTGAACAACCCACTATGCCCGCTCCGACGACAGCGACATCCCACGTTCTCATCGTAGACGACCTTTTCCCCGCTATCGGATGGGAGCATCGTTTAAACTCTATTCCATTCAACCGCAATCTGTGTCTCTGATCAAAAGTCTTTTAGGGATTCAGACAGGCTACGGAGAATAGAGAGGATCAGTTTGGTCGAGCCTACTCCACCGAGTGAACTAGTTTCCGCGATAATGTCCACTAAGGTCGTAACAGTTAAGGCAACTGATAAAGTCGGCAAAGCTCTTCAGACGATGGTTAGGCACAAAATTGGAAGCATAGTAGTTCTGGAAAAAGGAAAACCTGTCGGAATCCTGACAGAACGAGACATCTCCATGAGGGTGGCAAAGAGTAAGAACGTACGAGGTATCGTCATCAGAAAGATAATGTCCAAACCTCTCGTCACGATCGCGCCTTCAGCAGAAGTCTGGCAGGCTGTGGAACAGATGGTGAGGAAGGACATCGTACGGCTTCCCGTTGTCGAGGGCGACCGACTCGTGGGAATGGCCACTGAAAGAGACATATTCCGCTGGGTGATCAAGGTAGCGTACGAGCCGAATCTGCCCGAAGACCTGAGGAAACTGGTCGAGTCACGCGCTCAAGCTCAAGCCCTCGCCCACTAGCAGTCGAGTAAGTTTCACCCGACCAGTCGGCCACTAAATCTGGAGCGGGATAAGTGAAGTTCTAGGATCTCCGTGTCACTCATCTTGACGGTGCAGTGAAACTTGCATGGATTGAGGATTTGAACCTTGAAGCCTACTCCTAAACCACGTGCGCTGCTGGCTGCGACTAGGAGGGCTCCCTGTTGGCCGATTTCTCTAGATCAACTTGGCTCAGGTACACGAGTAGCCTCTGAAATCTCCTTGCTAGGAAGGGAATGTCCTGCTCTCGGCAGAGTGTTTCAGCTTCATTCATGAACAGAATGGTTGCAGTCTGTATCGCCTCTGCTCCAGCGCTTGAGAATAGGCTTCGTCGAGTTCTCTGAGTGCGAGGTTGCCTGGTTTGCGGCTGGCTAGGTGGTTTCCGTAGCATCGTTTCAGGGCGCTGTAGACGAATTCCGCCTTGCTGCGTTGATGGTACCGTTTCAGGAATGCTGCTTCGTCCTCAAGCCATAGGGTGATCATGTCGCGCCATGGTTGGCTTCCGCGCTTCCGGATGGTTGTGTTCCGTTTGGGTTTGATGATTGGCGTACGGCCTTTCTTGGCGATGAGGTTGCAGTTCCGCCGAGACAGGTAAGCGGCGTCGAGGCATGTGCCTCCTACGCCTTTCGGTATGGGTTTGAGAAGCCTCTTGAGGATGGGTGAGTCGTGGCGTGTGCCTTTGGTTATGTTGAGGTTGAGGATGGCTAGGTTGCGTAGGGCGATGAGCAGGTGGAGCTTCACGTATCCTCTGCGTCGTTTTCGTTTCTTCTGCTTCCTGACGGTCAGCCATGTCTCGTAGCGGTGGGTGCCGTAGCCTGTACTGTCTGCTGCGAGACCCCCTTTTGGTAGGGCTTCGTGAGCTGCGTGTTGAGCTTCCGCAGGTAGGCTTCTGGTATGCGGAGCATGTGGTTGCGGATCGATGTGTGGCTAGGCGTCTTCGCTAAGCCTATCTTGACGCGTTGTTCTGGGAAGGCGCGTAGGTAGGCGCTGATGCTCCTGTAATCCATGCCGAGCCACATCTTGAGTAGGAGGAGGATGACCATCGCTTTTGGTGGGTAGGGTGGTTGCCCAATCTTTCCAGGTGTCCACGGCGCTGGATTGGCCTCCACCAAGTTCTTGGCCTTAGCTAAGAAGAAGTTGACCTCATCCCGCCTGTAACGCTCGTACCCCTTCCAGTCACGCTCATACCTCCGCCAACCCCTGTCTCCTCGACCTTTCCTAGGCATTATCCATCGGATGAGCGACCGTGACGCATAGTCTTGACGATTCAAGACATTGCGGCGACAAATCTGCTCAGGCCGAAGCAACCTACTTGACAGGAGCCTTGAATACTAAGTTTCCACAGCCGCCAAGCTGAAAAACCAAATATACAGCGTCCTCACTCAGTGCAGGGCGTTAGTGGAATGCTTTTGGATTTTAGGATAACTCCGCAGCAAGAACTATTCAGGAAGACTGTTCGCGGATTCTGTGATGAGAAGCTGTTCCCGAGATGCCGTGAGATCGACGAGAAGGAAGCTGGCATTCCTGAAGAGATAATCAAGGAGATGGTTGAACTCGGACTCTTTGGTGTTACAATTCCTGAAGAGTACGGAGGCTCCGCAAGCCCTGGGGAAGAAATGGTCTACGCAATGCTCGCGGTCCACGAAATCGCTCGCGGCGAACTGTCCATGTCGCTCCCTGTGTACACCTTACTGAATCTTGGCTGGAGCTACTTGATTATCAGGCATGGCAGTGAGGAATTGAAGAAGGAAGTTCTTCCGAACATTGCATCCGGAAAATGGTTCATCGGCATATGCACTACGGAGGCCGGAGGAGGATCGGACTTGGCTAACATCAAGACCACCGCGAAGAAAGCTGGCAACGAGTACGTGATCAATGGCGAGAAGACCTACATCAGCGGCGTCATTGAGGCTACGAAGAGAGGCGGCGGGCACCTTACTCTGTTCCGCACCGCACCAGAGCTTGGCAACAAGGGTATGACGTTTGCATATGTGCCCGCGAAGCTTCCAGGCGTCTCCTATACGACCTTCCGGGACATGGGGCGCATGGGATTGTCCACAGGCGGTTTCTCATACAAGGACGTGAAGATCCCCGCCAAGTATGTACTAGGCCAGGAGAATAGAGGATTCTACGTCAACATGGAAGGTTTCAATGTCGCCCGAACCCTCGTCGCAAGCGCGTGCCTTGGAGGAGCCGAGAAATGCCTCGAACTCGGCGCCGACTACGTGAAACGTCGAGTACTCTTCGGCAGACCTCTCGCGAACTTTGAGGGCATCTCCTTTGAGATCGCCGAGGACCTGACCGAACTTGAATTGGTCAAGAACATGCTCCTCAAGGGAGCCTGGATGATTGACCAGCACTACAAGGACGGAAGCTTCAGCAACAAAGAGATCAACCAGACAATCGCATTCTGCAAACTGAAGGCACCCCAACTGGGCGTCGAGATAGTGAAGCACGCGATGATGTACCACGGCGCGCTCGGCTACAGCAAAGAAAGCCCGCTTGAGATGTGCATGCGAGGACTCATGTCCTACGTCGTCGGGGCTGAAGGCGGAGCCAACATCATGAAGATCATCATCGCACGAGAACTGATGGGAGACGTAGCTATCCCCTATAAGTAACCAAACGTCAGGCCCGACTCAGCGCCCTATCCTGTACGACGTGACATACTAGGACGCTGATACGGGCTCATGAGCACGTAGCATCCTAGCGGTGCTTGTACACTAGACTTGCAGTAGTTCCCGTTCTGGAGCTTGCCAAAGAGGCGTGCGATTGGCGAGTGGACCGATCAGTGCATCTGAAAAAACACGTCGTGAAGAAACGTTAGGGAACATGAAGAGAAATAGGAGCGAACTCTAGTCTACATAGCGTCTATTCCCATAATCTCCTAGCGGAATAATGAAATAACACTCGCTGTTACCCGTAGCCCGTTTCGTGATGAATATGCAAGGACCGCTGGCTGGCATCAGAGTACTGGATCTAAGCAGAGTATTGGCGGGACCGTTCGCAACAATGATGCTCGGAGACTTAGGTGCTGAAATCATCAAGGTGGAAATGCCCGGCACGGGAGATGATACAAGACAATGGGGCCCACCCTTTGTCGAAGGGGAGAGCGCCTACTTCCTGTCAATAAACCGCAACAAGAAGAGCATAGCACTGAACCTCAAGAATGCGAGAGCCAGAGAGATCGCACTCAAGTTGGCAGAGACCTCCGATATAGCGATCGAGAACTTCACACCTGGCACAGCGAAAAGGCTCGGACTCGACTATGAGGCGTTGAAGAATATCAATCCAAGAATAATCTACTGTTCGATCTCTGGCTTCGGACAAGACGGGCCCTATCGAGATTGGCCATCCTATGACATTGCCATGCAAGGAATGGGCGGATTCATGAGTATAACAGGCGAGCCTGATAGACCGCCAGTCAGAATCGGGGTGGCTGTGTCAGATATCATAAGCGGAATGTACGCGACGATCGCAATACTGGCGGCATTGAGAGCACGTGATCAGATTGGAAAAGGCCAATGGATCGACATTTCCCTTCTAGACTCAACCGTCTCCGTCATGACCTACATGGCCGGCAACTACTTCGCGACCGGAAGAGATCCCCGTCCTGCAGGTTCATCGCATCCCACAATCGTGCCATATCAGGCCTTCAAATGCATGGACAGCAGCTATCTGATCGTCGCCGTTGGAAACGATAGACACTGGGAGCTGATGTGCAAAGCTGTTCAAGCAGAGCATCTTCTGAAAGACTCAAAGTTCACGCACAACGCAGATCGTGTCAGACACCGAGACGAGCTGGTCCCACAACTTGAGAAGATCTACTCCAGCAAGCCCAGACAAGAATGGTTCAAGATCTTAACAGACGCAGGGGTGCCATGTGGGCCAGTATACAGTATGAGCGAGATCTTTGCAGACCCTCAGGTCCTACATCGAGGGATGCTTCTTGAGATGAGTCACCCGAAGGCCGGAAAGATCAGACTGATTGGAAACCCGATCAAATTCAGCGAGACGCAGGTCCAGATTAGGACTCCACCACCTCTGCTGGGCGAGAGCACTCATGAAGTCTTGAAAAAGGTCCTAAACTACAGCGACGACGACATCAAGAAACTACGAGAAGAAGGCGCTATTTAGTCAGATCGGGAAGTAGTCACTGTCTGTTTTGGTGCTGCCCGATCAAGAGGATTGAAGTCGACCTCGCACAGGGGGCACCCTCTGCTGAGTTTGGGCCTGCAAGAATGGATCTCTGGCACACCAAAAAGAGCACAAGAGCAAACGTCAGGTGACGGAAGCGACGAGCGTCTTGGAGGACGGGCTGACGTGAGGCATCTATCGATGCGAAGTCATTTCCGCGTGGGCTTCATATTACGCATTATGGTCGGGTGTGTGCTGCATGCGCATGGCTTTGACCCTAGCGAGTCTGCAAACACCAGTCCAGAACCGTCAACGCGTAGATCTTTGAAAGTGCTACAAGGTCGTCTACGATGACATACTCGTCGATTCCATGCAACCCTCCTCCATCAGGCCCGAAACTCACGGCTGGAACGTTCGCGTACTGAACGAACCAGCGCGTATCGTCGGCGGCTGACGAGCCGACTATCTCCGGGACAGATCCGAGGACCTGCCCTGCGTTCCTTCTCAGCGTATGTACTATTGGCGAGTTCACATCTGTCTGTGATGCTTCAGCCTTCCAACCGAACCATTCCACGACAGGCGGATGATTCCTCATCCAGGGGTCCGACTCGGCCACCTTTCTGACAGTCTCTTCGACCTCCTTCTTGACTTGACTCATAGTTTCAATTGGTTGCCAGCCCACTCTGCACTCCAGCTCGGCCCATCCCGCGACTGTTGATGGCCAGTCTCCACCCCTTATTGTGCCCACGTTCAGATTGCAGGACCGCGCCTCGAACTTCTCAGATATGGGATAGTGTTTTGATTCGGCACGATACGCGTCCAGGTCCAGTAGGGCCTGATACATCCTCATGGCCTTCCCTATCGCGTTGACCCCCAAGTGCGCTTGGCCTGCATGCTCAGTCTTCCCAGTGACTCTCACTCTGAACCAGCAAACTCCAGCGCTTACAACGCAGACGCTCTTTGGTGGTTCTCCTATTATGGCTGCGTCTCCACGGTACCCCCTCAAAATAGTTGCAAGAGTGCCTCCTGGGCCTCCGATTTCCTCCTCTATCACACTCTCGATGATGACGTCGCCTTTCAACGGGATCTGCAGTTCGCAGATTGTCTTGACCGCATAGATCATGGCCGCGAGTCCTCCTTTCATGTCCCAGGAGCCTCTTCCATGCAAGCGCCCGTTCTCTATCGTGGCGCTCCAGGGATCGCGACTCCAAGCTGATACGGGTTCGGGACTTACCACATCTATGTGACCGTTGAGAATCAGTGACCTCCCATTCCCGATGCCTTTGACAACGCCTACGACGTTAGGTCTATTCTCGTAGTCGGTGGGAGTCTTTACGAAAGCTGCGTGCTTCTTCAATTCCTGAAGCCTCGGCTCCCAAACGTCAACGGTTATCTCCACTTCACGGAGTTCCCGGGCCACAGCTTCCTGAGCCTGCTTTTCCAGTCCGAACGTGCTCGGAATCCTAACTAGTTTCTGAGTGAAATCAACAAGCGCCGCTGCATCTTGCTCGATTTTTCGCAGTACGGTGCTCCTTAGTCCACTGTAACCTGATGTGATGAGTCATCTCTCCTGAAACGAGACACGCGATTATCAACTGGGCATATATGAGTGGTAGGCCAAGACCGCTGACCTGCCTGTTCTTGATTCCCCTGAGGCTATGAGAATCACGAGTCCGTATTCGAAAAGCGCTCCAGCGTCTAAAGCTCTCTCCAAACCTGCACCCTGTGCGCAATAGTCCCAGTGTCAGAACAGAGGTCCACGGTCGTACTATATCAGGCCTTTCAACGCCTGAACAGCACTCGCGGCGGCTTCCTCCATCGTTTCCAATGAAGATATGCCGGAATCCTGCGTCCTTTTTTTCATTCGTCCCTACGAGCCTAATGACCACGGATTTCTCTGGACCCAACCTGCCTTATGCCGCGTATGGTGCGTCTACACTGTGGACGCCTGAAGAGTTTCGATGTTCCGTTGAATCTGCGTCTCATTGTGGAGAAAGCACTTGTTGCTGGGGTCCAAGATGGTTAGATGGTGTACGGACTCTTCACAACAATACGAGGAACCCAATGAAGGAAAGAATTGCAAGTACGATAGCCCAGATTGCCTCTCGAATCTTCTTGGAGAATGTGTCACGCCACAATCGATGCACGTACCCGTGCGTTCAATACCTAGGTGGTCTTCAATTGCGTGAATCCGTGGATATGTCAGTGCATCCTGTTTTCGAGACGTATAGTAGATTCCGAAGAGCCAGGTGCAATAAATGGCAAGGGAACCGAAGGCCAGGACAGTTTGGTGTCCGGTTGAGCGTCAATATCTCAGACCTTAGCGCTCCGCGACACGGTCACACGACGGAAGATAGAAGATAGGACCATTCCAAATTTGTTATGCATGACAAGAGCGCGGTCCAAGGCGCCCCGAACGTCCGTATATACTGTAACTGTGCAAGGCATAAGCCGTCAGTCTCCCACAGCTATACCGAAAATTGGTGAATCGAATTGTCTAAATCTAGTACTAGAACGCGTTACATTCTGGGAGCAGCGATAATCATAATCGTACTTGCTGCAGCAGGCGGATACTTCTATTACGCTTCAACCGTTCCTCCACCTCTGCCTCCGCAGCCTCTTTTACTCAAGGTTGTGACTTCCGCGGAATTTACGACTTGGGACCCGAGCGCAGCATATTCGACCGAAGTCTTCTACATGGTCAACTTCTATGAGCCGCTTCTATACGCTAATCTTCCGGGTAGCGCTGAACCGTTTAGACCCGCGTTAGCGACAAGTTGGGATGTCTCGCCAGACAGCACGGTATGGACATTTCATCTGAGATCTGGGGTGAAGTTCCATGATGGTGAGCCCTTCAATGCGGCCGCAGTGAAATACTCGATTGAGCGAACGACGAACTTGGGGCTTGGCGCGGCTTACCTGTGGGGGCTACTTGACAAAATTGAAGTCATCGACGAATTGACAGTGCGAATGACACTGAAATATTCTGCACCCCTCACGCGAATCGCAAGCGCAGAAGCGGCTGCATGGATCATGAGTCCAAAGAGCGCTGAGAAGGGCAAAGATTGGTTTGAGGCTGGTAATGAGGCTGGAACAGGGCCATGGATGCTAGAAAGCTACAAGCCGCGCGAGGAAGTTGTCCTCACAAGGTTCAAAGACTACTGGGGAGGTTGGGAACCAGGCCAGTTCGACAAGATTAACATCAAGATCGTTACAGAAGATGTCGTTGAACGGCAGATGTTGGAGAGCGGGGAGGTTGATATAGCCACCCGCGTTCCGATAGAGAGCGTATCCGTGCTAAACCAGACATCGAATCTTATTGTCTACGCGAAGCCAAGTTTCAACAACTATGTTGCATTCCTGAACACGAAGAGGCCCCCGCTCGACAATAGCCTCGTGAGGCAGGCAATAGCCTACGCCATTCCCTATGAAGACATCATCAAGGTTGCAGCACAGGGTTATGCAACCCAGGCTAGAGGCCCAGTGCCGAAGGGGCTCTGGCCACATCAGGATAGCCTATTCCAATATACCTACAACATCGAGAAAGCGAAGCAACTGCTCGTGCAGGCCGGTTTTCCGAATGGCGGATTCAAGATCGTGTTGACCTATGCAGCTGAGAATCCGTCGGAGGAGAGGTTCGCTCCGCTGATTAAATTCGAGCTTGAGAAACTCGGCATCGAAACAGAGATTCGCGGGATTCCATGGGTGGAGCAGTGGGCGCTAGCAAAGGGAGATCCGGCAAACGCTCAGGACATGTTCCTCTTGCTATGGTGGCCTTCCATGAACGACGGCTACGATAATCTCTACGGCATGTTCCACAGCGAGTCAACCCCATTCTTCAACCTCGCATACTGGTACAACAGTAACTTCGACGAGCTGATCGATGGAGCCTACGCGATAACAGCCACGGACTCTGCGAAAGCCAACCAGATGTACTTCCAAGCGCAAAGTCTCCTAGTTGAGGAGAGTCCTACTATCTTCCTTTACGACGCAATGAGCCTCTTCCCGATGACAAGGGCAATAAGTGGGTTCGACTCCAACCCCTACTATCCATTCACTATATTCTTCTACCCGCTCAAAATGGCATCCACATCCACTGGGCTTGGGCAAATTCTACCGATGTACATGATTCCGGTCCCCGCTTCGGTCTATGCGATGAGACAGGAAGAACTTCTGAGAGCCTTCTGAAGCGCGTTGAGGGCTCTCATCTCCCTTTCTTTCGAGTAGCATATGGAAGGCATGAGTTTGAGAAGAAGAGAATACTTCATTCGGCGCATAATCCTCACGGTGCTGGTGCTTCTCGGACTGACCGTCCTCACCTTCATTCTAGCATGGATCGTACCGTCTGATCCAGCCGCACTCTATGTCGGCCCCCGCGCCAGGCCCGAGGAGGTGGCGAAGGCACGTGTCCTTCTTGGACTTGACAAGCCACTATACGTACAGTATTTCATCTATCTGCGAGACATTTTCCAAGGAGACCTAGGCGTTTCGATTCGCACTAAACGCCCAGTCCTTGACGATCTTCGCCTGAACTTCCCGAATTCACTTGAACTCATCATCGCATCGCTAGCAATAGCTCTCATTATCGGGCTCCCGCTTGGGATTGTATCAGCGAAACGAAAAGATACGATAGTTGATCACATTTCGCGTGTGGTAACTGTAGCCGGAGTTTCGATCCCGGCCTTTTGGTTAGGCCTTCTCATGCAGTTGCTCTTCATGCGGGTCTTGGGGATATTGCCTTTGGGGGGCAGAATAGACACAATCGTAGGAATGATGTATCCCGTCAAAACGATAACGGGTTTGGATCTTATCGACAGTCTTCTCACAGGAAATTGGCCAGCATTCTCGAGCAGCCTCCAACACATCATCCTACCAGCTCTCACGCTTTCCGCGTATTCGATTGGTCTCATTGCCAGAATGACGCGTTCCACTATGCTGGAAGTGCTTGGGGAGAATTACATCCGAACCGCAAAAGCTTGGGGATTTTCAGACCGTGTAATAACCTACACCTACGCGCTGAAGAACGCTATAGGGCCGACTTTAACAGTTGTCGGATTAACGTTCGCGTACTTGATCACGGGTACGTTCTATGTCGAAACAATCTTCTACTGGCCCGGGATTGGAAGCTACTCAGCCCTAGCTTTGCTGAGTCTGGATTTTCCGGTGATAATGGGAGTTACGTTGGTATTGGGCACTGCCTACGTTTTGATCAACCTGTTTCTGGATTTGCTTCAAGCATACTTGGATCCGCGCGTTGTTCTTGGGTGACGTATGATGGTGGCGGGTCAGCGTTTTAGACGATTAACGACTTCTATGGCCGAGCATCGAATAAGCTTCCTTTTGCTCCGGAAGAACCCTGTTTCCCTCTTCGGGTTAATTGTCATTACTGCCTTTGTCTTGACAGCCGCCTTAGCCCCGTGGGTTGCACCCTATCCGGAACAGGGGCGCGGAGTACCAAATCTAGAAGCAATGTTCGCTCCTCCAAGCTTCACTCATCTGTTTGGCGCTGACAGTCTCGGGCGTGATATCATGAGCAGGATCATAATGGGCTCAAGAATATCGCTGATGATCTCTCTAGTTGTTGTGGTTTTGGCTATCGGAATCGGAATGCCTCTTGGGGCACTTGCTGGTTACATGGGGGGCATGACTGATGAAGTAGTTATGAGAGTTACCGATCTCTTCCTTGCATTTCCATCACTTCTGCTCGCGATGGCAATTGCGGCGGCCTTGGGCCCCAGCCTTACGAACTCCATGATCGCTCTGGCCATATCTTGGTGGCCATGGTACACAAGACTGGTCAGGGGGCAGAGTGTGTCGCTCAGGGAGCGCCCCTTCGTAGAGGCAGCGCGTGCAACAGGAGTCCGCGATAGGAACATAATTCTCAGGCACATTTTACCTAATAGTCTCTCTCCCGTTATTGTGCAAGCAACCGTCGACATTGGAACAGTGATTTTGGCTGCGGCTTCTCTGAGCTTCCTTGGGCTGGGAGCTCAACAACCTACTCCCGAATGGGGTCTCATGGTCAGCTCAGGGCGGGTATACATTTTCGAGCAGTGGTGGATTTCAGGGTTCCCCGGCTTAGCTATCTTTGCAGTCGCCTTGGCCTTCAACCTTGTCGGCGATGGGTTGCGCGAAGCACTCGACCCGAAAGTCAGGAGAAGCAGACGGGCATAGTTGGGCGAAACATGAACGAGCGTCTTGTCTCAATTCGCAACCTCAAAGTGCACTTCTTCACCTACGACGGTGTCGTTCAAGCCCTCGAGGATGTAAGCTTCGATATTGACCGAAAGCAGATTTTCGGATTGGTGGGCGAAACGGGTTGCGGTAAGACGGTTACCTCCCTCACGATTCTTCGCCTGTTGCCTGAGAACGCCAAGATCTTGAATGGTCAGGTTGCGTTCAAAGGTGAAGACCTTCTGAGCAAATCGGAGAAAGAGATGCGGAGGCTCAGAGGTGGAAGCATTTCCATGATCTTCCAAGACCCAGCCTCGTCGCTCAACCCAGTTTTTACAGTAGAGAAGCAACTCTTGCGAGTTCTCAAAGAGCATAGTTCTGCAGATCCGACCGAAGCCCGACGAAGAGTAATCCAGAGTATGGAGGAAGTAGGGCTTCCTGACCCACGGCGTATTCTCAGATTATACTCTCATGAGTTAAGCGGCGGAATGCAGCAACGTGTCATGCTCGCTGCCTCTTTGTTGTCTGATCCTGATCTGCTGATTGCTGACGAACCAACTAGCGCAATCGATGTGACAATTCAAGCTCAGATTCTGAAACTTCTTAGGCAGCTGAAAGATGGCAGAGGGCTTTCTGTGCTCTTGATAACGCATAACATGGGAGTTGTGGCGGAGACTTGCGACAGAGTCGGAGTCATGTACGCCGGCAATATGGCCGAAGTCGGCACCATGAGAGATGTTCTGAAGAAGCCACATCACCCCTACGTGCGAGCGCTCCTAGAGGCGATACCCAAACCTACTTTGCTGGGAAAGGAACTTCCCGAAATCAAGGGAACCGTTCCAAGCCTCTTGAACCCGCCTCCAGGATGCAGATATCACCCGAGGTGCGCCTATGCAACAGAAGTTTGCAGACGACCGGACGCAAGCCCGCAACCTACTGCCCTGACGAATTCGCACTTCGTTTCCTGTTACCATCCGCAGGGAGACTGAGCAATGATTCAGAACATCTTGGAAGTGAGGCAGCTGAAGAAGTACTTCCCAGTCAAAGGAGGATTGTGGGGAACCGTTGGTTATGTCAAGGCTCTGGATGGGGTGGATCTAGAAATCTCGAAGGGTCAGATCTTTGGATTAGTGGGCGAGTCTGGATGCGGGAAGACAACGCTGGGTAGATGTATTCTAAGGCTCATTGAGCCTACGGGAGGCGAAATCCTCCTTGATGGTGTCGACCTAATGAAACTGAAGCACAACGCACTGAACGAGGCCCGTCGGAATATGCAGATCGTCTATCAGAATCCTTTCCTGTCCCTCGACCCGCGCATGCGGATCCGAGACATCGTCGCCGAACCCCTCAAGACCCACCGGAATCTCAGCGAGTCTCAAATCTTTGATCGGGTTTTGCAGCTTCTAAGGCTAGTAGGCCTAGAAGAAGAACACATGTTGAAGTACCCACATGAGCTGAGCGGGGGGCAGAACCAGCGTGTCGCGGTGGCTAGAGCTCTCGCGCTCGAACCGAAATTCGTTGTCCTCGACGAACCAACATCAGCTTTAGATGTCTCAGTTCAAGCTCAAATTCTGAACCTACTGAAGAACCTTCAGCGAACCCTAGCCTTATCATACCTTCTCATCTCACACGATCTGAGCGTGGTGCAGCACGTTAGTGATCGACTTGCCGTCATGTACCTCGGGAAGATTGTAGAAACTGGAAGTTCAGAAGAAATCTGGAGCAAACCACTTCATCCGTACACAACAGCCTTGTTCTCTGCAGCTCCGATCCCAGACCCCGATATTGAGCGTCAATACGAACCGCTCAGGGGAGAAGTGCCCAGTCTGACAAGCCTTCCAACTGGGTGCAGGTTCAGAACGCGTTGCCCATTGGCATTTGAGAAATGCAAGGTAGAGGAGCCGCCTTTGACATCAATCTCGCGAACACGTTCATGCGCCTGCCACCTTATTGCAGAGCAGCAGTGACTTGATCGATCTTGGGTTGACTTAGAATTCATCGTTACTGGAGTTGAATGATGCGGCCGGGTTCCCAAATGAATCTCGAGGAATATTCACGGTACGATGCACTTCGTTTGGCGGGGCTCGTGAAGAGAGGAGAAGTAAGCGCAAAAGAACTGGCGCGTACAATGTTGTCGGGCGTTGAGAAGGTTAACTCTCGCATCAACGCTGTCGTCGAGACGTATTCCGACCGCGTAGAAGCGCTTGATGACAATGTGGAGCCCAAAGGCCCCTTCGCAGGCGTCCCCTTTCTAATGAAAGACCTCGGAGCAACCGAGGCAGGAAAACGTCAGGAGAGGGGTTGCAGACTGTTTAAGGGTTGGGTGGCAGAGAAAGATTCGTACTTGACCATTCGCTTTAAGCAAGCGGGATTGACCCTGCTGGGACGCACAACGACACCAGAACTCGGCCTAGCACTCACAACAGAATCAGTTCTAACCGGACAGACTTGCAATCCTTGGAATCCGGAAATGCTGGCTGGTGGTTCGAGTGGAGGCGCAGCCGCGTGCGTCGCGACGGGTATCCTCCCTGTTGCCCATGCTTCTGACGGCGGGGGGTCGATTCGCCTTCCTGCCAGTGCCTGTGGCCTCGTAGGCTTGAAGCCTTCTCGCGGCCGAGTCACGCAGGGGTCCGATTTTGGAGAACGCTTAGCTGGGATGGCGCAGGAGTTCATCATCAGCCGCACTGTGAGGGACACGGCTGTCATGTTGGACGCGGTGTCGCACCCTGCCCCAGGTGACCCATTCGTCATCATACAGCCTGAGAGGCCATACGCTCAAGAAGTAAACGCTCCGGCTGGAAGATTACGCATCGCATGGACGACCAGATCTTGGCAACCCGGAACTGTTGTGCATCCTGAAGTTGCCCGCTGCATTGAGCGAGTTGCCGCCGAGTGCTCTGCGATGGGCCACGAAGTGTCCGAAGGTTCCCCAACTTTCGATTACGAGGAGTACTTGCGAGCGCAGTGTGTTGCCTGGGCTTTCGGAGCTGACGTAGGCCTGGATTCCGTCGCCGTCGCAATGGGCCGCGAGATCAATGACGATACGCTCGAGCCGGTAACACTGTCATACTATCGCTTTGCACGGCACCTGGCCGTCAGAGACATGATCATGGCCGAAGAAGTGTTCAACAGGCTCCGGCGCAACTTCGGCGGGTTCTTTCAGCGGTACAATGTTCTACTGACGCCGACCCTAGCCCAACCGCCCGAGCCACTCGGCGAATACTCCACAACACGCCCCGATTTGGATTTCGTCAGTTTCTTCAGGCTAAGTGATGAAACAGGCATGTACACGCCTCTGCCCAACGTGACAGGGCAACCAGCCATCTCACTGCCTCTTGGGCAGAGTGATTCAGGCTTGCCTATCGGAGCCCACTTCATAGCTCGCTTCGGAGATGAAGCGACCTTGATTCGAATAGCCGCAGCTTTTGAGGAGGCAATGCCTTGGGCCGACAGAATTCCACTCATACATGTCAGCCGCTGATACTCAGAACAGAGGACTCAGAAAGCCCTGAGTTTTCATCTGCGAAAATCCGTTCCTTACCTCATGTTAGGTGTCCTGAGCACCACTAGGCGCCCGTCCTTCGCCGCAAATGTCCGGATGATTGTCCCAGGCTTCACGATTGATCAGAATTCGAGCTGCCTCGGCTCTATTAGAGGGCTATGCCATATCTCTGGTGTATCAGAGCCCGCGTTCTGCTTCCTTGACCACTTCCGAGAAGACATCTAGGCCTTTGTCGATGTGCTCGCGTGTGATCACTAGAGGCGGGAGGAATCTGATAACGTTGGGCCAGTGTCCTGCCTTCCACACTAGAACTCCACGTTCGAGGCATCTGAGCTGAATCTTCTTGACAAGCTCGACGGCTGGTTTCTTCGTACGTTTGTCCTCAACGAACTCTGCTGCAACCATTAGGCCCTTGCCTCTCACTTCCCCGATCGTCTTGGTCTCTTGCTGCAGGTCCTTCAGTCGTTTGATCATGTGAGTGCCCTCTCTGGCAGAGCGCTCAACCAGTCCTTTCCGTAGCGTGAAGTCAATCGCTTCGAAACCGGCGACGCACGCCAGCACGTTTCCTCTGAAGGTTCCGAGATGTGCTCCAGGCTCCCACGTGTCGAGGCTCTTCTTGATGACGCAACCGGCAAGTGGGATTCCTATTCCTCCCACTGCTTTTGCGATTGGCATGACATCTGGTGTGATGCCTTCGTATTCGCAAGCAAACATCTTCCCGGTCCTCCCGAAGCCTGATTGGATCTCATCCACTATGAGGAGGATCTTGTTCTCGTCACATATTCGTCTCAGTTCTTTGAGGTATCCGTCCGGCGGCGTGATGAATCCCCCTTCTCCTTGAATAGGTTCGACAATTATCGCTGCAGGATCGGTTAGTCCTGATTCCGGGTCTTTGAAGAGATAC
>Ga0315281_10001121_pt1 | contig 39168 bp, 22 predicted proteins | sample YL17G07_0_MG_FD_204540 | JGI IMG/M metagenome (GOLD analysis project Ga0315281, IMG submission 204540) | Sediment microbial communities from Yellowstone Lake, YNP, Wyoming, USA - YL17G07_0 | ecosystem: Environmental > Aquatic > Freshwater > Lake > Sediment | place: USA: Wyoming | collected...
CTCCAGTACGCCACGCCGCGATTGCTCGAGCTGCCGCGCACGCCGTCGACCCCGGGCTTCTGCAGCCAGATCGTCTTGCCGGTTGCCGGATCGAACGCTTCCGCCAGGCCGACGGCGTTCGACGCGTACAGCACACCCTTCACCATGATCGGCGTCGAGCGGAAGTTGTTGGCAAGCCGCAACGGTGGACCCTGCAGGCCAGCCAGCAGCGAGGGATCGACGTGCGGACGCCGCCATGCGACACGCAGGCGGCCGACGGTGGTCTTGTTTATCTGATCGAGGGGAGAGTATTTCCTGGCGCCGTTGTCGCCCGAGTAGTGGCGCCACTCCGTGTCCGCGCCGTCGTTGCCGGCGCCATTCCCGGCGCCATTCCTTGCGCCATTCCTTGCGTCGACCGCGACGATGCTGAACGCAAGGATCGCCAGGGCCAGGAGGCGCGCCGGCGCCGAAGACAGTCGTTGCATGGTCGGATCCCCTTGGCGGGAGAGTATAGCGAGATCGGGTCGCGGATCGTCGTCTAGTCGTTGCTTGACTCGGGAGGCCGGACCCTGACGCGTCCCGGCTCGACGGTCACGATGGCGCCCTTCGCGAGCAGCGCACCGTGCGCCTCGATCGCGGCGATAGCAGCCGAGCCGTGCTCGGCGGCGCGGACGTCGACCAGGCGCAGTATGCCGCGATGGCGAACGCCTCGGACGACGGCCAGCTCGCCGAAGTCCTTGTCCAGCGTGACGACTGATTGCTGATGATCCACGGCGTGCGCGAGAATCGCGAGATCTCCGGGGTCGTGGGGCCAATCCGCAACCGCTTCAGCCTCGTGGCCGGCGAGGTCGAGGGCGATCTTCGCTGAGGCCGCAACGCAAGCGTCGACGAGGAGCTTCACGACCCGGAAGGGCCGACGGCGAGGTGGACGCGTTCGTGGCCAACGAGTCGCCGCGCGTAGGCGAGGCAGGCTCGGACGTCGTCCGCCTCCAGCCACGAATACTCGCGCAGGAGTGCCTCAGGCGTGTCGCCGGCAGCGAGCATGCCGAGGACGTGCTCCACCGCCAGACGGTGGCCCCGGATGATCGGCTTCCCGCCGAAAATGCCAGGGTCGGCCGTGATGCGCGCCAGCAGGTCGCTCTCTTGTTCAGGCATGACACGTTCATTCTACCGCCAGGGGTTCTGAAGACGACCCGACAACGTAGATGGCGCGCTCTCCCCGGCCGGCCGGTGGGAGGCCTGGTTGCGCCGTGGCGTAGGGGCGGATCACGTAATCCCATCCTCGGACACGCAACGACCGTATAATCTCGACAACTTGGCGCTCGCTCCCCGCACGCCGCCTCAGCAGGACGAGACAGGAGGTCGATGAATTTGGTCATCGCATCATCCGGTTATCTGGTCATTTAGCGAAAAGCGCATGCTGACTGCTGGCACCAGGCTCGGGCCGTATGAGATCGTCGCCCAGATCGGCGAAGGTGGCATGGGCCAGGTGTATCGGGCGACCGACACGAAGCTGAAGCGTCAGGTCGCGATCAAGATTCTGCCGCCCTCGCTCGCGGAGGATGCCGACCGCCTGGCGCGTTTCCAGCGCGAGGCGGAACTGCTCGCCTCGCTGAACCATCCGAACATCGCGGCGATCTATGGCCTCGAAGAAGGTCCGGCTGTTGAGGGTCCGGCTGAAGCCGGACGCCACAGGATGCAGGCGCTGGTCATGGAACTCGTCGAGGGCGACGATCTGTCTCAGCGCATCGCGCGTGGCGCCATCCCACTCGATGAAGCGCTCCCGATCGCGAAGCAAATCGCCGACGCGCTCGAAGCGGCGCACGAGCGGGGGATCATTCATCGCGATTTGAAACCCGCGAATATCAAGGTCCGCGCCGATGGCATGGTGAAAGTCCTCGACTTCGGATTGGCCAAGGCGATGGGTCCGGCTGAAGCCGGACACTACGGCAGCACGGGTGAAGACGTACGTGGCGTCCGGCTTCAGCCGGACCTGACCCGCTCGCCGACGCTGACGACGCCCGCCATGATGACCGGCGTGGGCATGATTCTCGGCACAGCGGCGTACATGGCGCCGGAACAAGCGAAGGGGCGCACGGTCGATCGGCGCGCGGATGTGTGGGCGTTCGGCGCCGTGCTGTACGAAATGCTCTCGGGGCACCGGGTCTTCGCCGGTGAGGACATCTCCGACACGCTCGCGAACGTGCTGAAGACCGAGCCGGATTGGAGCAGGCTGCCCGCCGGCGTGTCGCCGCGTGTTCGGCTGGCGTTGCGCTCCTGTCTTCAAAAAGATCCGAAGCAGCGCCTCGGCGACATGCAGAGCGTGCGCCTGGCGCTCGAAGGCGCGTTCGAGACGGCGGCGCCGCAGATGACCGCGTCGGCCACCACCGCGGCGCCACACGGGCGACTGGCGTGGGCGAGTGTGACGCTCCTCGCCGGCGCAGCCGTCGCGGGGATCGTCACCTGGGTGCTGATGCGCCCGTCGCCCGCGAAGCTGCAGCCAGTGCGCTTCGCCCTTGTCCCGACGGCGGCGCAGGCACTCGCGGTGTCCGGATTCGATCGCGACCTTGTGCTGTCCGCCGATGGCACCCGTCTCGTCTATGTGGCGGGCAATGATGCGCAGGTGATGGTCCGGGCGATCGATCAACTCGACGCCGTGCCGTTGCGCGGAATTTCCGGCGTGCGCCATCCCTTCCTCTCGCCCGACGGCCGCTGGGTGGGCTTCTTCTCCGGAACGGACGGCGAGATCCGGAAGGTGTCGATCGCGGGGGGGCCGCCTCTCACGCTGTGCCCCATCGTGGGCGCGCCTCGCGGCGCGAGTTGGGGGCCGGACGACACCATTGTCTTCGCGACGAACGACCCGAGCACCGGGCTACTCCGCGTCGCCGCCGCGGGCGGGGAGCCGAAAGTCCTGACGACGCCCGATACCGCGCACGGCGAGGTGGATCATCTCTTCCCGTCCGTTCTGCCCGGCGGGCGGGCCGTGCTGTTTACCATCACGGCGAGCGGCGCGATCGAGACGGCGCAGGTCGCGGTGCTGGATCTCACGACGGGAAAATACAAGACGCTGATTCACGGCGGAAGCCAGGCCGAGTACGTCGATCCGGGCTATCTGGTGTACGGGGTGGCGGGCACGCTGCGCGCGGTGCGCTTCGATCCGGTCAAGCTCGATGTGTTGAGCGATCCGGTGCCCGTCGTCGAGCAGGTGACGACGCTGGGGGACGGGGCGGCCGAGTTCAGCGTCTCGCGGCAGGGCGCGCTCGTGTATGTCCAGGGCGGGGCGGGGGGCGGCACGCGGTCGCTCGTGTGGGTCACGCGGCAAGGCCACGAGGATCCTATCGCGGCCGCGCCGCCCCGCGTCTACACCTATCCGCGCCTCTCGCCCGACGGCACGCGCGTGGCCGTCGACATCCGCGATCAGCAGAACGACATCTGGATCTGGGATCTCGCGCGCCAGACGCTGACGCGGTTGACCGATGCGCCCGGCACCGACCAGTACGTGGTGTGGACGCCGGACAGCAGGCGCGTCATTTTCTCGTCGAACCGTGCGGGCGTCTTCAACCTGTTCTGGCAAGCGGCGAATAACACGGGAACCGTCGAGCGGTTGACCACGAGTCCGAACGGCCAAGCACCGATCTCGATCTCGCCCGATGGCACGCGGCTGATCGTCCGGGAAACCGTGCTCAAGACCGGCGTCGATTTGCGCGTGCTGCGGCTGGATGCCTCGGCGACGGCCCCCGGGGCGGGCGCCTCGACGACGCCTGCGATACCTCCACGACAGACCGAACCGCTCGTGCAGACGACGTTCAACGAAGACAACGGCGAGATCTCGCCCGATGGGCACTGGCTGGCGTATCAGTCAAACGAGTCCGGCCAGTTCCAGATCTCCGTGCGGCCGTTCCCGAACGTGGACGCCGGTCATTGGACGATCTCGACCAGCGGCGGCACGCGCCCGCTGTGGGCGCGGAGCGGCAAGGAGCTGTTCTATGTCGATGGCACCAACGCGATGACGAGCGTCCCGATTCAGACGGCCCCGACCTTCAGCGCCGGCACGCCGACGAAAGTGTTCGAGGGACGGTACTACTACGGCGCGGCCGGTCGCACCTACGACGTGTCACCGGATGGCCAGCGGTTCCTGATGATTAAGGCCACCACCAACGATCAGGCCCCGAGCATGGTCCTCGTGCTGAACTGGCTGGAGGAACTGAAGGCGCGCCTGCCGGCGCTGAAGTGAGAACTCAGAACTGAGAACTGAGAACTGAGAACTGAGAAATTCGAACTTCAGAGCAAGAGTGGCCAGAATCTTCATTACCAGTTCACAGTTCACAGTTCACAGTTCTCAGTTCTCAGTTCTCAGTTCCAAGTTCAGGTTGCTGGCTCTTCCAGCAACCTGCTAGTCTCTCGGGGTCAGCCAAAAGGAGCCTTCATGACGCGCGAGATATCCCGGTGGGCGTTTCCGACAATGATTTGCCTGACGCTCGCCATCGTGGTGCTGGCCGGCGCAACCGCCGTCCGCGCCGCGCAGGCGCCGGCGGCCGCCCCGACCTTCAGCAAGGACGTGGCGCCGATCCTCTACAAGAACTGTGTGGGCTGTCATCGTCCCGGCGAGATGGGACCGATGTCGCTCGTCTCCTACGTGGACGCGCGTCCGTGGGCGAAGGCGATCCGCGATCGCGTCGCGGCGCGGTCGATGCCGCCGTGGTTCGCCGATCCGCACTACGGCACGTTCAGCAACGACCCGAGCCTGGCGCAGAAGGACATCGACACGATCGTGGCGTGGGTGAACGGCGGCGCGCCGCAGGGCTCGCCGAAAGACATGCCGAAGCTGCCCGACACGATGGTGGTGGGATGGCAGATCGGCACGCCGGACGTCGTCGTGGAGATGCCGGAAGAGTTTCAGGTTCCCTCGTCCGGCACGGTGAACTACCGGACCTACTTCACCTACACGATCGAGGGCCGGACCGGCACGGCCGGCGGCGGCGTGAAGCGCTGACTGTGTACACGCGTCGCGACTGCCTGTCGCTTCTGGCTGCGGCCTTGCCTTGCGCGCGCCTTGGCGCCGTGGCGTCCACGATGGCGCCCGGATCCTCAAAAGCGATGCGCGGGGCGTTCATGATTCTCTCGACCCCGTACACGAGCGCGGGAGCCGTGGACTGGGACGACCTCGTGCGCGAGGTGACGTTCTGCGATCGGTGCGGCGTGCAGGGCGTGGTCTGGCCGCAGGGATCGAGTGGCGTCGCCCGCCTGTCCAAGGACGAACGGATGCGAGGCATGGAGGTGTTGGCCGACGCCTCGCGCGGCAAGTCGCCGGCGCTCGTGCTCGGGGTTCAGGGAAAAGATGCCGCCGAGATGCTCGAGTATGCCCGTCGCGCCGAGGCGCTGGCCCCGGACGCCATGATCGCGATGCCCCCGAGCGGCGCGCGATCGCTCGACGAATACGGCGAGTATTTCCGTGCCCTCGGAAGAGTCGCCACCCGGCCGGTCATCATCCAGACGACCGGAGGCGCGCCCAAGCTCACCCCGCCGGTCGACTTCATCGTCTCCCTCGCGCGCGAGCTGCCGAATTTCGGCTACGTGAAGGAAGAGAGCGAGCCGCTCATCGAGCGCATGCGCGCGGAAATGCTGCGCCGGCCGCCGATGAAATCCGTCTTCGGCGCCACGTTCGGACTGAACTGGCTGTACGAGATGCGGCTCGGGCTCGACGGTGTCATCACGGGCAATGCGATGTACGCCGACGTGATGGCGCGGCTGTGGGATCTGCACGAGCGGCACAAGTCCGAGGAACTCCGGGACCTGTTTGCGAAGTTCCTGCTGGTCCGGAATCTGAACGACCACATTCCCGGCGCGGACCTGTACGTCATGCACAAGCGCGGCGTGTTCAAGACGCTCGTCACCCGCACGGCGCCGGCGCCTGGCGCGGCCGTTGGATCGACGTGGTCGCTCAAGACGTTCAATCTTTCACCAGACGAAACGGCGGAGATCGAGTACCGCTTCGATGCGCTGAAACCCTACCTCGCTTCCGATCTGCCCATTATGTGGCGCGGGGCTTCAGCCCCGCGTTCGCAGGCCTGAAGGCCTGCGCCACTACAGGCTTGCGGATTGTCAAAGGAGTTCCCACATGACGCGAATGCTCGCGGTGTTGACGATGGTGATGGCGGTCGGGCCGGGCGTCGCGGCGCAGGACGCGCACAGCCGGACCGTGGAGGACATCCTCGCGATGGAGCATCGGTGGAACGAGGCCCGGGCGCATGCGGACGTCGCGACGCTGGAGCGCATCCTCGTCGCCGATTGGACGGTGACGCACGCCAACGGCACCACGGATACGAAAGCGAAATACCTCGCGGACCTGAAATCCGGCGCGCGGACATTCGCTGGGGCGGTGACGGAATCGGACATGTCCGTGCGTTTCTACGGCGACACCGCCGTCGCGTCCGGGTCGAGCCAGTCGACGGTGACGCTCAACGGTCAGGCCCAGGGCGGCGCGTTGCACTTCACGCGCGTGTACGTGAAGCGCGGCGGGGAGTGGAAGATGATCGTGTCGCACGCGACGCAGCGGTAACGAACTTGATGATGATGATGAATTTGGTCATTTGAGTCCCTTACTCTCGCCGAGCCTGGCGTCACGGAGCGGCGCTACGTTGCTTGGCCGATGCGAGAAATGCCTTTCCCTGCTCGCGCACGATGTCAACGAGGTTCCCCATCGCAAGGTTGACGTCGACGAGGTGCAGCCCCCAGCTCGCGTTCACCTGACCGTTCGCCATCACGTCGCCGACGATGTCGTCCGCGCGTGGATCGGCGGGATTGCCGTGCACGGTGACCTCGAGATACGACCCTTTGTCGTTCGACACGCACTGCGCCGTCAGTAATCCCGGCACGCTGACGAACGGCGTGTCGATCGGTTTGGCCGGCGTCACCCAGGCCTGCGGCTCCGCCGACGATCCGACGATGCTGCGTCCGCCGGAAGCGAGATAGGCATGGAGTTCGCCGCTGCCGCCGCCGAGCGCCGCCGGGTTGACGCACGCCGACATCATGTTCTCGCCTTGCGCGCGGCCGAACCGCGAGTTGGCGGGCGGCGGAATCGTCGATCGGAACGACGCGTACGTGATCACGCAGCCGGTCTGCGTCGCCGAGTGGCACAGCTGGATGTGCTGAAACGCGCCGCCGATATCTTTCCCCTTCGGCACAGGCAGGCTCGTGCCGAGCAGCAGCGCCGAAACGATCTTCGACTGCACCGGCTTGCCGTCAATCTCGTTGCGCATCAACTGCGTCAGCACGCCGGATCCCTGCGAGTGGCCGATCAGCACGACGCCGCGCCCGTTGTTGTCGTGCTGCAGGTAGTGGTTCCACGCGTCGAGCACGTCGTTGTACCCGAGCGCGCGATCGACGGCGATCGGGCTGCCGGTCGTCGCCGCGCGCAGCGCGGTGAGCGTCGCCTGGCGATAGAGCGGCGCGTAGACCTTGCACTGCGACGCGAAGCGCGCCAGCTGCGCGCGCACGACTCCGTTCTCTTCCGCGCCGGCGATCATGTCGCTGTTGCCGCCGGGATCCGCGGACACCGTCGGGTAGACGTAAAAGCAGTCGATCGGCGCGCTCGGGTTCGCTTTCCACTCCTCACGCGTCAGCGTCCCGTCGGCCGCGACGATCGTCGTCGCCTGATCGACGGTGCAGGCGTCCTGACGGCCCGGACGGCACAGCCAGGACTTGCCGTCGGCGTAGTCGTTCCTGGCAGTCTGTGCCGATACTGACGCCGCGAGCGCGAGCATGACAATGATGCACTTCACCACGAGTCCTCCTTGGTCCGGCTGAAGCCGGACGCCACGTACGACAACGCAGCCGGACGTCACGCACCGACAAACGAAAACACAACCGAACACTACGTACGTCGCGGCTGGGCGTCCGACATCAAACGCACGCCTTTGGTTTCCGGGAGCGTCCAGACCATCGCGCCGGCCATCAGCGCGAACGGCACGGCGAGCGCGATGCCCGCGCCGAACGTGAAGCGCGCCGCCACCATCCCGATGATCACCGGCGCCAGAAACTGCACGCCCCTCGCCGTGTTGTAAATGATCCCGAGCGCCGCCGCACGCACCGACGTCGGGAACAGCTCGTTCAGCAGCGGCCCGATGCAGCCCCAGTTGCCCTCGCCGAATCCGACGAGCAGCATGAAGCCGAACGTCGTCATGGTGTAGCCGCCCGCGGCGGTCCACCCGAGTGTGATCATCCCGAGCCCGACCGCTTTGATCACGGAAAACGCCGTGAAGCTGGGACGACGGCCGAACCGATCGCTGGCAAAGCCGAACGCCACGTAGCCGACGACCGACCCGATCTGATCCATCAGCAGCAGCCACGCCACTTCGCCAAGCGACAACCCGCGCGTCTCGTGCAGGTAGGTCGGCAGCCAGATCGTCTTGAACCAGTACGCCGCCATGTTGAACGTCGTCACCGACAGCGCGAGCGCTGTCGTCTTGCGCAGCGCCGGACCGAGCATCTGGCCGAGGGCGGCGACGTAGCCCAGCCGGCTGCTGATGCCGTTCTTCACGCTGAGCAGCCACACGTCCGACTCGGGCATCTGCCGCCGGATGAACACGACCAGCAGCGCCGGTGCCGCGGACAGCATGAACGCGAGGCGCCACCCGATCCAGGGTGCGAGCAGATTGCCGACCATCGATGCAAAAAACCGCGCGAATGCGGATCCGCTCTGCAGGTACGAACCGTAACGTCCGCGCACGTGCGGCGGCACCGTCTCGCCCACCAGCGCGTGCGCGACCGCCCACTCGCCGCCGACGCCGATGCCGGTGATCGCGCGCGAGACGAGCAGCGTCCAGAAGCCGACAGAGACGCCGCACAGCAGCGTGCCGAGACTGTAGACGAGGATCGTGGCCATCAGCAGCGGTTTGCGTCCGTACCGATCGGCCAGCGCGCCGCCGATGAACCCGCCGACCGCCGTGAACGCCAACGCGGTGCCGAGCAAAATCGACACCTCGTCGCGCGTCAGCGCCAGGTCTTTCGTCAGCGTCGTCGAGGAGACGAGAAAACTGAGGAGCAGCAGATCGTAGAAGTCGAAAATCCAGCCGATGAACGAGAAGGCGAGGATCTTGCGGTGAATCGGCAGGACCGTGGGGCTTTCGCTGAGCAGCGTCATCGGACGCCTATGTTAAGGTAACCGGCACCCAGGATGACAGAACAAGTGACGAAGCTTCGCCTCAGACCGCCGAATGATGACGAGCCGGTCGGTACGCGAATCTTCGTGACTAGGCGGTCGCTGTGCGGCCGCTAAGAGAGCTTCTAAAGCCTCACAGGAACAACGTGCTTCATTCGCCAGAACACGGCTTTAGAAGATCTCTGGGACCGGTTGCCCGCGCGGCCCTGGCGCTGACCGACTGGACCGAACGCTGGGTGCCCGACGCGTTCATCTTCGCGCTGGTCGCCACCGTCCTCGTCATCGTCGCAGCGCTCACGGCCACGCCCGCCACCGTGCTGCAGACGGTGGATGCGTGGGGGCGCGGCTTCTGGGACCTGATCCCGTTCACGCTGCAGATGGCGCTGGTCATCATCACCGGTCACGTGCTCGCCACGTCGCCACCGATGGGGCGCCTCATCCGCACGATCGCGTCGTGGCCGCAATCGCCGCGCGGCGCCGTCGCGCTCGTCACCTTTTTCGCGCTGGCAAGCAGCTGGTTCAACTGGGGCTTCAGTCTCGTCTTCAGCGCGGTGCTTGCAATCGAAATCGCCAGGCGTGTGGAAGGCGTCGACTACCGCGCGCTGGCGGCGGCCAGCATGCTCGGGCTGGGCAGCATCTGGGCGCAGGGGCTGAGCGGATCGGCCGCCCTGCAGATGGCCACGCCCGGCGCGCTGCAGCCGCAGATCCGCGACATCGTCTCGCACGGCGGCCTCGTCGCGGGAGGGCTCATCCCGTTTCGCCACACGATCTTTCTCTGGCAGAGCTTCGTGGCCGTGGCCGTCGAGATGGTCGTCGTCGTGGGCGTGATGTGGCTGGCCACGCCACCGGCTGGGCGGGGGAAGACCGCGAAAGACCTGGGGATCGATCTCGGCGAATTCAGAATTCAGAATTCAGAATTCAGAATTCTGACGCCTGGCCAGTGGCTCGAGCACTCGCCGATGCTCTCGTGGTTCGTCGTCGCCCTCGGCGCCACGTATCTGGCCCGGTATTTCTGGCAATCCGCCGAGCCGCTGAACGCGCTCAACCTGAACATTCTGAACCTCGCGTTTCTGCTGATCGGATTTCTGCTGCACGGCACGCCGGCGCGGCTGATGCGCGCGGTGCAGGACGCGACGCCAGCCGTGTGGGGCGTGATCCTGCAGTTTCCGTTCTACGCGGGCATCGCCGGCATCATCACGACGACGCACCTGAACGAGCAGGTCGCGAGCCTCTTCGTGCGCGTGTCGACGCCCGTGACATTTCCGCCGCTCGTGGCGATGTACTCCGCGGTGCTGGGCGTGTTCGTGCCGTCGGGCGGATCGAAGTGGGTGATCGAAGCGCCGTACGTGATGGAGGCGGCCCACACGTTGAAGGTGCACCTTGGATGGATCGTCTCGGCCTACGACCTCGGCGAGGCGCTCGCCAACCTGCTCCAGCCGTTCTGGATGCTGCCGATTCTCGGGCTGTTCAAGCTCGGCGCGCGCGACGTGATGGGCTACACGATCGTCGTGGCCCTTGCGCTGACGCCGGTGGTCCTGATTCTCGTGACGCTGCTGGGGATGACGCTGGCGTATCCGCTGTAGGCGGCTCGCAGCCCTAGCAGGTTGCTGAAAAGGCCAGCAACCTGAACTTGGAACTGAAAACTGAGAACTGTGAAGTGGAGATTCTGGCCACTCTTGCCTGAAGTTCGAACTTCTCAGTTCTGAGTTCTCACTTCAGGCTGCGTTTTCAGCAGCCCTGCGAAGCGCTCCGTCAATCCCGTTGCCCCGCCAACGTCCTCGCAGCCGCGAGGTTTTTCAACGCCGCGGCGGAGCCTGGCTGAAGACGGACGACTTCGACAAACTCGCGGATCGCCGCGTCGTACTGCTTCTGCGCGAGCAGAACGTTGCCCAGATTGTTATGCGCGTTGGCGTACGCCGGATCGATCCGCAGCGCCTCATGGTACTCGCGCGCGGCTTCATCGAGCCGGCGCGCCACGGTGAGGGCCGTCCCGAGGTTGTAGTGCGCGGTGGCCGACTGCGGCGTCAGGCCGGCCGACGTCTTGAAGTGCGCGATCGCCTGGTCGTGACGACCGAGCTCCAGATACAGCATCGCCACGTCATCGTGGAGCGCGGCGTCTCCGGGATGCTTCTCGATCTCTATTTCGTAGCCGAACACGTCTTCCGAAGCAACTTTCTTCCGGAAGTCGCCGCTGATGACGTCGAGATCGCGGATGTCGCGCGTCAGCACCTGGATCCACAGGTCGCCCATCTCGTCGGCGGACCGCTGACCCCAGCGCGCGCGCGCGGGCGGCCGCTGCGGGTTGCGCACGTTGCCTGACGAGTTGTCGTACGTGTACCGCATCGACAGCGTCGTGCCTTTCGGCAGCCGCAGCGGGGTGACGAAACGAAAGACGTGCTGCCACCGGAAATCCCAGTCCGTGATGCGGATCAGCGGACGGGTCGACCCGTCCGGCAAGGTGGCTTCGCCGCGCATGTCGTGCGCGCGGTAGTGCGCGTGCGGCTGGAGCGCCTGCACCTCGACGTCCACCGGCAACACGTACGAGTCGGTGATCGTGTAGTGCGCGTCGCCGGCTGGAATGTCGATGTTCTGCCGGCCGAGCCGCAGCATCGCCGGCGTGCGGGTTGGCGCCTCGTCGCCGAAGTAGAGGCCGATCGACGGCGTCACGTCTTCGGTCTTCCCGCTCGGCTGCATGTGGATCTCGACGACGAGGTCGGTGTTCTGCTCGAGGCGCCACGCCAGATCCTTCGGCAGGAGCGGCGCCACCTGTCCCGGCGTCCATCCGAGAAAGTGGCCGTCGGGATAGTCGGCCGACCGCGCGATCAAACCGTCGTAGCCCGGACCCGCGTCCGCCTCGTCGAGGCGCCTGGACGTGGGTGTTCTGTCGATGCGGATGTTGGCGTGATGGACGACTGTCGGATTCCCAGGACGGAATTCCAGTCCGCGCACGAAGCGCACGGCGTCGACGGGAATCGGGAGGACGAAAATGCGGAAGACGTCGGTGCCCTCCGGTGGCAGCGTGTAGGACTGCGGCAGCGTGAGCACGAGGTCCGGCGTGCCGAGTCGCCAGCCTTCGCTCCACGCGCGAGGCCGCGGCATGTCGCGCGCCACGCCGTCGGGCGCGCCCTCGTCGGCCCAGCGCCGCAGCACGCGGATCTCCGTGTCGCTCAGCGGATGTTGGCCGACGAACGGGCCGTCGGCGCGATCGGCTTTCCACGGCGGCATGAGACGGTTCGCCGTCACGGTCGCGATCTGCGTCGCGTGCCGCTTCGCGTCCGCGTACGTCAGCAGGCTGAACGGCGCCGAACCGCCGGGGTGGTGGCACATGCCGCAGCGATCGACCAGCAGCGGCGCGACGTCTTTGGCGAAGGTAACGGTCGTGGCGCGGGGTTTCAACCCCGCGGACGCAGGGCTGAAGCCCTGCGCCACACCAGCACCCTGCGCCGCCACACCAGCGTCCTGCGCAACACCAGCGTCCTGCGCCACACCAGCGGCCTGCGCCGCCACACCAGCGCCCTGCGCCACAGAAAGCCCCGCCACACCGATCCCAGCGAGCGCAACCAGCCAGACGTTCATCGCGCGAGGTCTGAAATGAAGCAGCCGACCGCCTGCGTGGTCGCGTGCGGAACCGCCTTCCCCGCCACGATCGCGGTCAGCGCGTCGAACAGATCGCGGCGTGTCGGCGCGGGGCGCTCACGGCCGAGATCCACGTAGCGATCATCGATACGGCCGCGATAGACGATGTGCCCGGCGACGACGACCGCGACCTCTGGCGTGATGGTCGCGCCCACGAATTTCACCAGCGCCAGCTTCGTGTCGCGCACCGCCTCGGCCACGCCGTCGTACGAGTACGCCGTCATGTGTTCGCGAATCGCTGCGGCTTCGTCACCAGGATAGGGATAGACCAGCCGGACGACGACACCCTTCGAAGCGAACGCCTCCGCAATGCGGCGGACCTCAGGCGCGTAGCGATTCGAGATGGGACAATCGGTGCTGGTGAACAGGAAAACGATGGCTTTGGTGCCGGCGGGCGCCTGCAGGGCATCGACCGGCGCCCCCGAAAGCGCCTGGACGAGAATCGCCAGCAGCGGCAGAAGGGACACGGAATGATGGTACACAAAAAAAAGGGCTGAGGGGGATTAGCCCTCAGCCCTGAGAACAGATTGCGGAATCGAGCTCTCCACAACGGAGGACGCTGAGGATCCGGAGGAAACGTCCCGTTTCGAACAGGTCTTGGCCTCCGTGTCCGCCGTGCCCCCCGTGGTGGCGTGTTCTTGTCGGTGCTTACCAGTTGACCACCGCGCCGATGCGCAGCAGCCGGCCCTGCATGATGCTGCCCGGCAGCATGTAGGTGCCACCCGACACCCCCGCCGCCGCGGTCGCGGTGTACGCCGTCGCCCGGACCGTGAAGTAGTCGTCGGAGTTCAGCGCGTTGAAGATATCGATCTTCGGATCGATCCGAAGACGTCCGATGCTCACGCGCTTGCCAATCGAGAGGTCGAGCTGGTTCATCCGCGGCGTCTGCTCCACGCCCGGCGCCACGAGCGGCACCGTCAGCGACGCGCTGACCAGACCCGGAGCGACGAGCGCACCGACGACGCATCCCTGCGACGCCGAGTTGCCCGGGCAGACCAGGTATCGCGTGGCGGCGGTCACCGCGTACGACGAACCAATCCCGCTCATGCTGGCGAAGTTCGGCGCGCCGGCGCCGCCGGCTGTCAGGGCTGACGTTCCCAGGAGGTAGCCGGGCAACGCCTGATACGAACCGCTGACAATGATGCCAAACCAAGGCAGCGGAACCGTGCCGGCCAGCTTGAACTGCGTGCGCCAGGGAATGCCGCTCGTGGTCTGATCGCAGTGGTTGACGCCGCCAATCGTGACCAGGAAGTTGGGATTGGTCGCCGCCGAACTGCAGGTGTCCGCCATAGTGCGGTCGGTTGCCGAACCGCCGAAGATCCGCGCGCCGTGCGGGAGCCTGGCGTTGAAGCTGAACTCGAACGCGTTGTACGACTGTTTCAGGTTCGTGTCGTTGGTGTCGACGTTCTGCACGGCACGGGACACCGCCGCGTTGATTGGGTCGTACATCGTGACGGGCGATCCGTCAATCGGGCTGAAGACCGTCAGCGCCCGGTAATTGGGGTTGACGACGACGCCGTTCGAGTAGGTTCCGGGATTGAGGATGTTGTTGCGCTCCCAGATCTGCCGGCTGTCGTTGTGGAACCATTCGGCCGACACGGACACACCGCGCAGCACTTCGTGCGTCACGCCGACGTTGAACTGATCGACGTACGGCCGCGTGATGCTCGCATCCGGGCTGGAGAGCGACGCGGTGCCGAAGTTGGCCGGGATGGTCGAGAAGTTGATCTCGCATCCTGCCGTCAAGTAGACGCAGCCCTTCGCGCCCTGCGCGATGTCGTCGGCGTTCAGATCGGTCCACGCCGCACTCGTCGTCTGGGAGATCGCCGGATCGTAGAGCGACGCAAACGTCGTGGTGGCCGCCGCCGCGAACCGGTTGTAGCCGAGTCGCAGGGCCGTCTTGCCGGTGCCGAACAGGTCGTAGACCGCGGCGACACGCGGCGAGAGCGTGCTCCAGGTCGGGACCGGGATGTCGGCGAACTCCGCCAGGTTGGCGAAGCGGCCTGTCTGCAACGGCTGCCCGACCACGGCTTCGCTGACGCGCTCCCAGCGGGCGCCAAGGGTGACCGACAGCCGTTTCAGGTTCCACACGTCCTGCGCGTAGATTCCGAGGTTCCCGTTCAGCCGCTCCGCCGATCGGAGCGGCGAATTGAAGAGCGTCACGGTGGACGGTTTGCCGCTCAGATAGTTCTGGTACAGATCCGCGTTCAGATAATACGTGTGGTTGAAGACCCCCCAGGAATCCTGGAAGCCGGCTTTCAGGCTGTGCGTGCCCGTGACGTAGGACGCCGACGCCTGCATGTTGTAGCGGTCCGGGTACTGGCCGGTCTCCTGGGTCGACGCCACCGACGATGTGCCCAGTTGCGAGTCGGCATGGCGCGCGGTCGCCAGCCAGGCGGCCGAGCCGTATTGCTTCTCGATGCCCTCCGGATACATGTTGTTGTACCGCTCGACGTTGCTCGAGAAGCCGCCTTCGACGAGCAGCTTGTTCGTCACCGTCGAGGTGTACTTGATCATGTTCGTCGCGTACAGCGGGGAGTTCCAGCGCACCGACGAAGTCGTCTGATCGTCTCCGGGGCCCATCGCCGCGCCACGGATTTTGTGGATGCGGTCGTAATAGCCCGACAGCTTGTTGCGCGGGCTGACCTGCCAGGTCAGCCGGACCAGGCCGCTGTACTGGTGCTGCGGGTCGACGCCCTGCGCGCAGAGCGTACCGCCTACGCCGGCGAGCGCCGCCGAGCACGCCGCGATGTTCGCCGCCGTGCCATCCGACACGTAGGTGCCCGCAATCGGCTTGTTGACGACGAACAAACGGCCCGATCCGAAGAACCAGAGCGAATCCTTCCTGAGCGGACCACCCATCGTCACGTTCGTGTCGTTGTACATGCCGATCTTGTCCACCGATTTCACGCCGAGGGCGGCGAGCCTGTCGGTGAGGTTGTTGCTCTGGATCGAGCTGCTCTCGTAGCCCTGGAAGATCGATCCGCTGAAACGGTTGCCGCCTTCCTTCGGGACCAGGTTGATCTTGACGCCGCCGGTCGGCGAGTCCACGTTGCCGCCGCCCGTCTGGTACACCATCTCCTGGTTGCCGGCGTCGTTGGTGTAGGTCTGGATCGCACCGTCGCCCTGCAGGCCGTTGATGATCATGCCGTCCATCATCAGCGACGTCTGCGCCGCGCCGAGGCCGTGCACCGTGAAGTAGGTCTGCTGCATCGCCTGCGAGCCGCCCACGTCGGGCGCCGTCAGCGAGACGCCGACGACGAGCTGTCCGACTGATTGAATCGTGTGCGCGCTCGGTACCGCGTCGAGGATCTCGCGCGACAGCACCTGCGCCTTGGTGTTGCTCTGGACGTCGACCACGGGGGACTCGCCAGAGACCGTCACGGTCTCTTCAAGCGACCCGACCTTCAACTCGGCGTTGATGGTGGATGTGAAACCGGATGGCAGCTCGACGGCATCGCGCTTCGCGATGGAAAAGCCCGGAAGATTGAACGTGATCGTGTACGTCCCCGGCCTGAGGTTCTCGATCTTGTACGACCCGTTGCTGTCGGTCGTGACCGACCGGACTTTCTCGATGAGCACGGGGCTCGCCGCTTCCACTGTCACACCGGGCAGCACCGCGCCGGATGTGTCCTTGACCACTCCGGTAAACGCACTCTGCGCGCGCGCAGCGGCCGGCAGCGCCAGAATGAACGCCGCAGCTACGGCCGACATCAAAATCTTTCTCAACATGCCTTCCCCTCCTCAGGGTTTGTTCACGTGCCGATGCAGAGCAGGAAGGCTACCAGCCGGACCCGAGTGAGTCTATAAGGATTTTCGGAAACTCGCAGTCGATAGAGGTGAAATAAGTCGGAAAGACGAAAAAATGGATCGGAGGAATCGATCAGACAGCGCCGATTGGATCACGGCGGGGGCATCCGATAGGGTTGGTCCCGCGTGTAGAGTTCCGGCCGCGTGGCTGACTGGGGAGGTTGTGCAGTGAGCGTGACGCCCGGGGGCGAGCTGAGTGCCCGCCCCCGGAATCTGCAGCGTTCTATGTCACCACCGCATCTGCAGGCCCAGACGGGTTTGGCGGCCCTGAAGAACGCTCGCCGGCACCAGATACGTCGACGTCGTGGCGTTCACCGACCGGTAGGAGAGGTCCGTGTTCTTGTTGAACGCGTTGAACACGTCGAGCTGCCCTTGGAGCCTGAGCGCGCCGATCTTGAACGACTTGGAGACGCTCAGATCGACTTGGTTGAGCCGCGGCAGAAATTCCGTCCCGGGTGCAAACAGGGGGACCGTCAGCGAACCGGCCGTCAAAGTCGGAGCGACTAAAGCGCCGGCCGGACAAGGCGACGGGCAGGTTGTCGGGTACCGCGTGGTCCGCGTCAGCAGCCAGTTCGTGCCGACCGGGCTGCCGACGTCCCCGTAGCCCGGCCCGCTGATCTTGTTCCCGGTCGTGGTAAAGCCGCCAACCGGCCGGCCTGGCAGAGCCTGAAGTGTCGCGCTCACCTGGAAGCCCATGGGCAGCGGGTAGCTTCCCGACAGCTTGACCTGTGGCCGGTACGGAATGTCGTTCACCGCATCGTCGCAGAACAGGAGCATGTTCGGGTCGTCCGGCTCGTCGCAGATCACGCGCAGCGTCCGCTCGGTCTCGAAGCCGCCGAAGAGGATCGCGCCGCCCGGGAGCCGAGCGTTCACGTTCAGCTCGATGGCGTTGTAGGTCTGCGACCGGCCCGAGCCGGCGTTGGTATCGAAGTTGTCGACGCGGGGGAGCGCCGCCGCGCTGATGTTGTAGATGGTGAAGGGCTGGCCGGTAACCGGATTGAAGACGCCGATCGGCGTGTAATCGGCCGCGGTGATCAGCAGATTGTCCGTGACCCTCAGATTGTGGAACGTCCGGCGATACCAGTTGGCGCTCACCGAGACGCCTTGAAGCAGCTCGTGCTGGACGCCGACGGTCGTTTCGATGTTGTAGACGCGCTTGAAGTCCGGATCGACGCGATTGAGCGCGCGTCTGCCGAAATTGGCCGGCATCTGCGCGAAGTTCATTTCGCAGCCGGACGTCAGATACGTGCACCCGACCGCGCCCTGCGCAATATCGTCCCCGTTCAGATCCGTCCAGTTCAGCGACGCCGTTGTGACGGCCAGCGGGTTGTAGGTATTGGCGAAGAGCGTCGTGCGCGATTCGTTGTACCGGTTGAGGCCGAACTTGAGCGCCGTCTTGGCGTTCCCGAACAGGTCGTAAACCACGCCAAACCGCGGCGCGAAATCCTTCCACACAGGCATGGGAATCGCATCGAACTTGCGCTCGCCCACGAATCGGCCCGCACCCGACTCTTCCGCCGACACCTCCGAGTTGAGGTACTCCCACCGCAGCCCGGCGTTCACCGTCAGGCGCCTGAGCACCCAGGTATCCTGCGCAAAGATGCCCACGTCCGCGACCAGGGCGTCCTTGTACCGCAACGGCGTGTTGTAGATGCTGACCGTGCTGGGCACGCCGCTCAGGTAGACCTGCTGGAGGTCCGCGTTGGTTTCACGCGTGTTCTCGTACGGACCCCAGTTGTACTGCACACCCGTCTTGACGGTGTGAGCCCCTGTCACATACGAGATCGCGCCCTGCATGTTGTACCGATCCGGGTAACGACCGCCGTTGGCCGATCCGAACCCGTTGCGCACTGTGACCAGGTTGGCGTCCCTGCGGCTCGCGCCCGCGTACCATTCCGGGGAGAAGGGTACCTTGTTGATGCCATCCTGGTTCAGGATCACGTACTGCTCTTGGTTCTCCGAGAATCCCGCGTCGAGCAGCAGCCGGTTGGTGAGGGTGCTGGTGAACCTGACGACGCCTTCGTTATAGGCCGGCGAGGTCCACACCTGTGACGCGGTGCGGGGATCGTCGCCCGCGTTCATCCCGTGGCCGCGGTACTTGTCGATCTCGTCCCAATACGCCGACAACTTGTTGCGCGGGCTCACCTGCCACGTGAGACGGAACATCGCGCTCTTGATCTTCTGGTCGTCGACACCCTGGTCGCAGCTGATCGTCCCCGCCTCGCACGCGGCCTGCGTCCCACCGGTCGGCACGTAGAACGTGCTGGCAATCGGCGCGTCGACCGCCCACTTCCGGAGCGAGCCGTAGAACCACAGCTTGTCGCGCTTGATGGGCCCGCCTTCACCGAAGTTGAAGTCGTAGATTTTCTCGATCTTGTCCACGTTCCGCAGACCGCGGGCAATGAGCTCGGGCGTGAGGTTGTTGGCCTGCCACGCACCGTCGCTCCAGGCGCCGAAGAACGAGCCACTGAACCGGTTGCCGCCGTCCTTCGGGACGATGCTGACGCGGATCCCTCCGGGCGACACGTCGGCGCCCGCGCCGGCGGTCTGATAGCTCATCTCCTGGACCATCGCGTTATTGATGTACTGCTGAACCGCGCCGTCGCCGTCGAGGCCGTTGATCATCAGCCCGTCGACCTGGACGATGTTGTTGGCCGACGTCAGGCCGCGGGTGGACATGTAGGTCTGCTGCATCGCCCGGGCGCCGCCCACGTCGGGGACGTTGAGGTTGACGCCCGTGACGAGCTGCCCCATCGAGAAGATGCTCCGTCCCGTCGGGAGGGCGTCGAGCACGTCACGGCTCATCACCTGGACCTTGGACGTGCTCGAGACGTCCACGACGGGCGACGCCCCCGTCACAGTGACGTTCTCCTCGAGTGTGCCGACTCGCAGCTCGACGTTGATGGTCGAGGTGAAATTCGTCGGTAGATCGATAGCCTGCCGTACGAGCGTGTTGAATCCGGTGAGGGTGAAGGTCACCGTGTACAAGCCGGGCCGCAAGTCCGTGATGGCGTACTGACCTTGACCGTTGGTCACCACGGAGCGGGTCTTTTCAATCAGCACGGGGCTGGCCGCTTCGACAGTCACGCCCGGAAGCACGGCGCCAGACGTATCTTTTACTGCGCCTGCGATGACGCTCTGCGCGCGCGCGGCGGCCGGGAGCCCAAGGCTCACCAATGCCATGGCAATCAACACTGCTAAACGCTTTCTCGTCATGCCCATACCTCCACGTCGAGTACTAACGGAAATCCGGCAGCTCGAAACTACAGCGGCAACAGGTGGAAATCCAGTGCTAAATTGCAATCCGTGACAATTCCCACAGGTGCTTCGGGGATTTGGATCAGAGGCGGGGCATCCGAAGGGGCTGCCGGCTTTGATACAGTTCCAGCCGGCGCCGGAACTGCTCCGCGATGGGGGCTTGCCCTGCCGCGATCGCCACCGCGACACCAGCCCGCGCGACCCGCACGGCTTCGTCGTACCGTCCCGCTGAGGCATACGCCGCCGCCAACGCATCCAGGGCGCCGGCGTCCCGATGGCCGGTTGCATCGGCGGCACGTTCTCCAAGGCGGATGGCTTCCTCGACGTCCCGCAAGGCGGGGTCCCAAGCCGTGGCGCGAATCCATGCCAGGCCCGAGAGGGCCTGTGGGTTGTCGGGCTTCAGGGTCAGGGCCTCGCGGAACTGGCCGGCGGCGGCGGCGATTTGACCGCGGTTCGACAACAGGTGTCCGAAATTCGTGCGCGCGTCGGCGTTGTCCGGCCTGAGCGCCACCGCGCGCTGATAGTGGACCAGCGCCTGGTCCGGCTTCCCTGCCAGCTGCAGCAGCGCGCCAAGGTTGTTGTGGGCCTGCCCGTAGTCGGGGTCGATGCGAAGCGCCTCCTGAAACTGCGCCATCGCTTCCTCGCGCCGGCCGCGCGCCGAAAGGGCGAATCCGAGGTTGTAGTGCGTCGGCGCCGACTCGTTGTTCAGGCGCAGCGACTGGCGATAGGCCGCGATCGCTTCGTCAAAGCGTCCATCCTCCAGGTAGAGGGCGGCGACGGCGTCGTGGCGCAGCGGATTCGCCTGATCGCTCTGCAGCAATTTCGTATACGCGGCCAGATCCTCTGCCAGAGCCTTCCGCCGGAAGTCGGCGTGCAGGGTTGACGCATCGGCGGCGGACCGCGGAATCACCTGGATCCACAAGTCGCCCATCTCGTTCGACGTGTTCTGCCCCCACACGACGCGCACGGGCGGAACGTGGGGGTTGCGCGGGTTGCCGGCTGAGTTGTCGTACGTGTAGCGCATCGAAATGGAGCTGCCTTTCGGCAGCACGAACGGTGCGGCGTAGCGATACACGTCCTGCCAGCGGAAATCCCAGTCGTCGATCCCGATCAGCCACCGCGTGGTCCCGTCGGGCAACGTGGCCTTCGCTTCCATCCGCCGCGCGAGGTTGTGCGCGTGCGGCTGCACGGCCAGCACCTCAACGTCCACCGGCAGCTGATACCGATCGGCGACCACGTACTCCTGCGCGCCGGGCGGAATCTCGATCGTCTCGCTGCCGAGGCGCAGGCCGACCGGTGCTCTCGTCGGCGCGGTGTCGGTGAAGAAGAATGCGACCGCCACGGCGAGACGTTCGACTTTTCCTGTCGGCTGGAGATGCAGCTGCACGACGAGGTCGCTGCCCGGCTCGAGGCGCCACTGCGTCCCGTCCGGCGCCGGGTGCGGCGCCTGACCGGGCGTCCACCCGAGCAACTGCCCTTCCGGATACGCCGCGTCGCGCTCCATGCTGCCTTCGTAGCCGGGCTCGGGATCGCGCAGGTCGAGCAGGTGCGACGAGCGTGTGCGATCGACGCCGAGGTTCGCATGATGGACGACGCGCGCGTTGCCGGGATGAAATTCGATCGCGCGGACGTAGCGCGGACCGCTGACCGGGATAGGGATCACGAACGTGCGAAACACGTCGCGACCGTCGGCCGGCACGGTGTACGCGTCCGGCATGCGGACGATGAGGTCGGGGGCGCCGAGCTGCCAGCCGTCCGTCCAGTTCGGCACCGGCGGCAGATCTGAGGCGTCACCTTCGGGCGCGCCGCTCGCGATCCATTGCTGCAGCGACTGGAGTTCGGGGTCGGTGAGACGCCGGTCGCTTTGAAAGTCGCCCTGGCCGGCCACCGGTTTCCAGGGCGGCATGATGCGACGCGCGGTCACGGTCGCGATCTGTGCCGCGTGCCGCCGCACATCGTCGTACGTGATGAGGCTGAACGGCCCGATCTCGCCTGGCCGGTGGCAGGATGCACAGCGCGCCCAGACGATCGGCGCGATATCTTTGGTGAACGTGAGCCGTGGCTGCGCCGCTGCAAGCGATGGCCAGAACACGATCAGAAGAAACCGCAGAGCACGCAAAGAACGCAGAGAAAACCTTTCTCGGCGATCTCCGCGACCTCGGCGGTTTTTTCTGGTTCGCATGCTGGGCTAGCATACCAACGTTGGCCACAAAGAAGACCGCAGCCGCGACCGTCGCCGCACGTCCTGAGCCTGCCGGGAGCCGCGCGTTCCTGGCGCTCGCCATATTCGGGGTCGCCCTGCTCGTGCGGCTTGTGCACGTGTGGCAGATCCGCCGGTCACCGTTCTTCTCGGTGCTGATGGGCGACTCGCACGGGTACGACGAGTGGGCGCAGCGGATTGCGGCCGGCGACTGGGTCGGCCACGAGGTGTTCTACCAGGCGCCGCTGTATCCGTACTTGCTCGGCGTCATCTATGCCATCGCGGGCCGGCACCTGCTGCTGGTCCGGATCGGCCAGGCTCTGATCGGGTCGGCGTCGTGCGCGCTGTTGGCGCTCGCCGCCGTGCGGCTGTTCTCCCATCGCGGCCCTGAGCCCGGTCGACGGGCCGGCATCGCCGCCGGCCTGATGCTGGCGCTCTACGCGCCCGCGATCTTTTTCGATGGCCTGCTCCAGAAATCCGTGCTCGACGTCTTCTTCGTGTGCCTCGCGCTGTGGCTGATCTCACGAACAGAAGAAACCGCAGAGAACGCCAAGCACGCAGAGAAAAACGTTCCTCAGCGATCTCCGCGATCTCCGCGGTTTTTTCTGCTGGGCCTCACGATGGGCGGCCTGGCGCTGACGCGCGAGAACGCGCTTGTCTTCATCCTCGTCATCCTCTTCTGGATCATGGTGCCGGGGCTTGGGGCTTGGGGCTGGGGACTTGGAGACCGCCGGAGTCCAGCCCCCAAGCCCCAGCCCCCAGCCCCCAGCCCCCAGCGCCCAGCCCACAGTTCCCAGCCCCCAGGCCCTACTCTCCGCAGAGTGGCCCTCTTCTTAGCGGGGCTCGCGATCGTTCTGGTCCCGGTGGCGGCGCGGAACAGCTACGTGGGCGGTGGCTTCTACATCACGACGTCGCAGTTCGGCCCCAACTTCTACATCGGCAACAACCCGATCGCCGACGGCACCTACCAGTCGCTGCGGTTCGGGCGAGGCGCGCCGGAGTACGAGCGGCAGGACGCGACCGATCTCGCGGAGCGGGCGCTCGGCAAGCGGCTCACGCCCGCGGAGGTCTCGAGTTATTGGACCGACAAGGCGCTGGATTTCATCACGTCGAAGCCCGGCGCATGGTTGACGCTGATGGGGCGGAAAGTCGCGCTGCTGTGGAACGCGACGGAAATGCTCGACACCGAGAGCCAGGAAGCGCACGCCGAGTGGTCGATGCCGCTGCGCCTCGGTGGCTTCATCGGTCACTTCGGCGTCCTCGTCCCGCTCGCGCTGTTCGGTCTCGTCGTGACGTGGCCGCTCCGGTCGCGGCTGTGGATCCTCTACGCGATGACGTTGGCGTACGCGGCCAGCGTCGTCCTCTTCTACGTGTTCGCGCGGTACCGCTACCCGCTCGTCCCGCTGCTCGTCCTGTTCGCGGCCGCCGGCATCGCCGCCGTCCCGGACCTGCTGGCAGGCGATTCTCTTGGGGGGCAGGGCTTCAGCTCTCTCGTGGGGCGGGGCTTCAGCCCTGCCTTCACATCCTGGCGGACACTGGCTGCTGTCGTCCTCACCGCCGTGTTCTGCAACTGGCCGATGCTCTCGACCACCCTCATGCGGGCCGTGACCGAGACGAATCTCGGCGTCGCCCTGCAGGCCGAACGACGGCTCGACGAGGCGACCGTCCGTTACCATCGCGCTATCGAACTCGCGCCCGCCTACTCGCCCGCCTACAACAACCTCGCGACGGCGCTGCGCGCGAAAGGACAGCTCACCGACGCGATGACCACGTACCAGCAGGCGCTTCGCCTGCGTCCGGCCTACCCGGAAGCGCACTATAACCTTGCCAACACATTGATGGAGGCCGGCCAACCCGCCGAGGCGATCGACCATTTCCGGATCGCGCTGCAGACGATGCCGGCGGCGGCCGACGTGCACAACAACCTCGGGATCGCGCTGATGGGCCAGGGCGCGCGCGACGAAGCGATCGCCGAGTTCCGCGAGGCGCTGAAGATCGACCCAGACTCCGTGAAAGCGCATCGCAACCTTGGCGACGCGCTCGGGACGGCGCACCGGTACGACGAGGCCATCCAGCACTACCGCCGCGCCGCGCAACTCGATCCGGCCGACGCCTCGATCCATTACGATCTCGGCAGTCTGTTCATCGAGATCGATCGGCTCGAGGAAGCCATCGTCGAATTCAGGGCCGCGCTGAAAGCGGACCCGAAGTCGGTGACTGCACACAACAACCTCGGCATCGCGCTCGGCTCGTTGGGCCGCATGGACGAGGCGATCGATCACTTCCGGCAGGCGCTGGCGTTGCAGCCGGACTTCGAAGACGCGAAGCGCAACCTCGCCGTCGCGCTCCAGATGAGGAAGCGGAAATAGCAGGCTGCTGAAGAACGCAGCCTGAAGTGAGAACTCAGAACTTAGAAGTTCGAACTTCAGTCAAGAGTGGCCAGAATCTTCACTCCACAGTTCTCAGTTTTCAGTTTTCAGTTTTCAGTTCAGGTTGCTGGCTTTTTCAGCAACCTGCTGGCCTACCAGCGTGTCTGGATACCCAGGCCGATGATTCGCCCCTGGACAATGCTGTTCGGCCGCAGGTACGACGAGGTCGCGTAGCTGGTCGACACGTAGCTGACGATCTGGTCCGGGTTGATCAGGTTGAACGCCTCGATGCTCGGCGACACGCTGAGGCGCCCCATTCTGAACGTTTTCGACGCCTTGAGATCGAGCTGGTTGATGCGATCCGCGACGTTCACGAGGTACGGCGCGAGCGGGACCGTCAGCGTCGTGACCGTGAGCGACGGGCCAATGACGAGCGCACCGGCTGTGCACGGCGATGGGCAGTTCGACGGATAGCGCGTGGTCGCGCCGACCGCGTAACTCGCGCTGCCGGCCGCCGCCGATCCGATCGCGACACCGCGCGTGCTCTGGAACGAGCCGCTGAACGTGACGCCGAACGCGATCGGGATCGAGCCCGCGAGCTTCAGATTGTTCCGCCACGGAATCGAGAAGCCGTCCTCCAGATTCCGCTCGTCGCAGAACCGCTGCGAGTTCGGGTTGTCGGGTTGCGTGCAGTTCACGTTCAGCTCCCGCTCGATCGAGAAGCCGCCGAACAGCTGCGCGCGGCGGCCCGGCCGCGCCCTGAACTCGAACGAATAGCTGTTGTAGACGCGCTGCCGTTCGGGATCGAACGTGTCGAGAATGTCGGCGGGCCGGGAATTCGCCGCGGTGCTGCGATTGTAGACCGTGATCGGCGTCCCGGTCATCGGGTTGAACATCTGAACCGGCGTGTAGTCCGCGTACGTCCACTCGGTGTGATAGGTGCTCGTCAGGTTGTGGAAGGCCCCGTGGAACCACGAGCCCGACACCGACAGCCGCGGCATCAGCTCGTGTTGCAGCTCGAGAGCACTTTCGAGATTCCAGGTGCGCGGGTAATTGCCGTACCGGTTCAGCGCCGCCGTGCCGAAGTTCGACGAGAGCTGCGCGAAATTGATCTCGCAACCGGCGGCGAGATACACGCACCCGCGGGTGCCCTGCGCGATGTCGTCTCGGTTCAGGTCGGTCCAGGCGAGGCTCGCGGACGTCGACGAGACCAGCGCGTTGTAGCCGTCGGCGACGCCGGTCGAGCGCTGCTGGTTGTACCGGTTGAGCGAGAACTTCAGCGCGGTCTTGGCGTTCCCGCGCACGTCGTACACCGCACTGAACCGCGGCGCCCAGTCGCGCCAGTTCGGCAGGTTCTCGATGGCGTCGAAGTGGCGCTCCGGCACGAATCGACCTGCCGGCGAACTGCCCTCCAGAACCTGCGCGTTCAGCGCTTCCCAGCGGACGCCGGCGTTCAGGGTGAGCCGCTTCATCGTCCACGAATCCTGGGCGAAGAGGCCCAGGTCGTAGTTCAAGCGCTCGCCGAACAGGGTGAGCGGCGTGTTCCGGATCACGACCGAGTTGGGTACGGTGAACGCCACGCCAGTGGCGTTGCTGCGGTACTGCTGCGTCAGATCGGCGTTGGCATCGTAGCTGTGGGTGAACGTGCCCCACGTGCGCTGGAAACCGAACTTGATGCTGTGCGAGCCGGTCACGTAGGTGGCCGCCGCCTGCACATTGTAGCGCGCCGGATTGTGCGCGAGTTGAACCGTCGCCGCCGTCTTGCGGCCGCCCAGATCGAGCTCGGACCGTGACGCGCTCGCAAACCAGTCGGCCGTTCCGCGCAGTTTGGCGATGCCCTCGCGGTACTCGTTCGTGTAGTACTCGAGGTTGCTCGAAAAGCCGGCGTCGATCATCAGCTTGCTGGTGACGGTCGACGTCCACTTGGCCTGGTTGGTGTGGTACGCCGGCGAATTCCACACGGTCGCCGCGGTGGCGGGATCGAACAGGGCCTGCATGTCGTGGCCGCGGTACTTGTCGATCTCGTCATCGTAGGCGGAGAACTTGTTGCGCGGGCTGATCTGCCACGTCACGCGCGCCATGATGCTCTTGATGAACTGATCGTCGATGCCCTGGCTGCCGTCTGTGTTGAAGGTTTGCGCGATGAAATTGTTCACCGAGTAGTACCGGCCCGAGACATAGAACCACACTTTGTCTTTCAGGATCGGCCCGCCCTCGCCGCCGGTGAAATCCTCGATGCGATCGGTCGCGTTGCCTGCCGTGAGCCCGAGCACCGCCGGCACGAAGTCGGCGTGCCCGGCCTTCAGGCGATCCGAGAGGTTGTTCCCCTGCCACGTCCCGGGGCGATACGCGCCGGCGAACGACCCGCTGAACCGGTTGCCGCCTTCTTTCGGAATCATGTTCAACCGGACGCCGCCGGCGGACGTTTCCGCGCTGATGCCGCTCGTCTGGTACGCCACTTCCTGGCTCATCTGGTCGTTGAAATAGCTCTGAACGGCGCCGTCCGACATGAGCCCGTTGACCATCATGCCGTCGACCATCACGGTGTTGTTGGCGGCCGACTGCCCGTGCGTGGACATGTAGGTCTGCTGCATGCCCCGCGCGCCGGCGGTGTCCGGCAAGCTGAGGCTGACGCCGACGATCAACTGGCCGAGACCCTGAATCGTGCGGCCGGTCGGGATCTCGTCCATCGCCTCGCGATTGAGCGTCTGCATGTGGCTGGCGTTCTGGACGTCGACGATCGGCGACGCCGCGGACACGGTGACCGATTCCTCGAGCGCACCGATCTTCATGGCGACGTTGATCGTTGCGGTGAAGTCGGTCGGCAGTTCGACGGCATCGCGCGTGAGCGTCTGGAACCCGGCGAGCGAGAACGTCACGGCATACGTGCCCGGCCGCAGGTCGACGATTTTGTACTGGCCGGCGCCGTCGGTCGTGACCGTGCGCGTCTTTTCGATCAGCACGGCGCTCGACGCGTCGACGCTGACGCCGGGCAGCACCGCGCCCGACGCGTCGCGCACAACGCCGCCGATGGCGCTCTGCGCCCGCGCGACGGCGGGGACCATCAAGAGCCCGACAACACACGCCAACGACGCGGCGGCTAAGCGTTTCATCATGCCGGGACCTTACCGTCCCCCGGATGGCGAGTCAATCGAATTGCTCGCGGCGCCGGATCGGCGGCTGATCGTGCTCGTTTGAGAGAAGTTCCATGAGTGGCGCAGGGCTTCAGCCCTGCGAGACGTGTTCGGCAGCGCTAAAGCGCTGCGCCACGTTAGTTCTTCGGGACCACCGCGAGAAAACGGCGCGGGTTGTCGACGAGGATGTGCCGCAGCACCGACTCGCTGACGCCGGCTTTGGTCAACATCGGCCCGAACGCGGTCACCGTCTGCGCGATACCGGGGCCACCGTTCTTCTTCAGCGCCCGGCCGTTGCTGAAATCCGACGACAGCAGCAGATGGTCTGCGTGGCCGGCGTCGAGGAACGCCAGAATCATCGCGACGCGCTTGTCGTCCGGGATGATCGCGTTGATCGTGACGCGATCGAAGCCTACGAACACGCCGCGCTTCGCGAGTTGCTGCGCGATCTCCGCCTTCGGATCATCGAGGCAACAGACGTGGCCGATCGCGAGGTGCCTCACATCCGCACCGGCCGCCTCGAGGACGTCGAGCTGTTTCAGCGCGGCGTCCATGGGAATGGGCGGGTTCGTCACGCGCACGCCGCTGTAGGCGTTGTGCGTAAAGACCGGCAGTCCCGTGCGCGCCTGCGCCTTCCCCACCGCCGTGAATACTCTCCGCTCGTCGTCGGTCAGCACGCCGCCCTGCTGGCCGATCTCGCCGAACGCGCCGAGGCGCTGCGCCCTCGCATCGCGCACGAGTTCGTCCGCCACCTGATCGGCGGTTCGCGTCGCGATGTCCGCCGGATAGTTCCGCTGCATGTAGAACCCGCCGCTCGCGACGATGTGCACGCCCGACTCGTTGGCGATCCGCTTCAACGCGTCGAGATCGCGATCCATGTCGGGGTGGCCGCCGTCGACGATGCAGCGGACCCCGTCTGCGCCGGCGGCTTTCGTCTCGGCAATCATCAACTCGACGTCGTCGGTGAAGCTGACCGGCACCGGCCGTCCCTGCGCTTCGGCGAGCGCCTTGGTCAGCGGATAGCGGATGGACAGATGCTCGTGAAACAGGACGGGGCCGTCCACCGTCGCGGGGTCGACGTCCTTCAACAGCGTGCGGATGATCGCTCCGCGAGGAAACGTGGGTGCCTGGGCGCCCAGGCGCGAAGGGTTCAACGCGGCAAGCCCTGCGCCCACGCCGAGCAATCCGATCGCTTCACGTCGAGTCAGAGTCATGGCGGGCTCCAGGAACGGTGAGATTTCAGATTTCAGAATTTAGATTTCAGATTTATTTCTGATTGTCCAGACTGCAGCCTCCAGCCTTCTCGTGTCGAGATGTGTCGAGATCTTAAATCTACAATCAATCTGAAATCTGAAATAAGTCTGAAATCTGAACTCAGAAATCTGAAATTTCATTTCACCCGTGTCTTCAGCTCCTCGAACCAGTTCTCGACTACCTGAATCTGCAGCGTGCTTACCGCAGCCAGCGTTTGGTCGCCCGAGATCACGCCGACGAAACGTTTGCCGTCCGGCGTGATGTCGTGGTTGCGCTCGAACGTGGGCCCCCCGTCCCGCAATCTCACGGTGTCGGGTAATTCCACGGGATTGCCGAACGTGAACGTCGGTTTGGTCGTGATCGCTCGTACGACGGTTCGGCCGCGCTGGCGCGAAAACAGCTCCTTGCCGTCCGGTGACCAGAACGGATGGAACTCGTTCGAGATCTGGTACTTCGCTCCGGTCGCCGGGAACGGCTGGACCAACAAGCCGTCATCGGCCCAGTACGCCACCCAGAGGCCGTCGGGCGAGAACTGCGCGGAAATGGGCGCCGCCGACTCGACGCCGCCGTAGGCCGAGGCTTGCTTGTCCTGGAGCGACAACACCGAGAGCGAGAAGCGAGAGTCCTTGCTCACGCTGAAGAGCAATCGCTTTCCGTCAGGCGACCACGATTCAGGCACGTGCGAGGTCCCCTGATCGGGCTTCGTGAGGCGCTCGGCAGTTCCCGAACCGTCCGCGCGCTGCCAGAAGATCGCGGGGGCGCCATCACGATCGGATTGAAACGCCACGCGCTCTCCGTCCGACGACCATGTCGGGAACCGGTTCTGTCCGCCAAACGTCAGGCGGCGCCTCGCGCTCGCGCTGGACAGATCGTAAATCCAGACGATCGCTTCCTTTCCATTATCGGTTTCAACCGCGAGGCGTTTGCCGTCCGGAGACACGCGCGGGTACAGGTAGGCGTCCAGCGGGAGCTTCAGAGGCTGCAGGGGTCCCTGCCGGTCCACGAACGCGACCTCCTCCAGAGACGTGGAGGTGGACAGCGGACCGGCAATGTAGACGAGCGAACCGGTGTCCGACGTGCTGAACTGCGCGGTCCCAGTGAAAGTCCCTCTCGCCCGGGCCACGCCCTCAATGATCGGCACTGGCCCACCGATGATGGTCAGTCTTCCAGGATCGAATCGCACAGCGTACGCGACACCGTCTACGGCGTACACGATGTGCCCGGTAGGCAGGTATCGTGCGTCGGCGCCGCCCGACACGAGCGTCTTGCGTTCGCCGGTCTTCAGCGACTGCGCCACGATGTGCGCGCGGTCCCACCCCTCGCGTGACGATGCCGTCGCGATCGTGAAGAGGACCGCCTGTCCGCCGGGCAACATCTGCGGGCCGTGGGCCATCTCGCCGGATTTTGCGGCGACAACGACCTCCGGTTTGCCGCCGTTGGCGGAGACACGCATGATGCCCTTGCTGCCCTGTCCGAACAGGATCTCGTCGCCGTCCCAGCTCATCCCGAACGGATTATCCGCCGTGCAAATCGTCACCGCCGCGCCGCCGCCGACCGCGATCCGCTTGAGAACACCCACATCTACCACCGACGCCGCATCCCGCGACCAGAACGCAAGCGATCGGCCGTCCGGCGAAAACACCGGATTCGTGGTCTGCACGCTGTCCGTTCCGACGACCGGCCTCGCGTCGGCCTCCGACATCGCGCGCAAGTACAGCCGGTTGCCCCCCTCGTACACGATGCGCGTGCCGTCCGGCGAAATGGCGAGGAGTTGGCGGCCGGCGTTGGTGAAGCGCTGGCCTTCGCCGAGCGGGATCGAAAATCTCGTGACGACCGGCGACGGCGCCGACGGCCGCAGCATCCACGCGGCGGCGCTCGTGATCGCGGCGGCGAGGACGACGCTCACCGCGATCGGCAGCGCGCGCCTCCACCGCGGCAGCGATGGCGCGAGCAGCGGTGCGACGGGGATCGCCGCCTCCCGCGGCTCGTTCATCAGGAACAACGCGACCGAAATGTCCGCGAACCGCTGTTTGCGATCCTTTTCCAGGCAGCGCCTGACGATCGTGCCCACGCGTGGCGGAAGATCCGGCGGCAGCGCGCTCCAATCCGGATCGCCCCGCACGACGGCCGCGATGGTGTCGGTGATGTCCTCGCCCTCGAACGCGCGACGGCCCGCGATCATTTCGTACAGCACGCAGCCGAATGCCCACACGTCGCTGCGCTTGTCGGTCGGCTTGCCCCGCGCCTGCTCGGGGCTCATGTACCCGGCCGTGCCGAGAATCGTGCCGGCGAAGGTCGCCTGCATGCTCAACGTCGGCGACATCGACTGCGAGGACACCGACGTCTCCCGCTCCATGATCTTCGCGAGACCGAAATCCAGGACCTTCACCCGGCCATCAGCGGTCAGCATGATGTTGGCCGGCTTCAGATCGCGATGGATGATGCCTTTCTCGTGCGCGGCCTCGAGGGCTTCGGCGATCTGTCTGGCGATGTCGAGAGCTTCATCCACCGCCATCCCGGTCCGGCTGAAGCCGGACACTACCGATCCGGCAGCACCAGTACCGGGAGTGTCCGCCTTCAGGCGGACCAGATGGTGCGCCAGCGACTCGCCCTCGACCAGTTCCATGGCGAGAAAGCGCGTGGCGCCGGACTGCTCGAACCCGTAGATGCCGGCGATGTGCGGGTGGTTGAGCGAAGCGAGGACCTGCGCCTCGCGCTGAAATCGTCCGACGCGCTCCGGATCGTCCACGAACAGATCCGGAAGAACCTTGATGGCCACGTCGCGCCCGAGCCTGGTATCGCGAGCGCGATACACCTCGCCCATCCCGCCGGCGCCAAGCAGCCCGACGATCTCGTAAGCGCCGAGGGTGGTGCCGGGCGTGAGGGCCATTTTGAAATTCAGATTTCAGAATTCAGATTTCAGATTGTTGTCAGATTTCAGATTGTTTCAGGATTCAGATCTCGGCTTGAACCGTGGATACTCATCCGTAATCCAATCTGAAATGCAATCTGAAATCTGAACTCATAAATCTGAAATCTCACAACACCTCGAACAGCCCGGCCGCCCCCATTCCCCCGCCGATGCACATCGTGACGACGACGTTCTTGGCGCCGCGGCGCTTGCCTTCGATCAGGGCGTGCGCGGTGAGACGCGCGCCGCTCATGCCGTACGGATGGCCGACCGCAATCGCGCCGCCGTTGACGTTCAGCCGATCGTCGGGGATGCCCAGCCGATCGCGGCAGTAGATCACCTGCACCGCGAACGCTTCGTTTAGCTCCCAGAGATCGATGTCCTCGACCTTCAGCCCGGTCTGCTTGAGGAGCTTCGGCACGGCGAACACCGGGCCGATCCCCATTTCGTTCGGCTCGCAGCCGGCCACCGCGAAGCCGCGGAAGACGCCGAGCGGCGTCAGCCCTTTGCTCGCCGCGGTCTTCGCGTTCATCACGATGCAGACGCCGGCGCCGTCTGAAAACTGACTGGCATTGCCGGCCGAAATCACGCCGCCTTCGATCGCCGGTTTGATCTTCGCCACGCCTTCGTACGTCGTGTCGGCGCGGATGCCTTCATCGTGCGTCACCGTGACGTCCTTCATCGACTCCGCGCCGGTCGCCTTGTCCACGACCTTCATGGTGGTCTGCATCGGGGCGATCTCGTCGGTGAACCTGCCCGCGTCGCGCGCGGCGGCGGCCCGCAGCTGACTGCGGACACCGTACTGATCCTGCAGCTCGCGCGAGATGCCGTACGTCTTCGCGACGTATTCGGCGGTCTGCAGCATCGGCCAGTACACCTCGGGTTTATTGGCGAGGATCCAGTCCTCGTTCAGCATGTGTTTGTTCGCCTCGTTCTGCACGCACGAGATCGATTCGACGCCGCCGGCGGCGAAGATGTCGCCCTCGCCGGTCATCACGCGCTGCGCGGCGATCGCGATCGTCTGCAGCCCGGACGAGCAGAAGCGGTTGATGGTCATCCCGGACGTCGTCACCGGGCAGCCGGCGCGGATCGCAATCTGGCGCGCGATGTTGCGCCCGGTCGCGCCTTCGGGGTTCGCGCACCCCATGATGACGTCCTCGATCTCGGCGGGGTCGATCCGCGCGCGTTCGATCGCGTGACCGAGCGCGTGGCCGCCCATGGTGGCCCCGTGGGTCATGTTGAACGCGCCCCGCCAGCTCTTGCAGAGCGGTGTGCGCGCGGTGGACACAATAACGGCGTCAGGCATCGTGACAATTTACTTCATCCCTGCCGATCGGGCGCACACATGGCTGCACACCTGTGCGGCCCCGGCGACCGGAGGGGCCGAAACTGAAGGAACGCTGGCAATTCGAACATTCGTGCGCTGGCAGGTGTCTTGCTAATCCGCCACTGACCGGACGTGCACCAATGAACCAACACGCTGCCGATGCCCTCATCGAACAGGATGCCCGAGGCATCATCACCGAGTGGAACGCCGGCGCCGAACGACTGTTCGGCTGGATTCGTGCCGACGCCATCGGCAGGCGTTCGCACACCATCATTCCGGAGCGCAACCGCGACCGCCACGATCGGGGTCTTCAGGCCCTCTTCACCGCCGAGAGACGCGTCCACTCGCGCCGCATCTCGGTGCTCCACCGCGACGGACATGAATTTACCGTCGATATCGCGATCTCGATTCAAAAGCGCGGCGACGAGGAGCACGTGGTCGCGGTCGTGAAGGAGACGGCGCCAGACGACGAACCGGCCTGGTCCGAGGATTTGGCTGACGTGCGCTATCGGGAAATTCTCGATCAGATCGAAGACGCGTGCGCGGTGGTCGACCTGACGGGACGTTATCGGTTCGTCAACGACGCCTTCTGCCGGCTGTTCGGCCGCTCGAGGGGCGCGCTGATCGGGACGAGCTTCAAGGACAATTCGAAGTCCGACCAGCGGATCGCCAAGCTGCGCGGCGTGTATTCGCACGTGTACCAGACAGGGACGCCCGTCAAAGCGTTCGAGTACCAGGTCACAGTGAACGGCGTCGAGAAGTCGCTCGAGCAGTCGGTGTCGCTCGATCGCGACGCGAGTGGCCGGCCGGTCGGCTTCATGACCATCATCCGCGACTGCACGGCCCGGGCGCTGGCCCAGCAGGAGCTGGCCAGGGCCAAGGAGGCCGCCGAAAACGCGAACCGGGCGAAAAGCGACTTCCTGGCCAACATGAGCCATGAAATCCGGACGCCGATGAACGGCATCATCGGCATGACCATGCTCGCGCTCGACACCGACCTGACGCCCTATCAGGCCGATTGTCTCGACACCGTGAAGAGCTCGGCCGAGTCGCTCCTGACGATCCTCAACGACATCCTGGACTTCTCGAAGATCGAGTCGCGCAAGCTCGAGATGGAAGCGGTGGCGTTCTCGCTCGGCGATACGATCGCCGACGCGCTGAAGCCGTTCAGCCTGCGCGCGCATCAGAAAGGGCTCGAGCTGGTGTGCGACATCGCCCCAGACGTGCCGGCCGACATCGTCGGCGATTCGGTCCGATTGAAGCAGATCGTGAACAACCTGATTGGGAACGCGATCAAGTTCACCGACCGCGGCCACGTCGTCGTGTCGGTGCGTCGAGAGAGGTGTGCCGAGCGCTGCATCATGCTGCACTTCGCGGTCACCGACACCGGCATCGGCGTCCCCGCCGACCAGCACGTCGCGATCTTCGAGGCGTTCCGGCAGGCCGACGGATCCACGACGCGCAAGTTCGGCGGCACCGGCCTTGGCCTCGCCATTTCGACGTCGCTGGTCGAGATGATGGGCGGCCGGCTCTGGATCGAGAGCGAGCCGGGGGAGGGCAGCATCTTTCATTTCACGGCGACGTTCGATCTGGCCGCCGTGTCGGGCGTGGGGCGCGACACAGCGAGCCTGGCGGATCTCCGGGTGCTCATCGTCGACGACAACCCGGTCAACCGCCGGATTCTCGACGCGCAGGTCCGGAGCTGGGCGATGGTCCCGTCCGCGGTTGACGGCGGACAAGCGGCCATCGACGCGCTGACCGCCGCCGCGCGCCGCGGCCGCCCCTTCGATCTCGTCCTGCTGGATGCGAACATGCCCGGACTCGACGGGTTCGCCGTCGCCGAGCAGGCGTCCTCACGCCCGGAGTTGGCCGGCTCCACGATCATGATGCTCAGTTCGTCCGGCCTCGAAGGCGACGTCGCGCGATGCCGGGCTCTCGGGGTTGCGGCCTATCTGACCAAACCGATCAAAGCGAGTGACCTGCTCGAGGCGATGACCCGCGCCGTCGGTGGCGCGGCGACCGCCCGCACTCCGGCACGACCGGGGCCGAAAGTCACCGCGCCGGCCCGTCTCATCCGCGTGCTCGTCGCCGAGGACAACGTGGTCAATCAGCGAGTGGCGGTCGGGCTGCTCACCAGGCGTGGTCATACGGTCACGGTCGTGGGCAACGGGCTCGAGGCGCTCACCGCGCTGGAGCGCGACGCGTACGATCTCGTGCTGATGGACGTCCAGATGCCGGTGATGGGCGGCTTCGAAGCCACAGCCGCGATTCGCGCGCGCGAACGGCAGACTGGCGGCCACGTCCGCATCGTCGCGATGACCGCGCACGCGATGAACGGCGACCGCGAGCGCTGCGTCGCGGCCGGCATGGACGGCTATCTGTCGAAACCGCTCGATCCGCGGATGCTGTTCGCCATCGCCGAGGGCGACGCGCCCGGCGGCCCGGCGGCCGCGTCGACGTTCGACCGCACCGCCACCCTCGACCGGCTGAACGGCAACGAAGCGCTGTTGGCAGACGTGATCGGGCTGTTCCTCGATGACTGCCCGGCGCGCCTGCGTGCGATCAAAGCCGCGGTCGACGCGCGGGACAGCGAGTCCATTCGTCTCGAGGCCCAAGGGCTGAAAGGTGCCGCCGGCAACCTGTCGGCGCTCGGGCTGTTCAACGCCGCGCAGATCCTCGAGCGCATTGGTGCAGAAGCCCGGATCGACGCGGCGGGCGCCGCGTGGCGCCTCCTGTCCACGGAAGCCAGCCAGGTGCTCGACGCGCTGCGGCACTTCGAAACGCGCGAGACCTCCGCCAGCATGTAGCCGCCCTCACGTCTTTCGGCGTACACTGCCGCGGATGGGCGCCCCGCCGGTCGACGGATTCATCGAGCAGGATGCACTCGGCGTCATTTCCGGCTGGAGCGCGGAATCGGAGCAGCTGTTCGGCTGGTCGCGCGCCGAGGCGATCGGCATGCGCTCCCACCGGCTGATCCCCGAACGCAATCGCCAGCGACACGACAAGACGCTTGCCGGGTTCCTCCGATCGCCCGCGCGTCCGATCGCGCGAGAAGAAATTACCGTGCTGCACAGAGACGGGCACGAGTTCCGCGCGGAGTTCGACCTGTCGATCGACGAGCGCGCCGGCGCACTGTACATCGCCGCGCGGGTGCGGGCGATCACGCCGGACGCGCGGGCCGAGGCGGCGTTTCGCCATCGCGACGAACGTTATCGGGCCATCCTCGATCAGATCGAGGATGGCTGTTGCGTCGTCGATCTCCGCGGCAACTACCTGTTCGTGAACGACGCCTTCTGCCGTCTGTACGGCTTCGACAAGCAGGAGATCCTCGGCTCGAACTTCAAGGTGAGCGCGGGTCCCGAGCGGACGGCCAAACTCCGGGAGATGTACTCGCAGGTCTACACCACGGGACGCCCCATCAGGGCATTTGAGTACGAGATCGTCCAGACCAACCGGCCGACGATGGTCGTCGAGCAGTCCATCTCGCTCGAGCGCGACGCGCAGAGCCGGCCGGTGGGATTTCTGGCCATCACCCGCGACTGCACGGCCCGCAAGCTCGCCGAAGACGCGATGGCCCACGCGAAGGAAGCCGCCGAGTCGGCCAACCGCGCGAAGAGCGAGTTCCTCGCCAACATGAGCCACGAGATCCGCACGCCGCTGAACGGCATCATCGGCATGACGTCGCTGGCGCTCGACAGCGCCCTGACGCCGCCGCAGGCGGAGTGCCTCCACACGATCCGCGATCAGGCCGAGTTGCTGCTGACGATCGTCAACGCCGTCCTCGACTTCTCCAAGATCGAGGCGCGCTTCATCGAGCTCGAGTCGATCCCCTTCGCGCTCGCCGACGCCATCAGCGACGTCATCAGGCCGCTGGCACTCCGCACGCGGGACAAAGGGATCACGCTCTCGAGCCGCGTCGCCGCCGAGGTGCCCGCGCACGTGGTCGGCGACCCGGTGCGCGTGAAGCAGATCCTGAGCAACGTCCTCGGCAACGCCGTGAAGTTCACCGACCGCGGGACCGTGACGCTCGACGTCACGACCGATCCGCCCCCGGACGGTTCGGCGACTCCCACGAACACGGTCGTCCTGCACTTCCGCATCATCGACAGCGGCATCGGCATTCCCGGTGAGAAGCAGGCGCTCATCTTTGAGCCGTTCCGTCAGGTCGACGGGTCGACGACGCGCCGCTTCGGCGGCACGGGTCTCGGCCTCGCGATTGCGTCGACGCTCGTGGAGCTGATGGGCGGACAGATCTGGGTGGACAGCGCACCGGGCGCCGGCAGCACGTTTCACGTCACCGTGCCGGTGAGTGCGGCGAGCGGCGTCGTTGAACGGCGACGCGCGGTCAGCGCCGCCGCCCCGGCGCTTGGCCGTGCGGCCGGGCGATCCGCGCGCAGCGCGCGCATCCTCATCGCCGAAGACAACATCGTCAACCAGCGCGTCGCGGCCGGACTGCTGACCAAGCGCGGTCATCAGGTCACGGTCGTGAGCACCGGTCGCGAGGCGCTCCACGCACTGCAAGCCGGGACGTTCGAGCTGGTGCTGATGGACGTGCAGATGCCGGACATGGACGGGTTCGAAGCCACGGCGGCCATTCGCGCGTGGGAGCGCGACACGGGACAGCACGTGCGGATTATCGCGATGACCGCGCACGCGATGGTGGGCGACAAGGAACGCTGCCTCGCCGCCGGCATGGACGGCTATCTGTCCAAGCCGATCGACCAACGCGCGCTGTACGCCGCCGTCGAGGCATGACCGTGGGCGCGGCGCTCGGCGATCTCGTCGTCCTGGATCTGTCCCACGCGCTTGCGGGCCCGTTCGCCTCGACGATGCTCGGCGACTACGGGGCGGAGATCATCAAGATCGAGCCGCTCGACGGAGAGATCGCCCGCGCGTGGGGGCCGCCGTTCTACGGGGACGAGTCGGCGTATTTCGTCAACCTGAACCGCAACAAGAAAAGCGTCGCGCTCGATCTGAAGCATCCCGACGGCAAGGCGATCTTCTTCAAGCTGCTGGAGCGCGCCGACGTCGTGATCGAGAACATGCGCGTCGGCACGGTCGCCGCACTCGGCATCGATTACGAACGGGCGCGCGAGCGGCAGCCGGGCATCATCTACTGTTCGATCTCCGGATTCGGCCAGGACGGCCCGTACAGCAATCGTGCGGCCTTCGATCTCGTCGTCCAGGCCGAGAGCGGGATGATCAGCGTGACCGGCGAGAATGGCGGCCGAGGCGTGCGCGCCGGCGTATCGATCGCCGACATCACCGCGGGGATGTACGCGGCGTTCGGTATCCTCACCGCACTCCACGCGAGGCAGACGACGGGACGCGGGCAGTTCATCGATGTCTCGATGCTGGAAGGGCAGCTCGGGATTCTGTCCGGAATGATCGGCGCGTATCTCGCCGACGGCATCGTCCCCGGCCCGCTCGGCACCGCGTACGGCGCGCTGCTGCCGTACCAGACCTTTCGTACGAAGACGCGCGACATCGCGATCGGCGTCGGCAGCGACAAACTGTGGCGGACGTTCTGCCCGCTGCTCGGGCTCGACGCGCTCACCGACGATCCGCGCTACGTGACGAACGCGGCGCGCAACGCGAACCGGCCGTCGCTGGTCGCCGCGCTGCAGCACGCGTTTCTCACCAGGACATATGAGGAATGGGAAGCCGTCCTGCTGCCCGCGGGCGTGCCGATGGGCGCCGTCAACACGCTCGACGCGGTTGTCGCTCACCCGCAGGTCGTCGCGCGAGGCGCGCTCGTCGAGAGCACGCATCCGGTCGCGGGCACGATCAGGATGACCGGGCCGCCGGTGCGCCTGTCGGAGACGCCCGGGTCGGTGCGATCGCCGGCGCCGCTTCTGGGCGAGCACACGGATCAGATACTGCGTGAGCGCCTCGCTCTCAGCGACAGCGAGATCGCTCGGCTGCATGAGACAGGGGTAATTAAGAAGTAGGAATTTGGAATCTGGAATGCGTGCACGAATTCCAACTTCCAGATTCGTAATTCCAAATTAGGAGGATGCGTGGGTCTTCTCAACGATCGCATCGCAATTGTGACCGGCGCGAGCAAGGGCATCGGGCGCGTGATGAGCCAGCTCTTCGCGCGCGAGGGCGCGAAGGTGATCTGCGCCGC
>Ga0315281_10001122_pt1 | contig 39101 bp, 35 predicted proteins | sample YL17G07_0_MG_FD_204540 | JGI IMG/M metagenome (GOLD analysis project Ga0315281, IMG submission 204540) | Sediment microbial communities from Yellowstone Lake, YNP, Wyoming, USA - YL17G07_0 | ecosystem: Environmental > Aquatic > Freshwater > Lake > Sediment | place: USA: Wyoming | collected...
AGATCGCCCGCGTCAAGCTCGAGACCATGAACATCGAGTGCGACACGCTCACCGAGGAGCAGGCCAAGTACCTCGCCTCCTGGGACCAGGGCACCTGAGCCCCCGGCGGCATGGCTGAACCACTGGGCAGCGGCGGGGTGCCGGAGGACGTTTCGCGCTTGCGCGTGCGCACCGTCGAGATCCTGCTCGGCGAGGTCGTGCTGATCGACCAGCGCGCGCTCCCTCACGAGGAGCGCTACGTGCGCTGCTGCACCTGGCAGGAGGTCGCCGCGCGCATCACCGACATGACGGTGCGCGGCGCCCCCGCGATCGGCGTCACGGCGGCCGGCGGGCTGGCGCTCGCGGCCGCCGCAGCGGCCGCCGCGAGTCCCGCCGACCCGGACGCCTTTCGGGCCGCGCTCGAGCAGGCCGCGAGCGGCCTGCTGGCCACGCGGCCCACCGCCGTCAATCTGCGCTGGGCGGTGGACGAGATGCGGCTCGTCTGGACTGCCTGCGACGAGCCTCCGGCCGCCTGCGCGGCCCTGCTGCTCGCTCGCGCGCAGGCGATCCTCGAGGACGACATCGAGCGCTGCCTGCGCATCGGCGCGCATGGGTCCGCGCTCTTCAAGGCCGGCGACACCATCCTCACGCACTGCAACGCCGGCGCCCTGGCGACGGCCGGCTACGGCACCGCCCTGGGCGTCGTCCGCGCGGCTTTCGCCCGGCACGGCGGCATCTCGGTCCTCGTCGACGAGACGCGCCCCTGGCTGCAGGGCGCCCGGCTGACGGCCTGGGAGCTCGGCGTCGAGGGCATCCCGTACCGCCTCATCAGCGACAACATGGCCGGGCACTTCATCCAGCGCGGCGCCGTGGACGGCGTGGTCGTCGGCGCCGACCGCATCGCCGCCAACGGCGACACGGCCAACAAGATCGGCACCTACACCGTCTCGGTGCTGGCCAAAGAGCACGGCGTCCCGTTCTACGTCGCCGCGCCGCTCTCCACCGTCGACCTCACATTGGGCAGCGGCGCCGGCATGCCGATCGAGGAGCGCGCCGAGGCCGAGGTCACATCGTTCCGCGGCCACCAGGTGGCGCCGGACGGGGCGCGCGCCTACCACCCGGCCTTCGACGTGACGCCGGCGGCCAACATCGCCGCCATCGTCACCGAGGCGGGGGTGCTGCGCGCGCCGTTCGCGCAGTCGCTGGCCGCGGCCTGCGTCATCGGGGAGGGCGGGTCGTGAGCGCCGCGCGGCCGGCAGCAGGCGCCGCGCCCGCCGCCCCGCTCCGCGCCTACATCATGGCCGCCGGTCTGGGCACGCGGCTCTATCCGCTCACGGGACTTACGTCCAAGCCCATGGTGCCCATCCTCAACCGCCCGGTGATGGAGCATCTGCTGAACCTTCTCCACCGGCACGGCATCCGCGAGGCCGCCGCCAACCTGCACTATCACCCGGACAGGATCCGCACCTACTTCGGCGACGGCTCCGCCTTCGGCGTCGACCTGCGCTTCAACCTCGAGCGGGAACTGCTGGGTACTGCCGGCGGCGCCAGCGCCTTCCGCGAGTTCCTCGGCGGCGGCACCTTCGTCGTGGGCAGCGGCGACGGGCTCACCGACATCGACCTCACCGCCTTCGTGGCGGCTCACCGGCGCAACGGGGGCATCGCGTCGCTGGCCGTGAAGCAGGTCGACGACCCGTCGCTCTACGGCGTCGTCGTGCACGACGACGCCTGCCGTATCACGGGCTTCCAAGAGAAGCCCGTTGCCGGCGATGCGCTCTCCGATCTCTGCAACTGCGGCATCTACGCCTTCGAGCCGGCGATCTTCGACTACGTGCCCGCCGGCGTCTTCGTCGACTGGGCGAGGGACGTCTTCCCGGCTCTGTTGGCCGCCGACGTCCCGTTCCACTGCTGGCGGCTCGAGAGCTACTGGAACGACGTCGGCAACATCGAACAGTACAGGCTCAGCAACTTCGACGCGCTGCTCGGCCGCGTCAAGCTCGACGTGCCGGGACGCCAGATCCAGCCCCGCGTGTGGGTCGGCCAGGGGACGCAGATCGACCCGGGCGTGCGCATCGAGGCGCCCGTGCTCATCGGCGCGGGTTGCCTCGTCGAGTCCGAGGCGGAGCTCATCGGCCCGCTGATCGTCGGCGACGGCTGCGTCATCGAGCGTGGCGCTGTGCTCGAGGGCATGATCAGCTGGGACGGCGTCAAGACGGGGCGCGGTTCCCGCCTGGCGGGCAGCATCCTCGGTCGCAACGTGGTGGTGCATCACGAGGCGGTCGTGCACGAGGACGCGGTGATCGGCGACCGCACCGAGGTCGCGCCCCACGCGCTGGTGTCGCCGGGGGCGCGCTTCGAACCGCATTCGTGGGTCGGCCCCGACGGCTACCGCCGCGACTCTCAGCACACCTGAGGGCAGGCCGCGCATGACCGGCATCGTGGACGGTCTGCTCGACCTCGTGTTCCCCAGGCGCTGCGTGCAGTGCGGGTTGGCCGGCGCATGGCTCTGCGAGCCGTGCGCCGGCGACCTCCGCCCTCTGCCGGCGCAGCATTGCCCGCGTTGCAGCGCCCCCGGCCCGTGGGCGGCGCCCGGACAGCGTCACCGCGCCGGCCGCCGCTGCCCCGAGTGCGGCGGCCGCGACCTCGCGTTCCGCACGGCTGCGGCCGCCTTCACGTACGAGGGGCCGGCCAAGGCGCTGATAACCGCCTGCAAGTTCCGCGCCCTGCGCTCGCTGGCCGACGACATGGTGGGGCGGGCCTCGCCGGCGTTCGCCGCCGCCGCGAACGTCGACCTCGTCACGTGGGTGCCCGGCCACCGCGACCATCAGATGGAGCGCGGCTTCAACCAGGCCGAGCTGCTGGGGCGCGGGTTTGCACGCCGCGCCGGGGTCCCCTATGCTCCCCTGCTGCGCCGTGTCCGCCACGGGGCCCGCCAGAGCGGGCTCGACCGCGCCGGGCGAGCGGCGAATGTTCGTGATGCTTTCGCGTTGCGGGAGGATGTTAGCGGGGTACTAAGAAAGCTCAAGCGAGTGATCATTGTTGACGACGTCTACACCACAGGTGAAACGTTGGATCATTGTGCACAAGTGCTCGCTCACGCAGGTCTTGAACCCCACGTCTTCACATTCGCGCGCACCGTTCGCGCGACGCCTTCCCAAGCATCGCTAGACCATGCCGTACAGAAGGAGCGATGTCCATGAGAACCAAGATCAAGGGTCGCAACGTCACCGTGACCGATGCCCTGCAGGACTACGCCAACGAGAAGATCGCGCACGTCCACAAGCTCCTGCAGCAGCGCAAGATCGACGAGGTGACGCGGGTAGAGCTCGAGCTCAGGGTCGAGAAGAACCCCAGCATCCCGGAGCCGTGCATAGCGGAGGCGACGGTGTTCACACGCGGCCCGGTGATCCGCGCGTGTGAAGCGTCGACCGACATGTACGCGGCCATCGATCTGGTCACCGACAAGCTCACGCGACGCGTGAAGAAGTATCACGACAAGATGCACGGCAAGACGCGGCACGGGCACGACAAGCCCGCCGTCGCGGTCGAACCGGCTGCCGAGCTCGCGCCGGTGGCCGCTGCGGCCGCCCTGGCCGACGAGCTCGCCGGTGAGACCGCGCACGCCGGCGACAACGGCCGCATCGTCAAGACCAAGCAGTTCGCGCTCAAGCCCATGACGGTCAACGAGGCCACCTTGCAGCTCGAGCTGGTGGGGCACGACTTCTTCGTGTTCACCAACGCCGAGTCCAATCGCACCAACGTGGTGTACCGGCGCAACGACGGCCACTACGGCCTCATCGAGCCGACCGAGAACTGAGGCCGGCCGCTGCGCGGCCGGCCCACGTGCCCGCGAACCTCTTCGTCCGCGCGGCGGTGCGACGCCGGCCGCGCGGTGTGCGACAATGACTGCTGAGCGCCAACGAGCGAACCGGGAGTGCCGCGTCCGTGATCAAGATCGTCGACAAGCTGCTGCGTGCCGGCGAGGGCCGGCGCCTCAAGGCCCTCGGGGAGCAGAGCGCCAGGGTCAGCGAGCGCGAGCCCGAGGTGGCCGTTCTCAGCGACGAGGAGCTGCGCGCCAAGACGGCTGAGTTCAGACAGCGCCACGACAACGGCGAACCGCTCGACGAGCTGCTCTACGAGACCTTCGCCGTCGCCCGCGAGGCGGCCAAACGGGCGCTCGACATGCGGCCCTTCGACGTCCAGGTGCTGGGCGCCATCGTGCTCTACGACGGCGACATCGCCGAGATGAAGACCGGCGAAGGCAAGACGCTCGTGGCCACCATGCCCATGTACCTCAACGCGGTGGCCGGCCACGGCGCCCATCTCGTCACCGTCAACGACTACCTGGCCAAGCGCGACGCCGAGTGGATGGGCGAGGTCTACCACTTCCTCGGCCTCGAGGTCGGCGTCATCCAGGCCAACATGACGCCTGAGGAGCGCCGCGCGCAGTACAACGCCGACGTCACCTACGGCACCAACTCCGAGTTCGGCTTCGACTACCTGCGCGACAACATGACGATGCGGCGCGAGCACATGGTGCAGCGCGGCCATCACTTCTGCATCGTCGACGAAGTCGACTCCATCCTCATCGACGAGGCGCGCACGCCGCTCATCATCAGCGGCGCCCCCGAGACGGCCGCCGATACCTATCGCCAGTTTGCCCGCGTCGTGCCTCGCCTGCACCCCGTCGAAGACTACGAGATCGACGAGAAGCAGCGCACCGTGGCCGTCACCGAGAGCGGCGTGGCCAAGGTCGAGCGCGCCCTCGACATCGACAACCTCTACAAAGACACCAACGGCGGGCTGGTCAACCACTTCATCCAGGCCCTGCGCGCCGAAGCGCTCTACCATAAGGACGTCGAATACGTGGTGCAGAACGGCGAGGTGCTCATCGTCGACGAGTTCACCGGCCGCATCCTCGATGGGCGTCGCTACTCCGAGGGTCTCCACCAGGCTATCGAGGCCAAAGAGAAGGTGCCGATCCGCGAGGAGAACCAGACCCTCGCCACCATCACGCTGCAGAACTACTTCCGCATGTACGACGTGCTCGCCGGGATGACCGGCACGGCCAAGACCGAAGAGGACGAGTTCCGCCAGATCTACGGCCTCGACGTGGTGCAGATCCCCACCAACGCGCCGATGGTCCGCAGCGACGAGAACGACTTCATCTTCACGACGGCCAAAGAGAAGTTCGCGGCCGTCGTCGACGATCTCGTCGCGCGCTACGAGAAGGGTCAGCCGGTGCTCGTCGGCACGGTCTCGGTGGAGGTCAGCGAGATGCTCTCGCGTCTCCTTGAACGGCACGGCGTGCAGCACAACGTGCTGAACGCCAAGCAGCACGAGCGCGAGGCCGAGATCATCAAGGACGCCGGCCAGAAGGGCGCGATCACGATCGCGACCAACATGGCCGGCCGCGGCGTCGACATCAAGCTCGGCGAGGGTGTCGTCGAGGCTGGCGGCCTCTACGTGCTCGGCACCGAGCGCCACGAGAGCCGGCGCATCGACAACCAGCTGCGCGGCCGTTCCGGCCGGCAGGGCGACCCCGGCGACACCCGTTTCTATCTCTCCGCCGAGGACGAGCTCATCCGCCTGTTCGCCGGCGACCGCATGTATCGCATCCTCAGCCGCCTGGGGCCCAAAGAGGGAGAGCCCCTCGAAGCCAAGATGCTGAGCAGCGTGGTCGAGAAGGCGCAGGTGAAGGTCGAGGAACTCAACTTCCTGCGCCGCAAGAACGTGCTCAAGTACGACGAGGTCATGAACGAGCAGCGGCGTGTGGTCTACGACCAGCGGCAGCGCATCCTCATGGGCGAGGACTTCGGCGAGCAGGTCCGCGAGATGTTCAGCGAAATCGTGGAGGGCGCGGTGCGCGTGCACCTCGAGGGCGAGCAGTTCTCCGAGGAGTGGGACCTCGACTCCCTCTTCGTCGGTCTGCGGCAGATCTACGACCCGGCCTTCAAGAAAGGCGACATCAATCTCGGCGCGGCGACGCTGGAGGAAGTCATCGACCTCGCCGTCGACGACGCGCTCGCCCAGTACGACGAGCGCGAGCGCCTCATCGGGGAGGAGCAGATGCGCAGCGTCGAGCGCGCCGTGATGCTGCAGGTTATCGACACGCGCTGGAAGGACCACCTGCTCGACATGGACTACCTGCAGGAGGGCATCCACCTGCGCGCCCTCGGCCAGCGCGACCCGCTGGTCGAGTACAAGGGCGAGGGGTTCGATCTTTTCCAGGACATGATGGAGGGCGTCAAGTCGAGCACCGTCACGACGCTCATGAAGAACAGCCCCGAGGATCTTGCCGTGTTCACGGCCGTGACTCTCGAGGAGCCGCTCATGAGCCTGAACTACACGAGCGGCGACGACCTCATCACGCAGACCTCGTTTACCGGCGCGGCGCTGGCCGCCGGCGAGCGCGGGGCGCCGGCCGAAGACGGCTTCGCGGACGCGCCGCCGCGCAACGTGGCCGCCGGAGGCGGCAAGCACGGCGGCGCCACCACCAGCACGGGCCCCGTGGCGGTGCAGCAACGGGTCGTGTACGACAAGGTCGGACGCAACGACCCGTGCCCGTGCGGCAGCGGGAAGAAGTACAAGAAGTGCCACGGTGCGTGAGTCGCTGCGCGACTCAAGCTCACCGTGACCACTCGTCGCCTGCGGAGCGGATCGCCGCGGGGAGAGCGCCGACGCGACAGGGTCCCGGCTGAAGCGAGACCGCGTTTGGGGTACACTACGGCGGTCATGAGCCCCGCCGCCTCAGAAGCACTCGTACAGCTCGACTCGCTCCGTGAGCGTCTCAAGGAAGCCTCCGGGCGCCTGGGATGGCTGCGGAGCTATCTTTGACCCCCCCAGGCTGACAGCCGACCTCGAAGCCCTCGAGGAGCGCATGCGCGCGAGCGACTTCTGGGACGACCAGGCTGCCGCCTCCAAGGTCTCCGCCGAGTACAGCCGCGTCAAGCGCCGCCTCGAGGACTTCGCTGAGCTCGAGGGCCGGTTCGGCGACCTCGAATCCACCGAAGAGCTGCTGCGCGAGGAGGCCGGCGGCGACGCCGTCGACGACGAGCTCCTCGAGGAGCTCGTGCACGGCGCCGCCGAGCTCGAGGCCGACCTCCAGCGTGGGGAGGAGCTGCGCTTCTTCAGCGGCAAGTACGACGAGGGCGGCGCGATCATGACCATCCATCCCGGCGCCGGCGGCACCGAATCGCAGGACTGGGCCGAGATGTTGCTGCGCATGTACCTGCGCTGGTTCGAGCGCCGTAGGTTCAAGGTCGAAGTGAACGACTCGCAGGAAGGCGACGAAGCGGGCCTCAAGAGCGCGACGCTCACGGTGGAGGGCGAGAACGTGTACGGGCTGCTCCAAGCCGAGCGCGGGGTCCACCGTCTCGTGCGCCTCAGCCCGTTCGACTCCGCCAATCGGCGCCACACCAGCTTCGTCTCGGTCGACGCCTCGCCGCTGGTGAGCGACGACGTCGACATCGAGATCGACGACGACGACCTGCGCATCGACACCTATCGCTCGAGCGGCGCCGGCGGGCAACACGTGAACAAGACCAGCTCCGCCGTGCGCATCACGCATCTCCCCACCAATATCGTGGTGCAGTGCCAGAACGAGCGCTCGCAGCTGCAGAACAAGGCCGTGGCCATGCGCATGCTCAAGTCCAAGCTGGTGGATCGCGAGGAGAACAGGCTCGCCGCCGAGCTCGCCAAGGAGCGTGGCGAGGTGCGCAACGTCGACTTCGGCAGCCAGATCCGCAGCTACGTGCTGCACCCCTACCAGATGGTGAAGGACCTGCGCACCGGCTACGAAGTCGGCAACGCCCAGGGCGCTCTCGACGGCGACCTCGACGGGTTCGTGCACGAGTACCTCGTGTGGCGGGCCGGCGGCAGCGCGCCGCGCAAGTAGCCGTGCCCTCCCCGCCACCCGGCGACTACCACGTCCACACGCGTTTCTCCGACGGGGAAGGCGAACCGGCGCAGTGCGTGGAGAGAGCCCTGGCGCTGGGGCTTCCGGAGATCGGCATCACCGACCATCTCACGCCGTCGGTCGTGGGGGGCGAGGGCGACTGGAGCATCGGCCACGAATGCCTCGGCGAGTATGTCGGCGCGGTTCGCGACGCCGGCGCGCGCTACCCCGAGATCACGGTGCTGCTGGGCGTCGAGGCCGACTACGTGCCGGGCGCCGAGGACGAGCTCGCCGGGCTGCTCGGCGCTTACCCCTTCGACTATGTCATCGGTGGCCTGCACTACGTCGATGGTTTCTCCTTCGACGACCCGCCGAACCGCGACGACCGGCGATGGGACGACGCCGCGTCACTGTACCGGCGGTACTACGCTCTGGTGAGCCGCGCCGCGGCCTCCGGGCTCTTCGACGTCGTGGCGCACCTCGACTACGTCATGTTGTGGGGGCGCCGCACGGACGCCGACATCTCGGCGGCCGAGGACGAGGCGCTCGCCGCGATGGCTGCCCACGGCGTCGCCATCGAGGTCAACACCACGGGCACGCTGGAGCCGGCCGGCCTCATGCACCCGGCGCCCGACCTGCTGGCACGCGCGTGCCGGCTGGGCATCCCGTTGGTGTTCGGCTCGGATGCTCACGAGGTGGACCAGGTGGGCTGGGAGTTCGACGCTGCCGTGGCCCTCGCGCGGCAGGCCGGGTATCGCACCTGTCTCGAGCTGTCGTCGGGGGTGCAGACGCCGCTGCCCTGACACGGTCGCTGGCGCGCGCCGGCCACTCGTCGGCGCTCCAGGAGCACGGCAGGCGCCCTGGTCGCCCTTGTGCATCCACCGCCGGCTGGTACATGATGCGACGCAGTGCCGTTCGACAGTGATTTCGTGCAACCGTTCGACTCGGGGGAGTCCGATGGCGGGCCCAACGTCACGCATCCACGTTCGCGTACCGTTCTTCCTTGCGCTCTTCGTTCTGCTGAGCCTGGGGCTCGCGGGCGGCGTCTGGAGCGCTCTCGCCGCCGCGGAGAGCCCATCGCCGGACGCCGGCAAGGTCACACTAAGGCTGGGCTGGACGGTGGACGTGGAGAATCTCAACCCGTTCATCGGCTATGGGTCGTCATACGAGGTCTGGTGCCTCAACTACGACTTCCTGGTCGGCTACAACGCCGAGGATGGTTCCTCCCGGCCGGAGATCGCCGAGAGCTGGGAGACATCACCCGACGGGAAGGTGTGGACCTTCCACATCAGGCGGGGCGTGAAGTGGCAGGACGGCGAGCCCCTGACCGCCAAGGACGTGGCCTTCAGCCTCAACTACATCGTCAAGAACCAGCTCGCCTCGTACGCCACCTACACGAAGCTGATCAAGCGCGCCGAGGTCCTGGACGAGTACACGGTGCGGGTGGTCTGCTCCAAGCCCAAGGCCAACATGCTGCGCATGTACGTGTACGTCCTGCCGGAGCACATCTGGAGGAAGGTCGACGCGAAGATTGTCGAGGTCTCCTACAGGAACTCACCGCCGCTCATCGGCAGCGGCCCCTTCCAGTGCGTGGAGTGGAAGAAGGGCCAGTACGTGCGCATGGAGGCCAACGAGGACTACTGGAAGGGCGCCCCTCACGTCGACGAGATCATCTTCGAGTTCTTCACGAACCCGGACGTCATGGCCCAGGATCTGCGCAGCGGGCGCCTGGACGGCGCCGAGGGGCTGCCGGCGGCGACGTTCCCGGCGATGGAAGACGATCCGAACCTCGAGGGGATACCGTACAACGTCCTCTCCTGGGACTACCTGTGCTTCAACTGCTACGCCGACCCGGCCTCGAAGGGCCACCCCGTGCTGCGCGACGTGAAGTTCCGTCAGGCGCTGGCGTGGGCGGTCGACCGGCAGAAATGCGCCGATCTCGGCTACGGGGGGTACGCGCAGCCGGGGACCACGATCATCACTCCCGGCCAGTGGCCGGACGACTTCGACGCCCACTACGAGCCCACGGCCGAGGAGACCTTCGGTTTCGACCTGGACAAGGCGCGACGGCTCCTGGACGAGGCAGGCTGTCGCGACACCGATGGCGATGGCGTGCGCGAGTACAAGGGCAAGCCCATCCGGCTGCGGCTGAACGCGCGCTCCGACTCCCAGGCGAGCCAGATCCAGGGCAAGCTGATCACCGGCTGGTTCAGGGATATCGGCTTGTCGATCGACTTCGCGGTGATCGACCCGGGCGCGCTGTCCGACCTGTTGTACGCGACCACCGACGGCGGAAACACCTACGCTCCCGACTACGACATGTACCTGTGGGACTGGGGCGGCTACATAGATCCGGGCGACACGCTGTCGAGCTTCATCACCGACCAGATCTGGACGTGGAACGACCCCTGCTGGTCGAACGCCGAGTTCGACCGGCTCGCCGACGAGCAGTACAGCGAGCTGGACACGCAGAAGCGTCTCGACCTGCTGTACCGCATGCAGCAGATCTTCTACGTGGAGGCGCCGTACGTGGTGATCGACTACCCGGACACCCTGGAGGCGGTCAACACGGCCAAGTGGGACGGCTGGACGCGATTCATGGGCGGGCCGGCCTTCTACTCCCAGTTCAACATGGACAGCTATCTGAATCTGCGGCCCAAGACGGTCGCGGCTGCGACCGCCGAGTCGGGGAGCACAACCTGGCTCATCGCGGCCGTGGCGGTCGCGGGTCTTGTGGCGGCGGCGGCCGTCGTCCTGCTGCGGCGCCGGGGGCGCGGACGCGCAGTGGAGGAGTGAGGCGGACCGGGCCCTGCGCTCATGGATGATCGTGAGTCGTGCGTTCGGGGAGGCGACGCGCTGCGCGGCGAGAGCTCGCAGCGCGCCGGACGCTCCGCCCTGCGGGGACGACTCGTCACGCTGCGGCCGGCCGTGGACGCCGACGCCCCGGCGCTGCTGGCCATCCTCGGCCAGCCTGAGGTCGCAGAGTGGTGGCGCCGCGACGAGTGGGAGCGTCTGGACGAGAGCGACGCCGTCACCTTCGCGATCGTGCTGGACGGCGCCGTGGTGGGCTGCATCCAGTACAACGAGGAGACCGACCCCGACTACTTCTCGGCCGCCCTCGATATCTTCGTCTCGGCGGCCGTGCACGGGCGCGGCGTGGGCAGCGACGCCATGCGCACGCTCCTCGCCTGGCTCATCGACGTGCGCGGCCACCAGCGCCTGACGGTCGACCCGGCGGCGCTCAACGCGCGCGCCATCCACGTGTACGAGAAGCTGGGCTTCCGGCCCGTGGGTGTGCTGCGGCAGTACGAGCGCGTCGCCGACGGCAGCCGGCGCGACGCGCTCCTCATGGAGCTGCTGGCCGCCGAGTTCGTGCGCGGGTGAGCCTCAGCGGGAATACGTTGTGAGGAACTCCGCCAGCGCCGCGAACTCCAGCTCGAGCTGAGACTCCATGCGGCCGGGGAGCTGCTGCTCGACGTAGCTGATCGTGTCCTTCTTGCTGTGCCAGATCTCGCCGTACTTCGCGCTGTTGATGTAGCCGTCCTTGTCGCCCAGCAGCCAGTTGGTGGCCTCGAGGTACAGGTAGGGGATCCCGTTCTTGGCGAACACCGCGTGGTCGCTCCAGTCGCCGGTGGTCCCGTACGGGTAGTCCTTGTTGAGACCCGGACTCGTGAGGATGGTGGCGCCCATCTGCCGCGCCATGCTGCGCAGCGTGAGTTGCGGCCAGGCTTGATCGGCGCTGCTATAGCAGTACACCTGGTCGCCGGTGGCGACAGAGTCGAAGTTGATCATCAGGACGGTGTCGGCCTTCTGCGCGGCGGTCATGCTTTCGAAGTAGGCCTTGGAGCCCTTGAGCCCGGCCTCCTCGGCGCCGAAGGCCACGAACATGAGAGTGTACGGCGTCTCCTCGGCGCGCAGCGCTTCGGCGAGCTGCATCATCAGAGCGACGCCGCTGGCGTTGTCGAAGGCTCCGCGACCCACCGACACCGAGTCGTAGTGAGCGCCGATGACGATCTGTCTGGGGCTGCTGCCGATCTTCGTGGCGACCACGTTGGCGGAGGCGCGTGAGGCGCCGCCGGCCGCGAAGGAGAAGTCCTGGACGGCGGGCTCGTAGCCAAGCTGCGAGAACCACTGCGAAACGCGGTCGGCGGCCCGCCCCTCAGCCGGTGTGCCGGCCACGCGCGGGCCGATCTCGTCGGAGAGCTCCGCCATGTACTCGTAGGCGCTGGTGGCGGCCGCCGGAGCCGCGCCGGGCAGGTCGCCGGAGGCGGCGCGGGACGACTCCGTCTGCAGGGCCGGAAGGCCGAGCGCGAGGCCGATCGCCAAGAGCGCGAGCACCAGCGCGGCAAGTCCCTTGCGGTTCATGTGACTCCCCTCGATCGAGGTACGGGTGTGGGTTCTTGGCCTGCTTGTACACGGCCGGCAGGCGGCGGTCAACGTCAGTCAGGGGCCGGCGCGGCGGGGCGGAGCGTGCCCAGGCCCGCGGGCGGCCGCTGCCCGGCCGCGGCGACGTGGGGTACGATGGTCGCGATGAGCGCCGATCCGCCGATCAGCGAGGGCTTCGTCTCCTTCCGCGGCCACCGCACGTGGTCCCGCGTGGTCGGCGACCGCGGGGCCGCCGGCAAGCTGCCGCTGATCCTCCTGAACGGCGGTCCGGGCGTGCCGCACGACTACTTCGAGCCGCTCGCGGGGCCGGAGCGCTTTCGCGAGGCGGTGGGAGCGTTCTTGGACGGCGTCGAGGGAGGCGCCTCGTGAACGGCGGCGCAGGGGCCTCCCCGGGGCCCGCCGTTGCGGACGCGGCGCCGTACCCCAAGATCGAGCTCCACGTGCACCTCGAGGCCACGGTGCGCCCCGCGCGCCTGCTCGAGATCGCGCGTCGCAACGACGTGCGCCTCCCGGCAAAGACGGAGGCCGGCCTGGCCAGGTTCTGCCGCTTCAAGGACTTCGACCACTTCATCCGCGTCTGGATCAAGACCACGAAGGCGCTGCGTCACGAGCGCGACTTCCACCAGATCGTGGTCGACTACGCCGCCGACTTGGCGGCCCAGGGCTGCTTCTACGCCGAGGCCCTGTTCTCGCCCTCGGAGCCCATGGTGCGGGGCACGCCCTGGCAGGAGTCCTTCGAGGGATACTGCAGCGGCGCCGATGAGGCACGAGAGGTCCACGGCGTCGACCTCCGCTTCACCCCCGACATCACCCGTGATTTTCCCGTGGAGGCGGCCGAGCACCTGGTCGGCTGGGCGGTGAGGTACCGCGAACGCGGCGTGGTCGGCATCAGCTTGGGCGGCAGCGAGCACAGGTACCCGCCCGAGCTCTTCGCGCGGCCGTTCGCCCGCGCCCGTGAGGGCGGGCTCAGGGCCGCGCCACACGCCGGCGAGGTCGCCGGGCCGGCCTCCGTGCGCGGCGCCCTCGACGTGTTGCACGCCGACCGCCTGCGGCACGGCGTGCGCGCCGTCGAGGACCCCGCGTTGCTCGCCGAGATCGCCGCGCGCGGCGTCGTCTGCGACGTGACGCCGACGAGCAACGTGCTCCTCGGAGTCGTGCCGTCGCTGGCCGAGCACCCGCTGCCGCGCCTGCTGGCCGCGGGCGTCAGGTGCTCGATCTCGTCGGACGACCCGGTGCTCATGGGCACCAGCCTGAGCCGCGACGGCGCGGCCGCCGTGAGCCTCGGTCACACGCCGCGGGGCATGTTCGAGCACGCCCTCGGCGGCGTCTTCTGCGACGACGCCACGAAAGCCCGGCTACGACTGCTCGGCGAGGCCTTCGACTGGGCGGGCGCGACCGGCTCGTCTGAGTTCGCCGGCGAGTGGGTAGGGAGACACGGATGAGCACCGCTGGAAACACGATGAGTGAGGTCAGAGACATGGACGCAGGCAGGCTGCACGTGGTCTTGGGTGCGGGCGGCGGCACCGGCGGCGCCATCGTGCGCGAGCTTGTGGGGCAGGGCCGGCGGGTGCGCGCCGTAACGCGCGGCGGCAACGCCGCCGCGAGCTACGGCACGCTGCCTCCGGCCTCCTTCGAGGACGTCGCCGCCGACGTGACCGAGCGCGAGCAGCTGCGCCGCGCGCTCGAGGGCGCGGCCGTGGTCTACCACTGCGCCCAGCCTGCCTATACGCGCTGGCCACAGGAGTTCCCGGCCATGACCCGGGGCATCCTGGCGGCCACCGCCGCAGCCGGCGCCAAGCTCGTGTTCGCCGACAACCTGTACATGTACGGCTCGGTCGACGGTCCCATGACGGAGGAGTCGCCGCCCGTCGCGCAGACGAAGAAGGGCAAGGTGCGCGCCGCCATGGCGGCCGAGCTCCTCGAGGCGGATCGCAAGGGCCGGCTGCGCGTGGTCATCGGACGATCCTCCGACTACTTCGGCCCCGGCGGACTCGTGTCCACCCTCGGCGAGCGCTTCTTCAAGGCGCTTCTGGCCGGCAAGAAGACCCAGTGGTTCGTGGATCTCGACCAGCCGCACACCATGAGCTATCTGCCCGACATGGCGCGCGCCTTCGTGGTCCTGGGTGAGCGCCCGGAGGCCGACGGGCAGGTGTGGCACACGCCTGCGGCGGAAGCGCTGACGGGCCGCCGGTACATCGAGCTGGCGGCGCGCGCCGCCGGCACGCCGGCGAAGCCGGCGGTGCTCGGTCCGGGCATGGTGCGGATGGTCGGCCTCTTCATGCCCGTCCTCCGCGAGTTCCCGGAGCTCATGTACCAGTACGAGCGGCCGTTCGTGATGGACGCGGGCAAGTTCGAGGCGGCGTTCGGGCCGTTCGCCGTAACGCCGCACGAGGACGCGCTGCGCACGACGCTGGAGTGGTATCGGGGTCGCGTCTGACGTCTCTTGGGCTTCGGCAGGCAGCCTGCGCGCTTGCCAGCGCAATCCAGACCTGCTAGGGTGTGTTTCGTCGTTACGGGAGCCGGTTTCTCGCCCCGCGCATCAAGCGCCGGGCTTTCCTCCCACTCAGACCCCAGACTCTGTGACTACCGGGCAGTGTTCTGACGCGAAAGGAACACCCGTCCGCACGCCGTTTGGTCGCCCTGAGGGCGATCCCCCACAAGACGAACCCACGCGCACCCCGATGCCCGCCGGCGAGCCGTCACGCCTGTCCGCGGATCGCGACGTGCTGCCGCGTGAGGAGTCGTCGAGGAAGAGAGAGTCCGTGAACCCAGTCAGCGATCCCACCATGGCACGCAGCGAGCAGTCGCAGAGCGGCGAGGGCCAGAAGCGCCGCCGCAAGCGCGGCGGCCGCGGCCGCAGCGCCGACGTGGCCGAGCCCACCACCGAGCAGCGCACAGACGAGCAGTCTGAGCGCCAGCCTCGACAGGGCCAGCACGAGCGCCACGGCCGCCTCGGCGGCTCCGGCTCCGGCCGCGACCGCTCCGGCCGCGACAGCGACAGAGGCCGCGGCCCGCGCCGCGAGCGCGACGGCCGCGGCCCGGGCGTCGACGAGAGCTACAAGGAGCGCACGCACGCGGAGCGCCCCGCCGGCCCCGTGCCCGAGGTCGACCTGCCCAAGTTCGCCGAGCTCGGCCTCACCGGCGAGCTGCTCGCCGGCGTGGCCGCCGCGGGTTACGACACGCCTACTCCCATTCAGGAACAGGCCATCCCGCGCGTCCTCGCAGGGCGCGACGTGGTGGGCTGTGCGCAGACCGGTACCGGCAAGACGGCCGCTTTCGTCCTGCCCATCTTGCAGCGCATGACAGGCCCGACCGTCGCCGACGGCCGCACCGCCCACCCCTCCGCCCTCGTCGTGACCCCCACCCGCGAGCTCTGCGGGCAGATCGAAGAGGTCGGCGAGACGCTCAGCACCTACAGCGGCCGCACGGTCGTGGCCGTGTTCGGTGGCGTCCCCTACGATCCGCAGGCCAAGAAGGTCGGCAAGGGCGTCGACCTGCTGGTCGCCACGCCAGGCCGCCTGCTGGACATGCTGCGCCAGGGTCACATCCTGCTCGACAAGGTAGACACGCTGGTGCTCGACGAGGCCGACCGCATGCTCGACATGGGCTTCTGGCCCGACGTAAAGCGCATCATCAACGCCATCCCGGCCAAGCGCCAGAACCTCTTCTTCAGCGCCACCATGAGCAAGCAGGTGCTCGGCATCATCGAGGACACACTGCACCAGCCGGTGTTCATCGAGCTCGGCGGCAGGGCGCAGCCGGTGGACACCGTCGAGCAGAGGGTCATGCCGGTCAACCACGACCAGAAGGTCGACCTGCTGGTGGAGTACTTCCGCCATCACGACCCCGACCGCACCCTGGTCTTCACGCGCACCCGGCGCCGCGCCGAGCGCCTGTCGCGCACGCTCAACAAGGCCGGCATCACCTGCGAGGCCATCCACGGCGACCGCACGCAGGGCCAGCGCCAGCAGGCGCTCGACGGCTTCAAACAGGGCAAGATCGCCGTGCTCGTGGCCACCGACGTCGTGGCGCGCGGCATCGACGTGGACAACATCTCCCACGTCATCAACTTCGACATCCCCACCAACCCCGAGGACTACGTGCACCGCATCGGGCGCACCGCCCGCGCCGGTGCCAGCGGCATCGCCGTGAGCCTGCTCACCGGGGAAGAGGTCCACGAGCTCAAGGCCATCGAGAAGCTCATCGGCAGCACGCTCGAGCGCCACGACCTGCCCAACTTCGACTACGACAAGCGCGTCATCCCCGAGTCCCACCAGGTGCAGTCCCGCCCGGGCAAGCTGGTGTGGAACGGCGGGGCCAAGCGCTCGGCTTCGCGCGGCATCCGCCGCAAGCCGCCACGCCGCGCTTCGTCTCACTGACGCAGGCAGACGCGCAAGGGGGCGGCGGGCTGACGCCCGCCGCCCCCTTTGTTATACTGCCGCTTCTGCGTGGGCGACTAGCTCAGTTGGGAGAGCGCCTGCTCGACAAGCAGGAGGTCGTTGGTTCAATTCCAACGTCGCCCACCACGCAAGACCGCTCGATTTTCAGCAACGTTCCGAAGGTCCTGGCGGCGCCTCGCGCGGCCCGCGTTCAAGTTGGCATGGCGTGATGCCGAGGGATACTACGTCTTGTGTTGCATCTGTGGCATACATGATACACTACGTCGCGTCAATCCCGAGGAGGTAGGACGTGGCCACTGTCATGCCGAGTAAGCCCGCCAGCTTTCGACTCCCTCAGTGGGTTCTCGATTTCCTTGAGCGCAAAGCCGAGGAGCGCCAAGAGTCCAAGACGCAGATCGTGGTGGAAGCTGTCGCGTGTCTGCGCGATCACGAGTCGGCGATGCTCATGGAAGAAGGGTACCGCGAGATGGCCCAGGAGGCCCGCACCCTGGCCGAGGGCAGTCTCTCGGCCGCGGCTGAGACTCTGCCCGAATGGTAGCGGCGCCGCATCGCGGCGAGATCTTCGAGGTGAACTGGAACCCATCCCGGGGCAGTGAGCAAGCGGGCATTCGTCCCGCTCTCGTCGTCCAGAACGACATCGGCAACTCCGCGTCGCCTACGACCATTGTCGTGGCTGTGACGTCGAGCAAGCCCAAGAAGCCCTATCCGTTCATGGTGGAGCTTGTGGGCACCTCTCTACCCAAGGTGTCGTTCGCGAACTGCTCGCAGATCTACACCGTCGACAAGGAGCGCTTGGGGCGCATGATGGGGGTTGCCGGTGTGGATGTGATGCTGCGCGTCGACGAGGCGCTGTGCCACTCTCTGCAGCTTCTCCCGCCGGCCTACCGCTAGAACCCTGGTCGCCGGGACGGTGGCCGGCCTCGTGCGGAGCGGGCTCGGCGCCCGCTTCCCGTGGGGCACCCTGGTCCTGAACCTGGTGGGCTGCTTCGCCGCCGGTGCGACCGTCCTGCGTGGCTACCTCGGCTACGGCGCCCACAGGCGCATCCACACGGCCAGGATCCTGCGCCTGTCGGAAGACCTTCCCATCGTGGTCGAGATCGTGGACGCGCTGGAGAAGACGAGGACGTCTTGCCGATCCTCGACGAGATGATGGCCGAGGGCATGGTGACCGTGGAGCAGGCGAAGCTCGTCACCTACCGGCACCATGCGGGGGCAAAGGACGCGTAGCGACCTGCCGAACGGCGCCCGCCCGGCAGGCCCCTACGCCGTCGGTCAGGCGGCCGGGTTCGGCGTCTTGACGACGAGGAAACGCACCAGGCCGTCGCTCTCGTTGCGGATGCTGTGCAGGTGGCCGGCGCTGCTGGGGATCAGGGTGCCGGGCGCGGCCGCGAGCGTCTCGCCCTCGATCTCGATCTGTGGAGCGCCCTCGAGCACGTAGAAGAAGGCGTCCACGGGCGCCTTGTGCGGCTTCACCACTTCGCCCGGCTGGAGCGTGATCTGCGACACGACGACGTCGTCGGTCTTGTAGAGGTGCCGCACGTCCACGCCGTGGGGGTTGTCGGCTACCGGGATCTGGTCCGCGGTGATGGTCTGCATGGGGTCTCCTCACGTTGCTTGCTCGATGGGAAGGTACCCGCCGCGCAGACCGCGGATGCTTGATCGTGGTCAAGCGCTGCGGCTCAGCCCCCGGCGATCGCGGCGCTTGCGGCGCGCAGGAGGTCGCGGGCCGGGCCATCGCCGTCCCGCGTGTGCTGACTGATCAGCCTGGTCAGGTGCTGCTCGACTGGCACTCGGCGGAAGCGCTCAGGGGAGAGTGCCGCGCCAGGCCACAGCCGCCGGTCAGGGCGTCAACCCACCGCCGCAGCCAATGTCATCCTGTCGCCGCGCCCGACGGCTTCAGCGGCTTCCCGTCTCACCCTAGAGTGGGGCGATGAAGTACCTCTTCCTCGACGAGTCCGGCGACCACAGCCTCACGCGCATCGACTCCCAATACCCTGTCTTCGTGCTCGGCGGGGTCGTCGTCGATGCGGACTACGCGGTCGGCGAGCTGACGCGAAGGCTGGAGCGGTTCAAGCTCGACGTGCCGGGGACGTCTGACGTGACGCTGCACACCGCGGACATCATTCGCACGCGCGGGGCGTTCGAGACGCTCAAGGATGTCAAGCGTCGGCAACGGTTCTACGCTGCTCTGAACCACATCATGCGTGAGCTGGACTACAAGGTCGTCGCGTGCGCCATCAGGAAGGACGCGCATGTGGCGGCGTACGGTCCGGCAGCGCTCGACCCCTACATGCTGAGCATGAGCATCCTGGTTGAGCGCTTCTGTTTCGAGATCGCCGACACTGGCGACACTCGCGGCCACATTGTCGCCGAGAGCAGAGGCCGGACTTTCGATGCCGCCCTGAAGCTGGCCTGGGCGGCGATGGAGGTCGGTGGCACGGCCTACCTGCCACCGTCGGTCATCATGGAGCGCATCGCCGGTCTGCACCTCAGCGACAAGAAGGGCAGGATCGCGGGGCTCGAGCTGGCCGACCTGGTCGTGTCGCCGATCGGTCGCTTCGTTGCCGGGCTGCCGCCGCGAGAGGACTTCGAGGTCGTCCGCGAGAAGCTCAGGCGCCGAGACGGCGAGTACATGGGAGCGGGGCTGGTGGTTCTCCCCAAAGAGTAAGGTCGGGACCCGCTTCGCAGTTCCCGACCTCTGCTCAAAGTATAGCCGCGTGGCGCCGGGAGGCAAGCATTCTGCGCCGTTTGTCACCCCAGGCCGGCTTCGCCTGCCTCCCCGTTGGTACTGAGTCGATCTCAGTGATCGCCTGAGCAGCATGGCGGGAACGGCGCGCTGACGACGCTTGCCATCAAACGCAGCGCGGCGTCAGCTCGTTCCTGCGCCAAGGCTGTCCAGGAGGGCGCGACGAATCTCGACATCGTCTGCACCCAGGCGCCGGCATCGCTCCACATATCGCCGCGCGGCTGTCGTCAGCTCGCGATGCCTCGCGCCGACAACCGCGATCGGGTGGGGCGCCGCTGCGACGACGACGCGCTGGCGAGATCGGGCGCTTACCAGCCCCGCCGTGCGTAGCTCCGTGTAGGCGTGCTGCACGGTCCCGGGAGCAAGCCCGAGGTCGGTGGCAAGCTGGCGTACTGAGGGCAAAGGCGTCTCCGCCTCAAGGACACCGAGAGCGATGAGCTCAGCAATGCCGGCCCGGATCTGCTCGAAAGGCGGCACCGGCGAGCTGGTATCGATGGTGATGTTCACGGCTCGACGACTCTCGGGACCACGGCGCGGCCGCCGCTGACCAAGGCGTAGAGCCAGGCCGCCGCGGAGGCGAGAAGTACGACGCTACCGCACACTCCCATCGCCCAAGCGATAGCGTGCACCGATGCTGACGGTGAGACATGTGCCAAGCCGGCCCCCATCGTGAGGAGAAGCGCCCCAACTACGGGCAACGCCATCAGACATGCAGCAGTGAGCGCCACGCGCGCCGACTGTGCACGCGTCCGTCCGTCTGCATCTGGGTCGGTCGCCACCGGGGGGCGCCTGACGACCGTGCGGATCGCCCACTCAGTCATGGCCCAGCCGCAGGCAAGCCCGATGAGAGCCGGCACGCTGTAGTACCAACCCGGCCAGGGGCCGTAGCTCCTGGTGAATCCATCCATAGCGGTCGCCGAAACCTGCGTCGAGTCGGTGGGAGAACCCAGCGCAGACGCCGCGAGGGCGAGGACGGCCGCGAGGAGAAACGACGTCCGCATGCTCATGTATGCCCAGCGCGCGGCATAGCGACCAGGCGTGCGCGGAACCAGGCCAGCCAGTCGGATGCTGCCGTTCTGGCCTCGCGGTCGTGTGCGCTCGGCCGCGACTAGGCCCAGCAGCCAGCGAATGCCGGCGAGAGCAGGCAAGCTCAGGATAAGGCGATACCGAGGCCCATCGAGGAGTCCGACCGCCGCGCACAGCGAGAACCCGACGACCAGTCCCGCGAGCTGCCACAGCAACCCGCGCGCGTCCGGGAGCCCTCGGCGTCCTGAGATGAGCCGGACCAGTGCCACCGCCGCAACTGCCATCATCGCGGCAGCGACCACGATGATGAGCAGAGGTATGACTGCCATACCGGCCTCCTGTGTCGATGACTTGGTACAGAGATACTATGGCCTGAACTCGTCTGTGTCAACATAGTGACACAGAGGCTTGCGTCAGGCTGCTTGCGACCTCGCCTGTCGCGTAGGGCCTCGGTCGTCGCGCAGGGGCGGCGTCAGCCCTCGGCGATCGTGGCGCTGGCGGCACGCAACAGGTCGCCGACGGCGCCGCAGGCGCCGTCGGCGTCGGCGCTGCGCGCGATCAGGTCGATGAGGGCGCTGCCGATGATGACGCCGTCGGCGAGGCCCGCTACGCGGGCCGCCTGCTCCGGCGTCGAGATGCCGAAGCCCACGGCGATGGGCGCGGCCGTGCGGGCGCGGAGGCGCCCGACGAGGTCGGGCAGGTCCGCGCCCACCTCCCGCCGCGCCCCCGTGACGCCGGTGACGGCGACGCAGTAGATGAAGCTCGTCGCCGCCTCCGCCACCATGTCGAGACGAGCGTCGGTGCTGGTGGGCGTGGCCATGGGGACGAGGCTGACGCCGTTGGCGGCGGCCAGCGCGGTGAGGCCGCCGGCCTCGTCGGCGAGAGCCGACGCGCCTCCGGCGGCCTCGTCCAGCGGCAGGTCCGGGATCACCAGCGCCTCCACGCCCGCGGCGGCGGCGCGCGCGAAGAACCGCTCGGGCCCGAAGGCCAGCACCGTGTTCACGTAGGTCAGGAGCACGAACGGCGCGCTGCCACTGCGCGCCGCCGCGAGCTGCAGGACGTCGTCGGGGGTCACGCCGGCGAGCAGCGCGTCGTGCGTGGAGCGCTGCACGACGGGCCCGTCGGCGATGGGGTCCGAGAACGGGATGCCCAGTTCGACGATGTCGGCGCCGGCGTCGATGAGCGTCCCGATGACCCGGGAGCTCGTCTCGAGGTCCGGGTGGCCGCCGGTCACGTAAGGGATGAGCGCCGCGCGCCGCGCGCGCGGCGCCGCGAACGCCCGCGCGAGGCGCGGTGCGAGCGGTCGCGCCTCGGGCGCCCGCTGCTCGCCGCTCATGCCGGGTCGTCCAGAAGGCGCGCCGCCTCGTGGACGTCCTTGTCGCCGCGGCCCGACAGGTTGACGATCACGAGGTCTCCGACGGCGAAGCGGGTGCCCGCCGGGTCGAAGGGGACGGCCTCGTCGTCGATGGTGAAGCGGCCGGTGGCCGAGGGTGACGGTGAGGTGGCCGCCGCGGGGCTCGGCCCGCGGAGCACGTAGGCGATGGCGTGGGCGCTCTCGAGCGCGGGGATGATGCCTTCCAGCTCGGCGAGCGTGCGAAAGGCCGCCAGGGCCTCCGCATCTGTGGCGGCCGCGTACTTGGCCCGGCCCGAGTCCTTCAGCCACGCGTGCTCGGGCCCGACGCCCGGGTAGTCGAGCCCGGCCGACACCGAGTGCGCCTCGGCGACCTGGCCCCAGGCGTCCTGCAGCAGGTAGCTGTAGGAGCCGTGGAGCACACCGGGCGAGCCTGCTGCCAGCGGCGCGCCGTGGCGGGCGTCGAGGCCCTCGCCGGCCGCCTCGACGCCTGTGAGCCGCACGGGCACGTCGCGAAAGGCGTGGAAGAGCCCCATGGCGTTGGAGCCGCCGCCGACGCAGGCGACGACCTCGTCGGGCAGGTGGCCGTGGCGCTCGCGCACCTGGGCGATGGCCTCGGCGCCGATCACCGCCTGGAAGTCGCGGACCATCGCCGGGTACGGAGCCGGCCCGGCCACGGAACCGATGGCGTAGAAGGTGTGGCCGACGTTGGCGACCCAGTCACGCAGGGCCTCGTTCATCGCGTCCTTGAGGGTGCGCGAACCGCTCTCCACGGGGATCACGGTGGCGCCCAGCAGGCGCATGCGCACCACGTTGAGCTCCTGGCGGCGCACGTCTTCGCTGCCCATGTACACGGCGCACTCGAGGTCGAGCAGGGCGCAGGCCGTGGCCGCGGCCACCCCGTGCTGGCCGGCGCCGGTCTCGGCGATCACGCGGGTCTTGCCCATGCGCTTGGCGAGAAGCGCCTGCCCGAGCACGTTGTTGATCTTGTGGGCGCCGGTGTGGCAGAGGTCCTCGCGCTTGAGCAGGATGGTGGCTCCGCAGCGTTCGCTGAGGCGGGCCGCATGGTACAGCGGCGTGGGGCGGCCGGCGTAGTCGGCGAGGAGGCGCGCGAGCTCGGCCTGAAAGGCCGGGTCGGCGCCCGCCTCCTCGTAGGCCGCCGTCAGCTCGTCGAGCGCCGGGATGAGCGTCTCGGGGACGTAGCGCCCGCCGTACGGGCCGAAACGGGTCTCGATGGTCACGTCACGGTACCTCCGGACAGATCGGCGCCGGCGACGACGCCGAAGAACGCACGCATGAGTCTGGGATCCTTGATGCCGGGAGTGCGCTCGATGCCGCTCGAGACGTCGACGGCGAACGGACGGACGAGCTTGATGGCGCCGTCGACGTTGGACGGGAGCAGGCCGCCGGCCAGCACCAGGCGCTCGCGCGGCAGCTTGGCGGCCGCGAGCGCCTTCCAGTCGAGCCGGCGGCCCGTGCCGCCGTAGGCGTCCGGCGTGCGGGCGTCCAGCAGCACCAGGTCGGCCTTGTCGGCGTCCTCCGTGTCTGCGGCGGCGATGACGAGCGGCCGCAGGCCGCGGCTCAGCGCCGCCGCCCGCACGGCCGCCACGCTCGCCCCGTCGGCGCCGGCCGAGAGCTGGACGGCGCGGAAGCCGCCTGCGGCCACGGCGCCGGCGATCCACGCCGGCTCCTCGGTGGTGACGACGGCCACCGCCAGGCTGTCGCCGCACAGACGCGTGAGCTCGGCGGCCCGCGCAGCGCTCACGCGTCGGGGGCTCTCCGAGAGCACGAACCCGCAGGCCCAGGCGCGGTAGCCCGCGGCGAGCTTGACGTCCTTCCCGGCGGTGAGTCCGCAGATCTTGAGGCGCGTCATCGCCCGCCTCCGTCCGCTGGTCCGTCGCCGCGGAGTGCGGCGATGGCCGCGGCGAGGTGGGCGTGCGGAGTAGCGAGAAGCGCCTCCCCGACGAGGATCGCCTGGGCGCCGGCGGCGCGCACGCGCCGGGCGTCGCGCGGGGCGCCGATGCCGCTCTCGCTGACGAACAGCACGCAGGCTCCGATGAGGGCGCCGAGGTACTCGCTCACGGCCAAGTCGACCTCGAGGGTGTGCAGGTCGCGGTTGTTGACGCCCATCATCGAGGCGCCGACCGCGTAGGCGCGCTCGAGGTCGTCGGCGTCGTGGATCTCGACGAGCGCGTCGAGGCCGCAGTCGTGACATTCGTCGAGGAGCGCGCCCAGTGAGCCCGACGGCAGCGCCGCCGCGATGAGCAGCACGGCGGCGGCGCCGGCCTCGGCCGCCTCCCACACCTGATAGGGGTCGATGATGAAGTCCTTGCGCAGCACGGGCACGTCGACGCTCGCGGCCACAGCCCGCAGGTCGTCCATGGAGCCGCCGAAACGGTCCGGCTCGGTCAGCACCGAGATCGCCTCGGCGCCGGCGGCCTCGTAGGCTCGCGCCTGCTCCACGGCGTCGAGGTCCGAGGCGATGTCGCCCTTGCTCGGCGAGCGCCGCTTGATCTCGGCGATCACGGCCAGGGACGCCGGCTCGCCCGCATCGCGCGGGGCGGCGCCCGGCGCAGCCAGCGCCGCGCGCAGCCGGCCGTGCGGCCCGGCGGTCTGCGGCCGCACAAGAGGCGTGCGCTCGCGCGCGGCCTCCGCGCGCCGCGCTGAGCTCACGATCATCTCCATCAGGAAGTCGCTCACACGACGTCCTCCCGCAGGAGGCGGTTCGTCGTGCGCACGAGGGCGTCGAGCTTGGCGCGGGCGGCGCCGCAGGCGACGGCCGCCCGCGCCTTGTCGACGCCCTCGGCGATGCTCGCCGCGGCCTCGGCGATGTAGAGGGCCGCGCCGGCGTTCAGCAGGACGATGTCCAGGCGCGGCCCTTCGACGCCGTCGAGGACCTCGCGTACGTGGCCGGCGTTCTCGGCGGCGTCACCGCCGCGCAATTCTTCAAGCCGCGCGCGCCGCATCCCGAACTCCTCTGGCGCGACCTCGTAGCGCACGTCGAAGCCCTGGCCGGCGAACACCTCGACGACGGCCGTCGGGCAAGTCGTCGAGACCTCGTCGAGCCCATCGTCGCTGTGGACGATCAGGTTCCGTTCCGAGCCCATGAGACGCACGGCCTGGGCGATGCGCCCCACGTAGGTCGCGTCGGCCACGCCGATGAGCTGATGCCGCGCCCCTGCCGGGTTGGTGAGCGGCCCGATAAGGTTGAACGTCGTGGCCATGCCCATCTCACGCCGCACCGGCGCCACGTGCTTCATGGCCAGGTGGTGGCGCGGCGCGAACATGAAGCCGATCCCGGCTACGGCGATGCAGCGGCCCACCTGCGCCGGGGCGATGTCGATGGCCACGCCCAGCGCCTCGAGGACGTCGGCGCTGCCGCACCTGCTCGTGGCGGAGCGGTTGCCGTGCTTGGCCACGGTCACGCCGGCGCCGGCGGCCACGAGGGCGGCCGCCGTGGAGATGTTGAACGTGTTGGCGCCGTCGCCGCCGGTGCCGCAGGTGTCGAGGATCACGTCGGCGTCCACCTCAACCTTCTCGGCCAGCGCGCTCATGGCGCGCGCCATGCCGACGATCTCCGCGGCAGTCTCGCCCTTGACGCGCAGGGCGCTGAGGAAGGCGGCCGTCTGGGCTTCGCTGGTACGGCCGCCCATGATCTCGAGCAGCACGTCGCGGGCCTCGTCCTCCGCGAGGTCGCGGCCCGCCGCCAGGCGCTGCAGCGCCGCGCTCAGCACGTCATTCGGCACCGCGCGCCTCCGCATCCGGCGACATCAACAGGAAGTTACGCAGGAGGTCGAGGCCGGCGGTCGTGAGCACGCTCTCGGGGTGGAACTGCACGCCGTGGACCGGCAGCTCGCGGTGGCGTACGCCCATCACCACGCCCTCCGCGTTCCAGGCGCAGAGTTCGAGAACGTCGGGCAGCGCCTCGTCCACCACCAGCGAGTGGTAGCGCGTCGCCGTGAATGGGTCGGGCAGCCCGGCGAACACGCCGCGGCCGTCGTGGCCGATCTCGTCCGTCTTGCCGTGCACGGGGGCGCCGGCGCGGCGCACCACGCCCCCGTACACCTGGCCGATGGCCTGGTGCCCGAGGCAGACGCCGAGCACCGGCAGGCGCTCGGCGCCGAAGCGCGCGATGGCGTCCATGCTGATCCCCGCCTCGTTGGGCGTGCAGGGGCCGGGAGAGACGACGAGATGGGTCGGCTGCGCCGCGGCGATCTCGTCCAGCGTCACGCGGTCGTTGCGCTTCACGGTGATCTCGGCGCCGAGCTCGCCCAGGTACTGCACCAGGTTGTAGGTGAACGAGTCGTAGTTGTCGATCATGAACACGCGCGGAGCGGGGACGATGGGCTCGCGCGCAGCCGGGTCGAGGTCGACGGGCATGGTCATTGAGAGAACTCCTCGTGGGCGAGCTCGATGGCGCGAAGCAGCGCCGCGGCCTTGTGCTGCGTCTCTTCGTACTCCCGCGCCGGGTCGCTGTCGGCGACGATGCCGGCGCCCGCCTGCACGTGGGCGACGCCGTCCTTCACGACGACGGTGCGGATGCAGATGCAGGTGTCGAGGTCGCCGCCGTAGCTGAGGTAGCCGATGGCGCCGGCGTACGGGCCGCGGCGCACCGTCTCGAGCTCGTCGACGATCTGCATGGCCCGCACTTTGGGGGCGCCGCTGACGGTGCCGGCGGGGAAGCCGGCCTTGAGGGCGTCGGTCGGGGTCGCGCCGGCGGCCAGCGTGCCGCGCACGCTCGAGACCATGTGGATGACGTGCGAGTAGAGCTCCATGCCCATGAACTCGTCGACGTGCACGGTGCCGGGGGCGCACACGCGCCCCAGGTCGTTGCGCCCGAGGTCGACGAGCATCACGTGCTCGGCGCGCTCCTTCTCGTCGGCGCGCAGTTCGGCCATGAGGCGCCGGTCTTCGGCGGCGTCGGTGCCACGCTTGCGTGTGCCGGCGATGGGGCGCGTCTCGACGTTGTCGCCCTGCACGGTGATCAGCGGCTCCGGGCTGGAGCCGCAGAGGGTGAAGTCGTCAAAGGCGATGTAGTACATGTAGGGGCTCGGGTTCACGGCTCTCAGCCCACGGTAGACCGCGAACGGCGATACGTCGACGGGGGTGCTGAAGCGCTGGCTGAGGACGACCTGAAAGGCGTCGCCGGCGTAGATGTAGTCGCGGATACGGGCGACGCCGCTCTCGTACTGCTCGCGGGTCATGGACGAAGTGACGGGCCGCGGGCCTTCGGCGGCGGCCCCTCCCGCGCCTGGCTCCACCTCGTCCGCCTCGGCGAGGCCGTAGGCGCTGGCCGGCAGCGGCGCCTGCAGCTTCTGCTTCACGGCCGCGATGCGCGCCACGGCCCGCTCGTACGGGCCGTCCACATCGCGGCCCTCCACGAAAGCGTTGGCGACCACCGTGATCGTGTGCTTGAGGTGGTCGAAGACGAGGACGGTGTCGGCCAGCAGGAAGGCCATCTCGGGGAGGCCGAGGTCGTCGGGAGGCGCGTCGGGGAGGTCTTCGAGGCGCCGCACGAGGTCGTAGCCGAAGTAGCCGACGAGGCCGCCGGCGAGCGGAGGCAGGGCGGCGCCGCTCGCCGGCGGCCGGTAGCCGGCGATCAGCTCGGCGGCGGCCGCGAAGGGATCGGGATGTTCTACCTCCAGGCGGTCGCCGTTCTCCTGCACTGTGAGGCGCCCGTCCGCGTAGGTCACGAGGGCGCGGGCGCCGACGCCGAGAAACGAGTAGCGCCCCAGGTGCTGACCCTGCTCGGCGCTCTCGAGCAGGAAGGCGCGCCGCGGCGCGCCGAGCGTGAGAAACGCTGAAACGGGGGTCTCGAGGTCGGAGACGAACGAGTGAGTGACGGGCAGGACGTTATGCGCCAGTGCGAGGCGGCGCGCCTCGACTAGCTGCGGGTGGACCCGTATGTCCTTTGCCACGGGCCAGTCATGTGACACCTCCGGCGAACACGTCGGCCCAACATCATCACCTGCCTGCCGTTTCGGCAAGCGGTCTGGGAACCGTAGGGCAGAGAGACGGGGGTGTCAAGCTCTCGACGACATTGGGCCGGTCACGCCCGCGCGACGATGCAGGGCGCGCTCGTGTGATAGGGGGCATCGTTGTAGGCTCACCCCTCGTGGAAACAGCGTACCGGGAGAGCGACCCATGGCATTCGACAGCGTCATCCGCGGCCGGCGGAGCATCCGCGCCTACGAGCCCGAGCCTGTGCCCGAGGGCGTCATCCGCGAGATCCTCGACGCGGCGCGCTGGGCGCCGTCATGGCGCAATACGCAGGCGTGGAACGTCTGGGTGTTGACCGGCGACGCGCTGCAGCGCTACAAGGCCGAGTTCCGCGCCGCGGTGGAGCGCGACGACCCCGCGGCGCTCGACCTGCCGGCGACGGCCGAGTGGCCGCAGGCCTGCTCGGCCCGCATCGCCGCCACCATGAAGAGCCGGGCGGCGACCCTGGAGGCCGCGGGCGAGCCTTCGGGCCCCGCGGCCGCTCTGGCGCGCATGGCCGACCTCTTCGGCGCGCCCTGCCTGCTCGTGCTCGGCTTCGACGACTGTCTCGCTGAGGCCTACGCCGGCTTCGACACAGGCGCGTTCGTGCAGAACGTCTGCCTCGCCGCCTACGACCGCGGCCTCGGCACCTGCATCGTCGCCACCGTCGTCCGCTACCCTGACATCCTGCGCCGGCTGTTGCCCGGCGCCGAGGGCAAGCGCTTCGCGGTCTCGGTCACGCTCGGCTCTCCAGTGGCCGACTCGCCGGCCAACACCTTCGCGCGCTCGCGCGCCGACCTCGACGAGTTCGTCACCTGGGTGTCGTAGGCCCGCCCGGCTGAACCGTGCCGCTGTTGCAACGTATCACCGCCGAGGACGCGCACCGGCGTCGCTGGGAGCTGCTGGCGCTGACCTCGATCGGCGCCTTCATGGCCCCGCTCGACGGGTCGATCGTCTCCGTGGCCTTGCCGGTCATGAGCCCCGACCTGCATCTGAGCTTCGCCGCCTCGATGTGGGTCCAGGCGGCGTACCTGCTGGCCACGGCCGTGCTGCTCATCCCTCTGGGGCGGCTCGCCGACCAGCACGGCCGCGTGCGCTTCTACCTCATCGGCGTCGCCGTGTTCACCGCCGGCTCGCTGCTGGCCGCGCTCAGCATGAACGGCGCCTGGCTCATCCTGAGCCGCGTCATCCAGGGAGGGGGCGCGGCCCTCATGGTCGCCACGTCCGCGGCCATCGTCACCGCCGTCTTCCCGCCGCAGGAGCGCGGGCGCGCCCTGGGCATCAACGTCATGGCCGTGTACATCGGCCTCAGCATCGGGCCGCCGCTCGGCGGCATCCTTGCGGACACCCTGGGGTGGCGCTCCATCTTCCTCATCAACCTGCCCATCGGCCTCGTCGTGCTGGTGTGGGGCTGGATGATGCTGCCGCGCAGCGAGCGTGCACAGGATGCGCCGCGCGTCGACTTCGCCGGCGCGGCGCTGCTCGGCACGTTCCTCATCAGCCTGCTGGTGCCGCTCACGTTCGCGCCCGAATGGGGGTGGGCGGCGCCGCTCACGCTGGCGCTGCTGACGCTGGCGGTCGCATCGCTGGCCGCGTTCGTGGTCGTGGAGCGACGCGTCGACGTGCCGGTGCTGGACCTCGACCTGCTGACGCACAACCGGCTGTTCGCGGCCGCCAACACGGCGGCGCTGCTGAACTACATGGCGCTGTACGGGATCGGTCTGCTCACCGCCATCTTCCTCGAGATCGTCCAGGGCCGTTCGGCGGCCCTGACGGGCTGGCTGATGCTCAGCCAGCCGCTCCTCATGGCCGTCCTCAGCCCGTTCGCGGGACACCTGAGCGACAGGGTCGGTTCGCGCGTGCTGGCGACGGGCGGCATGGTCACCGTCGCTCTCGGGATGGTGCTGCTGGCCGCCATGCCGACCATCGCCCCCGTTTGGCAGGTGGCGGCGGACCTCGCGGTGGTGGGGCTGGGGATGGCGGCCTTCAGCGCCCCCAACACGTCGGCCATCATGGGCAGCGTACGTCGCGACCAGCTCAGCGTGGCGAGCGCGTTCCTCGGCACCATGCGCACCGCGGGAATGGCGCTCAGCGTGGCCCTGCTCGGCGGCATCGCCGCGAGCCAGCTGGGGCGCCTGGGCGGGCGTCTGCTCTTCTCGCACGGGCGTGATGGGGGAGCCGCCGGACTCGCGGCGCAGGCCGTGAGCGGCTATGCGCAGGGCTACCGCTACGCCATGATCACCGGCGCCGTCCTGGCGCTCGCCGGCGCCGCCGTCTCGCTCACCCGCGGCGCCCACGAGGCACGCGTCTGACCGAAGGGGTCGACCCACGCCGGGTGGTCGACCCTCGAGATTGCGCATCGGAGGCGCGTTCTGCGAGCCTGCCGACGCGCGACCCATAGTTTTCACTATGGTGACAGGTTTATCCTGCAGGATCCGGGGCCATGTGTCGTTTATGCGGACGGGATCTGACCCGTCCACCAGGAGGGCGTTGGCACTGCCGGGACGGCATGGCCGGCGTCCGGAGGTGACATCATGACAAGTACATCGCAAAGATGGATCGCTGCCTCGGGCGGCATGGTTCTGATGACGCTGGCAGTGTTCGTCCTTCTGGTCTCGATCGCCCAAGCAGCGCAGCCGTTGACGCAGCTGCAGCGCGCCCACGGTAGCGCCAACGTGACGTACGCCGCGGCGCCCCTGAGCCAGCTGCAGCGCGCCCACGGTAGCGCCAACGTGACGTACGCCGCGGCGCCCCTGAGCCAGCTGCAGCGCGCCCATGCCGGCGCCGCCGTGACGTATGCGGCGGCCGGACCGGCCGGCAGCACCATCAGCGCCGGCAGGAGTGGGGCCTTCGTGAGGACCACGCCTGTGGCGGCACGCACGGCCGGCATCATCGGCGGGATCGCAGTGACGGCGCTGGTCATCGCGCTCGTCGCCTTCTTGGCGCTGGGCAACCGCGCGAGCAGGCGTGGCGAGCTGGCGCCGGTCACGAGCCTGGTCCAAGCGCCGAGCGCGAGTCCGGCAGCACAGTACGAGGACCGCGAGCGCAAGGCGGCCTGATAGCAGTGGGCCATGGCGCCGTCCCCCGGGGCGGTGAAGAGGGCGGCGGCGCCGAAAGGCGCCGCCGCCCTCGCTTTGTGAGACCTCAGGCGCTCTCCGCGACGCCGGGCCGCGCTCTGCGCCCGGCGCTCAGCGCCAGGTCAGCCAGCGCGCCGGGTTCGCGGTCATAAGCCGGCGCAGCTCGTCTGCGTCGACGCCGTACTCCGCGAACAACGGCGGCAGGTCGCGCGCCAAGCGCGCGTAGCCACTGCCGCCGTACTCTACGAGCTGCACGCGAGTGACCACGTCCTGGGAGAGCAGCACCCGGTCGCGGTGGCCGGCGTGGAGCAACGCCGCGACCCCGGCGACGCGCTCGCGGTCGCTGTGGACGAAGTGCTCGGCCGTGGCCGCGACCTCACCCCAGCCGAAGAAGTCGTACTCCACGAAGGCGCCGCGCGCGGCGATGGCCGTCTGATAGGCCGGGTCGATCTCGGCGTCGACGTGGGCGATGGCCACGCGCTGCGGGTCGACGCCGCCGGCCTCGAGCAGATCGAGGGCTTTGATCCCCTGAGCGTCCGGCGCCTGGGTGTGGATAGAGACCGGGGCGCCGGTCTCGCGCTGGGCGATGGCCACGGCGCGCATGACCTTGCGTTCGGCCGCCGTCATGGGGCTGGTGAGGCCGATCTCGCCGAGGACGCCGCAAGGGATGCCGCCCGCCGCCGCGTCCGCGGTGAGCTCCGCCACCAGCCCCCGGGCCAGCTCCTCGACCGTGCACTGCGCGACGTCGGGAGCATGCGTCTCCTCGAGGTAGTAGCCGCAGCTCGCCACGATGTGCAGGCCGGTGCGGCGCGCGATGCGCGCGAGACCGGCCAGGTCGCGGCCGATGTCCGGCAGGGTCTGGTCCACGACCGTGGATCCGCCGGCGACGCGGAACAGGAGGAGTTCGCGCACCGCGAGGTCCTCGTCGTCGAAGCGCGCGTTCTGGCGGTTGCGATAGGGCTCGGCGCGGACCGCCGCCAGGTTGGCCGCCGTGAGAGGCTCCTCGAGGAGCCGCGCTTCCGCTTCGCTGCGCGGCTCCTCGAGGTACACCTCGAGCGTGCTTAGGATGTGCTCGTGGGGGAGCGTCACGCCAAGCGCCTGCGGCGCGACGGGGCCGAGCACGGTCTGCACGATGCCTGTCAGGGAACCCGCCATCTGGTGTCGTCGCGGTTCGTCATGCAGGGACCTCCTGGGGCTGGAGAAACCCTATCATCGCCCTCTGCCGCCCGGCCGCTGACCTTCTACGCCGCCCGCTCCTCGGCCGGCTCCATGCCGACGGCCGGATCGCTCGGCGGCGGCCCTGCCGGCCCGCCGCCGGGACCCGGCGCCGGTCCCACCTGTGGCGCACCCTCGATGCTCAGATGCGGCAGCCACTGCAGCCAGCTCGGCAGGTACCAGTTCCAGGCGCCCAGCAGCTTCATGGCCGCGGGGACCATGATCGTGCGGATGAGCGTCGCATCCAGCAGCACAGCGACGGCGAGGCCGAAGCCCATCTGCTGGAACATCACGAGGTCGCCGGCGGCGAAGCCCGCGAACACGGCCACCATGATCAGCGCCGCGCCGGTGATGATGCCGGCGGTCGCGCCCACGCCCTCGGTGACGGCCTGAGTGTTGTCGCCGGTCCGGTCCCAGGCTTCCTTGATGCGGCTGAGCAGGAACACCTGATAGTCCATCGACAGTCCGAAGAGCACCGCGAACAGGAAGAGCGGCACCCACTGCTCGACCACGTCGACCTGCTGGAAGCCCAAGAGGCTCGCGCCGACGCCCTGCAGCGACACCAGCGTGATGAGCCCGTAGGCGGCGCCCACGCTGAGGAGGTTCATGACGATCGCCTTGGCCGGGATCACGATGGAACGGAAAGCGATCATGAGAAGTATGAAGCTCAGGCTGAGGACGAGGGCCACGACCCAGGGGAAGTAGCGGCTCACGATGTCGATGTAGTCCACATTGCCGGCCGTCTGACCGGTGACGTAGACGCGCGCGCCGCTACCGTCGAAGGCTTGTGGGATGTACGTGCTGCGCAGCTGGCTCACCTTATCGAGCGCCAGCTGGCCGACCGAGTCGCCGTTCACGGGCACCGACAGCAACGCCAGGGTGCCCGACTCGGCCACTTGGGTCTGCACGGGGCCGAACGCCTTGTCCGTGCCAAGCTCGCTCTTGAGGCGCGCGATGCCTGAGCGGACGGCCGACGAGGTCACCGGGCCGTCCACGACGATCAGCAGTGGGCTGACGCGCCCCGCGGAGAACTGGCGGTCGAGCACGCCGAAGGCTGCCTTGCTCTCGAAGCCGTCGGGGAAGCTGCTCACGCCGGACACGCCGGTCTTCATGAACACGGCTGGCGCAGCGGCGAGCAGCAGTACTGCGGCGCCGATCGTCAGGGCGAGAGCCGGCCGGCGCATCGCGCGTTGCGCGAGGCGCGCCCAGGCAGAGGTGCGGCCGTCAGACTTCGCCGACAGCAGCCGCCGGCCCAGATACGGCACCTTGAGGCTGTTCACGCGGTCGCCCAGCAGGCTCAGCACCGCGGGCAGCAGGGTCAGCGCCGCGACCACGGACATGCTGACGACCAGGATGGCCCCGATGGCGAGGCTGCCGAAGATGCTGGTCGGGACGATGAGGAGGCCGAAGAGGGCCAGCACCACCGTGAGCCCGCTGAACAGCACGGCGCGGCTGGCCGTGCCGCCGGTGACCGTGATAGCGTCGATCTTGCCGCGCCCCAGGGCGCGCTCCTCGCGGAACCGCGAGATGATGAACAGCGAGTAGTCGATGCCCGTCGCCAGCCCCATCATGCTGATCATGTTGATGGCGAACACGGAGACGTCGAAGGTCTTGCCGACCAGGGCCGTGAGTGCCACCGCGGCGGTGATCGCGATCAGGCTGAGCACGATGGGCAGGCCTGCGGCGACCAGCGCCCCGAACACGACCAGAAGGATGATGAGCGCGATGGGCACGCCGATGCCTTCGCCCTGCGTCAGGTCGCGCTCGGCCGTCTGGCTGAAGTCGCTCTGGATACTGGCCGTCCCGGTGATGAGCGCATCGAACCCGCCCTTGCCGTCGGCGGCGTGTACGATGGCGTGCACCTTGTCGATGTTCTTCTCCGCCTGCGTCAGGTCGCCGGCCATCACGATGGGGAGGATGGTGCTGTGTCCGTCGGCCGCGGCCAGCGCCTTGCCGCCGCCCCGGTAGTAGCTGGCGACGCCGTCGACGACGCCGGGGCCGAGAGCGGCCAGCTTGGCCTGCAGGGCGACCACGGCGGCGCGGAAGGCAGGGTCGTTCACCGTGGCGGTCTGCGAGCGCACGATGACCACCTCGTTGGCCTTCTGCGGCATGTCCATGTTCTGGGCCAGGAGCTCCTGGCCGGTCTTGGAGTCCGGCTGCCCGAGAAAGCTGTATTGCGCCGTCAGGCTGCCGGGGAGCACGAGCGCGATGATGGCGCCGGCCCCAAGGAGCGCGAGGACCCAGATGCCCACCGTCAGCCACGGCCTCCTCGCGGAGCCTCGTGCCAATGTCGTCGAAGAGAGTCTCATGAGCACCCCTCACAGATACGGCCCCGCGCGCACGCGCGAAACCGGAGTCTTATTGTCCCGATAAGGAGATGAGTGCCCGGGAAGCGTGACGCGGAAACGTCGCGCCCGTCCCCCAGCCACCGCCGGCGGGCGCTCCGGCGCGTCCGGCAACAGCAAACGGGCCGGGGAGGCGGCTTCGCCTCCCCGGCCCGTGTGCGGACCGACTAGTGCTGACTGGCCATCACGACACCGGCGGCGGCGGAGGAGTGGGGCTCTCCGGCGGGGCTTCCTCGGCCGGTGCGGCTTCGACCTCGGCAGTCTCGACCTCGGCGGGCGCAGCTTCGGCGGCCTCGGCCATGGCCTCGGCCGGCGGCGGCGTAGGCGGCGCCATCTGGGCCGGCGGCGGCGTAGGCGGCGCCATCTGGGCCGGAGGCGGGGTCAGCGGCCGCGGCTGCAGCGGCTGCGCGAGAGGCGGAGGCGGCGTCATCTGCTGCGCGGCAGGTCCGGGAACCGGAGGTACGGACTGCCACGGGACGTGCGCCGGAGCCATCGGCTGATCCATCGCCTGACCCATCGGCTGACCGGGGGGCGGAGCCATCGGCTGCGCGTATCCCGGGGCTACGTTGGCCACCTGCTTGTACTGGTAGTCCCCGAAACCGAGCACGAGGTACATGATCCCCGAGAACAGCCAGAGCAGGATGCCGAAGCCCGTGCCTTGGCCGAAGTTCTTGGCCACGTCGAGGGCGAGGAACAGCGACATCACCCAGATAGCGATGATGAGGATCCAGCCGATGATCGGGATCCAGCCGAGTAGCGCGCCCACCAGGATGACCCAGAACCACCAGGTCGGCCGCCCGGCGATCTGCACCCAGATGTAGATGTTGTAGAACGGGATGATCGCCGCCCAACCAGGGTGACCGGCCTTCTCGAAAGTCTTCCACAGGCCGACGACGATCAGGACGTAGAAGGCGATCATCAGCAGGAACATGACGGCTGCCCCTGCTCCGCCTATCGAGTAGTTGTAACTGGTGTTCATTGCCTCTTCCTCCTTGACGTGGCCCAGTCGGGTCGTTCACGTGAGTCTTCTGCGCACTTCGTGCACATGATTCATGACTGCGTGTTCCCTGCCCGCAGCGCGCCTCCTGCAATGCCGTTCTTATCGGGTTCATACGCATCGATCTCGAGTCCGGCGACGGGCCTGTGCTCTGACCGGCGCGGATGCGCATGCTCGCCTCAGGAAGCGGCGTGCCCGACCTGCCGAGCGCCGCCTCCGGATCGTCGCGCCGCGCGGGTCGCCGCTGCGGTCTCCGCGCAGAACCCGGACGACGTTCGGAGCCTGCCCGGGCCCCGATGGCCCAGTGTGCACGTCGACTGGCCATTGCAACGGCACCTCGAAATCGGGCATGCTGGTCGCGGCAGCTCGCACGCTGTCGGCTCGAGCCGAGGAGGAGCCATCATGCACCTTGCCACGCCTGCTCGAACGCGCGTCCTGGCCCTTGGGGCCGCGGCGCTCACGCTGCTTGCCGCCGCGGCCCTCGCCGCCTGTGGTTCGAGCTCGTCATCGTCGTCGCCCTCGCCGGCCGCCACGCCGCTGCAGCTTAAGGTGATGGAGTTCAACATCGAGTACGGCGGCACCCAGGTGAGCTTTGCCAAGGTGGCGGAGGCGGTGAAGAAGGCCGACCCAGACGTGGTGGGGCTGGAGGAAGCCGAGACCAACACGCCGCGGCTCGCCAAGCTGGCCGGCTACCCGTATTCCAGCAGCGGCATGCAGATCGTCTCCAGGTACCCCATTCTCGAGCCGTCCGGCGCCGAGGGTGCGTACGTGCTCATCGAGGTGCAGCCCGGCTACGTAGTGGCCATCTCCAACGTCCACCTGCCGTCCGCGCCGTACGGGCCGAACTGGATCCGCGCCGGCAGGACCGCAGAACAGGTGGTCGCCCTCGAGAACAAGGTGCGGATGCCGGCCATCCGGCAGCAGGTCGAGGTGTTGCCGCAGCTGGCAACGCAGGGGATCCCGGTGTTCGTGACCGGTGACTTCAATGCGCCGTCGCATCTCGACTACACGGCGGCGGCGGTCGGGACGCGCAAAGAGGTCAAGTACGTCGTGGATTGGCCCGTGAGCCAGGCCATGGCCGACGCCGGCTTTCGCGACACCTACCGTGACGCGCGCCCCGACCCGGTCGCCGATCCGGGCCTGACCTGGTGGGCGGCGCGCCCCAAGGTGGCGGACTGGAACCCCACGGCCAGGGATCCGCAGGACCGCATCGACTACGTGTACGCCGCCGGCCCGTCGAAGACGCTGTCCAGCGAGATCGTCGGCGAGGTCGGCGACCCCGCCGTGAGCATCAGTCTGTCGCCGTGGCCGTCCGATCATCGCGCCGTGCTGTCGACCTTCACCGTCACCCCGGGGCCGATGCCGGTGCTGGTGGCCCCTGAGAAGCTTCTGGTCACGGCCGGCGAGCCACTCGTGGTCACGTACCACTCGCCCGGCAAGGGTGGGGAGACGGTCGTGATCCCCAACGCCGACCCGCAGAGCTCCTCGAGCGTCTCGGCGACGAGCCAGGCGGTCGGCGCGGTCGATGGCAGGCTCACCTTCGCCACCGACTCCCTGCTGCCCGGCGCGTACTCTGTAGCGCTGCTCGGCGGGGACGGCCAGGAGCTGGCGACCGCGCCCTTCTGGCTGAAAGCCAAGGGCGCGAAGGTCCAGCTCACAACCGACAAGCGCACGTACGCGCCCGGGGAGCCCATCGTCGTGAGCTGGCAGAACGCGCCGGCCAACCGTTGGGACTGGCTGGGCGTCTACAAGGCGCCCGCCGACCCCGCCAACGACTACTACCTGATCTGGCAGTACACCGGCGGGGCGAGCGCGGGCACGGTGCACGGCATGCCCGCCGGCACGCTGGCGATGGACGGCAAGACCACCGAAGGCTCTCCATGGCCGCTCCCGCCGGGCAAGTACCAGGTGCTGTATCTGCTCGCCGACGCCTACGAGTCCGTAGCCCAGGCGAGCTTCACGGTCGAGAAGTAGGGGGGGGGACGTGATGAGACGACTGCCACGGAGTATCGCCTCGGGCGTGTACGAGATCGGGCTGGGAGGCGTCAACGCCTTTCTGATCGATCTGGATGATGGCGGCCTGGCGCTCATCGACGCGGGCTTCGCGCGCAGCGGGCCGCGCATCGGCCAGGCCATCCGCGACCTCGGCCGGGCGCCGTCCGACCTGCGCGCCGTCGTGATGACCCACCTGCACCGCGACCACACGGGCGCGCTGGCGGAAGTGACGAGCCGGACCGGCGCGGAGGTGTGGATGCACCCGGCCGACGCGGCGCTGGTGCGCGAGGGCGTGTTCGCACGCCCCCTCGAGCCGGGGCCGGGTCTGCTGCGCAGTGGGATAGTCCGGCTCAGCTCTCTGCGGCCGGCGCCGCGCGGCGAGCCCATCGCCGTCGAGCACGAAGTGGACGACGGCGAGACGCTGCCGTTCGCCGGTCTGCGGGCCGTGCACACGCCGGGGCACACGGCCGGCCACCTGGCCCTCCTGCTGCCGCGGGACGGAGGTGTGCTCTTCGTCGGGGACGCCGCCACCAACTTCGTGCGCCTCAGTTGGGGGCCCATCTACGAGGACGTGAACGAAGGCCGCGCGAGCCTCGCGAGACTCGCGGCCCTCGACTTCGAGGTGGCCGCGTTCGCGCACGGTCGCGCGATCCGCGCGCACGCCGGCGAGCGCTTCCGCGCGCGCTGGCCGGAGGCGCGCAATCTGACCACAGAGAGCGGGGGGGTGCATCCATGAAGGTCCTGATCGTCGGTAGCGGAGGCGTAGGGGAGTCCACGGCGGCCATCTTCAAGGGACGCGATCCAAAGGGTGAGCTCATCGAGAAGGTGATCCTCGCCGACTACGACCTGGCCCGCGCGCAGGCGGCGTCGGCCCGGCTCGGCGACGCGCAGCGATTCCCCGCCGAGCAGGTGGACGCCGCCGACGTCGACGCCGTGGCGGCGCTCTGCAAGAAGCACGGCGCCGACGTGCTCTGCAGCTTCCTCCCGGTCAAGTACAACCCGTTCACTCTCCAAGCGGCCCTCAAGGCGCAGGTCCACCATCTGGACGCCTCCACGACCCTCTCGGTGCCGCATCCCACCGACCCACTCCACAAGTCGGGCAAGGTGCTGGGCGAGGATGAGTTCGCGCTCACTCCGGAGTTCGAGAAGATCGGCAAGCTGGCACTCGCCGGCTGGGGCGTGGAGCCCGGCATGGCCGACTGGTTCTGCCGCTACGCCGCCGACCACTACTTCGACGAGATCGACGAGATCGGCGTGCGCGACGGCGCCAACCTCGAGATCCCCGGGGCCACCGGCATCAGCTTCGGCTTCTCGATCTGGATGACCGTGGAGGAGTGCACGAACCCCGCCGTCTGCTGGGAGAGGGACAGGGGGTTCTACACGGTGCCGCCGCTCAGCGAGCCGGAGCCGTTCTACCTGCCCGAGGGCATCGGCTGGGTGGAGTGCGCCCACGTGGAGCACGAGGAGGTCATCGCCATCGGGCGCACACACGAGCTGCTCAAGGGGGTCAAGAAGGCGACCTTCAAGTACGCGCTCGGTGATGAGTTCATCGCTGCGATGGAGGTCTTCACATCGGTGAATATGCACAAGACCGACAAGATCAGGGTCGGCGGCTGCGAGGTCTCTCCGCGCGACGTGCTGGCGGCGGCGGCGCCCGATCCGAACGAGATCGGCAAGCGGTACGTCGGGCAGACCTGCGCCGGCACCT
>Ga0315281_10001123_pt1 | contig 39091 bp, 51 predicted proteins | sample YL17G07_0_MG_FD_204540 | JGI IMG/M metagenome (GOLD analysis project Ga0315281, IMG submission 204540) | Sediment microbial communities from Yellowstone Lake, YNP, Wyoming, USA - YL17G07_0 | ecosystem: Environmental > Aquatic > Freshwater > Lake > Sediment | place: USA: Wyoming | collected...
AGGCCAAGACTAAAGCCCTGTTCCTTGATGAACTGATTAAGGTCAAACTGAGCTTGTTTAGCGCCCTTGGTTTCGGTAGTTTTAGCCAATTCACCAGCCCTGGCCAGGTCCTCAAATGTTCTAGCCTTATAGAGATTTTGCTGGTTACGCTGTTGAGTGAATTGTTGCTCCTGACGACCTTCGGTTGTGGCGTTAGCTTTCTGCGCCGCCGCTAACTGCTGTTGCCCGATACCACCAGAAGAAACATTTTTAGCCTGAGCTAAGCGCGCTTGGTCATAAGCTGTACCCGAATCAGTTTGGAACTGGTCGGCAGTCGTATTTATTTGGCCCAAATTAGTATTTACGTCTTGTGTTGTACGCTGGCCCGTAATGTTATTTTGCTGAAGCGTATTATTTAACTGGTCTTGTAGATCCTGAATATTGGTAGCAGTTTGAGCTTCTTGTTGTTTTTTCTCGTAGACTTGTTGAGAAACGAAGTCATTCAAAGATTTTGTATAAAATGGATTAACGGCACCCGCGGCAGCTTTACGAGCTTGCGATGCTATACCCGCTAAATTTAAATTTGGTGCATAAACTTGCTGATTAGCTTGCGCGTTAGCTAAAGCCTGACGCTGTGCATTTATAAAAGCGTCCATGGCATTAGTTTGCGTATCAGCTTTAACAGGAGCTGTGATATATCTACGATTTCGTATATCATTAGCCTGATAAATAGCAGCTCGATAGGCATTATCAGATGCGCTAGCTTGAGCATCTAAAGCTTTATTGGCATCATAGGCACCAAGAGTCGCGATATTCTTAACTGCTCCGAAGATATCTGCCATGTCTGTATTATTAAGTTATTCTTTTATAAAAAACAATGGTCTAATGGGGAACTTCGTATAAAACAGCACTAATTTCAATCGTTTGGGTAATGAGAGTAATCGATCCGCCTGTGCCATTAAAGATTGAAAAGGTGACGGTAATAGTGCTACCATCATAAGTTGCTAACTGGCTACAAGTTTCTGTGCTGACAGCTGTATAGGGGGATTGCCTGGAGCCTCCACTGATAGGACGTTTCTGTCCAGTCGTAAGATTTTTGGCATATAGGTCAGCCCTAGTTTTAACACGACTGTAAGGTATAACAGTTAAAAAATTAACTGTATTTCCGTTTCCTATACTACCTGAGATATTTATATTACTGATCAGAGTCTTATAGTTTAAATAAGTATCTATTAAATTGCTTAACAGAACATTGTCTGGTCTAATTTGCGTCATAGTAGATTCGATACCAGGCCCTTCTAGTGGCGTTACTAAATTTATCCATACGGATGGTAATAGTACTAGAAGTTATAATTAATCGGCATTCATCTTGGGCAAAGTCATAGCTGAAGGGATTACTAGCCCCTCCCGCATTCAGGGGCCAAACCTGATTGGCAAATGCTTCAAAGTAAACCTTGGTATTAGGAGTATAACCTAAGTTGTGGATTACGGTTTGAGTTTCGGTAATACCAAAAGTTCCTGGGGTAAAACTAAGTATATTTTGATCTTTAATCTTCTGATAATTTAATCGGCTATCAAATTGAATCGGATTATCGTTATAGATTTTAGTATCAATAAAAGGATTAGTATTATCATAGTCATCTATCCATGAACAATAGACTTTATACTGAATTGGACCACTAGCTGCCGTCCCATGAAAAATATAAATGTATGTATTATCCGAATAGGCTAAGCTATTTACACCGCCATCTTCCCAAGTAACACCACCATCTGAAGACCATATCATTTCACAGGCAACTGGACGCGGTAAATTGTGGGCTATTTTATAAACATGAATCGTGGCTATTGTACCTACTATAGCTACTAAATCTGTTGAATTGTAGGTACCAGAGAAGATTCTAACTATTTTATCAACAGGTTGCTGAGTATTAAAAGCTACATCAGTAATATTATCAATTAATGACATCGTTAATACTAAAACCCGACTTGGTGATTATAAAGCCACGAGTACCACCAGGAAATACTCTGAAACTTAAGAACTCTTTGTTATTAGTATCAACCATACCTATTTTATTATTCTCACCATCTAGAGTAATATCACCAATACTTAGAGTTCCTTTTAATCTAATATCACCTGTCCAATCACCAACTTGACCAACATTACCAGTTCTAAATGTATCACCTATGACCCCAGTGACCTGTGCTCCATCGTACCTAATAGCCATACTGGGAGGCCCAGGCGAGGCTAAGTTGGCTTGGACCACGCCATCTATAGACCTCGATAAGAAACCGTCGAAGCCGGCTGTCTCGTAAGTATAATCTATTTGCGGGTTCATTAACTCGCCTCCGAGACAAACATTTCTTCCAGGCTAAAGTAGGTCGTTAGACCATTAATAATTGGCGGGTCGCCACTATCATTATGAACTATCTTATAATCAATATCACGCGACACCTTGAGCTGGCCAGCCTGCGGGAAGATTAACTGCGTAATAGTATCGTTAATTTCACCAAGTGTGTTGAACGGACCACCATCGAGCGAGTACTGAAGTATGGCATTACGAGCATTTTCGGAATCTACCAAAACTGACATGTATTTCTTCTTTTGGTCTGTCCCAAAGTTGTCGCGGCCAATCTCAATTTCCATCGGTATAGGGTCAAAATTATCCAAATTAGTAGTTTCATCCCTAAATAAACGGCCCGTTTCGTCAGTAAAGTAAGGCTTAGTGTAGCCATTCATTGTGTAGTTGAATTGGAAACGAATCTCGCGCTTGTGCTCTTCGGTCCACCAACTGTTCAAATCCATGTCGTAACAAAGACGGATAACTTTCTTAGTGGATGCGAGTGTTGTAGTAGTAGTTGAACTTGTACTAAAACTAGTTGAACTTGAAGTACTGGAAGTGGATAAACTAGTCGATGATGTACTGTTTGAAGTACTCGAAGTCGATGTACTCGAAGTCGATGTACTTCGTGAAGTTGAGCTGGTAGAGGTTGTTATAGACGCGGTTGTAGTCGAGACGGATGTGGAAGAAGTTGAAGTAGAAGAGGTGCTAGTAGACGTAGTCGTAACTGTAGTTGAGGAAGTGGAGGTTGAAGTAGTAATGCTGTCTAGCGGCAGTAATTCGCCAACTGCTAGTTTATAAACCTGACCAACTACGCCTGCTGAGGCAAAACGGAAGTTGGTTTGATTAATCGCATTAATGTAAGGAGTAATAGTTCTGGATAGTAATTTAGGCGGATTACCCGTAGTATCGTTATAACCCCAGACACCCGTGTTGTGCAGCCAAATAGTCCAGCCGCCAATATTTTGAATAGTTTCATGCGAAACGCAGCCTATAGTATCGGAAACAGTTATAAGATTGGCTCCGTCCCATTTAGATACAGAGTTTTTAGTAAATAGTAATAGACGGTTATTGTTCTTGCCGTGGCCCGTAAAGGTAGCCCGAGCTTCTTTGGGGTTTTCTATTTTCTCCCAATCGGAGCTTTCGGGCGTGGGATAATCGGTATTCCAAAATCTAGATAAGGTGCCTTTAGTGCCTGTTAACCAGATTTCATCATTATCTAGAACTGTAATACTGGTAGGGTTAAAACTTATTCGGTTATTCTTTTTGTCAACAGAAACTATTGGGAGGGCACTAACTATTTTTGCTTCAGTACCCGCAGAGTAAATATCAACTGTCATACCAGCTTTTAAGTATTGGACTAGGTTGACCCTTAATTGGTTCAACAAACCTGATTGGTCGGTCTGGATCAAAGTTATATAACCTAATGGTGGCGAGGAGATATAGAATCTGTCATAGTAATATTTGCCACCTATAAAACAGTTTATGGCATAGAGTTGACGACCATATTCGGCAATGAATTTACAGGCGGGGGCATTGAATACATTGCTTGTAGTGGATGGAATCAAAGTAGCGTCAACACTCGTCAATGGCATATAGGTGTTGGAATCAGATACCCCAGCCACATATAATTTGTCTAAATCATTGAGCATCTGAAAGCGAGTATTGATTGCGGCATTGGTAAGTAAATTAGTCCAATAACCACCGATATCCAGATATCTCAAGGTGGCATTAGTATTAGCGGTATTATTGATACCAACTATAACTCGATTATCGGTATTGTAGCGAAAGATTATAGCTCCCAGAGAGTCATTGCCTGATTCAATAGTCTGACCGACCTTTTCATAGCCATTGCGGCGCTTAGCCGACCCAATGATATCGTTATAAACAGCATTTTTAGTAGCTTTGACCTCATTACGCTTACGTAGCAAATGAGAGGTGCCAACTTGAAGGCCGCCTGATAAATCTAGGATGGGATATGGCTTTGGGTAATTATATAGTTGCCGTGGCATACATTATCCCCTAAATCGTTTGATGGTGCTATTAGGAATACTGAAACTTCTTGGACTTCCTTGGTCTTTACGATCCAAGCCTTTAAGTTTATTTTTCTCAATTTGGTACTGACCAAAATAAGTATTAGCTACGTTGTTCATGGTAACATCGGAAATACCTCGTTTTTGGTAATACATGGCTTTGCAGTAAAGTTTATAAATTTTAGGTGTAGGCGTTTGAATAATATCGCCTTCAGAATCGATTACACTGAAGAAAGACCAGTAGTGTAGATAGAAAACATTACTTAAAGTCGTGGCCGCGTAATTTGAAAAACGAAAGCGATTAACTGAAGTGTCAAGTGTCATAGCCGCTGGCTTCTTGTCACTTTGAGTAGTTGAATCATTTGTATTGTCTGAGTAAGTATTTCTAAATTTCTCGGGCGACAATACTTTGCCAATAGTATCGGTTACATTTGTTGCTGGAGTGGTAGTAGAATCAGTAAAGTTATAATCCATGTAATCAAACTTCCACATGGTTTGTTTACCATTAGAGTCGGTGGGGAAGTCAATATAATTACGTCCCGCGGTTCTAGTTAGGGCCATACGAGCGTGTAGGAAGTCATAAGGTTTGGAAACTTGAGCGGTTAGGTCATCATTAATATCATTGAAGTAGCCTAGCAATTCAGTACGGGTAATATTTAATTCATTTTGGTCTGAAACTTCAGTTAGAATCTCATCTATAATATTTCCAACTTGTTCTCGTCGCCAGCCAGTTCCGCCTATAACATCAGAAAAGGCACTCTCCAAGGTAGATATTGAATGGTAAACTGTAGTTTTATAAAAGTAAGCTGAAGCACCCGTTGTATCATCATAGACAGTTTGTAAGCTAGCATTATCTACGTCAAGATTCTGAGTGGAGATAATGGTGTAAGTACCACTTGAGGTAGTAGTAGAACGATAGAATCTGACTTGATCAAAGCGTAGTTTATAAACTGGGTCATCAGCTGAATGTGAAAAGACTGTAGCTCCAACAGTCATGGTATTACCGTCAACATTGACATTAGAAACAGTTACAACTTCTGTTTTTTCTTGGCCCATTTCACCAATCATGATACGGTCATTAACAGCGAATCTATCTGAGTTTTTAACTAGAATAGAAGTTACTCCTACTGAGTAAGGATTTAAAAGAAAGGATTTCTCTAGGTCTATGGTTTCTGGGTTAAAGGCTTTTATGATCATATATATCCTTATAGGTAGGCACAAACAGCCTTTAATATTGTGGGGGTCATGGTAGAGCCAAGCACTTCTAACGTCCCCGCACCTGTTTTACCCATGAGGGTATAAGTAGCAGATGCTGCAAGACTAATATCTTTTTCAGCTTGTCCAGTGTAGCTAGTTGCTTTCGAACCAGTAGCAGAGCTTAGGTTATTGAGGACTAAGCTTAGTTGAGTATCTGTTTCAGTTGAAGCATCTGACGATAATGTTATTCGCCCATTGTATGAACTGGTTGAGCTGGTGTTTATGTCAAAATGTGCTTTTAGGGACAGTTTCCAAGCCCCTATTGGAACAGTTATTGCATCTGTTAGGGTAGCCAGAGTAGCGCTAGTTGTGGTTCTGTCGCTAGAACTTGTTGTAGCTACCGTCCACTTAGTTGGGTTTATTGGAAAGCCAAAAGGCGCTTTTTGGGATGAATACTGTGGTGATGTAATAGCATTATTAGTTAGAATATAATCTGTGCCAAAATAGCCTGTAAGCGAAGTAGCCGCTACGGCCGTAATAATAAAATATTGTTGTCCATTATTCTGGATACTGCCTTTCATACCCACTGAGTATTTATTAGTTGCATTAGATGGTACAGTAATTACCCCTGTAACATTAGTCGCGTCCCACGAAGAGAAACTCCAACTTTCATTAGCGTTAACCCATCCAGTTAGAGTATCTTGAAATGTAGGGCTGGAGATAGTTGGGGAATTAATAGTCGGCGATGTATAAATTGCGCTTCCTGAAACAGTTCCCGAAATAGCAGGGTTACTAAATGTACCTGATGGCAAGGTTAAGCCACTTAAGCTAGTTTGGCCAATACCACCGTTATTGACAGGTAAAGTTCCGGTTACATCAGTCGTGAGCCCAACTTGTGCCCAAGTAGAAGTCCCAACCCCATTACCTCTTAAAACCGTATTATTAGTTGAAGTTGAAGCTCCAGTCCCAATTTTAGTCTGAGTAGCTACAATTTCAGCTTGTTCAGAGTTATGTTGAGAGGCATGAGAGTCTGCGGCTAATGTATCACTAGCATTAAAACCAGCGAACGAACTAATAGCGCCAGGAAATATAGGCATGGCTTTATCTAATAATAGGATTAGTTAAAAAACAATGGTCTATCGACTTCGTTTTATGCTCACTTTGGGAATATATGACTTAATCTGACTTTGCGCAATATCAACAGATGTTGTTGGCCCACCGACTAAAGCTGTTATACTATCTACTTTCGCGACAGTATCATCTACTAAAGTAGCATCACTAGTAATAGGCGTAATGGTATGACCTTGGTGTTTAATAATTGTTATTGGTATATCTGTTGTTGCCATTAGTGTACCCTCAATTTAATTCGTTTAATTCTGACATCGTCGGTTTGTATACTCATTCTATTGACTTCTGGTCTAATTGTACCTCTAGGATCATCGGTTTGTACACTCATTCTATTTATCTCTGGTTTGATTGTACCTCTAGGAATCATATTGTAGTCAATCAGGGTTGTTGTAGTGGAAATACTGGTTGAAGTGGATGACGTACTTACTGATGTGGATGTAGAACTTGTGGAAATTGAGGTGCTTATACTGGTCGAGACAGATGTGGATGTGCTGGAAGTGGAAACTGAGGTAGAGGTAGAGACACTGGTAGACGTGCTACGACTGGTTGAGCTAGTTGATAAGCTTGTCGAAATACTCGTACTGGTTAAAGAAGTTGAAATACTTGTCGAAATACTGGAACTTGTGGAAGATGTAGAAAATGACGTGCTAGTAGAGCTGGTGGATAGAGAAGTCGATGTGGAGGTTGAACTTGTCGAAATGCTTGTGCTAGAGCTGGTAGAGCTGGTACTCAACGAAGATGAAGTCGAGGTACTTGTTGATGATGTACTAATCGAAGTTGAGATACTAGTTGAACTGGTACTAAAACTGGTGGAAGTGGAAGTTGAAGATGTACTTATACTGGTCGAGGTGCTGGAAGTCGAAATAGAACTTGAGGTACTAGAGGTTGATATACTCGTTGACGTAGAGCTAGTGGAAATTGAGGTCGAAGTACTAGTACTGCTTGTACTAACAGATGTGGTCGTACTGAGCGAAGTTGACGTAGATGTGCTAGATGTTGAAATCGAGGTACTGGTCGACGTACTGCTAGTCGAAATAGAAGTGGAAGTTGAGCTGGTACTGATGCTCGTGCTAGTCGAGCTTGTAGAGATTGATGTTGACGACGACGTGCTAGAAGTCGAAGTTGTGACCGAAACCGTTGTAGATGTACTAGTTGATACCGACGTGCTAGTCGAAGACGTAGAAAACGAAGTACTTGTTGAAGTTGAGCTAGTGGAAATGCTAGTGCTTGTGCTGGTACTTGATGTACTTGTTGAAGTTGAGGTGCTAGAAGTACTGATACTGATCGAGGTTGAACTTGTTGAAATACTAGTGGAGGTCGATGTACTGGTAGATGAGGTGCTAAAACTTGTTGAAAATGATGTTGACGTGCTAGTACTGCTGGTAGATAACGAAGTCGAGGTGCTGGTTGAAGATGTGCTTATAGATGAGCTGGTGGAACTTGTAGAGATACTAGTGCTTGTACTGCTGGATGTGGAGCTGGTTGATGTAGTTGTAGCCGCCGCTTCTGGACCATAATATTGCCCAAAATACGGCTGCCCAAAGTAATTAGTGCCAGCCACTTAATTTCCTAATCCTTTTTTTGCTCTAAGCCAGCTATCCTAGCGCTTATCTCTTGAATCTCTTTTTGCAGTTGTTGGATTTGGACTTGTAAGGCTTCGGCTTGGCGAAGTTTATCGTAGGCTTCAGCCTTTAATTGGTTGACTTCCATCTACTGCTCCTATTTCGCTTAGTTGATTATTGATACTGTCAAGGTGTTGTTCGGCATCAGCTTTGGCTACCTGTAACTTCTCGGTGCGGTAATCCGTTACAAATTCATCAACGGCTTTCTGATTAGCCTCAACAAAAGCTAGTAACTTGTCTATGTTTTCTTGGGTCGGGTTGGCCATGTGGTTAGCGAACCAGTCTGCTAAGTGAAATGCTCTATCTTCGTTATTCATGATTTTCCTTTCTTATTATAATGCTAATGCCCTTGATACCTCATACCAGTTAATGCCATCACTCACCCAGTGGCTCGTTGAGGCTTTGCTGGTTGTCCCCACTATTGTAGCACTGGGCTTGAAGTTCGTGCCGAAGGTAATGGTTTTACCAGAAGTGGCATCGTTTATAATCAATATCCAAATATGCTGTCCAGCCACACCAGCAGCCGAAGCGTTTATTGTAGCGTTGCCCGTGGCATTAACAGTAGTAGTCTTGTGTAAATTACCTAATTGGACGTTAAGACTAATCGTAGCGGCGTAAGTCATGGTGTCCATATTGCCAGCGTAATAGCCAGCCTGAACATCTACCGCTGCACCAGTATTAGCATTGGCATTAGCCCCAAAAGTCGCACCTGTAGTCCCTGTACCAGTTTGTATCAGACTTGAAGCATTGCGAATACCGATATTAAGTGTAGTGGCTTTTATAAAGGCTGGGATTTCTATCCCTATGCGATTGACTACCGTCCCACTACCCGATGAGTCTGTAAACTTAGCGTCATAGAGATTGGTTACCGTTGTGCCTGTATTAACGGCAGTACCAGCACCATCAATGCCATACATATTGGTGGTAGTGAGTGTCCCTGTGCTAACAACCGAGAAAGCCCCCGTATAGCGTAGTGCTCGAATATTTGCCTGCGTAAGAGCTGCCGTATCGGCTTTCATAGTTGGTTGATGGACGAATGAATAAACAGGGCCGAAATTGGCTGCTACCCCACTGGTATTCTGAAAAGTGGCAGCATTATTAAATAGTGTACCTAGGGACACACCGCTAGCACTTTGATTTATAGTTATGGTGGGTATAAATGCCACTACCGCCCCCCAGGCAGTATTAGCAAAGTCCAGGGTATAGTTATTGCCAATCGTTATATTATGATATGGGTTTGCCGTCATTGTTTTATCTTCGCCCATAATCTTTATCCAGTCAGTGACTATGACTTGCGCCCTTGTAGCATGCGAAGTAGATTGTAGGGTTAAATTACCGCCAGAAGCCGCACTGCCATAATAAAGCGGAGCCGTTATGGCGGTAGTGAAAGTAGGCGAAGTGCCGAATACCAAAGAGCCTGAGCCTGTTTCATCAGACAAAACAGTTTTTAGTTGTAGTGAAGTCGTAGAACCAAATTGTCCTAAGTCGGCTGTTTCAATATCGGTGAAAGTCTTAGCCGTAATTGTAGCGGCTATCTGGTCGCCCACGATAACAGTGCGGGCTGAGGTGCTTTCTTGGGCACGAGTGATTGTAAAGGTATCCGTAGAGATAGTCGTAACACGGACTATTTCAGCATTCGTGGTGGTTGGTTGGACTCCAGCAGGCCAGATGGTGGCGTTAAATGAAACAGCAGGGAATAAAGCCCCCTGCCCGCTATTTACTGCTAGGGAAGTGCCAGAGCTTGCAGGACTGGGAGCGGTTAGGACTGTCCCATATGCAAAGTTAGGGCTATGAACGTCGAAAGCCATACTCTAATTAGTAACATAGAACTAGAAACGTATAAATGGTCTATAGAGGAGCTACTGTGTTTTGAGGTATTTGATACACTTCGTCAGAATGTTTGGGACATACAGCTATTAGTCCATCAGTGGTATGCATGATTTCATGACATACATTACCGCCAGCATTTAGTTTCTGACAATAAACTCCCCACATATCGTGGCGCTCACCCCATTTTTCCCTTAAATCACTATGCTTAAGTTCATCCTGAACTAGTTGGCGCATATCTTGTTCTTCGTCAACTGATTGAAAACTTCTACTCCAGTGATGGAACACCCAGGATAAAGTAGTACCAATACAGCGATAACCAAACATACTGGCTCTACAGCAGAGATCATAATCATTAGCATTACCTGGATACCAAAACTCATCAATTAGACCCACCTCCAGCAAGCGTTTAGTATCAGCCACTGAACAATATAGGTTAATACCGTCAATAACAGTGCCTGGCTCAATTGTCATACGCTCATTGACGTAGTGAGGCTCATCTATTAGCCAGCGCCAATCTTCTTCAGTATATTTTTCTTTGTAAGGCAAAATATAGTGGTCCTGGCCTTTAGGAAGCCCTACGGACCAATCGGGCAGTTTAATCGAAGCCGCGTTAATCAGTAACGCTGGACGCGTTGGTGTAGCCCGCTCAACCTTAATAAAGGTATCGACGATGCCCTGCCACCAACCTATATTGACAAATTCTACGTCGTCGTTAAGAAATGTCACATAGGGTGTTTGGACTAAAGAAACACCTAAGTTAGTAGCCTGAGAATGCCCTAAATTCCCCGTAAAATGGGTATCGGTACGAGGGGTACGAATAATCATGAGATTTTTAAATCTATCTCTCAACGACATATCAATACCCCTAGCTGTTTGGTCGACAATTATGACGTAAAAATTGTCGGGCGTATAGGCATATAAAGTCTCTAGGCAACGCTCAATCAAATCACCCCTAATAATAGGGATGATAAACGTATTTTCTTTAGGCATCTAGCAGTTTAGTGATGACTGGACCCATTTGATATTTCAGCAGTTCAGCGTCATCTACCTCTTGTACGTCTGACATCATGAAGCCTAAACTATCTACCAATTCTGGTCCTGTTGGACCGCTCTGGGTCCCCGAAATCCACTGACGAGTTTTCTTATTGTCGTCCAGTAAATATACTTTGTCACCTGAAGTTTTTGTTCTAACTACTCTTTGACCCGCAGGCGTAACGCGTGCTGGCTCAACCGCGACTGGTTCAACGACCGTACCTTCTACTACTGGAGCGGGAACAGCTGTTTCAGCGGCTCGCTCTTCAGCGGCCCACTGGTCAATTAATTGATGTAATTTTACTATGTTTTGCATTTTAGCCCTCCTTAATTATTTTATCTATACGCTCCATCATTTGAGGAGTTGTATATTCATGGTTAATTAAATACTGACGATAGGATTCACTGTCATATTCTCCGTCAGTTATCATATCAATTGCCTCATCAATTCCTTGCCATACCCAGCCTGAATCACCCCAAAGTGGCTTATACCCTCCAAAAGCATGTATAACGGGTCGTATGCCCTTAGCAGCAGCCTCAGCGGTAATAGCAGAAAAGGCTTCCTTGATAGAGTTATTTAATAAGTAGTTCTTGTCTTCCAGCCATTCATCCAGATTATCCACCCAGTCTATAAAGGTAATATTCAGTTTGTTATTCTTGATGAACTCTTCCATATAATAGCGGTGCCAGTGGTACTGTTGGTCTTTACCGAGATAGTAAATATGGTACCTTGGGTCGATTCGCTTGAGTTTGAGGGCTATCTGGAGGGTGTAATCTATCCCTTTGGACTCCCAAATTTCCGATACTACAGCTATCTTAAACCCAGGTTTGCGCTCCCTAAACGTCCACTTATCTAAATTAACAGAGAACGGGATAACATGAATCTTCATCTTACTCTGTTGTGGGCGAGAGTCAGCCATCATTAAATCTCGTATATGAGGAGCAATGAATATGCAATCATTAACCAAATCCCAAAGCTTCTCATCAGCATGATGCCCACTAAAGACTTCTATATCCACTGGTTGAACTATAACTTTTTTACCAGTTAAATCCATTTTGTGCATATCTGATTCTATAATCCCATCCTGAAGCCAGAGAGCTTGTAGGGCTTCATCAGGGTTCATAGCGGATTTCAAATTATTATCGCACGTAAAGAAGTAGATTATATCAGCCCATTCAATTAGCGTAGGGTTGTAATACTGCTGATACTTAACCTCGTAGCCGTGAGACTCCCACCACTCCATAGGGTCTCTCATAAATTTCAGCCCATAGGGGTCGAATAAAAGTATCTTCATAGGATACCCCGAACTATCGTCAGTAAATCTTTGACTCGGTTAACAACTTTTAAATTCTCTTGAGCATATTGATACGATTTATCATCACCCCCCAAATGCCCGAAGTTTCTTATTTTTTCTATACAGTCATCAATATTATAGAAGTAGTCTACATAGTCATGAAATGTGCTTTCCATTAAAGGTATATGCCTAACCAGCGGTCTAGCTCCACAACACATTATCTGTGCCATTCTGTCTGACCAATACCCTCTTTCTAATGTATGGTCTATTGCTAGAATAACTTTGGCCCTAGCATACAACTCGGGTAGGCCCTCATCCATAATCGGTGGACGCACATCCTCAAACCCGTCCCATGCGTTTACTGAATGAATTACTAGGTTAAACTTCTCATCCACAGCTTTCAGGGTTTCATTTCTCTCAGTCGCCCAAGGAAGATAAGAACCCGTGAATAGGACATCAATGTCTTTCTCCACACTCAAATTAAGGCTTTTATCTAAGAACTTGGGCGCAAAGTCTTGACTTAAATATTGCCAGTTAGGATATTTAGAATCAGCTATTCGTTTAGATAAATATAAGTCAGCCCCAGCTACAAGTCTTTCGTGCCATTCTTGACCCCATTCCTGAAAGTCAAAACTCCAATAGACTACAGGACAATTGAAATGTCGGAGATTAGTAGTCAATACTGCTGAATAGCCATCCCATTGAGATATAAGGATAAAATCATATTCTCCATAAGGAATCTGTAGTTCTTCACGTTGTTGCCTACTGACCTCATGCCCTAGTTCTTCTAATGCTCCAGCAATATGCTCTTCATCGCAAATAGAGCCATCCCAGCCTCTGCCAAAATTACCAATACTTAATATTTTCATGATGTAGCCTCCCTCAAAAACTCTCTCCAAGGCTGGATATGTTTGTCCCACTTCCAGTTATCTTGTATCTCGGCCCAGGCTAGATTACCCATAATCTTACGCTCTTTAGGGTGGTCACGCATCCAAACAACCGCATCTCTAACCTTTTCAGCCAGCTCTGGCTCGTCCTTATCTATCAGAATACCTCCACCAGCGTCAGTAATGTGACGGTCAATACCTGTATTAGTAGCAATGACTGGGACTCCGCAAGCTGCAGCCTCTAGTACGGGGAAGGATAAGCCATAGTAAGAATCACACCTCAGTAAAACATCTAAGCGATTATAGATATTAGGCATTCCCGACCAATACTTGCCACCAGCTACCACGCGCCCTATAAACTCCATGCCGCCTAGTCGTTCAATCTTATCTTCTGTGCCACCATTATTCACCCAGCTCTGAGAAAATATCATAATACGCACACCCTCTAAATCGTAAAGCGGTTTAATGGCCTCTTCGAACATACGTCGCGGATTACCATAAGAACCAACAATACCAACGTGCAATAAATCATCTTCGCGCACCATGGGAAATGGTTTAAATAAATCCGTATCAATCCCAAACCGCACTTTATGAACTTTTTTGCCTGGGTACTCTCCAGCATCAGTTACGTCAGTCGTGGAAGCTAGGTGTTTAACTGCATTCCAGTGACCCTCACCTGGTTCATACATGACGATAGCCATCTTATCGAACCACTCTTTAGTTGTAGGCACTCCAGCATGTGTCGGCAATAAAGGAATAATTAAGTCATACTCATTCGGATTACGTTCAAAGGGTGACGTGGCAGGGAAACGGTCTAAGAAATTATCAAATGGTTCGTAAGGTACTTGAGCCATTTCAATAAAAAACTCATCGGATAGATACCTAATTAAGTATTCATAATGGGCTTCCATATACCAGCCACCCTGAATTCCTGGAGGAATGAACAATATTTTTTTCACTTTTGCACTCTACCAATCTTTCCATGAAGCGCTTCCCACTTGCCCTCACCGAAATGGTCGTTCAGAAACTCTTTAACTCCTGGAGCGGCATAGTCTATGTCATGAAATAGCATTACTGAACCTGGAGCCATAAACGGTTCCCAACGCAGACAATTCTTTTTGACCTCTTCGTAATCATGACCGCCGTCAATAAATATCAGATTAATTGGCCTAGTCCAGACTCCAGCAAACTCATCAGCATCGCCGTGTACAAAGAAACCACGCTTCTCGAAACCAATAACACCTTCTTGTTCCGCAAATGGGCCACGGCCAATCGTATGAGGCGCTACGGGCGGGACATCATGGATATCAACACCCACGATAAAGACGCCAGGTTTAGCGTAGTGCGAAGCCACAGCCATACTACGTCCTTCGTCAACCCCTATTTCCAAGTAAATATCACCTGGTTCTAGCTTTTCAATTTCTGCTTTCATGATTAGCATATCGGCAGGACCAAACATCCCCTGAATCGATTTTTCGATATGAGCACTTAATTCGTCAATAGTTTTCACAATCGGTTTCTCCAGTCAACTAGAATATCTTCTAGTGTTTGCTCTAATTTATATTGAGGCACCCAGCCACCATACATCCGAAACTTCTCACATGATGGCTTTTTAAAACTAAAATCACCAGGCCGATAAAGTGCAGGATTTATCTTAGTCTGAATGTCACATTTAGCCTTGCTAATTAAAATGTCCATAATTTCCTGCATAGTGACATTTTGGTCAGAACAGATAGAGTAAACCCCTGAAGGTAGTTCTATGGCTTGTTTGTAGGCCCGAACAATATCGCGTACATCGGTGTAGTTACGAACTGACTCCAAATTACCATGTTCCACAACTTGCCTAGTCCCATTCTCTATTTCTACAATCTGTTTAGCAAAAGCACTCTCAGCGTACATCTCGCCCCTGCCTGGGCCTGCGTGGTTGTACGCACGTGTAATCACCACATCTAGGCCGTAATGGGCGTACAGGCTGCCTAAATGGTCCATAGCGAGCTTAGAAATTGCGTAAGGAGATAGTGGCCGCGGCAGAGATAGTTCGGTAATAGGAGCCTCGGCATCGGTAGTATCGCCAAACTCTTCTGAAGTCCCAGCCAGATGAACTCTAGTTTTAATGCCCAGTTGCTTAACCGCTTCCAATAAATTCAGTGAGCCTAGAGTGTTTACCTCAAACGAGCGTCTGGGATTAACAATGGACTCGGGTACATAGGCCTGAGCTGCCAAGTGAAATATATGCGTAGGTCTGAAAACATCCAATGAGTTACGTAGTTGTTCATAGTTACGGATATCCTGACCATCACGCAGATTGAAGCCCTGAACCTCCCAACCCTCAGTTTCTAGTAAACTAGTGAGATGTTGACCAACAAATCCCTTTGAGCCACTAATCCATGCTTTCATGAAACTCCTTTATGGTCTGAACCACATATTTAATCTGTTTATCACTTAAGTATTGATGACAGGGAAGCAGTAAACCGTGATTATTGACAAAAGTCGCTCTAGGAAATTTTTTATTCTTGAGATACTTCTGGGCAATTGGCTGGTTGGTCAAGGGCATAATCTGTCTAGTTTGAATATCATGGTCAGCTAAATAACTAGCTAGGTCGTCGCGGTCTTCTGCAAAAATCGGGTAAAACATATAAGCATGATTAGGCTCCGTGGGACCTAATAAACTAGCGTTAAACTGCCGAGTTTTAATTATTTCGGCTAGACTATCAAGTTCAACTAACCCAAGTGCCGCTTCGAGTTCGGTTAATCTATCAGAATAGCCAAAACGAGGAAACTTATAGTGAGCACTAGGGTCTGCAATATCATCAATATTTAAATAAGACTCGTCGCGGCCATGGAACATCATTGAACGCATAGTAGTAGCTAATTTTTTATCATTAGTAGCTATAAAGCCGCCAACTCCTGTTGTAACCAGATGAGCTAAATAGGTTGAGTAGCAAGCTACATCACCCCTGGGTTCGTAATCGATACCCATCATTTCACAGGAGTCTTCTATAACTTTTAAATTATTTTTCTTAGCACTAGCTATGATTCTCTGCATATCTGCAGGCCGCCCCAATAAGTGAACTGGGATAATCGCTCTAGTACGATTAGTCATAGACTGTTTCATTTTGGCAGGGTCTATATTTAAGGTGTCTTGGTCGATATCCACCAACACTGGCACTAAGTTATTCATCACCACTACATTCATAGTAGCCACAAAGGTCACGGCAGGAATTAATATTTCGTCGCCGTCTTTCCAACCATATTTATCTTTCATGGCATGAATGGCTATTTTTAATGCATCCGTACCCGATGAGGTAAATAGAACATAGCCCCAATCGTGCAACTCAGCAAACTTCTCTTCCAGTTTTTCGGTAATTGGACCATAGGTTAAGCGCCCACTCTTAAGAACTTTATTAACCAACCTCTTCTGTTTCCAGGAAACCTTCCAATCGGCTAGTGGAACTGTAATCATAACTTGTGCTCTCCGTCTTTATCTAGAATATAGGGGTAAGGCATAATAAATAATAACCTGCCGCCAGCCTGGATGTACTCTTGTTCACGAGCTACAATCTCATCCTTGAAGTTCCAGGGAATCACAAACATTACATCAGGCTTCATGGCTCGAGCTTTCTCTTCTGAAATAAGTTTTATGCCCGTACCCAAAGTTTGTAAACCAACTTTGAATGGATTACGTTCTGAAATATAGGGCATCAGTTCTTTGCCAATGCCGCAGATTTGGAGTAGTACGTTGCCCTTCGTGGAAGCACCCAGACCAATTACTAGCCCTTTCTGGCTGGCTACGTAAGCTTCAACTTTGGCGGCACTATCTTCAATCATATCGGCAAATTCTTTGTAAGTTTCGACCTGGTCAAGTCCTATGCCAATTGGTTTTTGAATTTCCTGATTCATGAATTTACCTAAATCACCATAGTCTTTATCTTCGATTTCTCGCTCTTTATGTACCACAATAACCCGTAAGCTACCGCCGTTAACAGCATTAGTAGAGGCATCTATAATCTTCATACCATTCCGCTCCATAAGCTCAGATAAGCTGTGAAAAGAATAGTATTCTAGATGCTCATGACAGATGTCGTAGAAATTCATATCTTTTATGGTGTCATAAAGATAACTAACTTGGATAATCGCTACACCATCATGGGTTAATAGAGTTTTGATTTCCTGAACAGCTCTATTCGGGTCGTCCAGGTCATAAAACATAGCGGTGGCAGTAATGATTTTATACAATTTATGTAACTTGGTAGAAGGAAAATAGTCTTCAATTATAGTGGTATTTTCGTCAAAATCGATAGCTGAACGGTCTATGTTCTCGGCAGGGTCTATTCCAACTTTATTTATAGTAACTGGATAAAAAGTAAGCATTAACCCGTCATTACAACCGATGTCTAACACATTATCACCAGGGTTCAATTTGACTCTTGAACAAGCATCACGAACCACGTCACGCAAGTCACGATTCATGGTAGCCGATACATTGGACCGATAAAAATAATTCTTATAAAGCAGTTCGGGATTGACAGTTTCTTTTAACTGCACAAGTTTACAAAAATTGCAAAGTAATAAAGTCAATGGTACCTTAATCTCTTGTTCAGGTTGCTGTTTTACAAAGGTAGAAGCTATATACTGAGGTTCAAAATGTACCACTTCTTCTAGGTCTGCAGACCCACACAAGCGACAATGAGTTATGTTAGTATAATTACTTTTCATTCTTAATCTCCTGCCATTTATTACCATCTTTTGCCATGTCAGCTATGTGGATGTCGGGATGTTCGTCCCACATAGTGTAGCGCGTCCCAGCCGTAATGTGGGTAATTAACGACTTATTAGTTACTACTAATCTGGCCCCTGCCTTATCCAAGCGGTCAAAAAAAGCAGCTTCCCCGTATTCGTTAAATAATCTATCATCCCAGCCACCCGACCTATCAAATATTTCACGAGTCATCATAATGCAGCCAGCCTCTCTGCCACCTTTACCCATAGCTTCTTCATGAGTAGCTTTGTAAGAGTCTTTAATCCATTCTCTCGTATTAGGAAACTGGTCTGGCCAAACTACATCACCCAAGTTATTGTCTAGGTAATAGGCCATACCCTCCAACCAACCCTCGTGCACAAATACATCAGGCTGGATAAAGCACAAATATTTGCCTTTAGCCATTTTTGCGCCTTCATTAAGCGATTTATAATATCCATGGTCTTTTTGGTTAACCTTAATTTTCATGTCGTCAAGCCGTAACGCAAAATAGTCATCACGCAAACGGTGGTGTATTTTTACGCCATCTATTTCGGCTACGTTATCAACTAGAATAATTTCGTAAGGTTCATCTGTAAAACGACGAATATTAGCTAAAGAAGCCATCGTCATATGCCTAAGCGTTCGACTAAAATCAAATAAACAATAGATTATGCTAACTTTAGGTCTTTTCATAGATAAATTCTCGCCATGCTACATTGCTGATTAGGAGAAAAATATACTTCCAGTTTGTGCTTCTTGGCAAACTCTTCGACGGCTCGAACTACTCCTGGCGAAGTCGCATCAGCATCATGAAATAACATCACGCCTTTTTTAGCCATCTGCGGATACCAATTATCTATATCAGCCTTACAGCCCTCGTAAGTATGGTCGCCATCAATAAAAATAACATTGACTAATTTATTATATTTAGCCACCGTACTATCTACCTGTAGAAAAGTTGTATCTGGAACCTTGGGGTCATCTCGCAAATCAACCCCAACTACTATCACGCCCTTCTTGGCTACCATCCGCGCTATCGATAAAGACTTACCTTTGTCTACCCCTACCTCTAAGTAAACCTGACCAGCTTTAAGCTTTTGAATCTCAGGAACACATACTTCCATATCAAATGTAGAAAAAGCACCAAGATTAGCTTTTAAATCCAAAGCCCCATAATCAACCTTCATACTGCCTCTGTTCGTATTTAATTTTGCTTTCGTCAGTTGGAACCATATCTTTATTGCGCCAAACATCTGAGCCTAATTCGTCTCGGTCAAAACCAAATTTGTCATGAAAAAACTGTAAGTTGTTTTGGTAGAAATCCTGGTGAGTACCATCGAACGTACCGCTCTTATTAGAAAAGTGATACACTAATACATCTCGCAAGCGCATCGGCGTAACACCAGCTAAGTTGATACGAGTCTGTAAGTCAGTGTCGCTGTTACTCCCCCACGGGTCATAGGCCGTATCGTAGCCTCCTAGTAGTTGCCATAAATCTCTTTTAACGAAAAACGGCAAATTAAAACCAGGTTCATCATTTGGTAGGTCGTCGGTTTTACGTTTAATAAAGCCATCAATCATCTCTTTGTTAAATTCTTTAAGCGTATAACCCGCGGCAAATTTCAGAAACGGCTCAGCGCTGCCTGGATTATTGGTTGGCTCAACTAAGTTTGGCGAAAACACTGGATAGTCAAAACGCAGGTTTTTATCCCAGCCTGGCGCATAGTACATATCATCATTTGACACCAAAATGTAATCGCTGCTAGAAACTTGAACACCTATATTAGTAGCCACGCATTGTCCTTGGCCGCTAGTATGCATTCGTTTACTAATGCCAGAAATATTAAGAGGTACGGGCGTTGGCACACCATTAGTAACGACTACAATTTCTCCGTCAAAGCCAGATTCGCGAAGACTTTCCACGCAAAGTTTTAAATAACCTACAGTTTTTTCATTCGCCAAACTCGGTATCACAACTGAATATTTCATTATAGTTCCAGCTTTAATTTTACTAATACGCCTAGTCCCTCAAAAGCCTGTCTTAATTGCGAGGAGGTGGCATTGTCTTCGTCGGTAAGTAAGCGATGGTGAAATTCTATATCGAGTAAATCTAGCTTTTGGGCAGTTTTATCTTCTAGCATTTTACGCATAACAGGGTACTCGGCTCCTTCGATATCCATTGAAACACATATCGTAGCATCTTTCGGTAACTCTGCTATAAACTTGGAGAAATCCATTGTCGGTACTGTAATCTTCCTGTCCACCGAATCACGAATACCGTCTATATGGGAAGCGTCATTACGATTTTCCAGCCTGAATTCTATCTCGCCATCATCTGTCCAGACTGCTTTTTTAATCCACTCTACCTTGAAAGGAAAACGCTTTAACGATTCTTCGACATCAAGTTCAGTATTAGGCTCAAAGGCATAAACTTCCCAAGTATCATCTAGAAAAGGGGCATAATATTCTAATGCCTTACCGATGTAGTGGCCACAATCCAGGAAATATTTGTTTTTCATAAAACCTCACTGACAAACCTAAAGTCCGTCTCATCTTTAATTCTATCCATAATGTATTCAAACTGTTCATAAACCCCATTGCCCATACAACTCCAGCAATGGTGGTGCATAGAGTTCTCCCCTATCTTATATACAGATAAATCTTTAGGACGGCGCTCATCATTATAGGCTTGGTCTGCTACCCACCAATCGTTGTCGTAAAGCCATTTGAGAACCTCGTCAGAAATCTGCCAACCTGGAGCTTTAAATCCTTTAACAAAATAATCTTCAATCATGTCGTAGAAAAACTCCATTTGCTCTTCAAATTGCTCATAAGTCATTTTTTCGCACTCGTAATTACTAGAGTGGTAAAAACCGTGCACGGCTAATTCAACCCAGTCTTTATTGTCGCGCGACCAAGTTAGCATCTCATGAGTCATTTCCCCAGGGATAGCAAATAAAGTGACCTTAAAAGCTGGATTTGCCTCGTGTAAAGCATTGAGCACATCTCGGCAATCATGGCTCTGGCACATATCAGAAATTTCATGGTTGCACCCGAAATCATCGCTATCGAAGACTATCATTTCATACCTACAATATAACCAATGATTAAATGGTTCATACGGCTTCCTTTGTTATAATGTAGATATCGTGCTTAGCGCCTTTACGGGGAATTTCATCATGCAACCAGCTCACGCCTAGCGAATCTAGAAACTTCTCCCACTTAGGTTGAGAGTACCAAGCACCCCAACCGTCTTTATCGTTTTCAGCTGGATTAATATTAATGTGGTCATCGTTCTCGGTTAAATGCCAAAAAGTAACTATTACACGCTTCTTAGCGACACGCAGAGCCTCTTTAACTGGTCCTTCGTAACCATTTGTGTGTTCAAGTACGTCTTGATATAAAACAACGTCCCAGGAGTCATCTGGCTCGTTCGGGTGTCTAACATCGCCCACGGCATAGAACTCATTCTCCGAATCAGGCTCTTCGGTCTTCTTATCGGCATGGCGCGCGCGCGCTACGCGTACGAAGCGTTCTGAGTAATCTAGCCCTTTATAGGCTGCTATAGCTGGACCAAACTGGAAAAAGTGGTCCAAATTCCAGCCAGGGCCGCAGCCAACATCTAAAACTGTTTCGCCATCATTAATTAACCCGCCAATAAAATGGCGTAGTGGCGAACCTGGACCTTCACCGTAAGACAGCATATAGGTTGCTGCACCGTCATCATCACCCATAAGCTCATCCCAGTAATTCATGATTTAATCCTTTTCATTTCGCGTCTGGTATTGCGCGCAGGACACGCTCCCGTTGGATAAGCGTCCACTCCTTGAGTAAATTCTACATGACAATGCATACAAATCATTGGCTGGGCCATAACTTTACGCATAGTATTATCGTATAATTTTTCTTCACCTATTTGTCGCTCTGGGCCATGTTTTGTAAATTGATGTGGCCAAAAATCACTCATATCGACTCCCTACTAAATATTTGCCTTATGTCCCCAGTTTCTACCTTGATGTCGGTAATACCGTTGACGTAGCCTTCGGTAGTCACATAGGTAGAATTAGGGTTAATGTATACACGATTCCCTGTGCCAAGCGTATCTTTACCACGACCCATTCCTTGCCGCCAGAAACCCAAAGATAATTGGGTCGAAAAAGCTACCAGATTTTCCATATAATCCTGTGGTAATTCCACGGAATCAAGTAATTTAGTTAGCATTTTAGCTCGCATAATTGAACCTGGTATATAGGCCACCTCTACAGGATAAGGTACTTTAGATTTCTTATCATAATTAGGCACAATGCCATCACTATAATCGTTGTTAATTGAATAACCAAAAAATCTATTGGCCCAATTATTGACACAAGTCGAAGATGACATCACCGCCATTTTTTTAAACATCGGGTCTTTTTTAAATAAACCTAGTTGAGAAATGAAATAACCTGAACCGACCAGGCAATCAGCCTCTACAAAACAAACATAAATGTTTTTAATCTTTGGCAAATAATCAAACCAATCCTCAGAAACTATCAATTCAGCTCCAGGGATATCCTTTAATTCACGCCATAAATTTTCATAAGTAAGTTGCACCACCCTGTCCTCACCATCATTTTTTATGATAACGCTTAACATCGTCTTCTCCTGCAAATAATAGTAATTCGTCTTTAAAATCACCTTGTGTTAAAGCTGGGTGGTCAATATCTCTATGGCCGCTCTCTTCAGGCTTCATAGTCTCTTCGTAACCCCAGCGGTCAGTTCCACCTATGCCGCGCGTACCAAACAAATGTAAACAACGAATCTGTACCGCAAAAGCCGTACCGTAACCAGCTTCTCGTAATTTTCCGCATATATATGTTTCTTCGGACCCGCGGCCAGGTGCGCCTCTATCCCATCCCCCGACCTTTTGCACAGCATCGGTTCGCATAATCCTAAACGAACCGCCAGGGTGAGCAAAGTCTAGAATGTCGTCCCCTGCTTTATCAGAAAATTCAAATATTTCACCCGAGCCAATCATTACTTGAGTGCGCATCGAAATGGCTGCATAAGTTTCATATTTAAACATAAGCTCAAGCATTCGCTCTAGCCAATCTTTATCTTCTTTAATCGGTGGCGGCAAACAGTCGTTATCGATACAAACAAAATATTTACTCTGAGTAGCATGGACCAACATGTACTGTCGAGCTTTTTCCAGGCCACCATTCTTATCCATAACCATTAATTCGTCGATTAGCTTTTCTCGATGCAGTCCTTGAAGCATGATTTGGGTCGAAAGCTCTGAACTATTATCTAAAACTACCAATCGATAAGTACCTGATTTGGTGTTGCGTTTAATGGTTCGAATAACTAATTCAGTCATTTTAGGCCGATTCCAAGATACTAGATGCAAATCAGTCATGAATTTCTCCGAAATACTGATAAATTTCTTCGCTGGCGCGTGGATACTGTACATAAAGTAGCACGTCTTTTTGTTGGTCATCGGGCAGCTCTGGTTCGGTTGGATGAAGCGGCTGTGAAAAATTATCTCTAGTCAATAAGTAAAATTGTAAATGATCGTCACCCCAGGGGTTGCCCAAACTTGTGCCGTGTCGATATTCGCCATCTTCAAATATGTTCTCTGGGTGCTCACCCCTATCTGGCTCGTTGGGCGAGAACCTCATAGGAAATTTAGAAGTAGCCGCGAACTGGTAAGGATTAACTTCGTCAGGAATTCTATACTTCGGGTCGCTAGCCCATAGCTCACGCTTAAAGACGAACGAGCCACAACCTATACCGCCACTTCTGAACCATTCATGACCATTACCTTCCCTAAGTGGTCTAAACGTCTTCCTGATAACCGTGTGATGGTCAGGAAAATGAATAATAGAACCAAAATTAAATATTTTATACTCAGGAAAATCTTTACCGGCCTGGTCAATCTCGCGTAAGTAGTGAGTTAAGTATTCGTCATCACTATCCATCCAGCAAATCCATTCACCTTTGGCGGCCTCCATCCCCCTATTGCGAGCAATAGCTCGGTTTTCATTTTCTTTGTGGATAACTTTAATACGCTTATCGGCTTTAGCGAATTTGTCCAAAATTCTTGGAGTCTCATCGGTACAGCCATCATCAACTAAAATAAGTTCCCAGTCAGGAAATTGTTGGTTAATAATTGATTTAATGGCCCGCTGAACCTGTTTGGCGCGGTAGTGGCGTTGCTCTTCTGGTAGAGACTCAGGGTCGGTAGCTGAATAGACAGGTATAACTACACTAAATTTGGGTGTCGTTTTGCTGTGTGAGTCCATTTTCCTTCTCCACCATTAGCAACGGCTCTATAAAGTCCCTGAAAACAGCATCAGTATTGCGCTGAGTGCGGACCCAAGTTTTTGCCCTAAGTACCTTATCGTTATCTATGTAGTAACGAAGAGCTTTTGCAATATCCTCATAGTGGCCATTAACATTGCTATGATTAGTATTAATTTCGCCATCAAAGCCACCCATATCAATGTTGGCTCCGTCAAACTGCTTATAAAGGGCATTGGTACCATAGATTTGCCTGAACGGTGCAAAGTCATGATTCAAGATGCAGAAATTACCTTTAAGCATAGCTTCTTGAGCAATTAAAGAATATGTTTCGCTTTTACTGGCCAGCAAGAAAACATTCGATAAAGTAAATAAATCTAAGACGATGTCATGCGAAACTTCCATAGAGGCTAAATCATCAAATTCAGAAATAAAAGTTACACACTCAGGCGCACCTAAATCATTAGCTAGAGTTTTTAGGTCTTCGCGGTAGATAACTTTATCGTCACCTGTTGACTGAAAATCACAGACCACTAAATGAGCCGATAAACCAATCGATTTACAAGCCGCAACTAAACGTACATTAGCTTCAGCATATTTACCGCGGTCTAACCTAATCGGTAATACCATCAAAACCTGCACATCACCTAAATGTTTCTCGTCATAAAGCCGCTGAACTAGAGGATGCATCCCCTCTACGGGGTCAGTTGAATGCGGCACTTCAACAATTTCATTCTCTTCAAAGTTAAAGTTGCGAGCCACTCGCGGGATATCATAGGCATTAGGATAAGCAATTATTGAATTGGGAAAGGGCGAATTTAGGGCTTCAGCATACTTCTCGCCGTACATGCTGCGCTCTTTACCGATAATAGTCGGGTTAGTGGCTGAGTGAATCCAGTGAACCCAGCGGATTGAAGGACGGTCCGTAGCCAAACGACGCGCTGCAAGGTTAAGTACCGTGTAATCAGGTAAGAAGATAAGGTCATGAGTAATAACAACAGCATTGTCAGGTAAAACACTAGTAAGCTGGTCGTAGGCCAATCCCACTGTCTCATCGATATTCTGAGCCTGGTCATTAGGGCCATGCAGAGCAAAAGGATATAAATATTTAGTTTCTGTAGTTGCATAAATTTCATCATCGGTCTCCCATCCCTCACAAGCAATAAGTACAGGATTATATCCTGCTCTCTTCATCATCTTAATTTGTTCTTTTACAACTATTATCGGAGAAAATGACTTCAAATAAGTACTAAAGTTGGTCAACAAATAAATATCCTTAGACATCATTTAATACCGCAAATTCTTTATGGAGTTTCTTCGCTTCATTATTGTATGCTTCAGCAGCTTCTTTTGCAGTATGATAAGTCCCGACAATCTTATTATTTATTTTAGTTCGAAAAGTACTTCTATCATTCCTAATAGACACACCCTTATAGCCTATTTTATTATTTCTCTGAACACCCTTATTATAATTATTCTGACTAGCAGTACAGATTCGTAAATTAGCTCGCCTATTATCCAGTTTATTGCCATTAATGTGGTCGGTTTGCTTGTCCGCAGGTGTCCCTACGATTAGGCGATGCATCCACTCTCGCCTACTACCGTTTCGGCGAGCAGCATAAGTCCCCGTAAACATCCACTTCCATTGATTCAACCACTCAAAGTCTGCTTTATCTATTAGTGCAAATTTGCCTTGAGTCAACTTTATTTTAGCCATTACCATGAACAATAAACCTAGTCAATGGTTTATGTCAACCACTTTAGAGAATATTGCTGTGGAAAAGTCTACTCTTCGCGGTAGTTCACTGAAACGAAATAATTGACTCCACCAAAGACAGCTGTACATTTTAACGGTGAATTTCTAAGTCCTGTTATGTAAAGAGGAACATACCCTGGCTGCTGAACCGCATAAGTAACAGATATTGTATTACCGTCAATAATTAGCCGAAGCTCGCCTGAGGTAGCTGAGGTAGCAATGTAAACGCCTTTGATGGCTAGCTTAGTCCCGCTAGTGGGCGTAAGAATGGTGGCATTAGTTTGGTCAGCCTCGTACTCATTAGTAAAGGTTGTATCAAAATCCTGAGCGTTGCCGATGGCTGTTAATGATTTATAGTTGCTCATAATATTCTCCTTATTTAGTTTAAAGAGGGCGGACGAATTGCCGCCCTCGCATCACACTACTACGGAGTAGTGGTTGTAGACGTAGACGTGCTGCTTGTAGATGTCGACGTTGAGCTGGTTGAGACAGAAGTACTTGAGGTACTTGAACTAGTCGAACTAGTCGAAGTCGTAATCGTTGAAGTAGACGTTGAAGTACTCGTAGACGAGGTTGAAGTCGTAAAGATGTACTCTGGCTGGTCGTTAAGAACCGTACCGTCAGACCAGTTATCGTAGGTGTAAGCTATGATGAAATTTAAAGTCCCATCAGGGGCCGTTGCGGGCGTAATGAGGTTTTTCTCAAGATAGGTATTGTCTGCAACAACTGTTGGAGCGGCCTGAACCGTTAAAGCTCCATAAGCTGTGGTATTGGTGTAAACCTTAACGGTTGTGTTTTGTGGGAACAAACGGTGTCTAATGCCAAGTTTGTTCTGATAACCAACCGAAAAAGTACCGCCAGTACCAAGTTGTGGTTCGATTACTATTTGGGTAACACGAGCAAAAGCGTTGACACCGTTGATGGTACCAGTAGCTCCTGATGTGGTTCGAAAACTCTCTGTAATGGTTTTGCCTTCAGAGTTCACCCCAGTAATCTGGACGCGCGAATCATTAACATCGCCAGCCGTACCGCCAACTACTACTCGAAGCGCACGAGGCACATCGGGATTAGTAATCCCAGTTGTTACGGTCTGAGTTGCTAATGAACCATTGATGGCAGCGTGAACTGCCGTGCTAGAAGCTCCCGCTACTAGCTTCTGGGTTTCCGTATACCCAAAAGTCGTATTGTAGAGATTCTTGTAATGTAGTGTGCCGAAGGTCGCTCTCCGTTGGAACGGCCAAGTAGCGTCGGTTATTGCCATAGAAAAATCCTTTCCTAGGGGGATACGGTCCCGCTAATGCGAGACCAGACCCCTAGTGTTTATCAACTATTTCTAGCTGTTGTCGCCCTTACTTCCGTAAGTACCACGCCAACCTGAGAAGCCAACGCTATGACGAACTTCCACCTTCCACTTAGCGGATGATGTATCGAAGTCATAGAATGGACCGTCCAGGCCGCGGTCTATGCGGCTGAAGAAGTTCAATTGATGAATTGAGCTGTCAAGTAAGAACCAAGCAGTATCGCTACCACCGGTTGAAGCTGAGCCAAGCCAGTCCCAAACAATGAGCTTGACAACACCTTGGTAGGGGTTGATGTCATTGTTGGCTGTGCCGACTCGTCCTGAACTGTTAAGTAGAATACGAGCTTCCTTATCAAGCGCAGGCGCTACGATTAACGTATCTGCCTTACACATGTAAAGTTGACCTTTGTGGTCAAGGGTTGAGCGCATCCCAACTAAACCAGTCTCCAGTGAACTTTCGTTCAAGTCGCTAGTTGTGTAGTTAGACTGCGTTGCTCCGCCATCCTCACGGGTGTGGGCGTTAGAGAATAGTGCTAACGCATCACCTGAAGTGAAGGTTGAAACACCACCACCACCAGCCGTAAAGCCGTAGTTGAAGATGTGAGCCATCATTTCTTCCTGGGTGCGAATCTTAGCCTTAGCTAAGTTAGCGGGTTTGCGAAGAATGACATTGAATTGGTCGTCTTCCCACAGGGTTTTCTGGACAGCAGTACCAAGAGCGTCGTCAACATGAGTATAAGTCACGTCGAAGCCTTGGACTTCGTCCTCATAGCTGATTGCTTGTCCCTCAGTACGACGGACTAGCTTACTCAAGCCAGAAGCAGAACTATCTTTTTCAATATTCCTGCTAGAAGTCTCCATGTGGAATATGGTCGGACCAACCGTAGACAGAATCTTTAACTCGTCACCGTAAATTTTACGGAAACGAGGGTCAAGGATATCTGCCCACTGTGATGAAGTAGATGCCATTTAAATGTTTCCTTTCAATCTTATTGGCCGCCAGTACTAGTTGTGAATACGCTCTCTTGAACCATGAATAGGCCATATGTAGTATCGCCTTTAACAGGGTCAATTTGAGGATTGTATTCCAAACAAACTAGTTGACCGCTGGTACCTGTGGTGGACGTGTCGACCAACTGCGCCCCTGTTGCACCAATCAAATCGAATTTTGTTCCGACCTGAGTAGCTGCAAAAGTGGTACCACTATTATCGTTCTTTAGTAAATAGGTCATGTTGGGGTCAATACAAACTTGCACAGCAACTGTTCCAGTTGTACCTGTGACGGTTTGAAGCGCCATCCCGACTAGAAGCTGAGTAGCGACAGAACTATTAGTAACGCGGCCGCTTCCATCGAAGTATACAAAGTCACCTGCCGTTATGGTTACACCATTGGTAACGACAAAAGTATGCTGTGAAAAGTTTGAACGGCCATCAAGACGACCTCGAACAATGCTCGAGATATCGAGTGCCATAACAAACTCCTTAAATTATTTAACGTGGGGTTCGAGTTCGGCTATGATTTCCGCATCCGTTTTATTAGGATACATTAATCTATTAACGGCGAGCATTTGGTCAGTAACCTTAGACTTTTTAACCTGCTTAACAGCTGATGAAGTCTTGGTTATGGCTGCTTTGTTCTTCAAAGCAACACCAAGTTTAGTCTTATCATCTGGTTTGTCGGCAACAGATTGCCAACCCAGGTTCGACGCAACGCGAGTATATAGTTCCGAGCCGATTAATATCTGGTTTCTAGACAGATAATAACCCTGCAAAGCAGCGGCTTCGTCCTGAAATTTCTGATACTCTATTGGGTCATCAGTCTGAGGGTAAGACTTTTTAAACTCCGCAAAAGTTTTTTCAACGTCCTGATTAACTAACCGTTGTGCGTAAAGCAGGTTCGGGTCAATCGGGCCTTTGTTATCTGCGGACTTGTCTTCTGTGCCAGTATCCTTTGATTCTAATTGCGCGCGAAGAGTTTTGTTCTCGTCGGCAAGTCGCTTGCCTTCGTTACTGCTCTCGCGAATAGTAGATTCAAGACTACGGGCGTAGTCCTCAAGCGTATCGCCTTTAATATTAGGGAACTCTTTGACGAATTCGGAATCATCTTCATCGGAAGCGGTTTTATCCTCTTCCTCAGACTCATCTTCTTCGGCATCGGTGTCGGTTTTACCGTCATCGTCGCCAGCTTCTTCAGATTCTTCCTCGGTGCCTTCCGCCTCAGATGCTTCGTCCGTCTCTTTGTCAGAGCTTTCTACATCATCTTCGCCGTATTTGGCTTTCCGTAAATCCTCTTCGGTTACTTTTGTGTCGTCGTCAGCAACTGTTGTGTCGGCATTTTTTGCCATGGTGACTCCTTCGATTTTTTCTTAGGCCAGCGAAAACTGGTAGTTGGTCAGGAGGGGGTGGGCACCGCCTGAACAACTATCAACCTTCCTCTTTATTGGCATCCTTGTAATTCTTCTTTAAAACTAGATGAAGCTGTTTGTAAGCATCAGCCCGTCCTTGATGTTTAGAGATAGTCACAATATCCGTCGGTAAAACCTCAACCAACTTGGTGGCTAAGTTTACCCGCTCTAACTCCATTAGCTTTTTAAAGGCTTTGTAAGAAACCGTATCGTACCAAAGTGCGAGAGCTTTGCGTTCTCCCACCGACAACTCCGCAATAGTGCTCATACTTGAACTCTATACATAAGATTTTTTAAATGCAATGGTCTACTTGCTTTCTGGATTAGCAAAATTGGTCGGTTGCAAATCAGCTACTTGAGCCTGCGGTTGACTGGTCTGGCCCGCGCCTAGAGCGAATGGTGCGCCCATGCCTGGCGATGGCACTTGCGGTGCGCCTGGAGTTAAACCAGCTGCTCCTAGGAGGTCAGCCGAAGCGCCCGTAGCGGGATTATTATCATGTTCCTGCATGATGTGGTCGGAGAATAGTTGCTTAATTTCATTGGGTAATTGTTGGAACTCAGCAGATTTGGTGTACATCAAGTGAACTAGAGTGTGGTCCTCTGTAGCGTCTTCAGTCCCATCTAAAGGCTGGCCCGCGGCCATGACCATGTTCTCAGATTCGGCCAACATCATCATATCTTTTCTACCAACCGGATTCTTGAGCCACTTATCAGGTTTAATGTTATTGACTTCCAGCAAGTCAGACTGCGCTCCAGCCAAATCCATGTTGGCCATAGTTGCTGGATTAGATATAAATAGGCTAAATAGCTCGGTTTTCTTGGTTTGCTCAATAGCCTTGCTAACTGGAGTGAAAATATCGGCATCAACCGAGATATCAAAGCTACCTTCCAGGTATTTGGCCATTTCAGGCTTCAGAGTTAGCGCTGAATTACCCTTAACATCTTCCATCTTAAGCTGTTTCTTGCCGTCATCGGTAACAATGCTGAATTTCTTACCCTGAACGCTCATAGTACGGTAAACTGGCTCACCTTCTTCCTCGTCATCCTCTGTAATCTTCTCCATACGCGGCGTACCATAGAAGAATTGGATATTACTCCACTTCAAGCGGCCCAAACGCACCACGGAGTCCATTTCGTTAGTAAAGGAAATCAGATTAATGCGCTTCAGGGAACTTTCTTTCAAAATAGCTGCTTCGGTAGCTGTACCACCAACATTTACACCCTGAATTCGGTCGTCAATACCCGTAGCCCGACGAATATCTTCCAATAAAATGTCTTCAGTCTTAAAGTAACCTGGTCCGACATCGCTCATCTGAACCTGTTCGATGGCTTGGCCAACAGCTTGGCCGTTAGTATCAACTGAAATTATGCGGCCAGGCTCCAGTACGGCCTCTTCCTCGTCCAAATCAAAGGAGTTATTGTGCAGGAAAGCACCCGAAACAATGATTTTCTGCCTATCCATGTTGATATTTCGAATCGACTTGCGCTCTTCAGATAACATATGGATAACGCGAGGTATGCCAATACCCCAGAAAATACCTGGCAGCCGATATTGATAATCAACTGCTACTGGCAGCTCTTTGTGCTTAGTCTGAAGTGGTGAATCGCAAATAGGAATGTTGTTAGCTACTACCCAGTAAGCATCAACTGAACGATTGAAGTAGTGTAGAATCTCCACATCTTGAGCCGTAACATCCTGAGGCAACTTAAAGTAGCTACGGTTATTAGTATCACCCCCCGCCCTAACCCATTCGGTATTGGCAAAACCAGGCTTATTACCGTAAATGCGGTGAAATTCTTCAATATTTAAAATCTCACGGCGGAACATATCATTGGCTTCATCGATATGCTTGGCCTTTTCGTCAATATGAATAAACTCGTTGGGCACCCACTCGGTATAATCGTCATCGAAGTCGATGATTTCCTTGTCCTGGTACTTAATAGTGCCATCAGGATTAACCGAAACGGGGTCTTTAACTACTCGCTTATCAGTCCGCCAATAGTTCATTCGGAAAGCGGTACCCCGAATCGAAGCGCTTAGCTTAGATAGCCAGGCCTGGTAATCAAAGCCCGTGTTGTTCATGTTATAAGTCAGCACCGAATTAGCGAAGTCTTCGATAGGCTCATCAGAATCTTCAGTAGCTGTTAAATGGGGCCTGGCCTTACGCTCCACCGTTTCCTGGGACTGCGATTGAATGGCCGCAAACGCATCAGGCAGTTGTAAGTGAGAGTGCCAATCATCGGGGTCAATAATCGGCGTAACCATACCGTACTCTTTATCAGCCGCTTCCCAGTCTTTTTCAGCATCTAAGCGCGACGGAGCATCACGCAGCCAATACCAGCGTTGGTAGACTTGCCTCCGAATAGCTCGCCAGCGTTTATTAGGAACAAAAGTGTTGGGTAGACTAGCTTCAGGGTCGAGCAGGGTTTCGTTATTCTGGAGTTTTAAAATTTTCTCTTCAAGACTAGGGTCGTTTGCCATACCCCTAACTAAAATACAAACCTAGTTATTTAACAATGGTCTAATAACCCGTAATAGTCGAGCGCGGCTTGTATAAATGTCGCTTATGGCGCGGACGGTCATCATCGCGCATATCATTGGGAGCCTTTGGTGGTGAAGCAAAATCCAGGATAGAAGATAGGGCATCAATGATATCGTCATGACGGGCACTCGGGAAATGCAATAGTTCGTACTCCAGTTCTTCAATCTGTGGACACTCTTGAATATGGTAAATATGACCATACTCATAAAACGGCGCTAGAGCACGGATGCGCTCTTCTTTGCTTCTGGCCTGATGTTTAATCTCAGTAACTGGCAGCCAGGTATTACGTCGCCGCTGCTCATTAGCCAGTTCAAAAGATAAAGATTTGGTGCCGATAACCTCTAAAATAATGCGCATGTTCTTGATGTCGCTAAACTGCTTGTCGGTATAGATTTTAAAGATGTGGTCAATCAGTTCCGAGTAGGTCATGCGCGCCCGAATGATGTAGCGCACATAAAGTTCCCTCTGATAATCCATGCCTGCTAACACTAGAGCGGCATAATCAGAATAACTTGTAGTACCGCGGGGGTCATAATAGGATGGGTCAACTAGTAGCAGCCAGTTAATCGGCCTACCCTTGATTGTTTCCCACTTTTTACGAACTATCTGGTCGCGTTTAAAGGTAGCATTCTCGTCAGACACAGGCTCGTTCAAGTACTGTTTAGAAAATATACCGATTCCCTGGCGGCGGCGAATCTTTTCCAGTTGTTCCTCAGACAAAACTTCTGGGAAAAACAAACTACCATCAGGGTTATAAGCTGATTTTCTAAGTATATTGAAGTCCTCAGCTTCAAAATCCATAATATGTTGGTACAAATCGTTGTAGTCCCAGCGCGTTCCAATCACTATCATCGGTTTGCCAGGGTCCAACAGCGAAAAAGCCAGTTTGTAGTGGTCAATAACTTTCTGAATCAGCTCCTTATTGGTAACATTTTGCTCAGAGTGAAGGTCGTCACAGATAATTAGGTCATAGTGCATGCCGTTTTTGGTCACATCGATGCCTGCACAAGAGATAGTCGGCTCTTTCTTGGGCACATTTCGGCAAGGCAGTATCACTTCGGAGTCGGTCCAAAGCTTCATTTGCGATTTGGTAGTAAACGGATAGACCCCATGGATAGCTTTGAAGACGTCTCGGTAGGCCTCATTGTTGGTCAGGTGGTCAATTATTTCCCGAAGAAAAGCTTTGCTCTTCCCAAAGGTCTCCGAATCGATTAGAACCCTGGCATTTGGCTCATTGAGGATAAACTGCAAGGTAAATCCAATGGTAACTACACTCGATTTAAAGGTACCTCGTGGCATAAGTAAAAGCAGTAAATTCTTCCTGGGGTCAAATTCTGGATTAGTTGGCAGCCCTGGGTGGCTCGGTAGAATCGAAGTCGTATAATCACATAACTCCTGATGGGTATGCGGAGTCATTTTATCGTAGCCCAGAATCTCCCTGCACAAGAAATAAAGGTCAGTCTTACACCTAAGTGCTACGCGCTGGGTAAGTTCCTGACGGGCATCCATAACCTTATTATAGGTCAAAGCCTAGTTCTTTGGGAGCCAGCATAATACCTAGGACCATGCCAACAATCAAAGCTAGAAATAGTTCAACGGCCATAGCGACATCCCTTCACCATGCACTGACCTTTTACTTGGCCGTGCTCACATAGAATATTTTTACCTTTATTTTTTTTCGCGGGCTTAGCGGGGGAATCCACAGCCAATTCATCAGGACTATCTTCAATGTTTTTAATTTTATTGACCATGCCATTAACACTGTGTATAGAATTTAAAGCATTATGTATCAGCTCTGACTTGTTGGGGCACTTCAGCCATTTCTCCATGTCGTCCTTGCGGATGTAGGTGGTTACGTTGGGCATATACTATATAGTACAGTATAGGGTATATGTATGTCAAGGGTCTATAAATTTTTTTTGTTATGTAGGCTGTGGACGTGGTCAATCCGACCCACAAGTAGGGCAACAGTGTCTGATTGGGTGGCTATGGGGCAATTCGAAATTCAGCCAATTCTAGTCATCATATGCCAATCTGTTAAATAATGTATCAAAACAACTCAATCAGGCCTTCATAGAGCGCGCTGGATGGGTCTTTGATGCATGACATGACTATGTATACTATATAGTACAGTATAGTAGAGTCGTACATTAGCTCTTTTACGACGTGCTCCACCCCTGTTGAGTGTCGTATTGAGCGACATAGCCATTACGATGTCCATATATAGCGTAGGTCTTATTCGGCCCCTTTTAACGCTAAAGCGGTTTGATGCTTTAAAAGATAGACCCCCCAACGAAAGGCAACCTCTACCCCTATTTACTCTTCCTAAAAAGCGCCTGAGTAATCACCACTTCATCTGATTCATTCAACAAAGCTGTTAAATCCTCCGATGATAAATCCGAAGAACCAGCATCATCAGATGAAACACCAACTAACTGGTCAATCTTTAATAACTTCTCAGCTTGTTTATTACCTTGTAGTCTTAATGGTATGTTTTCTATTTCTTCATATAAAGGTACAGAAGTAGTAATTTTATCTTTTCCTTTACCAACGGTCGTAACCTTTGTGCCACGTTGTACTTTCTCGTTGGCGTTCATAGCAACACCGACATTATGAATATAAGTATCAACCGTAACATTAGCTTTTTTAAGCTTCGGTAACACTATATCTTTATAAACTTTAGTTTTGGTTAAACTTTGTTTACGAGCCGAGCTTTCACTATATCCAGCATCCCGCATTGCCTGACTTACAGATGCACCATTTTGCACCATATTCTTAGAAGCTATGATTGCTCTAGTACTCATTAGTATAAATATACCATATCATTGCGAAAACCTAATGTCGCACATTATCATTTAACAGATAGAGCTTGACATTACGGCATTGATGTGTTAATATTCAAAGGTCATTAATTAACAAAAAGGATAAAACAAAATGACACGCGTAATTTACTACAAAGCAGGTAAGCTCAATGTTCCTAAGACTGCATGGAGTTTAACTAAGTACTATATTTACGAGCGGTTAAATGGTTATAAGCCGAGCAAAGCTATTGTTGAAACCTCTGTTGAATAGGTCTAAAAGTTGTACACAGGATTATTCAATAATCTTCTTGACAGTAACATTGCCGTAATGATAGAATTAACTCATACCAATAATAACAAAGATTATTGGTTGGAACTTACCAGAGCAACCTAAGCACTAGCAACAATCTCTTATAGATTACTTCGCCAGGATATGCTAGGTTGCTCTACCGTTTAACTCACCAGTGTTGGCAATAACGTCTTAAGGCAGTTCATAACTGATACGTCGAGCAAGGGTAATGCTCCGAGCCATTTATTGCTGACACTGGTTAGTCAATTAAATAAAACAAGGAGCAGAAATGCACATCACAATACCAAAAATTAAGTTCAAGAAAAGCAAAACTTATAAAATTAGAGTCGTGCGTGAAAAGCCACGTTGGTTGGAATATATCAAGTATTAAAGCGAAGAAGTATAAATGAGATTTACCTACATTAAAACAGGAGCAAATGGCACAGTCTATCTTAAGTCAGGAGATTTACACTACTATGCACGCCCTTTTAAAAGACAAGGTAAAACAATTAAATACAAGTGTGCTTACTGTGGTAAACCTAACGAAAAATACTACGCAGTATCTCAACTATTAAAATGGTGACTATCCCTTGACAACACGTAGCTAACGGAGTAGAATAAGGATATGAGATACACAATTGCACGATTAAATAGAGAGTTTCCCAACGAGGACGCTTGCCTAAAGTTCCTCTTTGAGGCTAAAAAACTACAGGCTTGCCCACGCTGCGGAACTGAACCACGCTTTTACAAACTAAGTGGTCGCAAATGCTACTCCTGTATGCACTGTGCTTTGCACATCTATCCTACGGCTGGCACGATATTCCACAAGTCCGAAACACCACTAAAGTCTTGGTTCTTTGCCATATTCCTGTTCGGCAACAGCAAGAACGGTGTAAGTGCTAAGGAACTGGAACGACACTTAGGCGTGACGTATAAGACTTGCTATCGTATGAAAAAGTTGATACAATCAGTGTATGAAATGCTTGCAGTGCAAAACCAATCCAACGAAAGAGAGCAAGAACCTATTCTGTTCAAGGAGGTGCTACTTGCTACATCTAAAAGCCAACCCGAAAGACAGCCCAAGCTATCGCCACGGGGAGTACGGAACGCCCGTTTACAGAGCGTGGAGGCGTATGAAAGATAGGTGCTTAAACCCGAAAGACAAACGCTATCACCGTTACGGAGGGCGAGGCATTACAGTTTGTAAGCGTTGGCTGAACTTTGAGGGGTTTAGCCAAGATATGGGGGCAACTTATAAAAATGGGCTAACTCTTGAGCGAATAAATAACAATGGTAACTACACGCCATCTAACTGTGTTTGGATACCTTTTGCTGAACAAGCAAAAAACCGTAGTGATACTGTGTTTATTGAGTGGAACGGTAAACGCCAGTGTATGCGTGACTGGGAGCGTGAGTTGGGCTTTAATAAAGGCACCCTGCGTATGCGACTAAGGCGTTATGGTTGGTCGGTAGAACGGGCATTATCAACTAAAGCGAAAAGTTGGGGTAGGTAGATTATGAACCGTGACCACACAGTTGGTTCTCATTCTGATGACAGGGGTGGAGATAGTGACAGGCGTTGTGATTGTGAAGACAATGTACAACACTCTTGGGATAACCTAAAAGATGAGATTAGAAAACTATACGGGGTTAAGAAAAGCCACTATATAAACTTTGAGCCTAGACTAAACCAACTCATTGAACTCTTTGAGGCTGAACTTGAACGTAGGGGCTTACACTGATATGAGAACGCCCTATGAACAGCAAGAATTTCAGCGTAAAAATCCTCACTTGTTTACAACGCAAACCCAGTCCGTACAACCCGATGGCTCAATAGTGGCGTACGTAGAGGTTACTAAGGCATTAAACAGCCAGCGAGAAAGATTGATAGAAATAGCCCGTACCATTGCCGCTCAAGATAAGTTCAATCCTGATTATTGGTATCTACTAGACAAATTAGCCGAAACGAAACAGGCTGTAGATTACATTGAAACCCAAATGAAAATATGTCTAGAGGGATTTACGGAAAACTATAAAAGGGTACGTGAACAAGGGGCTTGCTTGCCAGTCGCAGGAGTTGGAGAAAGTCGTGTCTAGTCATAAGTCTATTGTACTACACACTGAATTGGTCGCCCTTGCAGGTCGCTGGTTAGCGAAAGGCTGTAAGATAGCAGTTACCGAGGTTCAAACGTATTCAACCGAATTGCCAGATTGTTTTGGTTGGCAGAACGGACAAATACATTGGCTTAACGATGAGTACGTTGCAAAAGAGGTTGGGTTTATCTTCACCACGCTTGTTGAAGTGAAAGTTAGCCGTTCTGATTTTCTCGCAGATTTTAAAAAACCACATCGTCTTGTACAGAAAGATGGGATGGGAAACTACCGTTACTATTGCTGCCCTGACGGTATGATAAAACCCGATGAACTACCAGAAAATTGGGGGCTGCTATATGAAAGAAACGGGAAAATAAAAAGCATAAAAACAGCAAAGTTTGTTGAGAGCAATAAAAGCGGGGAGTTATGGCTGCTTTACAACGCTGCATATAAAGGAAAGAAAATATGTCTGTAAAAAATACAAATACGTGCTACGATGGGATAGTCACCAATAAATATGCCCCAGATAGTGAGCGCATTTATATTCCTGGGAAGTATCACAGGGCCATCGAGAGATGCAATAGGTGTATCCGTCAACATTATAGTTATAAAGAATTAGCTGTAATTGGCAATAAGGTCTCGTCAGATAAACTTGCATCTCCTGAAGCTCATATACCTCAACCTCGAGATGATAATGAAAAGGTTTTTTATTGATGGACGAAACAGGACTACTCTACGAACTCTCAGGCCTTGAAGTCATGCGCCTTGATGTTGATGACGAACATTATTACTATGGCGCTAAAACTGGTGAAGAAAAGAAGTACTACATGGCCTTAACGCATGTTATTGATATCGCTGGGCCATTTCCAGAGGGGTTGAGGCAGTATTTAAGGGTTACGAGCTATGAAGAGCAGAAAGACCGCTTACAAGCCACTGGCGACCGCGGTAGCAAGCTACATGGTGCATTAGAAGGCCTCATGAACGGCAAAGCTATGCTTAAAAAAGATTACCCAACTACTTACGAACAAGATGCTATGTGGACGTTCAGGCGGATGATTAGATTTCTAACTCCTAAAAACTTTGAGACTGAGCTAATCGTAGCCGACCCAGACCTCCGTATAGCAGGCACACTGGATTTTAAAGGTATAGTTGATAGTTGGAAGCTTGAAGCGCTATTAGACCCTATAAAATACCTAGAATTGGACTCAGATAACGATTTACAGCTGCAAGAGCGTTGGTTAAATATGTTACCAAATAACAAGAAGCGCGTTTGTATTATTATTGACTGGAAGTTTACGGGACGTAATGCCTACTCACATAAGGTTCAAGTAGCGGCTTATAAGACTATGAATAATAAGAGTCGCAAAGGTACGCCAGCCTCAAGAGCTTTTACCTGGCGCTATTCTACTAAACATAAGTTTGGTTTTGATTTTAGTGAGAGTTCGCTTAACTACCATTCCTTCAAGCGCATTTATGCGACTTGCATTGAGTTTCTGGGGGAGTTCCCAGAGCCGCCTACAATTCGTCGTTATCCCGAT